>Ga0210394_10007930_pt1 | contig 11064 bp, 15 predicted proteins | sample IncBWC12MmetaG_FD_160121 | JGI IMG/M metagenome (GOLD analysis project Ga0210394, IMG submission 160121) | Forest soil microbial communities from Barre Woods Harvard Forest LTER site, Petersham, Massachusetts, United States - Inc-BW-C-12-M | ecosystem: Environmental > Terrestrial > Soil >... | reverse complement strand
TTGTAGCGCAGGGGTTCCACCCGTTCCCATCCCGAACACGGCAGTTAAGCCCTGCAGCCCCGATGGTACTGCACGCGCGAGTGTGTGGGAGAGTAGGACGTTGCCCGAATTAAAACGAAGCCCCGGCCGGTGCAAACCGATTCCGGGGCTTCTTAGTTTTCGGGAAGTACTATAGGTCAAGGAGTAGCGAGCCGTGGCCACGCGTCAACACAAGGTTCACACCCAACTCGGCCGGGCCGCAGCCCGGATCTTCGCCGCCAATGATCGCATCAACCAGCTCCTGATCGAACATCTTGACCCTGCCGCCTGGAGAGCCAAACCGCCCGGCCAGGTCCGCACCATTGCGGCGATCTTCACGCACATGCACAATGTCCGCTCCAAGTGGGTCAGGCTTTCGGCTCCGCATCTGAAGGTTCCGCAACAGCTCAACCGCGCGCGCTGCACGCCCCGGCAGGCCAGTGCGGGATTGGCCGAGAGCGCCGCTCGCTGCGCCGAGATGCTGGCCGAAGCGCTCGACGGTAGTGGCCGCGTCGAGAAATTTCAGAGAGACGGCTGGGCTCAGCCTTGGCCGGCTGGCGTGGAAATGCTGTGCTACATGCTTTCTCATGAAGCCCACCATCGCGGGCAGGTGTGCATGCTCGCGCATCAGCTCGGATTCCGGTTGCCGAACAAGGTGACGTCGGGGATGTGGAATTGGGAGAAGCTATGGAGCGAGCGTCAGAAGCGCTGACCTGAGAACAGCAGACTTGGCGGTCACGATGGCCAATCCCAGGTGCCAGAAGATTACGGCCTCGACCGTAAGGAATATCGTGACCGCCAGCCCAAACCCGCGATACAAATCCCAATAGCTGCGCGTGTTCCCCATCAGCAGAAACTGATTCATCTTCATCGCCTGTACGGCAGCGGTGGCGGGCCCTGGATCCGGCTCTCCAAAGACTCCGCCGATGGTGTGTAATACGGCGTGAACGAACGTCAAGACCGCTGCGATGCGCAGGAGAAGAGCGGGCTTCATCATTATCTTTTCTCCCTCATCGGCCTCCGTGAGCCACTTTGGCGTACAACGCCAGAATGTGGTCCCAGGCGCCCGGTCCGTCGAAGATCGCACGCAACTGCTCATAGCCCTCGCCATGGCGCTCCAGCTTGCTGTGTTCCAACTCGACCAGGGTGGTTCCCGGTCCCTCGGCAGTGAATCGAATCTGAACTTCACTCGCCTTGGCGGGATCCGGGTCGGCCTTCCAATCCGGCTGATCGTGTCCTGGACCAACATGCCACGAGAAGGTGACCCGATGCGGCGGGTCCCACGCCAGCACCTTGCCCCAGTCGCACAGGTTGCCTTCGACGTCTCTCTCGTACCACCGGCCCCCGACACGCGGCTCCACGAAGATCGCCTCGAACGGAGTTTTTCCGATGTGATGCGTTGCCGGCCACCACGTCTCCATCTGTTCCACGAACACGCTGAACGCGCGCTCGATCGGCGCCTGTACGCGCACAGTCTTACGTACGACGGCTTCTTCCACGGTGTTTGCCATGTTTTTCTCCCACTGGTTCCTTTTCCGCTGTTGCTTGAAAGGCGCTCAGCGCCTGGTTCCACATCTGGTCGAAGTGGGCGCGCAGCCGCGCCACTCCCTCGGGATTCAACTGGTACAGCCGGCGCGTTCCGGCCTTGCTGTCGGTCACCAGTCCCGCATTCTTCAGCACACGCAAGTGCTGCGACACCGCTGGACGGCTCACCGGCAGCGTCCGCGCCAGCTCGTTTACGGCAGTAGGGCCGCCCGCGAGCTTTTGAAAGATCGCCATGCGGGTTGCATCGCCCAAGGCGTCGAGCCCGGCTTGTAGGTAAGCGTCCACTAACGGTAAGTTACCGCGAACCGATGCAGGTTGTCAAGGAAAAAACGCGACTGCGATCCGGAGCTGTGTCAGCGGCCTATTAGCCGGCATTCGTTTGCGCTTTCGGCTAGTGAGGAAGCTGCGCTAACCTGAGAGCATCAGCGCTATGAAAGCACTCTCGTTCTGGAAGGCCGTCACTCTGGACAAATCCAATCTCTTGGAGGAAGTCTTCGCGCTGCTTCACGAAAATGCAGTGCGCTACTGCGTGATCGGCGGTCAAGCGGTCAATGCCTATGTGGAGCCGCTTGTCAGTCTTGATCTGGACCTGGCGGTCGCGGTCGATCAAGTCAACATAGTTCGCGACCTCATGCAAGAGCATTTTCAGGTCGAGGTGTTTCCGCACAGTCTGAATGTCGGTTCGGCCGGCTCAAATCTCCGCGTCCAGTTTCAAACCGATCCGCGCTACGGCGATTTTGTCGAACGATGTTTGATTCGCGAGGTGCTCGGACTGCAACTTCCAGTTGCCGCTCTAGAAGACGTGCTACAAGGGAAAATCTGGGCGGCATTGCATCCGGAGCGGCGCGTTACAAAGCGGAAGAAAGACCTGCTCGATATTGAGCGGCTGCTCGAATCCTATCCGGCTCTTAGAGCCCAAGTCCCCGAAGACGTTCTTCGCCAGCTAGCCTAGCTCCGTCTTCTCCGCCAGCTGCTGCAGCTCCCAAATGTCCCGCCGGCTTTGCCCCAGCAGCGGACCCAGCGCCATCTTGCCGGCGCGGCCGATTTGCGACTCCAAGAACTTCAGCTCCTTCAATTCCCCCGGCAGCTCCGGATCGGGCGTCACTTCAAAGCCCATCTCGCGGCGCAGCAAATCGCCCTTCGCCCGCGCGCTCAGCTGCAGCGACATATGCAAGTACGACAGCATGTCGCCCAAGATCGCCGGCGCAAACGTGTTCTCGAGCGAGCGCATGTAGGAACCCACTTTAGACTCATTGAACGTTCCCGCCGCGATCATCTGAAGCAAATCGATGTCCTTGTCGAGCTTGGTTCCCAGCCATTTCTCCAGGACCTTTTCGCTGCGCCAGAAAATGAACGCGGTTACCGCCGGCAAAGTCACCAGCACCACCACCGCCTTGATCACCGGCTGCCACCACGGCTGATTGTAGAGTTCATGGATGACGATGGCCAGGGCGAGTCCCGGCAGAAATACGATCGGCGACCTCGACTCGCGGATCTCGCTCATGTTCGCGGAGATGGTGCCGAAGATGGCCGTCGCACCGCCGTGCATCATGGCCGTGCCAAGTCCGCGGACCGCGCTGGCAGCCAAGCCACTGGCCGAGAGATCGGGGATGTAGGTCAAGTTTTCAAGTACCGCGAAGCCGGCGCCCACGGCGAATCCGGAGACCGCCGTGTCCACCATGAAGCCCACGCGATTGGTTCGCAACAGCCAGGCGATGTACAGCGCCTTGGCGATTTCTTCGATCACCGGCACGCCCGATCGCGCCCATATACCCGGCGAGGCAATTCCCACGGCGTAAATCGAGGTATTGATTCCGTAGCACAATACCGCCGCTCCACAGCCCACTCCAACCGACCGCAGCACGCGGCCGAGCGTCAACAGTTTATAGGTATCGATCAGCTCCAGAGCGAAGAGAAACGCCAGCACCGGCAGGACGCTCGCGCTTACCTGCGCGAGAATCAGCAGCAAGGTGGAGGAAAGCATCTAGAGAATCCGTAGCGAGACCATGTACTCGGTGGAGACATGGCCGTTATGATCGGCCGCGGCTGCGTAGCCGCTGGAAAGCGTCGCGTTCAAATAGGTGAACAACACGATGCGGAAATCCAACTGCGTTCCCAGGTTCGCAAAATAATCGCGGCCCGCGCTGCTCGTGAAGTTCGTCACCAGCGCAGAGGAAAAAAACGTCAGGCGGGCCCAGTTGACGTAGGCCCAGGTGGTCCCGAACTCGCGGAAGCGCAGGGGCGGCAGATTGTATTCGCCCAACAGCTTACCGAAACTGCGCGCGCTGATGGCGTCGATGCCAACGCCCGGGAAACTGTAGTACTCGCGATAGCGGTCGATGGAAAGGTGATCGATGTAATTGTTGCCAAACGCGCCCAGGTAGAAGCTGGAGAGGGGGCTGTTGAAATCGCCCAAGGATTTTCCGGCGGAAGCCCGTAGCCAAAAGGCGCTATTGCGCGGCAGCAAAAACCCCCGATCATAATTCCCCCACAGGCTTGGGAAAGCGCTATGGGAGTAATACAGGCGCGAGTAAATGCCCCAGGCCGTGCCCTTCTCGTCATCCACCGCGCCCTGCGCTCTTTCGAGATTCGAATACTTCAACTTCACGTTCGCGTCCAGCAGATCGCGAATATTGGTGGAAACGGCCACGTTCTGATACTCCGGGAGCCGGTCGAGATCGGAGTAACCAGCCACGCTCCATTCGAGCTGCAGCGTGCGCGGCGTATCGTAGATCAAGTATTGCGTATGCGAAAGCTTCAGCGATTCGCCCTTGCGGCTCACCTTGGTGGGGCCGAAGAGATCATAGAAATCGGCGTAGTTGTAGGCGCCGGTCAGCTTCCAATCCCACATGTGGGCGTCGAACGAGATATGCGCGCGCTCGTTCGCCGGCAGACTTGGATCGGGCGAGAAACTGCCATCCACATTCACCCCCACCAGACGCAGGCGATCGGCAAACTCGGCTCGCATGCCCACGGCGGCCGTCGACTTATAGCCTTGCACGATGGGATAGGCAGAGATCAGTTGAATGTTCTTCACCGGATTATAGGCGCCGGCTTGCGTGATCAGGTTCTCGGAGTTGACGGTTGACGGCGGCGGCAGTTTCCATGCGCGGAGCTGCGGATACTTGTTGAACGTCGTCTGCCCGAAGTACTTCACCGCGCTGATGTCTTCGAGGGCTTTGGTGGGCACCCGCGCCGGAACAAATCCCTTGCTGGTGTATTCGAACGCAATCAGCGATCCGTCGGCCAGCGGCAGCGGACGAAACAGCCCGGTCTCGGCATTGCTGATGGCGTCCATTTTCTTGGTCTCGAAATCATAGCGGAACAGATTCGACGCGCCGGTGGTGTAGGACGAGCCGTATAGATAGCGCCCATCCGGCGAATACACGAAATTGCCGGGCGAGTTGTACTGGAAGTCGTATAGCGTTTCGAACGCGGCTTCCCCTTTTCGCAAATCCTCGATTCGAAACCGCACCAGCTTCTGTTGCCCGCTCACGTCCGAGATGGCGCCTGTAAGAAACTGGCCGTCCGGCGAAACATCAATGTCAAAAAGATCAGTGCCGTAATCGAAGTCGTGCCTGCTCTTCGCTTCTTTGTACGGTGCGGTAAATTCCACGACGCTCGATAAACCGTTGTTGTGCCGTATGCCCCACAGCGAGCCGTCGGCTGTATCGAAGGCCAGGTCGCCGGTTCGAATGTCTTTCGCCAACCGCTCGGAATGATGCGTCTCGACGTCGTAGACGTTCAGGTCACGCAAATCGTTATTGTCGGTGGTGTAGTACACCTTTCGGCCACGGGCGTCCCAAGCCAGAGAAGTGACGTAATAGAGTCCTGGACCCTTGATGTCCTTCAACTCTTCGATTTTACCGGTGTCCACGTGAATGGCCGCGACGCTTGCCATATGCGCGGGATAGCGGATGCCGGCGTAGATCACATTGTTTTTCGCATCGAAATACGCGCGTGAGACCGAACCCAATGTCCCAGTCGTGATGCGTTTCGGCTCGGTGACCGGATATTTGCGGATTTCAGCCAAATTGGCTTCTTGAAACTTGCGCTCATCGGCGATCCACATCTTCCAAGCCTGATTCATTCCCATGCCGTAGACTTGTTTGAAGCGCGAGCCAAAGTAGCGTTTGGTGTTCTCGCCGCGCGTGATCCATTGGAGCAGCTTGTCCGGGCCATACGTGTTGGCCAGCCACGTCATGAAGCGCGTTCCGTACAGATACGAATTCGCGCCGGTCTGAAAGTCGGCGGAGGTTCCCTCGGATTCCAGCCCAACCACATCGTAGATGTAGGCGTCGTCGCGGACCATGGTCCGAAACACCATTTCATCCCATCCGCCGATGGCGCGACCGAGTCCACCGGCCATCCACGTTTCCATGAAGACCGCGATGCCTTCGTGAAACCAGCGCGTCGCATAGTGCCGGGGGCTGGTCATCGAACTGTAGAGGATCGAAACCGGATCGTCATCAGTAGGCACGACCTTTCCGAAGAACAGCGAGCGGAAACGCCGATCGACGGCATTGGAGTTGTCTCCCATCACGATGTGGATCGACTCGTGATTCATGATCCAGGTCATGCGCTCGTTGGCGGGCAGCGTCTCGTAGGTATAGCTGAAGGGCGCGATTCCAACGTCGATGAAGTTGGACGGCACTGTTCCGGCGGCGCCGTGACCATAGTCACCGAAATCCTCGAGCAGAACGCTCAGCTTCTGCGAGGGCGTGTAATGAAATAGATTGGTCTCGAAACTGAGGGCGTTCTCGTAGGATCGGATGAGATGAGTTACCAGGTATTCGTGCGCGGGACTGTAATAGAGAACCTCGATGTGCGCGGACGACTGGACAAAGATCTTGGGATGGCTCGCGAAGGCAGGGGCGCAAGCGAGGGCAAAAAGCAAAAAGAGTCCCGCGATCGAACGCGGGACTCGTGTGAGAAGACCGATTTCAGTCAAAGGCTGGCGACTATCTCCGGTGCGACTCTGCCATCGCGCGCTCCATGCTACCTGCCTCCAGCGCTCTCTGAAACTCTGGCTGCGAAGCCATGCTCGCAAACGCTTCCAGCTTCAAGCTCTGCTTAAGCGCGGAAGATGCGAGAAGATGTTGGAATACTTCCTGCCTAGCCAACATTCTGAACGACTCATTCTTCAAAAGTTGCTTCAGGTTGCTGTCAGCCAGCCCCAAATCGCGCAGATCCGCTTTGTTCGTATCCGCTTTGCGCAAATCCATAGTGCGCATTTCCGCCTTTAGAGCCACGAACAGATCCGAGTGCGCCTTGAGCGCTGCCTGGAAGGTAGCCGAGTTCACGAGTTGCGCAAAGCGCTCGTCTTGTGCCGCCGCCACGAAAGATTTATCGGCAAACAGCTCCGCTATCGCCTTTCTGGCGCGGATGTCGTTGAACGCATCCGCTTTCAGGAGTTCCTGAAACGCCGGATTCTTAGCAAGCGCCTTGAATTCGCTGCTTTGGAGGATGGCTTCGTTAGCTACCGGGGCCGAGCCCGGAGTGGCGACATCGGCCGAGTTGACCTGGCCGTCGCGATAAACGTCGCGCTGCCCAATCGCGCCTTGCGTCTTTTCGGTGCTGACGTGCCCATTGGAGAAATAGACTAGAGCGCCCGCGGCAATCAGGCCGCTGCCTATCAGAATCGGGAATCTCCATTTACGTAGTGTGGTCATTTTCGAAATCCTTTCTTCCCTCTGCTGCCGAAAGCCCCTCAGCGAGATGACACGGCGGAACGCTCTGGCCGTCTCACTCCTCCTGACCATCCTCGCGTTCCGTGTCCTTGTCAGTCTCGCTTCGGTTGTTATAGAGTGACACACTTTCGCGGGATGTTGCATGGTTACAAAAAAAGTTGTGCCATTGTTAGTACTATTCACCGGCCTTCGGGAAGCTGCCCGGAGCTGGAAACCAAAACGATAGGACGTTGCGGTCCGCCTCGCGCCGGTAGGCGATGGAACCCACCAGGTTTCGCACCAGGAACACGCCCAATCCTCCAATTGGCCGATCGGCCAAACCCCTGGAAAAATCGGGAGGTTCCACGTCTAAAGGATTGAAAGCATTGCCCCAATCCGAGATTTCGACGTACAGCTTGCCGGGGTCGCCCGGAGTGAACGCAACCTCGGCCGCTCCCGGATCCGCTGTGTAGGCGTAGCGTGCGACATTCATAAGGATCTCTTCCAATACCAGATCCAGCTTTTCCAGTTCTTCGGCCGGCACTGCGGCCGCACCGGCGCCAGAACGGACAAAGTCGCGAAACACGGCCACCGACTGCACGCTGGCGGGCAGGGTAAGCCGTCGAGCTGCGGGATCCATTACAGTGTGGCGAGGGCTTGCTGCGAGGTGTCAAAGACCGGGAAGAGGCCAATGAGGCGCGTCAGCTCAAAGACTTGGCGCGGCAACCCATTGAGCCGGCACAAAATCAGCGATCCGGAACCCGATTGCAGCCGCTGCGCCACTGAGAGGAACGATCGCAGCCCCATGCTGCTGACATATTGTAAGCCCTCCAGATCCGCAATCAGATGCTTGGCGCCGCGCGTAATCCATTGTTCGCAGGCCTGCTCGAACTCGTGGGCGTTTTCGGCGTCCATTCGCCCGCTTACTTTTACCAGTACGGCCTTTTCAAGCTCCTCTGTTTCAATAGTCATTTGTTATAAGTGCCGACGTTCCAGCTTACAGAAGACCGGCGGTGTGGCGCAACGCGCGAAGGCGGGCGAAGGGCTTGTTAACACAATATTAAGGATGTTAAGATAGCCCACATTACTGGGCCGGGAAAGCCCTACGATCCTGGGTGTGAATGAATTTTTCGGGTGAGGATTTAGAGAAGCTTCGGCCGAAGGCACGGTTCAAGGTGTCCTATGACGTTGGCTTCTTCTGCCCCGACATTGATGACATCGTTCAGGAAGCCCTGATGCGCTTCATGGTTGCGGCACGGGAAGACAAAATCCAAAATCCGGCTGCGGTGGGTGCGTTCCTGAACGGAATCTGCCGCAACGTGGTCTCGGAGTACCGGCGGAAGAACATGCGGGATGAGCCTATGCCGGAAGTAGTACCAGAGCCTCCAGGCAAATCGATCCCCGAAGCCGAGTTATTTGAGTTACGCCAAGCCATCACCTTAGGCATGGAACAGCTTTCCGAGCGCGACCGGCGGGTTTTGCGGGCGTTCTACCTGGAAGAAAAGTCGAAGGATGAGATCCTGAAGCAAACCGGAATGACGGACGAGAACTTTCGTGTGGTGCTGTGCCGGGCGAAGGAAAGATTTCGCGCAATTTATTTGGAACAGACGAAACATAAGGGCATCTCGCGTCACTCAGGTGTATGAGCACGAACTTCCACGATGACCCGGTCTATCGGGAAGATATCATCAACGCCTATCTGCGGCGCCGTCTGAGCGCCGATCAGGCCGAACAGTGGGAGAGCCATTACTTGGGCTGCGACGACTGTTTCGAGGAGATCCGAGCCACCGAACTGCTGATCCGCGGACTAGGTCAACCGATGGTGGAGCGCAGGCGCGTCAACGACGTCACCGTGCTGCGGTTCGCGCAGAGCTCGCAGTTGCTGGCCTCGTCCCTGGAATTGGCCGAGCTCTCTAACGTCATCCGTGTGGAGAAAGACACCAAGGTGCTGATCGATTTAAGCCGGGTGAGCCGGATCGATAGCACGGGTTTGGGCGTGCTCATGAACTGTTACTGCCACGCCGTGAAGAACGCGGGCGAATTGAAGCTGCTCAACGCCGATGCCCCGGTGCGCCGGGTGCTGAGCGTGACCAAGATCGATTCGGTGCTGCAGATGTTCGAGGACGAAGCGGCGGCAATCGCGAGCTTTGGTCTTCCGCAAGCTTGACGCCCCGCGCGCGGTCGTTGAGTGCCATATATGGTACCCTATATGGCGTGACCAAGACCACCGTCTATCTGGACCCCGACATTGCCCTGGCTCTCCGGCAAATGGCGGAAGCGCAAGGACGCAGCCAGGCTGAAATCATCCGTCATGCGCTGGAGACCTACACACGTAGCGTCAAGCAGCCGAAGATTCCGGGGATTGGCGAGTTCGATAGCGGCCACGCGGATACCTCCGAACGCGCCGAACAGATCCTAACACGCGCGGCTAAGCGTGGACGATGGCGCTGATAGCCGATTCCGGCGCCGTCTATGCTCTATACGACGCCCGCGATCGCAATCACGCCGATGTGGCTCAGGTCGTCAAGAACGAGAACGGCGCCATCGTCATTCCGATGGCGATCCTGGCTGAAATCGACTATCTTCTTCGGATTCGTCTTGGCAGCCGCGCTGTCGACCGATTTCTCGAAGGCATCGCTGTCGGAGGATTCAGTCTTGAGCCCTTCACATCGCAGGATCTTAGCCGTTGCCAAGTCCTATTGAAGACTTATGCCGACCTCGACCTTGGTCTCGCCGATGCATCCGTGATAGCAGCCGCCGACCGAAAAGGCGTGCGCCGGATACTCACGGTCGACCTCAGGGACTTCCGCGCCGTCCGTGCGCTGGACGGGAAGCCCTTCACGCTCCTCCCCGCCGACGCCTAAAAAGCGGTATGTTTCCAGGTATGCGCGTTGCCGTTGTTCTGCTCCTCTGCTCCGTTTCTCTCCTCGCGCAGCCGGCCAAGCAAGATCAGCGATGGGCGCCCCTCGCGTTTCTTATCGGAGAGTGGACGGGCGAAGGCGGCGGCGGACCCGGGCAGGGCACTGGCGAGTTCTCGTTCCAACTGGATCTTGGGGGCTCAATCCTGATCCGGAAGAATGTCTCGCGTTATCCAGCCACGAAGGATAAGCCTGCCTATTCCCATGCGGATTTGATGATTATCGACTCGACAATGCGTGCGAATTATTTCGACGACGAGGGCCACACGATTCACTACGCCGTCGAGCCTTCGGCGGATGGAAACAGCGTGCAATTTCTGAGCGACGCAGGGGCATCTCAACCGCGCTACCGGCTCACGTATCGCAAGACCGGGGACGATCGAGTCGCGATTCGATTCGAAATTGCACCACCAGGAAAAGAATTCGCGACTTACATCGAGGCGACGGCTCGGCGGAAGAAGTCCTAGAACTGCAGCAGCCGCTCCGCTTCCGCCGCCAGATTCTCCACCTGTGGCAGGATTTCGTTCTCGAGTTGCGGATTGTAGCCGACCCAAGTATCCAGCGCGCCCACTCGTCCGACCGGCGCATCCAATCGATCGAACAGCTCGCTCGCGATACGCGCCGCGATCTCCGCGCCATAGCCCCACGACAGGCAATCTTCGTGCGCGATCATCACGCGGCTGGTCTTTTCCACAGACGCGCGGATGGTTTCCCAATCGTACGGCGCCAGCGTACGCAGATCGATCACTTCGATGGTCTTGTCGGGATTGCGCTGCTCCACTTGCAGAGCGGCCTGGAGCATCTTCTGCACCACCGCCCCGTAGGTGACCACTGTCAGGTTTTGCCCGCTCTTCACCACGCTGGCTTTACCGAAGGGGATCGTGTAATCCGGCCCGGGATGCTGCGAGCGATTG
>Ga0210394_10007929_pt1 | contig 11066 bp, 6 predicted proteins | sample IncBWC12MmetaG_FD_160121 | JGI IMG/M metagenome (GOLD analysis project Ga0210394, IMG submission 160121) | Forest soil microbial communities from Barre Woods Harvard Forest LTER site, Petersham, Massachusetts, United States - Inc-BW-C-12-M | ecosystem: Environmental > Terrestrial > Soil >... | reverse complement strand
CAAGAACAAGGCCGGCTACTTCCCGGTGCCGCCGGTGGACACCCTGCAGGACATCCGCACCGAGATGGTGCTCGAGATGGAGCGGGTCGGCATCCGCGTCGAGAAACAGCATCACGAAGTCGCGACCGCGGGCCAGGCTGAAATCGACATGCGCTTTCAGACGCTGACCAAGATGGCCGACTGGCTGACCTGGTACAAATACATCGTCAAGAACGTGGCGGTGCGCCATGGGATGACGGCGACCTTCATGCCCAAGCCGATTTTCGGCGACAACGGCACCGGCATGCACACCCATCAGAGCATCTGGAAGGGCGACACGCCGCTGTTCGCGGGCAACGGCTACGCCGGGATGTCGGAAACTGCGATGCACTACATCGCGGGCATCCTGCATCACGCGCCGACGATAGCGGCCTTCACCAATCCGGGGACGAACTCGTACCGCCGGCTGGTGCCGGGCTTCGAGGCGCCGATCAACCTCGCGTACTCGTCGCGCAACCGCTCGGCGTCGGTGCGAATCCCGATGTACTCGCCGTCGCCCAAGGCCAAGCGAATCGAAGTGCGCTTCCCCGACCCCACCTGCAACCCGTACCTTGCATTCTCCGCGATGCTGATGGCGGGAATCGACGGAATCCAGCGCCGGCTCGACCCGGGCCAGCCACTCGACAAGGACATCTACGCACTCACGCCGGCCGAGCTGGCCGAAGTGCCGAGCATGCCCGCGTCGCTCGAGGAGTCACTGGGCAATCTGAAAAAGGATCACGAGTTCCTGCTGAAGGGCGACGTGTTCACCGAGGACCTGATCGAGACGTGGATTGAATACAAGATGGCGAACGAAGTCAGCGCGATTCGGTTGCGGCCCCATCCGTACGAATTCGCGCTCTATTACGACGCGTAAGCACACCACTGCGCGCCGACCAGAACAAAAGCGGCGGGCCTGACGGCCCGCCGCTTTTCATTTCGAGATTCGTGTGACTACCAGAGCGCCTCTATTTCCCGGTCCCGCTTAGCGGGATCGACTGGTTCGCGTTTCCCGCATCGTCGAAGATTGTTACCGTGCCGGTCTCCGGCGTCCCCCGCTGCTTCGCGATAAACTGGAGCGTGAGCTTGCATTGTCCTTGCGCCGGAAGTGTCTGATGGCAGGTGGTGGCGCCCTTCTTAGGGAACGAGAAGATCGGGAAATTGGTCACCGTCGCAAACGGATTCTGAAAGGTGATGGTCTGTCCAGGACTGCCCTCGTTGGTGAGAATAAACGTTTGCTTTTTTAGCTTGTGTACTTTTACGGTGCCGAAATCCTTCATCGTCGGCGTGATATCAAGGGTCGGGCCGCCGCCAGCCATACCGGGCACAAGGATGCAGTCGTTGGCGACGTTCGAAAACAGCTTCTGCACAGTGTACGTCTGACTGTCCGCGCCAACGATGCTCCCCTGCTGCGCGTTACAGATATCGCCGATCTCGCCGTTCACTTCGTCGTACCAGGCGAGCGGCGCTGCGTGGTTGGAAGTTGCGAGGGAGACTTCGCAGTCGGTGATTGTCTCGGCCATTTCGTGCGAGGCGACTGAGGTGTAGTTGTCGAAGGGCGTCGCGCCCGCGCCGCATCCGTTTTGGCATCCCGACCCGGCCTGCATGTCGGGATGCACGCCGTAGTAGATTTCGCCGACTGGAGCGCCGGCGACGATTGTGCCGTGGTAGGCGCAGAAGCCGCCCGGCGAGCAGGAACTCGAACCTCCCATGGTGATACTTATTCCGTGGGGGAAAAAGATCGCGTAGTAGGTGTTATTGTTGCCGGCCCCGTCCGCCGTCGGAAGCGGTAGGTGGCCGGCTTTAATCTGGTTCACCAGCTCGGTTTTGATCTCACCGTCAGTGAGCGAGGTGGCGGTGTTGACTGGCGTAATGGCGACCTGTTCTGCGAATGTGCCGCGGCCGATGGATTGATTCGTACCGGGGTTGCCGCCGAAGTCCAGGATGTCGGTGTTGTATTCTGTCAACCAGTCAACGTAGGCGCTGTTCAACACCTGTTGGTAAAAGGTCGCGATACTTGGCGTGGAAGTGTTGACGACCCCTGCCAGGAATTCGCCGTCGCCAGTGCCCGCACCGCCGGTCCCCCACAGCACCTGGACGACCTTCATGTTCGAGACGACGCGGCCGCCGTAGTATGTGAGGTGCGCGCCCGGCGGCGACGTAGCAAAGTCGACGGGCCCCTCCGGCCGACCCGGCAGGTCGTTAGGCCCGCCCACAAGGTTCGGATTGTTATTGGCGCTCCATGCCACGGACGGCAGCAATAGCAGCGCCATCAAGACCAGCGCCCCCCTACACTTCAACATCAACCTTGCTCTCGAAGAATCCAGGCACCGCTGCGATGACGCCGAAGGATGGACTCCCGCATTTGCGCAGCGTGATTGACAAACGCCGGCGAAGCGAGCGCCACGACGCCCGCTGCTCTCATCTCGAGATTGGGACAACTGCCGCGCCAGCGCTATTTCCCGGCTCCGCTAAGCGGGATCATCTGGTCCGCGTTTCCCGCATTGTCGAAGATTGTTACCGCGCCCGCCAGCGGCCCCTTCGATTTCGGGGAAAACTGCAGCGTGAGCGTGCAATGCCCCATCGGCGCAAGAGTCTGATGGCAGGTCGTGGCCTTCTTCGGGAACGCGAAGTTCGGGAAATTACTCACCGTCGCCAGTGGATTCTGAAAGGTGATGGTCTGTCCACTGCTCCCCTCATTGGTGAGAGTAAACGTTTGCTTTTTCGGCTTGCTATGAACTTTCACGGTGCCAAAATCCTTACTCGGCGGCGAGACCTGGAGGACTGGGCCACTCGGCGTCGGCGTTGCTGTCGGAGTCGCAGTTGAAGTGGCCGTTGCCGTCGCGGTGCGAGTTGCGGTCGCAGTCGGGGTCGCGGTGGCAGTCGCTCCAGTCGCGGTCGCGGTTGCCGTCGGCGTCGCAGTCTTGGTCGCGGTCGCGGAAACCGTTGGCGTCCCGCTTGCAGTCGCCGTTGCGGTTGCGGTCTTCGTCGGAGTCGCTGTTACGGTCGGGGTTGCGGTCGCAGTCGCGGTGGGAGTCGCACCGCCCGGGGCGTTCAACGACACGGTATCAATCGCAAAGTCGCTGCAGTCGCCAGTGCAACTCGTGATACTGAAAGTCACCTTGGTGATATTGGCGGCAGTGCTGTCGAGGACGCCGATGAAAGTGGCGTCGCCGTTCACGTCACTCGTTACAGGAAACGATCCGAGCGAGGTGACGCCCTCAAACGCCTGGATATTCGCCGTGAACTGACTGGGGCCGTCGGCCTGGATGAACGCGCCCGCACCAGCCACGTTCTTCGATGTGAAGTTCACCGTTAGCGGTCCGTTGCCGCTGTTGCCCGTATCCGCCGTCCAGATCAAGCTGTCGCCTGCACCGAATCCCGTAGTGCCCTCCACGTTCCAACTGCACAACGTCTCGGGGCATACCACCGCGACGAGGCTGTTCGGACCACTCAACGTAACGGATCCTGTCAATCCGTGGGTCGAAGTGAAAGCCGGATTGGCGGTCAGGGTGGCCGCGTCGGCGCCCAACTGCGACCACGCGATCGTATCATTGGCGCTCAAGCCGCCAAGGCTGGTCACAGGATTGACGGTATCCGCGCGCGCGGCGGCGGTCGCGAGGAATATCAGGATTATCGCAAGGCTAATGCTGCGCAGGCTGCGGTTATGCATTGATGACTCCATCCAGCGAGCTCTCCGTCGGACAGCTTGAAGTCCTAAAAACATATCGAGCCTGCATCTGAGGTGAAGGTCGCGTTGTCGGAAAAATCGCTGTCAACTCCGAGCGAAGGCGCCCCGTAGAACCATGAGAAGAACGCCAACTCCTGCGGATGGTAAGTCATCCCGCTCAAGGCAATCGAGGTGAATTGGGTGCCGCTCAGAGGGTCACCGACTTCAAGGTTGCTCTGACATCCAGACTGCTGCCCGATATGTCCCCACGCCGGCACCGGGTTGCCGCCGAGCGGATCGTCCATCCATTCGGCGACCTCATGGGACAGTGCCGAAATATCTTCGCCCGGTGCGAACAACTGAGTGCTCTCGTAGTCGGCGACCGAAAACGTCTGCACGGGAGTTCCTTGTGAACTGTGGTAGCCCAGGATGCAGCAGTTGCTGAATGGAGAAGTTCCGGTAGCGATTACCACGTTGTAAAAGACAAAGATCGGCAGGGTAGTAGGACCGATCGTTCCCGCGGTAGTCAAACTTGCGATCAACGTCTGAGCCTCGCCAGGCGAATTCACGCCCTCAAGAGCAGGATCCCAGAAACCGGCATCGATGACTCCAAGCGGACCGCAAGGACTCCCGCCAAATTGGTTCTTCTGGTAGCCCAATCCCTGCGAGGTCGTTAGCGTCAGGGTCTGAGTGGTGGCGAGGGCAACGGGGCTGAGCACGTTGTGGAAGCGATCGCCGGTTACCATTACGTTGGACCAAAAGTTGGCCCGCTGGAATTCGTCGATGTATTGGCCGGTGCCGACATTGATGCCGCTCGCGGGCATCGTGAAATCGACCGGCACCAAAACCGGTGAGTCCTGGACCAGCGTAAACGGCTTACCGTGCGGTGAGCAGGTCGCGTCGGTCGCAGTCGGATCGAATGTGTCAGTGACGCTATTGTTCGCCTGATCCTTCAACTTGAAGACAACCGGAATGAGCACAGTCTTGATGTCGATAGTCCGGGCGCCGTGGGCGAATGGACTTCGCCCAATCATCACACCTGTGTACTGCAGACTGTCGCGGCTTGCCGTTAACGTGTACCCGAACATTGGAACCGTGGTGGCGGCTGCCGCTCCGCGCAAGGCCTCTGCAGTGGTGGCGCCATGGAGCGGAACAGTGGCGAAATAACCGTGTAGTTGTCCCGGTGGCTCGGCATCCTGGGCAAGGACTGGCGACGCCAAAGTGACCAGGCTTGCCGCCAACAAAAGCACCAGCGAAATTACGATGCGCTTCATCTCAGACCTCCCCAATCCTCGAAGCAAACGCTCGGACAGTGTATTCACCGGTCAAGTATCATATGGGGTCGCTTGTTACAACACACTTAAGCGGTAGGAATAGCGAGTAATTACTACAATGATGACAACAGGAAGCTAAGACGACCATCAGCTACAATAACTGGTCGTATGATTACATTTCATCGAGAATACACCCGTTTACGCCGGTTTGTCGCGGGCGACTGCTTCCACCTTTTCGAGCCGCTCCTGCAGCTTCTTGTTGTCGTCGCGCAGTTTGTCCAGGTCTTCGCGCAGCCGCTGGCCTTCTTCGACGCGGGTGCGGCCCTCGCTGATCGACGTGATCGCGTCGTTCGCATGGCGCTGGATGCGGCCGTCGAGGTCGCGATCGGCCAGCCTGTGCAGCGCGGGTAGCGCGCGCGGATCGCCGACCTCGGCCAGCGCTGACGGTAGCCGCATCCGCATCATGAATTCGTAATCGTCGACCAGCGGCGCTAGGTAGTCGAGAATTTCGATGCGCCGGCTATCCTTGAGCGCGGCAAATCGCGCCAGCGCTCCGACCGCGGCCACGCGTGCGCGCGGCGGCCTGCCGTATGCCGCGTATTCGCGGGCAACGTCGATAGCGCGCTCGTCGCGCAGCTCGGCCATCCCGGCAATCGCGTGCGTTCGTATCACGTCGAGATACGAATCGCGCTTGAGCGCCTCGGTCAGATGTGCGAACGCGCGCTCGTCGCGGGTTTTGCCGAGCGATAAAACCGCTTCGGCCTCGACGAAGTAACTTTCGTCGCCGGCCGCGACCACGCCGGCCAGCGCGGACGCCGCGCGCGCGTCGCCGCGGAAATTTCCGAGCGCGCGCGCGACCGAGCGCCGCGTCTTCGGATGCGGCAGCTTCAGTCCGTCGAGCAGCGCGTCGAGCGCGGCGGTCGTGCGAATCGCACCGAGCGCGGTCGCTGCGTCGGCTTGCACGCCCCAGAATTTGTCGGTGAGCATCGCGTCGCGCAGTGACGCGGTAGCCTGCGGGCTGCCTTCGTTGCCGAGCTCGCGCGCCGCATTGGCGCGGCCGATCGCTTCGGGAGCGTGCCGCAGCGTGGCTTCGAGTGCCTCGCGTCCACGTTTGTGCTTGAGCGTTTTCAGGATGTCGTGTTCGGGATCGAAGCGCACTGCCTTGGGCGCCTTCTCGACGCTAAAGGTGAAGCCCTGCTCGCGCTCATTTATTTCCACGCGATGGCGCGTCTCATGACCGTCGGCGTCCATCAGCGCGATCGTCACGGGAAAAGTGAACGCCGAGGCGATCGCATCGCCGGTCTTGTGGGTCTGCTTGACGGTGACGCTGAGCAGTTTTTTCTTGTCGTCGAAGGAACTGGAGACTTCGATTTCGGGATGCCCTTCCTTGTACACCCACTCGTCGAAGAAAAAATCAAGATTGCGGCCGGTAGTGTCCTCGAACGCGCGCTGCAGGTCCTGCGTGATCACGTTGGCGCCGCGATGCCGCGTGCAATAAAGGTTCAGCGATTTGTAAAACAGATCGTCGCCGGTCACCCGCCGCAGCATGTGCAGGACCAGGCTGCCTTTCTCGTAGAGATGCCGATCGAACAAATCGATCGGATTGCGGTACCGGTTGCACACGATTGGCCTGCGGTAATGATTGGCGTCCTCGTCGAGATAGGCCTCGCGATCCTGCCGCACATTCCACGCGAACTCGTCGGGCCCGAGATTTTCCTCGCACCAGAGCGCCTCGAAGTAGGTCGCGAAGCCCTCGTTCAGCCACGCGTGCGCCCAATCGCGGCAGGTCAGCAAGTCGCCCCACCATTGATGCGCGAGCTCGTGCGCCACCAGCGGATCGCTCTTGAAATCGAGATGCGCGCGCGCGTCGTGCAGCGTGCTGTCGGTCTGCGTCGTCGCCGAGGTGTTTTCCATCCCGCCGAAAATAAAATCGCTGACCGCCACCTGCGCATACTTCGCGTAAGGATAGGGCACGCCGATCACGCGCTCGAAGAACTGGATCATCTTCGGCGTGTTGCCAAACGCGCGGCGCGCGTCGTCTTCGCGCCCCGGCGCAACGTAGTAGGTGACCGGAGTGTTGCCCGCGCGCTCGCCGATCAGCGCGAACTCGCCGGCCGCCAGCGTGATCAGATAGGTCGAGTGCGGCACCTCATGACGCCAATGAAAGGTGCGGGTCTTATCCGCGGTATTGGTCGAGGTTCCTATCAGGGCGCCGTTGGAAACCGCGGTGAACTTTTCCGGCACGGTCGCGATAATTTCGCTGGTGGGCCGGCTGTTCGGATAGTCGTAGCATGGAAACCAGTAACGCGAATCCTCGTCCTCGCCTTGTGTCCATGCCTGACGGGGCTTGTTCGGATAGCCGGCATCGGGGCCGACAAAATAGAGTCCACGGCGCGGCTGACTCGCGTAATCGATCGCGACTTCGATTTCTTCGCCGGCGCCGAGCGCGCGCGGCAGCGCGATCCTCAGCTTGTCGTCGGAGGTCTCGAAGGTCGCGGGTTCGCCGCCGACCCGGACCGCCTTGATCTCGAGTTCGGTGGCGTCGAATTCAAGGCGATCGAGGGGGCCGGTGATCGCGGACAGTCGATGCGTCGCGGTGCCGGAGATTCTCTTCTGCTCGAAGTCGAGCGCGACTTCGAGCTTGACGTGACTGATGTTGGCGGCGCGATCGCGCGCCCATTTTGCCTCGACATGTTGAGGTTGAAACGCACGACGTCCACGGGCGAAGGCGACAGTAAAGGCCTCGGCGTCGCCAAGCTCTATTGCCAATTGATCGAGAAATCGCGGCTTATGCATGGCCGCATGTTATGAACCGCGCTGCCCGCGCGCAAACGGGAAAGGGGTAGCGAGATTGAATGCGGGGCTGCGCGCCCCGCGCCCGCGGCAGGGGTGACCCCTGCACCCAGTGATCGGAAAAGAAAGATGCGGGACTTCGTCCCTCTAAAAGGGTTTGGGGCGGAGAGAGGTCTGCACAACGGGCGCGATGCGTTCTTCCCCTCTCCCGATGGGAGAGGATTGAAGGTGAGGGACCTTATCCAGCGCGCCATTTTTGCGCGCGATTCACGATTCCGCTTCTGCTCTCAACCCGCGAGGGATTGATCCAAAGATTTCCGTTTTAGAAGTAAGTGGGGAAGAAAAGCCTGTCACGCATCGAGCGTCAAGATGATCGCTTCATTCGGCGCGAGCGTCAGCGGCGATTTCGTTGAATCTGCGCTGCGGGAAACTGTGCTCAGCAGGATTTTGCCGGCGGGCAGGGCGATCTCGCGCGGCTCGGCGGTGAAGTTCAGCGCGACCACAATGTGCTGCGTGGCAGTGTCGCGGTGGAACACCAGACAATCTTCGGGCGCGCGATCGAATTCGCGATAGCTGCCCTCGACCAGCGCCGGCGTCGATTTGCGGAGTTGGATGAGCCGGCGTTGCAGCGCGAGCATCGAATGCGGATCGTTCAACTGGCGCACGACGTTTACGGCCTTGAAGTCTCCGCATGGCAGCCAGGTTTTGTCGCTCGTCGAGAAACCGCCGTTGCGGGCGTCGGACCATTGCATCGGCGAGCGGCAGCCGTCGCGTCCGACCGGATCGCGTTTGCTACCGGCCGGGATTGCCGCATCGCGCATCCCGATCTCTTCGCCGTAGTAAATGAAGGGCGTGCCGCGCAGCGTCAGCAGCATCACGGCAGCGACGTGAGCACGCGCGTCTCCGTCGCCATCGCGGGAATAGCGCGAGATGTGACGCGAGAAATCGTGATTCGACAGCGTCCAGGTTGGCCACGCGCCGGCGCCGAAAGATTTTTCAGTCAGCTCGATCGCGGCGCGAAATCGGCTCGCTTCATAGCGCGCGAGCAGAAAACGGAAGTTGAACGCGAGCTGTAGTTCGTCGGGCCGCAGATAGTCGGCCAGCCGTTCCTGTTCGCGCGGCCACGTCTCTCCGACGAGGATTCGATTCTCGTAGCTGTCAGAGACGCGGCGAAATCCGCGGATGATGCCGTGAACCTCGGGCTGATCCGTGCTGTAGAGAGGATTCAGCTCGCCCGGCCTACGCGATGGAATGTCGGGATTGGGCTCCGTCCGAAGCGGATTGTCACGCAGTTGCGCGTCCTTGATCATGTTCGCGACCACGTCGATGCGAAAACCGTCCGCACCGCGCTCGAGCCAGAAGCGGATGACGCCGTGCATCGCCTCGACCACTTCGGGATTTCGAAAATTCAAATCGGGCTGCGGCACGAGGAACGTATGCAGGTACCACGCCTGCGTGTCCGCGTCGTACTGCCACGCGGGACCGCCGAAATTGCTAACCCAGTTGTTGGGTGCGCGATCCGGTGAACCGGGAACCCAGATGTACCAGTCGCGCTTGGGATTGGTGCGCGACGCGCGCGATTCGATGAACCACGGATGCTGATTCGAGGTGTGATTCGGGACGAGATCGACAATCACGCGGATCGCGCGGCGATGCGCCTCCGCCACGAGACGATCGAACGCGGCGAGATCGCCGAGGTCCGGATGAATCCCGCAGTAGTCGCTGACGTCGTAACCCCAATCGTCGAGCGGCGACGGGTTGATCGGGTTCAGCCAGATGGCGTCGATGCCGAGCGACTCCACGTAGTCGAGATGCGCGGTGACGCCGTCGAGATCGCCGATGCCGTCGCCGTTAGAATCGGCAAACGAGCGCGGATAGATCTGGTAGAAGACGGCGCGCTGCCACCACTGCAGTGCCATCGCGTCGATCAGGCGGCCCGCGAGCCCATCATGTCCGCGTAGTTCGTGGCGTAAAATCTCTCGCGCGCGGCCTCCGAGAGATTCGGCGTTGACAACTCGAAGCGCTTGAGCGGATTGCGCCCGCCCTCGATGTGCGGATAGTCCGACGAGAACATGCACAGCTCGGGGCCGGCCTGCTCGACGATCCATCCGACGGGCTCGTGCGGATACGGCGTGAAGCGCAGGTTGCGCCGCACATAATCGGACGCCTTCATCGGCAGGCTCAGGTATTTTTCGGATTTCACGAACGTCTCCTGCGAGATGTCGAGGCGGCGCAGCCACGGCACGATCCACATCGCGCCCTGCTCGATACATCCGCCGCGCAGCCGCGGGAACTGCTCGAAGATGCCGTCGAGGACCATCGTCGAGAGAAAAATTTCCGGCATCATATGGATCGCCATGAAATCCTTCGAGCGGATATTCTCGCCGCCGCCGAGGAAGTCGGTCACCGGGCGATCGTTGTTGTGAAATGCGCGGGGGATCGCGCGGCCGCCGCCGCCAACGTGCAGCATGAAGGGAACGTCGGCGTCCTGCAGGCGGGCCCAAACGCCGTTGAAGTCGGGATGAGTCGGAGATTTTTTCGCCGGTGGCAGCGACGGGATGTGAATCGCGGCGCATCCCAGTCGAACCGCCTCGTCGATTTCGTTTTCGGCGAGCTCGGGGATGTCGAGCGGCACGAAGCCGACCGCGAGCAGCCGCTTGTCACCGCGGCAAAAATCGGCGATGGCGCGATTGTGCGCGCGCGCCCCCCCGTAGAGAACCTCGGGCGTCGAGCGGACCTGGTCGAACTCGCCCCAAAAGTGCGTGATTGCGAAAGTCGTAAAGACCAACTGCGAGCTGAAGCCGAGCAGATCGAGCGCGCGCCTGCGCTCGTCGGGATCGAAAGCGCCGAGCGCTTCCCATCCCTTGCGCAGCATCAAGTTCTTCTCCGCGTCGGCGACGGCAGCCGGATCGTTAACACGATCGTTCGCATGCGCGATCGCCTTATCGACCATCCTGCCGCCCGACCCGATCGCGAGCGGATGCAGCTTCTCGCGGATGTCAGCGTCGGCGTGGGAAATCAGCCAGTCCCGAGTCTCCATGATATGGCTGTCGGCGTCGTTGAAAATTCGACCTTCTGCGTATGGCATCGTAACCTCGGCTCGTAGAATTCGCGCGGACCGTGCCTGCGCGTTTCGGCTTCAAGATAGTTGAGGAAACGTGTGGCGTACAGAGGTGATGCGGTGGGGGCTGTTGGCTATCGCGATGATTCCGCAATATGGTCTGTCTCATGAAAAATCGGGGGACGCTCGCTAAGTTGACCGCTTGTCTAGTCGCGTTCGTGGCCATTGCCGTAGGCCCGTCTTTCGCCGA
>Ga0210394_10007927_pt1 | contig 11067 bp, 7 predicted proteins | sample IncBWC12MmetaG_FD_160121 | JGI IMG/M metagenome (GOLD analysis project Ga0210394, IMG submission 160121) | Forest soil microbial communities from Barre Woods Harvard Forest LTER site, Petersham, Massachusetts, United States - Inc-BW-C-12-M | ecosystem: Environmental > Terrestrial > Soil >... | reverse complement strand
CTTCGAGGCACGAAGGGCCGCGAAGGCGATAGTAAAGTCGGTGCCACCGTAGCCCTCACCGTGCTTTTCGGTCCCATCGGATTAATCAAACACGGCAAGGAAGTTCAAATTCCCGCGGGAACGCCTCTCACGGCCTACTTCGAGCAGGACATCTGGCTCCCGCCCGCGCAATAGAAATTTCTGCGCAGGCGCAACTCGAACTCTCGCCTTTCGCGCCGGTTCTGTGTTAGTTCTTAGACGGGGCCGCGATGACACCCGAAACTCCGAGGTTTGACCGCATTATCTGGATCGTGCTCGACAGTGTCGGCATTGGCGAATTGCCGGACGCGAACGACTACGGAGACGTGGGACGCGACACGCTCGGCCACATCGCTCGCTCCCGTCCGCTGCGAATTCCGAATCTTCAGCGGCTCGGCATTGGCAATATCGCTCCGCTTGCATCCATAACTCCGCCGGAACACCCCGCCGCAAGTTATGGAAAGGGCGCCACAAAATCCCCGGGAAAAGACACTACGACTGGGCATTGGGAAATGGCGGGCGTCTGGCTCGACCAGGCCTTTCCGGTCTATCCGAATGGATTCCCCAAGTACATCATTTCGGAGTTTGAACGTCAGATTGGGCGCCGCACACTGGGCAACAAACCGGCGTCGGGAACTGAGATCATCAAGGAGCTGGGTCTCGAGCACGTCACCACCGGCTTTCCGATTGTTTACACCTCTGGCGACAGCGTTTTTCAAGTCGCCGCACACGAAGACGTGATTCCCATCGCAGAGCTGTATCGCATGTGCGAAATCGCAAGGAAGATTCTCGACGGGCCTAATCGCGTGGGGCGCGTGATCGCGCGCCCGTTTGCCGGGCCGCCAAGCAATTTCCAGCGTACCGAGCGCCGTCACGATTACGCTGTCGAGCCGCCGAAACCGATGTTGATGGATGTTCTTGCGGAGCGAGGTACGCCAATATTCGGCGTCGGCAAAATTCACGACATCTACAACGGCCGCGGCGTGCCCGATTACGTCACGACCAAGAATAATTCCGATGGAATGGCGAAGCTCACCGAAGCGATCGCGCGGCGCGAGGCGGGATTGATCTTCGCGAATCTCGTTGATTTCGACATGCTCTACGGCCATCGCAAAGACGTAGAGGGGTTCGCGCGCTCGCTGGAGGAATTCGACGAGCAGCTCGGGCCGTTTCTCGAACTTTTGAAGCCGTCCGATTTATTGATCATCACTGCGGATCACGGTTGCGATCCCGATCCGGTGAATCCCACCACGGATCATTCCCGCGAATACGTTCCCATCCTGGCTTACACTCCGCGGTCTGCATTCGGACGAAATCTGGGCACACGCTCGACGCTTGCGGATATGGGACAAACGGTCGCTGACAATTTCGGCGGAGAAATACCCCACGGGACCAGTTTTTTGGAATTGGTTTCGAGGTAATCGCGACGGCGAATGGCGCGCGACAAATTCTCTGCCGCGAGTTATTGGCCTTGCGAAGCCTTCTGCGCGTAGTAGCCGGCCCGTGTCCTGACCGCTAGTTTTCCGTGGCCCTTCGGCGCCACCACTTGTACCTGCACAGTGCGGAACGTGCCGTCCTTGGCGGTGTTGCTCGGGTAGTAGCCCAGCTCATATTGATTCCGAATGTCGCGCGCTACCTGCGCGCAAATCGCCTGCACCTGTTCGAGGTTGTCGGGGAAATATGCAAGGCCGCCGGTGGCGGTCGCAAGCTCCGTCAAAATCTTTTTCGAGTGCCGCACCATGCCCTTGCTGTGCTTGCGATCGTCCTCGCTGAAAACTCCGATCGCGTAAATAGCAGCGTCGGATTGCTCTGCCACCTTGATCGTGTACTCGAAAGTTTTTCGGCTGGCATCATCGTCGCCGTCGGTGATGACGAGCAGGACGCGCTTGTCCTTGTGTCCCTTTTTCAGATGGTCGAGCGAACCGATGATCGCATCGTAAAGCGCGGTGCTGCCACGCGAGTCAATGCGCGAAAGCGCTTCGTTCAATTCCTTCTGATCGCTGGTGAAGTCTTCGTTTAGGTCGAGATAATATTCGTCGTTAAAATTAACAACAAACGCTTCGTCGCGCGGGTTGCTCGTTTTGACGAAAGTGAGCGCCGCTTCATTCACCTGCGCGCGCTTCTCCCGCATGCTGCCGCTGTTATCGATCACCAGGCCCATCGTCACCGGAATGTCTTCGCGCGAGAAGAGCGAAATCTTCTGCTCTACCTTGTCTTCGAAGACTCGAAAATTGTCCTGCTTCAGATCCCCGACGAATTGGCCCTTCTCATCGTCCACAGTGGCGTGCAGCACCACCAGGTCGACGTTGGCTTTGATGACGCCTTTCTGCTGTCCCGGATTTTGCGGCGGCGGCGGGCCGGGAATTGCTCCCTGCGCGCGAACACCAGGCGCCAACAGGCAAAAACAGGCAAACGCTAGAAAGAAAATTGCAGAACGATAACTTCTAGTGGCCGGGCGCAAAATAGCCCGTCTTTGCATATACGGTGAGGGGAGGGAGTCCCTTTGGAGGGTGCAGCTTGACCTTGATCTTGCGCCACTTGCCGTCGTGCGCGTGATCGCTCGGCCTGTATCCCACGACATATTGGTTGCGCAGCTCCATGCTGATTTTCGAAGCAATGTCCGGCAGATCCGCAATCTGGTTCACCACAAATGTCCGGCCGCCAGTCATGGCGGTTAAGTCGCTCAGCAGGGAAGGCCCGTTTGCTTCTTCCGGCGTGCGGCCGCCGGTTGGGTCATAGAGCCCGATGGCGAAAATCTGTACGTCCGCTTCCTTTATAAAGTTGCGAACGTCGTTCAGCGTGTACCTGCTGTGATTATCGCCCCCGTCGGATATGATGAGCAACGCCTTCTTTGTGTTGTGTGCTCCTTTCATCTGGCTCAGGCCCAGGTAAATTCCGTCGAAGAGCGCCGTTTCCCCTTTTGCCGCGGTGAACATCAGCCGGTTTTGGAGTTCCTCGACGCTCCCGGTGAACGAGCTCACCAGTTCCGCGCGGTCGTTAAAATCCACAAGGAAAAATTCATCCTGCGGATTAGCCGTCCGGAAGAATTGCACTGCGGCGAGGCGCGACTTGTCGATCTTGTCGGTCATGCTGCCGCTCATATCGAAAATCACGCCGATCGAGATGGGCACATCTTCGCTCGAGAACCGGACAATCTCCTGCTCGGTGTTGTCCTCGAAGATGCGGAAAGCATCCTGCTCGAGCCCGGTGACCAATCGCCCGTAGGGGTCCGTGATGGTCACGTTGACCAATGTCATTTCCGTTTCAGTCTTGAGTTTCTTGCCGGGCTTCTCTGAACGACTGGGTTTAACGGGACCGGGCGCTTCGTTCTGAGCCCAAATCGGGGTTGTGAAGAGGAGAGCTGCTAACAGGATTCCAACCACACAAACCGCCGCGAGCCCCCATCTTGCTCCGGGCTGCGTCGCGCCATATTTCAAGGATGCCCCCGATGGCCTGTGCTGGCCGAAATTGTATCACCATGCTTTTCGAAAACAAGTAGTGAAATATGTATTTCCAGCTGGTGTGTCCCGGGCCACTCGTTTTTTCTGCCTGCCACTTCTGCCTGCCGCGCACCCCAGCTCATGGTGTTAGACTCAGTTTTAGGAGAAAGGGTTGACGGTCGCTATGGACACGCAAAATACTCGCTCGAACGTGAAAGTTTTCGCCGTAATTCCGGCGCGATACGCCTCTACCCGCCTGCCGGGTAAGCCTTTGGCGTCGATTGCAGGCCGTTCTATGATCCAGCACGTGGTGGAACGGACAGGCCAGGCCGCTCGCGTGGCGCGCGTAGTGGTCGCCACGGACGATGACCGCATCAAGAAGGCGGTTGAAGAGTTCGGCGGCGAAGCCCTCCTCACCCGGCGCGATCATCGTACCGGTACGGACCGCGTCGCCGAAATCGCGGCTCACTTGGAAGCCGAGATCTACGTGAACATCCAAGGAGACGAGCCGCTCATCGACCCTGGCACCATCGATGCTATCGTCGCCGAAATGGTTGACGATGACTCGATCCAGATTGCGACGCCGTGCACGGCGATAACGCAGGGGAACGACGTGATGGATCCGAACATCGTGAAAGTGGTGCGCGATTTTGACGGGAATTGCCTTTATTTTTCGCGGGCGCCGATTCCGTGGGTGCGCGATACAAAGGCTGCGGCGGCGCCGCATCATTGGAAGCATGTGGGGCTTTATGCTTTCCGTCGCGAGGCTTTGCTCGAATTTCCTACTCTTCCTCCGGGAGAACTCGAGGCGGTGGAGCAGCTTGAGCAGCTTCGGTGGCTCGAAAATGGTTTCCGGATTCGCGGTGTGGAAACGGATTACGATGCGATCAGCGTTGACGTGCCTGCGGACATTCAGCGCGTGGAAAAAATTCTGCAGGAGCGCGCTGCTTCGTGACGTTGTGCTGTTTGCGTGCCGCGCGAAAATAATTTCTGAACGCGATTTGACACGAGGCGCGTTTCCGAACATAATGCCGAGTACGCCGATTCCAGTGGAGGAATTCGAGCGCTTTGCGGGCCGCCCCGAAATACATCTTTGTAACCGGCGGCGTAGTATCTTCCTTGGGCAAAGGCGTCGCCGCTGCCTCCATCGGTTGTCTCCTCGAAAGCCGCGGTCTTAAAGTCACCCTCCAGAAGTGCGATCCATACCTGAACGTCGATCCCGGCACGATGTCGCCCTATCAGCACGGCGAAGTCTTCGTGACCGACGATGGTGCGGAAACCGATCTTGACCTGGGGCATTACGAGCGCTTCACGAATTCTCACCTAACGCGCGATCATAATTGGACGACTGGCCGCCTCTACGAATCGATCATTGCGAAAGAGCGGCGCGGCGATTACCTAGGCAAGACGGTGCAGGTGATTCCGCACGTCACCGACGAAATTAAAGCTGCGTTCCGCAAGGTTGCGGATGCGGTTGACGTGGTGATCGTGGAAATTGGCGGCACGGTGGGTGACATTGAGTCGCTTCCATTCCTGGAAGCGATTCGGCAGATGCGCCTGGAGATGGGTTCGGAGAATGTTTTGTTCGTTCATCTCACGCTGGTGCCGTTTATTCCCACCGCCGGAGAACTGAAAACCAAGCCGACGCAGCACAGCGTGAAGGAACTGCTCAGCATCGGAATTCAGCCCGATGTGCTGATTTGCCGCAGCGACCGGCAACTCGGCAGCGATTTGAAGAGCAAAATCGCGCTGTTCTGCAACGTGCATGAGTCGTGCGTGATTTCCGCGCCCGACGTTGGAAATATTTATGAAGTGCCGATGTCGCTCGCAGCGGAGCGGCTTGATGAACAGATTCTCCGATTGTTGAAGCTGGAAGCGCCGCCGCGCGATTTGAGCCGCTGGCTGGCGATGCTCGAGACGCTGGAGCATCCGCAGGGCGAAGTGCATATCTGCGTGGTGGGGAAGTACGTCCAGCTCGAGGACGCGTATAAGAGTTTGCGCGAAGCGCTGGTTCACGGCGGCCTTGCAAATCGCCAGCGCGTGGTCTTCGAGTGGATCGAAGCCGAGGATCTTGATTCGCCGGCCTCGGCTGACAGGCTGCTGCGCCACGCCGATGGGATTGTTGTTCCGGGCGGATTCGGGAAGCGCGGCATTGCCGGGATGGTGCAGGCGATTACTTATGCGCGCGAGAAGAAGATTCCGTTCTTTGGGATTTGTCTTGGGATGCAGTGCGCGACGATCGAATATGCGCGGCAGGTGTCGCGAATTGAAAATGCGGATAGCACCGAATTTGATCCCTCGACGACTAATCGCGTGATTTACAAATTGCGCGAACTGCTGGGCGTGGACGAAATGGGCGGCACGATGCGGCTGGGCGCGTGGCCGTGCAAACTCGAGCCGGGCTCGTTTGCGCATAAGGCTTATGGCGCGCTCGAAATCTCCGAGCGCCATCGCCATCGCTACGAATTTAATTGCGAGTACGAGCAGACGCTCACGCGCGCCGGATTCCGCATTACCGGCCGGACGCCCGACGGCGTGTATGTCGAAATTGTCGAAGTGCCCGATCACCCCTGGTTCGTTGGTTGCCAGTTCCATCCTGAATTCAAATCGAAGCCGCTTGCTCCGCATCCGCTTTTTGCCGCCTTCGTGCGCGCTAGCCTTGAGAATCGGCGAGCGCGGCTTGGAGTAGCGGCTGATAAGCGCGATCACTCCGAAGTTTAGCCTTAGCTCTTGGGGGTGCCCCACCCCTCGTGAATTTCGCGATGGTTGGGCCGGTGTTGATGTGCTCCCAGGTCGCGGAATCTTGCCTCCTTGCTCCAAGTTCTCGTCCTTCCCATGCCCTCCAGGCAATTTCCAAGTCGAGCCGCCGAAAAGACTGATTAGCGGCCATCAAACCGCTTTTTGCGGCAACCTAGTGGCTGCAGTTGCGACACAATTTTGTTCGCTATTTCTTCGCTGCGGGTTGATTTGTTTAATGGGAGGCCGCACAAAAAAAAACGCGCCTGCGATAGAGCCGGACTTAAGGACCTGTTGCGCGGATTTGAGGGGTTGGGTATCCGTATAACTACGCAAGCCTGTGGAAAACGCGCGAACCGGGAGAGTGCCCGAACTTTGAGATGCCAATTTGTGACAATTCTGAGATGATTTGCGTGCAAACGCCCGACTTAGGGGAGGCCGATGTCGGTCTTCTGGCAAGACGTCCGCTACGGTCTGCGAATTCTCGCGAAGAATCCTGGCTTTGCCGCGATTGCGATCGTCACCCTCGCGCTGGGAATAGGGGCTAACACCGCGCTCTTCTCTGTCGTCCACGGTGTGCTGATAAAGCCCATGCCGTATGAGAATCCGGAGCAGCTTGTCGACGTGTACTGGACTACGCCCAACGATGAGAAGTGGCCGTTTTCATTCCCTGATTTTCTGGATGTGCAGCGGCAAAACCACTCGTTCTCGTCAATCGCGGCCTATTATTACGTCATTTGCAGTCTGCTAGGTGAGGGTGACGCGCAACGACTCGAAGGCCAAAGAGTCTCCGCCGAGTTCTTCGAGATGCTCAATATTCGACCTCTTCTCGGCCGCACTTTTCTTCCCGAAGAGGACAAGATTGGCGCTCCACCGGTTGTCGTGATCGGAGATGAACTTTGGAGGAGCCGATTCAATTCCTCGCCAAAGATTCTGGGTAAGTCGCTGAATCTGAGCGGCGAGAGTTACACCGTTATCGGTGTGGTGCCATCACATTCGCCGTTTTTGGGCCCGACTGTCGCGAACGTGTTTTTATCCATCAACCGATATGCCGAGCCCGTGTTCAGGGATCGCAAGGTCCACATGGGAACTTATGTGTCGGGGCGCCTCAAGCCAGGCATCACGCTTGCGCAAGCTCGAGCGGACATGGATGTTGTCGCTCGCGACCTAGTTGCAGCCTATCCCCAGATTGACAAGGGTTCGGGAATAAACCTTGTGCCCATCAAGGAAGATACCGTCGGCGATGTGCGCAAGACCCTACTGCTTTTGATGGGAGCGGTCGGCTGTGTTTTGTTAATTGCTTGCGCAAACGTTATGAACCTGCTGCTTTCGCGCAGCACGTTGCGATCGCGAGAGTTCGCAGTCCGCCGCGCGCTCGGTGCGGGCAGGCTTCGACTAGTTAGGCAGCTTCTTACTGAGAGTGTTCTGTTGGCGCTGAGCGGCGGACTTCTAGGAGTCGTAATCGCTTATGCGAGCCAAAGGGCGGTCATCGCGATGTTGCCTGCGCTCTTTCCTCGTATAGAAGATATCCACCTCGATGCACCCGTTCTCCTATTCACGGTCGGAGCCGCGCTTTTCACGGGTATCTTCTTCGGTTTGGCTCCTGCTCTAAAGGCAGACCGCGATGATATTTCCGTCGCGCTTAAAAGTGCGGGTCGAGGTTTGAGCGGCGCAGGCAACCGATTTCAGTCCGCATTTGTGGTCATCGAATTAGCAGCTTCGATTGTCCTGCTGGCCGGAGCGGGCCTGATGGTTCGCAGCCTTGCAAAGATGTGGAAAGTGAATCCCGGGTTCGAGTCGCATCATGTACTGACGTTCGCTCTTACCTTCTCCCCGGTCAAACGAAGCAGTGTTGCCGCGCAGCGTCAGGCGCTTCATGACGCTACCGCCAATATCGAGTCCGCACCCGGAATTGTCGCGGCATCCGGCGTTGGAGGAGGGCTTCCCGTTGGCGTTGGAGCGCAGATGCCTTTCTGGATCGAGGGGAAGCGTAAACCCTCAACTCAGAACGAAATGAATGTCGGAATTTGGTACGCCGTTCAACCTGATTACCTCAAAGCGATGGGAATTCCACTGCTTCGCGGTCGATTCATTTCCCCAGACGACAATGAAACTACGCCTAGCATCGTTGTCATCGATGAGAACTTTGCTCGGGAGTTCTTCCCAAATGAAAACCCGATCGGCAAGCAGATTAATACCGAGCTGATGGGGCCGCTACACTCGGAAATTGTGGGAATCGTCGGCCACACAAAACAGAACGGGCCGAGCGATGCCGAACGACAGGACCACGAGGGGCAATTCTATTTCGCTATCGGCCAGATGCCAGACAAGGTCGTCGCACTCTTCACAGGTATGACCATAGTTGCCCGTACCTCCGCAACGCCACTGGCCGCAGTGGGTTCGATTCGTACCGCCTCCAAGCAGTTCGATCCTGATCAGGTGCTCTTCGACTTCAAGCCGATGGACGAACTCCTGCCGGAGTCGATCTCGAATCAGAGATTTACGATGATTCTCTTAAGTGTATTCGCCGCGTTGGCTCTGATTCTCTCGGCGATCGGGGTTTACGGCGTTATTTCGTATCTGGTGAGCCAGCGCACGCGTGAAATAGGGGTGCGTGTGGCGCTGGGGGCCCAGCGAAGTGATGTGCTGCGATTGATTATAGGCGATGGCGCTCGCCTGACATTCTTGGGAGCTGCAATTGGTCTCGCCGCGTCACTCGGGCTCACGCGACTGCTTGCGAAAATGTTATTCGGTGTGCGGGCTGGCGACCCGGTGACGCTTATCGTTGTGACTGTGATTCTGAGCTCAGTGGCCTTTCTCGCTTGCTACGTTCCCGCGCGGCGGGCTACACGGGTGGACCCGATGGTTGCGCTTCGGTACGAGTAGCTTCCGGACTCTAGCCAGAGCCCGATTCACTCTCTATGAATAACCTCTCTAAAAAGAAGAAAAAGGACCTGAGAGCACTGCTTGCACGGCCTGACAATGAAATCGATCTGACGGACATTCCCGAGATTGCCGATTGGAGCGGGGCGGTTGTGGGGAAATTTTATCGACCGAAGTGCGAATGGCAGCACATCCAACCACGGGTTGCACGGGTGAAGCGGCGCAAGCGGTAGAGAGGCTCGGAAGGCTTTTTTTATGTCACGCCTAAAGGCGTGACCCACAAAGCAGAAGCGGAGGCGGCTCCTGGAAATCAAGAAAAGCCGATCTCAAATCTAAAATTGGAAATTGGAAATTTCGAATTGGGAAAAAAAACAAAGAGCCGGCCGCGCGAACCCAATCGAGGCGCGGACAGCGCGCAGGATGCCAGCGCTACAAGAGAACGAGGTCGTGATGAGTGGCGAAAATCGGCAGGTGTGACGCGTTGGGACGGGGGCGCAGGCTGAAGCCTACGCTACTGGAAGAACGAAATCGTGGTGCAGCCAAGCAGGTTGAGCGTGAGCGCGGTTTGGGTTGGGGCACAGGCCCTTCGGTTCTCAGGGTAAACCCTTCGTTCCTCAGGGCAAGCAGGAATGCCTGTGCTACTTACGTGCGGGGGTGGAGGTGCATGCGGATCCCGTTTTTGGGGCGCAGGGTTACTGAGAATAAGGGCTCGATGGATTGCTTGGAGGCTAAGGTGAGGCGGAATTTTTGGGCGATTGTGGCTAGGAGTAGCGTGGCTTCCATCATGGCGAAGCCTGCGCCTACGCAGACTCTGGGACCGCCGCCGAAGGGGAAATAGGAGAAGCGGGGGATTTTGCCGGTGCGGACGGGGTCGCGGCGCCAGCGCTCGGGGTCGAAGCGTTCGGGGTCGGGGAAGAAGCGGGGGTCGCGCTGGGTGACCCACTGGAGCAGGAAGAAATTTGTTTTAGCGGGGATGCGGTAGCCGTCGAGTTCGTAGTCGTGGATGGCGCGGCGGCCAACGCCCCAGGCGGGCGGGTAGAGGCGCATCGATTCCTTGATGACCATCTCGGTGTAGGGGAGGCGCGCGAGATCGGCTGGAGTTGGGGCGCGATTTCCCAGCACCTCGTGAAGTTCGGCTCCGAGGGCTGCATCTGCTTTGGGATTTTGGGCGAGTAAATACCAGGTCCAACTGAGCGCGTTGGCGGTGGTGTCGTGACCGGCGAGGAAGAGGGTCATGATTTCGTCGCGCAACTGCTCGTCGGTCATGCGGCCGCCGCCTTCGTCTTTTACTGCGAGTAAATTGCTCAGCAGATCGCTGCCGGCGGTTGGGTCGTCGCCCGCGGGGGATTTTCGCCGGTCGCGAATCAATTTATAGACCACGTCGTTGAGATGTTTTATGGATTGGCGCAGGCGTCTGCTTTTGGGGATGGGGATGCGGTCGGGTAGAACGAAAGCCCAATTGGCTTGGGTGATAAAGAGATCCATGACGACGGCCATGGCGTGGCCGACGCCGCGCGCGTGCTCGGAAACGTCGGAGCCAAAGAGCGACTTGGCGACGATTTCGAGGGTGAGAGTCATCATGTCGGCGTGGACGTCGCGAGTTTCGCCGGGCTTCCATCCAGCGAGCATTGTTGCGGCGGCTTGAGTCATCACTTGCGCGTAGGTGACGATGTTTTCGTGGCGGAAGGCGGGCTGGATGAGTTTTCGCTGGGCTTGCCAGAACTCCCCTTCGCTGGTGAGCAGACCGTTGCCGAGAATGGGGCGGAGGGCGCGGTAGTCGCGGGACTTGAGGAAATTTGCCTGATCCTTGACGAGGATTTTCTCGATGTTGTCGGGATGTACGACGAGGCAGATGGGAACGTTGAGGAAGCGGAAGTAGATGACGTCGCCGTATTCGCGCGCGCAGCGGGAGAGGAAGCCGCTCCAGTCGCTGCCCATGGTGAAGGAGTTGCGGAGAAGCTTCAGGCCGCGGGGGCCGGGCTGGAGGTGG
>Ga0210394_10007925_pt1 | contig 11069 bp, 12 predicted proteins | sample IncBWC12MmetaG_FD_160121 | JGI IMG/M metagenome (GOLD analysis project Ga0210394, IMG submission 160121) | Forest soil microbial communities from Barre Woods Harvard Forest LTER site, Petersham, Massachusetts, United States - Inc-BW-C-12-M | ecosystem: Environmental > Terrestrial > Soil >... | reverse complement strand
TATTTTCTTTACACACAAATTCGAGCAGGTCGGTGTCCGGCATAAACTGCATCCCCTCGGTTACAGTCCACGGCTTGGTGTACGCCTTCGGGTCGTTGATCGTTACCTCGATGTCCAGATGCCCAAAATCCTTCCGCCGAAAACGCTCCGTTACGTGCAGTGCCTCAGTGGCCGGATGCCCCGCTTGATCGAGCCACGTCCTGCCATTGAAGCCCGATGTCTCGACGACCAGCGCGTTTCCCTCCCACCTGCCCACCGAGTAACCCATCCACGTTGGATTCGGATCTTTCGGCAGCTCCCTCCCGTCCATGAAGATCTGCCGATAGAGCCCGAATGCCTCATAGAGTATGATCACCTCATCCTGGTTTTGAATGATCTTGAACGGCACCGGCGTCACGTTGATCTTGGGTACGCCTTGTGGAAGGCAATTCGCGTCGGATTCCTCGGCTGCATGCGCGCCGGTCATGCGCTCTTTGGTAAGCGCCGCCGCCCAAGGCTGCATCGGCACATCGCCGGGCTTGAGGTCGGCCGCCAGATTCTGCAAATACTTCGGGCCAGGCACGATCCAGATTCCCGACACATCCGGTTTGCCGTCGGCTTTTCGCGGCGCCGGCGCCGCAAGATTCGGTTTGCCGTCCTTGGTTCGCGGAATCGACTTGTCTGGAAGCTTCAACCATTGTGCCGGCAAAGGCGCCACGGCCGCGTACAAAAGTAACAAGCTCACAAGAGCAGTCTTCAAACGTGCCTCCCCGTTGATCTTCCGACTCCCGGGGCGATTATATGTCAAAATCGTCCTCGGCGTGCATGAGTGATCAGCAACAGCAAATGCAGTGCATGGAAGTGTGGGGCGGCAGCCAGCTCACCGCGCAAAGCGTCGAATTCGGAGGGTTAGACGCCTGGGTTTACAGCAAACCGTATGGCAAAGCGCACGCGGGAGGCGATATTTACTATGCGTCGAGTTGCGCCACCGGCCGCATCACCCGCTTGCTATTGGCCGACGTCGCCGGACATGGCAACGCGGTGGCCGCTACCGCCGCCGATCTTCGGACGTTGATGCGCCGCTTCGTCAACCGCCTGGATCAAACCGAGTTCGTGCGGCTGCTCAATCAGCAGTTCGCGGTTTTGCCACGCACCGGCGCTTTCGCCACCGCGATTGTGGCGACATTTTTCGAACCCAGCCACCGCCTCACGGTCTGCAACGCCGGCCACCCTCGGCCGCTCCTTTACCGCGCCGCGCAACGCCAATGGGAGTTTCTTGGAAACAACGCCTCCATACAACGCTCCGCGCCCAGCAACATTCCTCTCGGGCTCTTTGAAGGCGCCGAGTATGAGCAGTTGGATATCGAACTGCAATCGGGCGACTGCCTGGTCGGCTACACGGACGCGCTCAATGAAGCGCGAGTGGGCGACGGCGAGATGCTGCGTGAAGATGGTGTTCTCGATATCGTGCGCGCGCTGGGCGATGTCCCGCCGGGCCGGCTAACCGAAAGGTTGCTGGCTGAAATCGAGGCTCGCTATCCCGGGGGCTTGGCCGAAGACGACGTCACAGTACTGGTGGTTCGCGCCAACGGCCGCGAGCTGCATTTTTCGTTTGCTGACAAGCTGCGCGCGCTTTGGCGGTTGATGGGCACGCTGGTCCGTTCCCTCAATCCCGGGGCCGAACGCCCTCCATTGCCCGACGCAAACCTCGCCAATATTGGCGGCGCAATCATTCCCGCACTCGGCCGCCATTGGCGCGCATCTAAGAGCTAAAGACCAGTTTCGACGACCCTGAATGTTATCCTGAAAATAAATGACTTATGACCTGATTGTGATTGGGAGTGGCCCGGGCGGCTACTCAGCGGCGGTGCGCGCCGGCCAGTACGGCCTGAAGACCGCGATCGTTGAAAAAGATCCCAAACTTGGTGGAACGTGCCTGCACGTGGGCTGCATCCCCACCAAAGCGCTGCTCCACACCGCCGATCTGTGGGAGCACTTCGTGAATCCCGCCGACGAGGGTATTTCCTGCGAAAATGCGCGCCTCGACTACGCCAAGGTTCTCGATCGCAAGAACAAGATTGTCTCGAAGCACGCCAAAGGCGTTGAGTTCTTGATGAAGAAGAACAAGGTCGACTGGGTGAAGGGCTATGGGACCATCCTTCCGCGCGCGGGCAACGGCCCTCTGCGAGTGGAAGTGAAATCGGAAACGGGCTCGCAAACACTCGAAACCAAGAATGTCATCATCGCCACCGGATCAGAAGCGCGCATGCTTCCCGGCCTCCAGCCCGATCCAAAAGCGATCTTGACCAACATCGAAATCCTGGATCTTCCCGTGATCCCGAAAACGATGCTGATCATCGGCGCTGGCGCGGTGGGTGTAGAGTTCGCATCCATTTTCAATCGCTTCGGGACCAAGGTCACGCTGCTCGAAATGCTTCCGCGCCTGGTACCGGTGGAAGACGAAGAAATCTCCAAGGAGCTGGAGCGCTACTTCAAGAAGACCGGCATCCGCTGCGAAACCGGCGCCAAGGCCGAGAACATCACTCGGACCGAGAGTGGCGTCAGGCTGTGCGCCGCGCTCGCGAATGGCAAGCGCGAGGATCTGGAAGCCGAAACGCTGCTGGTGGCCGTGGGACGCAAGCCGCTCACCGACAATATCGGTCTCGACAAGCTGAAGGTGGAGCTCGACCGCGGATTTATCAAAGTAGACGCACACCAGCTCACCGGTGAGCCGGGCGTCTACGCGATCGGCGATGTCGTGGCCGGAACGCCGCAACTGGCGCACGTCGCGACCATGGAAGGCATGGTGGCTGTGGCGCACATGGCCGGCAAACCGTCCAAGCCGATCAATCGGAATCGCATCCCGGGATGCACCTACACGGAGCCGGGCATCGGCAGCGTGGGGCTCACCGAAGCGCAGGCACGCGCGGAGGGTTACGCGGTCAAGATCGGGAAGTTCCCTTTTGTCGCCAACAGCAAGGCGACCATTCTGGGGAGCCACGATGGCTTCGTCAAAGTGGTGGCGGAGGAAAAATACGGCGAGATTCTGGGCGTCCACATCATCGGCCCGGAGGCTTACGAGCTGGTGGCCGAGGCCGTGCTCGCGATGGAAGCTGAAGCCACTGTCGAGACGCTGATGGGCACCATCCACGCGCATCCGACGCTGTATGAAGCGATGGGCGAGGCGTTTAACAACGTCTACGGACTCACCATTAATGCTTGAGATTCGCGATCTGGGGCGAGTGCGCTACGGGGACGCACTGGCCATCCAAAAGGAACTGGTCGAACAGCGCAAGCAGGGTTCGGTTCCCGATCAGCTTTTGTTCGTCGAACATCCCCACGTAATCACGCAGGGCCGCAACGGCCGCGCCGAGAACCTATTGGCGGGAGAAGGCGCGCTCCGCAGCGCGGGGATCGACTATCACGCCACCGACCGTGGCGGCGACATCACCTATCACGGTCCTGGCCAGATCGTCGGCTATCCCATCCTGGATCTGCGAGAATGGAAACGCGACGTAGGCGCCTATATGCGCGCCATCGAACAAGTGATCATCGATACGCTCGCGCAGTTTGAGATTATTGCCGGACGCGTCCCAGGGTGCACCGGCGTGTGGGTAGATGGCAAGAAGGTGGCCGCAATCGGCGTGCACATCAGCCGCTGGGTCACTTCTCATGGTTTTGCGTTGAATCATACGACAGATTTACGCTACTTTCAGTACATCGTTCCCTGTGGGCTAACGAAGCCGGTAACTTCCATGCAGGAATTGGGATCAAGCTCGAGCCGCGAACAAGTACTGGCCGCGTTGTCGAACAGCTTTTCGGAGCAGTTCCGCCGGCAACCCAGCCGCCACCGTGACGAAGCGGGCGTTTCACTAACGGAGACATATTCATGACTGATGTAGTAATGCCGCAGATGGGCGAGAGTATCGTGGAGGGCACTCTTACCAAATGGCTGAAGAAGCCAGGGGAGCACGTGGATCGCGACGAACCGCTCTTTGAAATTTCCACGGACAAAGTGGACACTGAAATTCCGTCGCCTACTGCCGGGGTATTGAAGGAAGTGCTGGTGGAGGAAGGCAAAACCGTTGCGATCAGCACGGTGGTCGGCCGGATTGAAGAAGGCGCCGGCAATGGCGCGACCGCTCCAGCGCCTGCTGCGGCGAAACAAGCACCAGCACCGCCCGCGCCGAGACCGAGCCCGGCGCAGCCCGCAGCGAAAGCACCCGCACCTCCGGCTCCAGAGCCTGAGCCTTTGCCCGAACCCGTGGCCCAGTCCGCCGGTCCGTATCCGATTCCCGTGGAAGAGCCGGCGCCGCCCATGGAAGCTGAATCGCCAGCGGGCCCGCTCTCGCCCCTGGTACGCAAAATGGCGCGTGAATATGGCATCGATCTTCGCCAGGTGAAGGGCACCGGCGGTGGCGGTCGCATCACCAAGCAGGATCTGGAAGCCTATATGTCCGCGCAGGGAGCTCGGACCATGGCACAAGCAAGTGCACCTCCCCAGACTGCAGTCGCCACAACCTCACCGTCTACTCCAACCGTATACACCCCTCCCGCACCAGCAGTCCAGTCGCCTGCAATCATGCCGCGCGCCGAGGCTCCGCGAGCCCGTGTGGAACCGATGAGCGTGATGCGTCAGCGCATCGCGGAGCACATGGTGATGAGCAAGCGCATTTCCGCGCACGTCACCACGGTTCATAAAACCGACATGACCAAGATCGCCAAGATGCGCGAGCGGAACAAAGCGGAATTCCAGGCGCGTTATGGCTATTCGCTCACCTTCCTGCCGTTCGTCGCCAAGGCAGCCGCGGAAGCGATTCGCCATTTCCCCGTCGTGAACGCGTCTATCGAAGGCACCAACATCATCTATCACAACGAGATCAATATCGGGATCGCCGTGGCGCTTGAAAACGGCCTGATCGTGCCCGTAATTCGCAGCGCCGACGAGAAGAACGTCGTCGGACTGCAGCGCTCCATCGTGGATTTATCCACCCGCGCCCGCTCGCGGCAACTCAAACCCGATGAGGTGCAAGGCGGCACGTTCTCCATCACCAATTTCGGCAGCTTCGGAAGTGTTTTCGCGACGCCTGTGATCAACCAGCCGCAGGTGGCCATCCTCGGTGTCGGCGCTGTTGAAAAAACTCCGGTCGTGGTGGACGACGCGATTGCGATTCGCTCCATTGCCTATCTTGCGCTCACCTTCGATCACCGGCTAATCGACGGCGCGCTCGCCGATCAGTTCACTGGCAAGGTGAAGTCCATTCTTGAGAATTGGTCTGAAGAAGTTCTGTGACCGTAGAAGAGACATTCCTGAAGTTCTCGGCCGAAAAGCTGGAACAGTTGCACAGCCGCATCCAGGATTGTCTTGGGCGGCTGACTCCCGAACAAGTCTGGACGCGCAATTCCGATAATGAAAACGCCGTCGGCAATCTGGTGCTGCATCTCTCCGGCAATGTTTGCCAGTGGATCGGCTCGGGAGTCGCAGGATTACCGGACAACCGGCATCGCGATGCGGAGTTCGACGCCAGGGGCGGTAGAGCGGCCAAAGAACTGTCGGAGCTTCTGAAGACGCGGGTCACCGATGCCGCAGGCATCATCCGTGCCGTTCCCGCTGCCCGTCTCACCGAGCGCATCACACCGCAAGGCCACGACGTCACCGTGCTCGAAGCAATCGCGCATGTTGTTGAGCATTTTTCGATGCATACCGGGCAGATCATTTTTCTGACGAAGATGCTGACTGGCCAAGATCTGGCTTATTATCAGCATCTTCGGGGCTCCGGCCGGGCGGCGGGGTCGACTCTCCCGTAGGCACCTTTGTTTATGCCATACTTGTATGGCATAATCGTACATATGAAGAAGACGCTCAACATCGATGACAAGCTCTTCGAGCAGGCCAAGGCTGCTTGCGGCGCCACGACAGACACGGAAACAGTGCGGTTGGGCTTGGAATCGCTCGTCCGGCATGCGGCTTATCAACGCATGCGGGCCCTCCTCGGGAGCGAGCCAGATGCGCAGGATGTGCCTCGCCGGCGGGAAGAGCCCGCAGTGAAACATCAGAACGCGTAAATGGTCCTGGTGGACACTTCGGTCTGGATCCGAGCGCTTTCCAATCGTCATCCTTTCGTGGACGAATTGGACCGGCTTCTTGACCGGGGTGAAGTGGCCGCACACGATCTGGTCTACGGCGAGTTGCTGATCGGCGACCGAGGTGGCCGCAAAAAGCTACTCGCTATCTACACACGGTTTGCACAAGCGGCAACCTTGCCGCACCAAGACGTCGTCGCGTTCGTGGAAGGCCGTCGCCTGCATGGGCGTGGCGTCGGTTGGATCGATGTTAGCCTTTTGGCTTCTGCAATTGTCAGCGGTTTGAAACTGTGGACCGCCGACCCACGCTTATCAGCGATGGCGGATGAGTTTGGTGTTGACTATCGGGTCGCCAATTAGGGAGGCGTTTTCTTTGAGCCGCACGCCCGACAATTTCAATCGCCGCGATTCGTTCATCAGGAACAGCAGCTTATGCGCCGCGGCCGCGTAGCTGAGCCCTTCGGCGCGAATGTTTGAGACGCAGTTGCGTTCTGCGTCAGTCCGGCCGGGGCGCGGTTGCCACGTGAGATAAGCGCCGAGGCTGTCGGGAGAGCTCAGGCCCGGACGCTCGCCGATCAAGACCACGGCCATGCGTGCTCCCAGCAATTCTCCAATCTCATCACCAATCGCGACGCGTCCCTGTTCGACAATCGCGACCGGCGCGATCCGCCAATCCAGATCGCGCAACAAAAGTTCCAGCAGCGGCGCGGCATGGCGATGCACTGCCAGCGCCGAAAGTCCATCGGCGATGACGAACGCGGCATCGTAGTCCGCGCGCGACGTTGCCAATCGTTCGCGGGAGTCTTTACTTAAGCGCCGTCCCAAGTCGGGACGCTTCAGATACTCACCGCGATCACGCGCAGCGCTGCTCAAGGTAATCGATGGGATACTCTTCTTCAGCTCGAGGACCAGCGAACTGACGGCCAGCGGCAAATGCACGGCATCGCGTGCCTTGGCGTGCGCAAGCTGAAACTCCAGCAATTCGCGCGTGGGCATGCTCGTTCCCGCGCGGCCCAATTCCACCCGAGCCCGTGTGTAATCGCGCAGCCTCCGCATGTTTCGAGCATAGATCAATACGTTGTAGACTGAAAACAAAGCTAGATTATCCATGGCAGAAGCGCTAATTAGTTCCGACCCCAAGATCATGATGGGAAAACCTACGGTTGCCGGCACTCGGATTACCGTCGAACTGATCCTGGAGAAACTTGCGGCTGGAGAAACAGTTGAGCAGATTTTGTCTGAGCACCCAAGGTTGACGGTGGCGAGCATTCGGGCAGCGATCGCATTCGCTGCCGAGGCACTGCGGGCAGATGTCGTCTACCCGGCCGAGAAAAACAGCTGAGTGAAGATCGTCGCGGACGAGAGTGTTGATCGACAAATCGTCGACCGGCTTCGTTCGGTGGGACACGAAGTCTTGTCTATTGCAGAACTCGATTCCGGGATCGACGACGATGCAGTTCTCTCAAGGAGCCATCAGGCGAGCGCGGTCCTCGTGACTGCAGACAAAGACTTTGGCGAACTCGTATTCCGCCAGCGCAGGCATCACTCGGGCGTCATGCTCATTCGGCTTGCTGGCCTGAAGGCCGAATCGAAGGCGGAGCTCGTGGCAGCCGCTTTTGATAAGCATGCCGATGCGTTGGGCCTGGGGTTTGCGGTGCTAACGAGGCGCGCTCTGCGACTTCGAAAACCACTATTGTAGTTTGGGATGCAAATGGCGCTGGGGTTAACCATCCGAATAGTGGATCCAGACGACGATTATCTGGGCATCGAGATCTGTGCGTCCAACGAAAGGTTCTCCGGGTCCGCCCGAATCTACTCCGGGCTCGACGAGCTGAGCGCGTTCGCGGCCGTGATCGCTGGCTTTCCGTTGAATGCCGGCGATAGAGAGTCTATGAATTTGCAAGTCGGGAGCCATCCGCCGCTGGGGGATATTGCAGCCTGAGTTTTCACTCCGTCGATCGATCCGACCGCGCAGTTGTTGAAGTCGACATCGGAGGCGACGGCAAAATGGAAACGGCGCATTTGAGCTTTCGAGTTGAGCCAGCAGCCGTTGATCGCTTTACCACTGCGTTGCGAGGGATCGAGTCACGCTTTGGTGAGACGCTTCTTCCTGCCGCAGGGTAGGGGGGCGACCTATCGCGCTTCCAGCAACAACCCGGCCATGCGGGGCAGCTCCGGCCTTACCTGCTCGAACCACGCTTCGAATTCGGGCGCGGGCCGCAGGCCAAATACGCTGCGCAGATACAACGCGTCGTGGAACGACGTGCTTTGATAGTTAAGCATCACATCGTCGGCGCCCGGCACGCCCATGATGTAGTTCACACCGGCCGCGCCCAACATGGTCAGGAGCGCGTCCATGTCGTCCTGGTCGGCTTCGGCATGATTGGTGTAACAAATGTCGCAGCCCATCGGAAGCCCCAGCAGCTTGCCGCAGAAGTGATCCTCCAGGCCCGCGCGCAGGATCTGCTTGCCGTTATACAGATACTCGGGGCCGATGAATCCGACCACCGTGTTCACCAGCAGCGGCTGAAAATGCCGCGCCAGCCCGTAAGCGCGAGCTTCGCAGGTTTGTTGATCCACGCCGTGATGCGCATTCGCCGAGAGCGCGCTACCTTGGCCGGTTTCAAAGTACATGACGTTATCCCCGACTGTTCCGCGTCGTAGCTCCAGCGCCTGGTCGCGGGCGTCGCGCAGCATCGCGATATTCACGCCAAACGACGCATTCGCCGCTTCCGTCCCGCCGATAGATTGAAACACAAGATCCACGGGCGCGCCACGCCGCATCGCCTCCATCGTCGTTGTGACGTGCGACAGCACGCAGCTCTGGGTAGGAATGCGATACTGTTCGCGAACTTGATCCAGCAACCGCAGTAGTGTTTCGACGCTCTGCAGATTGTCCGACACCGGGTTGATGCCGATCACCGCGTCGCCGCTGCCATAGGACAATCCGTCAACGATACTTGCAACGATTCCCTTGGGATCGTCAGTCGGATGATTGGGCTGCAACCGCGTCGAAAGGCGCCCCGCTAGCCCCAGCGTATTCCGAAACCGCGTTACGACGCGGATCTTGGCGGCCACCATCACCAGATCCTGCAGCCGCATGATTTTCGACACCGCAGCGGCCATCTCGGGCGTCAGTCCGGGCGCTAAGGCCGCCAAAACCTCGGCGTTTGCCTGGTCGCCCAAAAGCCAGTCACGAAACTCGCCAACGGTTAGATGAGCCACCGGCGCGAAGGCGGCGTCGTCGTGCTGGTCCAGGATCAAGCGCGTAACTTCGTCCGATTCAGAGGGGATAACTTGTTCACTAAGAAAGGTTTTGAGCGGAAGATCGCTCAGGGCCATCTGGGCGGCCACGCGCTCCTCGGCGCTGGAGGCCGAAAGCCCAGCCAAATCATCACCGGAACGCCCAGGCGATGCCTTCGCCAGCAGGGTCTTCAGATCGTCAAAACGATAGGCCAGATTGCCAATATTGGTTGAGAATCCGCTCACGGCCAGTGAATCCAGTGTATCCGTCGAAAAACCAGGATGAAACGGGGGCTCTGGCGCGTCCTACAGGAGCCCGAAGCAGCCCCTCGGCGCTATACTAGTTATTTCAGGAGCGGATCATGAACACGTACTGGAAGTTCGGCGCGATTGTGGCGGTAGTCATTGGCGTGCTGGCATGGCTCGCGATGGGCGGCGTCACGGAAAGCAAAACGTACTACAAGGAAATCAAGGAAGTCACGCAGATGGGCGACCGGGCCCGGGACCAGCGGCTACGTGTCAACGGCTACGTGGAGCAAGGATCCATCGTGCGCGACGGCGCCAAGGTGAGCTTCATCCTGCATCAGACTCCCGGCGTCCTCCAGAAGGATCCCGTTCGGCTAGCGGTTGTCTATAGCGGCATCGATCCGCTGCCCGACACGTTCAAGGACAACGCGCAGGCTCTTGCCGACGGAAAGTTAGGTCAGGACGGCGTCTTTCATGCCAGCAAAGTGCAGGCGAAATGCGCATCCAAGTACGAATCCAAGCCACAAATGAAGACGGGCGCGACTCCAGCTATCAACCAGGCTAGAAGCTAGTTTAACTCGCGCTCCGTTTCTAAGGACCCAAGGTCGAATGGAAAATATCGGCGCTCTATCAATTCTGCTCGCCTTCTGCCTCACCGTTTATTCGGTAGTCGCGTCGGTGGTTGGCAGGCTCAAGAAGAACTCGTTCCTGACTGTTAGCGCTGAACGCGCGGTCTACTCCGTCTGGTTTTTGGTCACCGTCGCGGCCGGGTTGTTGATCTACTCCCTCCTCACGGGCGATTTCCGGCTGGCCTACGTCGCCGCCCATACGGATTCGTCGATGAAGACGATCTACAAGTTCACTGCCTGGTGGGGCGGACAGGAAGGCTCGCTACTGCTGTGGTCGTGGCTGTTGGCCACCTATTCCACTGTCGTCGTCTTCATGAACCGGCGCAAGTTCCGCGACATGATGCCGTGGGTCACGTCCGTGCTCATGACCACCGAAGCGTTTTTCCTGATGTTGATCAGCTTCGTGCTCAGCCCCTTTGGAGTGCTGGAAGCGGGCCGCGGCAACATCGTCGAGGGCGTCGGTCAAGGGCTAAATCCGCTGCTCCAGTATTGGACCATGGTGATCCACCCGCCGATGCTGTACCTGGGTTACGTCGGATTCACGGTGCCGTTCGCGTTTGCGATGGGATCGCTGATCACCAAGCAGCCGGGCGACGCCTGGATTCACACTACGCGGCGCTGGACCATCGTGACATGGCTCTTCCAGAGCGCGGGCATCCTGTTAGGGCAAGGCTGGGCGTACGCAGTGCTCGGTTGGGGCGGCTATTGGGCCTGGGATCCGGTGGAAAACGCATCGCTGCTGCCCTGGATCACGGCCACGGCGTTTCTGCACTCGGTGATGATGCAGGAAAAGAAGGGCATGATGAAGGTGTGGAACATGGTTCTGATTTCCGGGACCTTTTTCCTGTGCATCTTCGGAACATTCCTGACGCGCTCCGGCGTGGTCAG
>Ga0210394_10007924_pt1 | contig 11069 bp, 9 predicted proteins | sample IncBWC12MmetaG_FD_160121 | JGI IMG/M metagenome (GOLD analysis project Ga0210394, IMG submission 160121) | Forest soil microbial communities from Barre Woods Harvard Forest LTER site, Petersham, Massachusetts, United States - Inc-BW-C-12-M | ecosystem: Environmental > Terrestrial > Soil >... | reverse complement strand
CTTCAAGCCTGTTTATGAGGTCATCGAGGGCAAGAAGAAGTTGATCGGAGAGTTGAGGACGGCGGCCAAGGGCGTCGACAACATCTACCTGGCGGCCGATCCGGACCGCGAAGGGGAAGCCATCTGCTTTCACTTGCAGGAAGAATTGCAGACGAAAGCGAAGGATGGCCCGAAGTTCTTCCGGGTGATGTTCAACGAAATCACCAAGAACGCTATTCAGAAGGCGTTTGAGAAGCCGCTGGCGGTCAACCTGCATTTAGTCGACGCTCAACAAGCGCGGCGCATTCTGGATCGATTAGTCGGCTACAAAATCTCGCCTCTGCTGTGGGACAAAGTGCGGAGAGGCTTGTCAGCCGGGCGCGTGCAGACCGTCGCTCTGCGGCTGATTGTGGACCGCGAGCGCGAGATTCGCGCGTTTCAGAAGCGTGAATACTGGACCATCGATGTTCACTTAGCCGCGAAGAAGCCGCCGCAGCTTTCGGCGCACCTGGCTAAGAAAGACGGCGAGAATGTCGAGATTGCGGAAGAGGCGGGGGCAAAGGCCATCGTCGACACGCTGGACGGCGCTGCGTATGTCGTCAAGTCGGTGGTCAACAAGGAGAAGCGGCGGCATCCGGTGCCTCCTTTTATTACCTCGACCTTGCAGCAGGAGGCGGCGCGCAAGCTGCGGTTCAGCGTGAAGCGCACCATGATGCTGGCGCAGAGGCTGTATGAAGGCGTGGAACTGGGGCCGGACGAGGGCTCGGTTGGACTGATCAGCTACATGCGTACCGATTCGGTGCGCGTATCGAATGAAGCGGTCGACGAAGTGCGCGCCATGATCGAAGAACGCTACGGCGCGGATTACCGGCCGGAGAAGCCGAATTTTTACAAGGGCAAGAAAGACGCGCAGGATGCGCACGAAGCGGTGCGTCCGACATCGACACTTAGAAGTCCAGAAAGCATCGCGGCTTTCCTGGACGAAGATCTGTTGAAACTTTACCGGCTGATCTGGATGAGATTTGTGGCATCGCAGATGACTCCTGCGGTGTTCGATCAGACCACTATCGACGTGGAGGCGACGGGCAAGGATAAAGCGATTTACCTGTTCCGCGCGACGGGCAGCGTTCCGAAGTTCGATGGGTTCCTGCGCGTGTATGAAGAGGGTAAAGACGCCAAAGATGAAGACGACGCGGAGCTGAAGCAGAAGCTGCCGGTGGTGACGCCGGGCGAGACGCTGAAGTTCAAGTCGATCGATCCGGAGCAGCATTTCACCGAGCCTCCGCCGCGATTCACGGAAGCGACGCTCGTAAAAGAGCTGGAAGCGGATGGGGTGGGACGGCCATCGACCTACGCGTCCATTCTGTCGACGATTCAGGAGCGCGAGTACGTCCGCAAAGAGGGCGGGAAATTCGCGCCGACGGAATTGGGCGAAGTCGTCACCGATCTGCTGCTTGAAAGCTTCAGCGATCTGTTCGATGTGACGTATACGGCGCGCCTCGAAGAAGAGCTGGACGACATCGAAGAAGGCAAGATCGATTGGCGCGTGGCGATGAGCGAGTTCTACGAGCGGTTTACCAAGGACCTGGATCACGCGGCTCTGCACATGACCGACATCAAGAGGATGGAGGAGCCGACCGACCAGATTTGCGAGAAGTGCGGCAAGCCGATGGTGATCAAGTGGGGGCGGCACGGGAAGTTTATCGCGTGCACGGGGTATCCGGAGTGTACGAATACGCGCGAACTGCCGGCCGCCGACGCGGGCGAAGTTTCCGAGCAGGACGAAGCGGAGATGTGCGACAACTGCGGCCGTCCGATGGTACTGAAGAAAGGCCGTTTCGGTCAGTTTCTGGCATGTAGCGGCTATCCGGAGTGCAAAACGACCAAGCAGTTGGGCGCGGCGCAGCAGCAGAAGGACGTGCCGCTGGAAGAAAAGTGCCCGAACTGCGGCAATCATCTGATCAAGAAATTTGGACGCTACGGCGAGTTCGTGGCGTGCAGCAATTATCCGACCTGCAAGTTCGTGAAGCAGAAGACGATCGGCGTGAAGTGTCCGAATTGCAGCGAGGGTGAAGTGGTCGAACGGCGGTCGAAGCGCGGCAAGACTTTCTATGGGTGTAATCGGTACCCGGAGTGTGACTTCGTGGCCTGGGGCAAGCCGATTGCGGAGAAATGTCCGCAGTGCGGCGGCAGCTACATGATCGAGAAGTACCTGAAGGCGGGTGCGTTCGCGCAGTGCCCCAATGACGAGTGCAAATTCAAAAAGCCCCTTGAGGTGGTGGCTCCGGTCGAGGCTGTCGTTTAATGGCGGCCGAGATAACCGCTCCTGATTACGGCCTCGATGCGCCGTTGTTAGTGAAGCGCATGTTCACGCGTGCAGCGTGGACGGCGGCCATCGGCATCGCGGTTTTCCTCATCAATCGGAAAGACAATTCCGGTCCGGCGGGAACGCTTCTGGTAGTATTCCTGGCCATTGCAGCGATTTTTGCCGCGATCGGCGCGTACATGGTGTGGTCGAGCCGCACGGGGAAATTGAAGTTGCGCGATAAGCTGCTGGCTTCGCTGTCGCTCAGCGGTGAAGAGAAAGTTCTCGATGCGGGGTGTGGGCGTGGACTGATGGCGATTGGCGCGGCGAAGCGTCTGAAGTCGGGGAAAGTGACCGGCGTCGATGTTTGGGATCCGACGGTCTTGTCGGGAAATTCGGTCGACGCGGCGAAGGCCAATGCGAAGCTGGAGGGCGTCGCGGACAAAGTTCGGTTTGAGTCTGGCGACATCCGCAAGCTGGTTTATCCGGAAAAAAGTTACGACGTGGCGATGTCGGCGCTGGCGATCCATAATATTGGCGATCGCGACGGGCGCGACAAAGCAGTCCGTGAGATGTTGCGCGTCCTGAAACCCGGCGGGCGGCTTCTTATTCTGGATATTTTTCACATAGGCGAGTATGCCGAGGTGTTGCGGGACGCGGGGGCGCAGGATGTGACGGTGGCATCGCACGGATTCCTGTGGTGCCTGCCGACGAAAACGGTGGTGGCAAAAAAGTAATGCGTTATCTGATCTGCCTGCTGGCTGCAGCAGGGTGGGTTTGGGGGGAAGACACGTCGGTTCCTCTGTTCACCATCGAGAAGAGCTCGAATGCCAACCGGGTGCAATATGAGGCGAGGCTGAAGCCGGACGGTCACATCGATCCGAAGCAGCCCGTGGTGGCGTATTGGGTGATGGCGGCGGAGGATGGGCGGCGCCAGGACCTGAATCTCCTCGAAAGAGCCAAGGCGTATGGCTTCACGCTACGGCAGGACGGCATCGATTCCTACAAGCTGCGGGTGGTGAGCCATCCTAACAAAGAGATTCATGTGTTTCGGGACGGCGCGGCGGTGCGCGCGGAGGCGGTGATCGGGGGGAAGGTCGCGCGTGTGGAGAAGATTCACATCCAGATGCGGAAGTCGTTTTTGTTGAGCCTGCCGGATTTTGGGGAGATGTTCGGGTTCGATAAGCAGACCGGCGAGAAGCGATACGAGAAGGTGCTGCGAACCGAGTAGTGCGGTATGGTGAGGGTATGACGTATCGCGTGGCGCTTCTCGAATCGGAAGAAGGATTCAGCGTGTCGGTGCCGGGATTGCCCGGATGCTTATCGCAAGGGCGGACCAGAGAAGAGGCACTGGAAAACATCCGGTCGGCGATTCAGGAGTATTTGAGCGTAGCCACAAGCCTGCGTCGACACACCGGCTGCTGAAAAAGTAGTTCAGGAGATCGCTCCCTGTGGTCGCGGCTCGGTCAGCAGTTGATTTCATATAGCGCCGATTCTGAGCCGCGACCACAGGGAGCGATCATGGGCCCCACATTGACGGGAGGATTCGGTGGACGAACAATCCAAAGATCCGAGGGTTTTCTTGGCTGCCGAGCGGACGTTTCTGGCCTGGATCCGCACCGGCCTCGCGCTGATGGGTTTTGGATTCGTGGTCGCGCGGTTCGGGTTGTTTTTGCGCGAGCTGAGCGTCGCGACGCAGTCTGTTCCGCAGACCACGCATTTTTCGGTGTGGGCTGGGACGGCGCTGGTGCTGATCGGGGTTGCGGTGAACCTGCTCGCCGCGCTGCATCATGTGCGCCTTGTGAGGGACCTGAACCGCGGCGTTACCTCTTTCAACCGTCCGTCGACGCTGGCCATCGCAATGGCGCTGGTGCTGGCTGCGGTGGGGATCGCGATGGCGATTTATCTTGCGTTCGTGAGATGATTCGAGAAATGGCTGCCGGAAAAGGAGTCGTCAGCAAGCCCAGCGGGCATTCGGTTGAAGAAACCATCGACCGGCTAGAGGCGATTCTGCGCGAAAAAGGCATCCACATTTTCGCGCGCATCGACCAACGGGCGGAGGCCGAAAAGGTCGGCTTGAAGATGCCTGCGATGGAGCTGCTCATCTTCGGGAATCCAAAGGGAGGCACGCCGCTGATGATCACGGAGCCGACCCTCGGGATCGATCTGCCGTTGAAGGCTCTGGCCTGGGAGGATCGCGAGGGAAAGGTCTGGCTCAGCTACAATGCTCCGGAGTATCTGGAAGAGCGTTTTGCGATGGATCTCAAGGCTATCAGTGGGATCGGCGCGCTGATCGAGCAAGCGTTAGCCTAGCAGGAAACGGGCGATCTGCGCGGGCTTGGCGGATTCAAGCAGGCAGGTGCGGGAGCCTTCGCGGCCTTCTACTTTGACCGAGCCATGTTGTTCGCTGACGCGATAAGCGGTTTTGGCGCCGTGGTGCCAGGACAGGGAATCGAGGGGCCAGTCGGAGTCAGCGAACATTTTTATGTGACCGTCGTGGCCGATGAGGATGGTGGTATGGGAGCAGGAACCGGCCGATTCCGCCGCGTCCAGGATGTTCATCGCTTGCTCTGCGAACCGGCTCACGAGAACCTTATCGGAGGGCGAGCTTCTAGTAATAGGTTCTTCCCAGCCAATCGGCGACCAGGGCGGGTTTGTCCCGTCCTTCGACTTCAACAGTCGATAGCCAGGCGATTTCTACGCCGCCTTCAACGTCCTTTATAGAAGACAAAGTGAATCTTCCGCGAATGCGGGAGCCTGACGGGACGGCTCCGGTGAAGCGCAGCCGATTGAAGCCGTAGTTGACGCGGAGTTTCACGTCGCCGGTGATTTCGATGGCCTCGGTGATCAGCATCGGCAGAAGCGAGACGGTCAGAAATCCGTGGGCAATCGTTGTGCCGTAGGGCGATTCGCGGGCTGCGCGGTTCTGATCCAGGTGAATCCACTGGTGATCGCCGATGACGTCGGCGAACTGTTCGATTTGCGACTGCGTGACTTCGTGCCAATCGCTGACGCCGACTTCCTGACCCATGCGCGTGCGCAGTTCGTCGAGCGTCATTTCCCGTCGACCGAAAATACTAACAGGACGTTGCCGGCCGCGCCTCCCCACATGCCGTAGCCCGACGGCGTGAAGACCATGCCGTTCACGATTACCGGGCCGGGCGCGTCGAAGGAGCCACCTTTCGCAGGGACCTGGTTGACGGTATCGAAGGAGCGGCCGGCGTCGAAATCCCAGACGATATCGCCGGTTTTCGAATCGTAGGCGCGGAAATGCTGGTCGACGCCGCCGGCGAAGACGATGCCGGGGATCGCGGAAATCGCCGCGGACATCATGGTCTGGCAGCCCGGCGTGCCGGGCTTGCAGCCTGTATCGGGAGCGAGCGTGGTCCACAATTTCTCGCCGGTTTTGAGATCGACGGCGCTGAGCAGGCCAGGGCCACGCGGACGGTCGGAGATGGCGGCGTAGGCGCGGTTATCGTCGATGGCGTGGCCCCATTCGATGCCGCCGAGGGCTCCGCCTCTGCCGATGCGGGTCTGCCAGAGGATCTTTCCTTTGTCATCGGGATCGAAGGCCCACAGGATGCCGGATTTCTGGCCAACCACGATCATGTCCTTGCCGCCGATCGCGCGCAGGGCGGGCGATGTGCCGAAATCGAAATCGGGACCGCGGCTTTCGGGGCAGTTGGCGACGCCTGCCTGGCCGCAAGCCATGGTGAAGTTGTCCTTGGCTGTTACTTGCGTGGACCAGACGAGCTTGCCTGTTTCCAGATCGAAGGCGACCAGGGCGTCGCTGGTGTTGATCTCGACATCGGTGTACGAATCACCCGTGGCGGCGTAGACCAGTTTTCGTTTCGTGTCGATGGTGACCGACGACCAGATCGGCGCGCCGGCGGGCCCGTAGAGCTGGGCGCCGGTACTGCTGGTTTTATAGGCCTTGGGAGGATCGAGAATGGTGACGGATTTCCAGAGCACCTTGCCCGTTTCGCCATCGAGCGACGCGACGCTGCCGCGGAACTTGCAGCATTCGTACTTGGGCCCCATCGCCGAGGCTTCTTCGATCGACGAGATCGGCACGTACAGGCGGCCGTTGTAAAAATTCGGAGTGCCGGTGATGCGCGCCACCGGATGATCGTCGAGCTTGACCTTCCAAAGAGGTTCTCCGGTTTCGGCATCGACGGCGTGGGCATTGGCTTTCACGTCTCCGAAGTAAGCGATGTAGCGATTGCCGACTTTTTCGATAACGGGGGCGTTGCGGATGGACCCGGCGGCATTATAAATCCAGTAAGTGCAGCCCGTAGCGGCGTCAAGTGAATAGACTTTTCCGCTGACGCTCCCGATGAAAACTCGTCCGCCGACGACGGTAGGCTGGGATTGCACGGAGGCGTCGCCCGGGAATCCGAAGGCCCATTTCAATTTGAGTTTCGGAACATCGGCCGCCGCGAGGCCGGGATTGGGCTGATAGCGGGAATTGCCGATGTCCTGTCCCCAGCCATTCCAATCGGTGGAGGAGATTGTCAGCGGTTTCGGTTTCGCGGTGCACTGGCCGGCCATCGCCGTTGCGGGTGCGGTCGAGAATTCCTTCGCCGTGATGAAGCGGGCGATAGCGCGTTCTTCGTCCTCGCTCAGTCCTGCCGCCTGCGGACCCATGACCCCCTGGGTCATCGCCTTGAAGACGGTCTCTGGCGTTTTCGAGACCAGTTCGTCGTGCGAAGGCATGTGCAGCTGCGGTTTTCCGTCGTGGCAGGTGGCACAGCGGGTCTTATAAAGGGCGGCGCCGTCGGGCGCGGCGGCGAGGCATGCGGAAGCCAGGGACAGGGCGGTCAGGATGCGACTGAGCATAATCTCGGCTCAATGTAACACATAAGGATTCACGCCAAGGCGCTACCGCGCAGAGAAAAGATATCCTTTGTGAGAGGACGATGCCGGAAGCGCCTAAGTTTGTCCAATTTCGATGCCCTGGATGCTCGGGCGAGATGGATTTCGATCCGCAGTCGGGGATGATGAAGTGCCTGAGCTGCGGACGCACGGAGGCGGTTCCCACATCGACGTCAGTCCTGGTAGCTCATGCGCTGGAGGATGCGCTAAAGCATGTGACGCCGCTGAGCGCGGAGGCGCTGGAGGTGACCTGCGACGGCTGTGGCAGCGTAGTCGTGTTCGAGCCTCCGGAAGTGGCGGGCGCGTGTTCGTTCTGCGGCATGATGATCGTCGCGCAGCCCAAGGCCGCCGATCCGATGATCGCTCCGGATGGCGTGCTGCCGGTGAAGGTAACGAAAGACGCCGCGCAGAAGGAAGTGCGGGAGTGGATCGCGACCCGCTGGTTCGCGCCGAACGCGCTTCAAAAAATGGCGCAGCAGGAGGGTATCGCGGGCGTCTATCTCCCGTTCTGGACGTATGCGGCCGATACCGAGAGCCAGTATTCGGGCGCGCGCGGAGTTCATTACTGGGAGACGGAATACTTCACGACGCAAGATAGCAACGGGAACCAGGTGCAGCAATCGAGGCAGGTGATGCGGACCGCCTGGTCGGGGGCTTCGGGGCAGGTTGCGAGGAAATTCTCTGACGTGTTGGTGCCCGCCACGAAATCGGTGAACGAGCAGCGTTTGGACGCGCTGGAACCGTGGGATCTGCCGTCGTTGTGCGCGTACGAACCGGCGTACCTGGCGGGCTTCAAGGCGCAGCGGTATCAGATCGAATTGCCGGAAGGGTTTGAGAAGGCGAAACTGGTGATGGAGCGCCAGATTGAGCAGGATATTCGCCGGGACATCGGCGGCGATGAGCAGCGGATCGATGGTGTGCAGACGCTCACGTCGAACGAAACGTTCCAGCATTTGCTGCTGCCGGTGTGGATCGGCGCGTACCGGTTTCAGGGGAAGGTTTTTCAGGTGGTGGTGAACGCTCGCACGGGCGAGGTGCAGGGCGAGAGGCCATATAGCGCGATAAAGATCACGCTGCTGGTGTTCGGGATTCTTTTCCTGATTTTGATTCTGTGGGTGATGGGGCAGAGATGATCGGCGTGTGCCGTCCAGCCCCATGCGTCAGCTTGGGGTTCATGTGCTGTGTCCTGCTGTTATCTCTAACGGCGTTGGATGGCGGAGTAAAAGTGAAGTGTTTCGCGCCTGTCCGCTCCCTGACGGTCGCGGTTCCGTTACCGAACCGCCATGCGTAAGCATGCGGGCAGACGGGATACTCTTCTCTGGCAAAATCTTCAGGCGCCTATCGGCTAAAATAACTATGTACGCCCCGATAGCTCAGTTGGTAGAGCGCCAGTTTTGTAAACTGGATGTCGCTGGTTCAATCCCGGCTCGGGGCTTTTCAAATTTCCGCTAGACTAATTTGATGCCGACCTCGATCCCATTCCTTTTTTGTATTTCCTTGCTCGCTCAGAACACGCCTCCGGCTACGACTCCGGCTGCGGGAGGAGGTGGTGGACGCGGTGGGGCTGCGGCGGCTGCCACTGCGCCCGCGCCGGGCGCGGGTCAACAGGTCAATCCCAATGACACCGTGCTGAAGGCTCTCGACGACATCATGTGGGTGCAGAAGTTGAGCGATATCGCGGACGTCGACAAAGTCGCCTACACCAGCCTGCCCGCCGTTCATACTCCGAACAGGACGGCGCCGGGGGCGGGGAATCCGCTGATCATTCGCGCGTACACCTTCATTCCGAAGAAAATGGACCGGTCGAAGAAGCAGCCTCTGTTGGTCCTCGCGCATCAGGGGCTGCACGGCAACGTCTCGTCGGTGGAGCTGGCGCACATTATTCGCGAAATGATGGAGCAGGGATATGCGGTCATCGCGCCGGATTACCGGGGCAGCACGGGCTATGGGCAAGGGTTCTATAACCAGGTCGATTACGGCGGGCGCGAAGTGGACGACGTGCTGGCGGGCAAATCCTGGATGCTGGAGAAATACAGCTTCCTGGACCCGAAGCGGGTGGGCGCCGTCGGCTGGAGCCACGGCGGTTTGATCACCCTGATGGAGATCCTGGCGCATCCGGACGCGGGGTACGCGGTTGCGTATGCGGGCGTGCCGGTCAGCGACCTGGTGCTGCGTATGGGCTACGAGTCGGCGGCGTACCAGGCGCAATATTCGGCGGCGTATCACATCGGGAAGTCGGTGCGGGACGATATTAAGGAGTATGAGAAGAGGTCGCCCATCACGTACGCGGCGAAGCTGGCGACACCCCTGCTGATCCATACCAACACGAACGACGAAGACGTCAATGTACTGGAGGTGAAGCGGATGATCATGGCGCTGAAGGCCGAGGGGAAGCAGTTCGAGTCGAAGATTTACGAGGATGCGCCGGGTGGGCACATGTTCAACCGGCTGGACACCAAGCTGGCGCGGGATTCGCGCGAGGAGATTTACGCGTTCCTGGCGAAGTATTTGAAAAATTAGGGAGTCCCTTAATGAATACAAGACCTCTGAGCCGCCATGCGCAGCATGCGGATTGCTCGATTCGGCGGATAATCCGCATGTTGCGCATGGTGGCTCGGAAGTGTTTTCTTCGAATTCTGGACGATGTACTAGGCTAGTGGTCTGCGTGGAAAATCCTGAGCGGTAACGCTCCGACGCGCAAAAGGGGGACTGGCCCGAATTTCGCCGGTTTTGCGAAACTTCGTGCCTGTATCCCTTTTGCCCCGTCCCGAATCATACTGTTCGAAATGAGCGACGCACTACACTAGATCACTCTATTAGCGCCGTCACCCGGTGCGGATGAGATCGCATCGACACCTCTTCAATCACGTCGCGTAATTTGTCGCGGTCTAAAGGCTTCGTCAGATATCCGTCCATCCCCGCATTCAAGCAAATGTCGCGATACTCCGTGGTTGCGTGGGCAGTTAAGCCATAGATGACCGGCTGTTGGCCGGACGGGAGGCTCCCGCGGATTTCCCGCGTTGCCGCCAGGCCGTCGACTTGCGGCATTTGCACGTCCATGAAAATCAGGTCGTAGCGATTTCTGCGTGCAGCGGCGATGGCCTCGGAACCGTCCTCGGCCAGGTCCGCTTTTACCCCGAGCTGTTTCAACAGCATCAGGACAACTTTCTGATTCACCATGTTATCCTCCGCAACCAGGACTCTCAAGTCAGATGCCGCGGCCACCGCAAGCAACCGGCCGGCAACCGGGGCCGCCGGTTCCGCGGCGGGTTCCATCCGCACGGTGAATCGGAATCGTGTGCCCTGACCAGGTGTCGATTCCACATCAATGCTTCCTCCCATCAACTCCACCAGCCGCTTCGAGATCGCGAGCCCTAAGCCGGTACCGCCGTAACTCCGGGCGATGGAGGCATTCGCCTGATGAAACGATGAGAATAAGCGGGGCAACTGGTCCGCTGCAATGCCAATGCCGGTATCGCGCACCTCGATCGCGATGCAACCCGAATTTTTCATTGCCGCAGAGAGTGCGATCTCGCCGGCACTGGTGAATTTCAGTGCGTTCGACACCAGATTCAGAATGACCTGCCGCAAACGAGTCTGATCCCCGGCGACCCAGACGGGCAAATCCGCCGCAAGATTGCAGGTGAGGCGCAGACCTTTTTCCAAGGCCGCGGGGCGAAACAGCCCCAGGCTTTCTTCGAGGGCATCACGAAGGGGAAAGGGCGCGATCTCCAGTTCCAATTTTCCGGCTTCGACTTTGGAGAAATCGAGAATGTCGTTGATAACCCGCAGCAGCGCGTCTCCCGAGGAACGAACCATACGCACCAGCTCGAGTCCCTCGGCGGGAACGGCCATCGACTCCAGCAGCCTGCTCAATCCGATAATCCCGTTCAATGGTGTGCGAATCTCG
>Ga0210394_10007923_pt1 | contig 11069 bp, 11 predicted proteins | sample IncBWC12MmetaG_FD_160121 | JGI IMG/M metagenome (GOLD analysis project Ga0210394, IMG submission 160121) | Forest soil microbial communities from Barre Woods Harvard Forest LTER site, Petersham, Massachusetts, United States - Inc-BW-C-12-M | ecosystem: Environmental > Terrestrial > Soil >... | reverse complement strand
GTTTTGCAACTGCTATGGAAGCTGGGGATATCGGCAATCCCCCCGGAAGCTATGCCTTACATGACTGGCGAATATCTCATGAAGACCGATCGGCTGCGAAAGTTCCTGGGCGAGGATTACGAGAACGTGATCCGCTATACGATTGCTGACGCCTTTGCCGATTCGTTTGCGGAAAGCGAGCCGGCGCCAATCGAACCGTCTGCGGCGGCACAGCAGGCTTAGCTGCTACTTCTTGCCTCTATATAATCCCGCAATGCCAAACGTATACGGCGTCCATGAGGCGTCGCGAAATCCAGCTTGACGCATGCGGCCAAGCATTTCTTCAGGAGATGGAAAACGCTCCACAGACGCGGGCAAGTAGGCGTAAGGTCCGCGAACTCCAGAGATGAGAGCGCCAATGGCGGGAAGCACGCGCTTGAAATAAATCCGATAAATCTTGCCGATCATTCCGCGAGGCTCCCCGAAATCGAGGATGCCGCATTCACCGTTGGGCCGCAGTAGCCGTAGTATTTCGCGCAGGCCGGCATCGTAGTTTGCCAGATTACGGAAACCGAACGCCGCCGTAATGAGATCGAATTGCTGGTTGGAAAACGGCAGACAGAGCGCATCGGCTTCCACCAACGGCAGCGACGTGCCGTGCGATTTGTAGTTTGCCCGCTGCAGCATCGCGTGGGAAAAATCCACGCCCAGGATTCTTGCGCCGGAGTTCCCTGCCCTGCGATGCAACGCGAAAGCCATGTCCCCGGTGCCGCAGCAGAGATCGACCACCCGCGCGTCTGGCCGCTTCAGAATGGAAGAAAAGCTCCGCGCCGTCTTCCACCACCACCAACGGTCCACGTTGAACGAGAGAACATGGTTGAGCAGATCGTACCGCGGCGCAATCGAAGTGAACATTTCACGCACCGCGCGCGCGGCCGAAGCGGGATCGCTTGCTCCTTCGGGAGCCGCGCCCAGGACAGCCGGTTTGGTGGAATCGCTGATGGTTGGCTGCGGGATTCTCATGACTTCGACAGACGGCGTAGTTCGTCAAGTGCCACCATGACAACTTTTTCCGGCACATCATTCACGATTTCGACCTTGCCAATTTCACGTGGAAGCACGAAGTGTATTTTTCCGGCGCGCGTCTTTTTGTCACGTTGGAGTAAACGAACAAGATCGCGACTGCGTGCCAGGATTTTCGGCAAACTGCCGAGATTTAGCACGGCATTGGAAATTCGCAGCGCGTTACCTTTGTCAATACGGCTAGTCATCGCCGCGATATGCGTAGCCGCGATCATTCCCCAAGCCACCGCCTCGCCGTGGAGAAAATGACGATACCCAGATTCGGCCTCGAGGGCATGTCCGATGGTGTGGCCGAAGTTCAGCACCCGTCGAAGGCCGTTTTCGCGCTCGTCAGAAGAAACTATTTCAGCCTTGAGCCGCACCGATTCCGCAATCACCCATTCGAGCGCCAGAGCATCGCGGCGTAACGCTTTCACCTCGACGTTTTCGAGGCAGCCGAATAGCGGAGGCTTCCCGATCACTCCACATTTCAGCGCCTCATACAGCCCAGCGCGAAACTCGCGCTCCGGCAATGTGGACAGCACCGCCGGATCGATGAGCACAGTGCGCGGCTGATGAAAAGTTCCAAGCAAATTTTTTCCGGTTCGCAGATTTACTCCAGTCTTACCGCCAATTGCCGCGTCCAGTTGGGCCTGCACGGTGGTGGGAATTTGCACCAAGTCGACGCCGCGCATGTAGAGTGAGGCCAGTAGGCCGGCGGTGTCGCCCACTACACCGCCGCCGAAGGCGACTACGACGGCGTCGCGGTCGGCGCCCATGCGGGTTAAGTTCTCAGCCAAGGCCTCAATCGTCGCCAGCTTCTTCGCCGGCTCGCCGTCGCGCATCTCGATCACGCGCGGTTTGAATCCCGCGGCTGATAGAGATGCGAGCAACTTTTTTCCCCACTTACGACGTACTGGCGGGACGGTCACAACGAACACCTTCTGGCGATTTCCCATGGCACAACGTAAATGTTCTCCCGCCCGCTCCAGCGAACCGCTTTCTATGATTGCGTCGTAGGGGCGTGGCTGCACCGCGATTGTCACCCGGGTCATGGATTCTCATCATAGCGTAATCGTCGGCGCCGATACTCGGTTCCCAACTTCAAACCCATTAACCACAAAGGGCACAAAGGTACACAAAGGAAACCAATTGGTCTTTTGCGCACCTTTGTGCCCTCTGTGTTTAGTGTTCCTGACTTCGCGGATGGAGCAATGATGCTAATACTGAAACCAGCAGAACTCCCGCAACCGCTGCAAGTGTGAGGCCGGTTGGAATCTGGTAGTACTCGGAGGCCAACATCTTGGCGCCCACGAAAATTAAAACCAAAGCTAGACCGTGATGCAGGTAGCGGAAAACATCCATCATTCCAGCCAGGACAAAGTACATAGAACGCAAACCCAGAACCGCAAATACGTTGGAGGTATAAACAATGAACGGTTTCAGTGTGATGGCTAGCACCGCGGGAATAGAATCCGTGGCGAAAAGCAGATCCGTAGTTTCGATCAGCACCAGCACCGCCACCAGCGGAGTCGCGTACAAGCCCGTGCGCCGCACTATGAATCTGTCTCCCTCATAATCCGGAGTTACTCGAACCCAGCGGCGAAATAGTCGCAGCACGGGATTTTTTTCCGGTTCAATGCCAGCTTCACTCTGGCGAAAAAGCTTAATTCCGCTGTAGATCAGCAACGCTCCGAACATATAAGTAATCCAGTGAAATCTTCGGATCAGGCCAATGCCGGCCACGATGAAAATAGCGCGCATGACCAAAGCACCCACGATTCCCCAGAACAACACTTTGTGCTGAGAAGTGGGAGCGACCCGGAAGTAGCGGAAAATCAAAAGGAAGACAAAAAGATTATCCAGGCTGAGCGAAAGTTCAATGGTGTAGCCTGTGACAAATTCCACCGCGGTCGCGCGACCCCAATAAACAAGAACCAGCAGAGCGAATGCACAGGCTAACGCGATCCAGCAGCCGCTCCAGACCAGCGCTTCACGAAATTTCACCACATGGCTCGGGCGCTGCAAGAATCCCAGGTCCAGGATCAGCATGCCCAGCACGAAAACATTGAAGAGAATCCAGAGTGATAGCTGGCTCAATAGCTTTCCAACTCAATTTTCAATTGCCAAATTCCAGTTGAAAATTGGCAATCAGCAATCGCAAATCGGCGCTAATCGGCCCGTCCCCATTTGCCTTCTTGCCAGGGCTGCCACATGCCGAAAGTCTTCATCAGTTCATCGAGATGAGTCTCGACCATGGTCTGTTCGATTTGCGCATGATGCAGGCGGGGACCAATCCGCTCGGGCGCGTAGGCGATAGCAAATGTCAACGCAGCCGCCTCCGCCACATGTTTTTTCAGTTGCGCCAAATCGACCTTATCGAAAGTGTCGGACATGGCGTGATAGTTGATCAGATAATTGGCTTCCTCTTGTTCGGCCACAAACGTGGGCACGCCTTCCAGCAAGAAATCGAAATGGTCGGTTCCCCACTCGGCGGTGGTGAGTAGCGTAGCCGCGTCGAACTGCTTCAGCGGAGCGACCAGCTTGTTCGCCGCATCGACCACATCTTTGCGCCCACCCAGAGAAAAACCCGTAACCCGGCCAGTGCCGGAATCGAAGATTACGACTCCAGCAGCCTTGTCTAGTTCCTTGCGATGAGCGATGGCGTAGGCGTGCGATCCGACCAGACCTTCCTCTTCGCCAGAAAAAAGAATAAAGCGAATGCTGCGTCTCGGCCGCAGGCCTGCGGTCTTGATGGCGCGAAGCGCATCGATCACCAAAGCCGCATTGCATCCGTTATCGAGCGCCCCTGTACCCAGTTCCCACGAATCGAGATGTGCGCCAAGAATTACGAATTCACTCGGCTTTTCGCTGCCGCGTATCTCGGCAACCACGTTGCTGGCGGTGATCGGTCCACCTACGCGATTGGGAATTGCGAGATCAGCGCGAAGCTTTTGTCCCGATGCCAACAGTCGGGCCATGCGATCCGCATCCTCGCGCGCGACCAGCACCGCAGGAATGGAACCGATTTCACCTTGTAGAGAATCCGTGTGGCGATAGAGCAGGTCATGCGGACGTGTGGATTGGAAAGCGATGGCCAAAGCCTTGGCTTGCCGCGCGCGAAGAATAATGCCGGGAGCCCGCAGATATTCGGCGAACAGGTCATCCCACTTCGCCATTTCGTTCGAGTGTACGAGCAGCAACGCTCCGGAGACATTTCCCGCTTTATTAAAATCTTCGACTTTGCCCTCGCCAACATCGATAACGGGAACATCCTGACGAGCCGGCATTGCCGGAGCCCATGCCATGGAAACCACGCGCACGTCGAAGCGTTCCGGCGCGGAAATGCTCATCCTAGTAAAGCCCTCGGCCCATGCGGCCGGAATAGTAAAGTTCTCCGTATGTACATTGTCCGCGCCCGCGGCTTTGAATCCCGCGACTCCCCAATCCACTGCTTGCCGCATGGCCAGCGTTCCCGGGACTCTGCCACCGATTTCGTCCGTGAGCTTTCGCAGGTTGATTTCGAGAGGCGAAGGCTTCAGGGCCTCGGCGATGACCTGGTCAACAGGGTTTTGCGCTGACGCGACCGCCAGCAAAAACATGGGCAGGGAAAGAAACATTTTCGCAGATCGCATAAGGTTGGAATTAGAAATCAAATCGCGAAAAAGCGAAAGCAAGAAACAATCCGTTTACCTGCTAACATTGGCTCGACAGGCCAGAAGGGGGCAACCGTTGCGCTGGTATCACTATGTGGCGTACTTCTTTGGGGGAGCGTTCCTCGCGAATTGCCTGCCGCATCTCGGCAACGGAATCTCGGGGCACGCCTTCCAGAGCCCCTTCGCATCGCCGCCCGGAGAAGGCTTGTCATCGTCGACTGTCAACGTCCTATGGGGTCTCTTCAACCTTGCCGTCGGCTATCTGCTCGTTTGTCGCGTTGGCAACTTCAGTCTACGTAAGACCCAGCACGTACTCGTCCTCGGGGGGGCATCCTGGTCATGTCGCTAATGCTTGCCCACGCCTTCGGACGGTTCCACGGAGGGCTGTGAGCCTACCTGCTGGAATGGCCGGGCAAAAAAGCGAAAGCGCAAAAGAATTTGGTTCTGGACTATTTTGAAGGAAAACGTAGCGTCAGTTTGTCTCTGGAGATGAAAGCTTGCGCTTAATGAAAAACTTCGCCAGATATATAACCACGCCCAAGCAAAATGCAGTCTCCAAGTGAGGCGTTTGTGGACGCCATATCCAAAGCTCCAACACAGAAAATATAACTGCCGCAGACGCTATCCTTACCCCAGCCCAAAGCGGGCTTACATATCTGTACGGCCACGCAGAGATGACCGGAATGAGCCAAGCAACGCTGAGCAGCCATGCCAGTAGAATTTTTTCGCCGAGATTCATCACTCACCCGGTCTTGTAGCTGGGGCTCGAAGACAGTTTACTTCTTATCCAGCATCTGCACCGTTTCGAGCGTCACCATTCCCACGATTTCCAGGCTCTTGGGGCTGAGCTTGTCGACCGTGTCTTGGGTGGTGTGCCAGAAAACGTTGTTGTAGCCGTAGTCGAAATCAATCAGGTCGGCGCTAGGAACGCCGCGTTCGACGAATGGCTTGTGGTCGTCGTCCATCGGAATGGCTCGGGCGAAAAAGTGGGATTGATAGCCCACGCGGGTCGCCGCCTGATAAACCAAGTCCTCGAGCCACGGAGTGGAATTCTGATCGCGCTCGATGTTCAGGTCGGCGTCGCCGATCATGTCTTCCAAAATGAAGGCTTTGATCTTTTTGATGGTTCCGTCGTCCTGCCACTTCTGGGCCAGATGGCGCACGCCGTAAAGCGCCTCGGGGTCGTACCATGGCAGGCGCATCGATTCTTCCGCGTCGTCCCACAGCAGCCACACGCTATAACCTTCCAGCTTCTTGCCGCGCAACTGATTCGCGATTTCGAGCAGCAGCGCACTCGTCGACGCGCCGTCGTTCGCGCCGATATAAGAAGTGTCTTTCAGCGGCCAATTTGTATCGTAGTGGCTGGCGATCACGATGATGCCATCTCGCGTGCCCGGGAACTTCGCAACTACATTGTGGACGGGAAACTTCCCTTCGGTCGCGGTGATCGTGAAAACGTCGTCTTCGACGTCGTCGCCTTTCAAGCGGGCGTGAATGTAGTCTTCAACTTTCTTGTGGTTCGCGCTGCCGATGGGGCGCGGCCCCAAAGCCACGATTTCTTTCACATACTGCATGGCGCGAGCGGAATTAAAAGCTGGGGGCGAACCTGTATCGGTGGGCTTCTGCGGAGCATTGATTGATGCCGTAGAAGGCGAAGCTTCATTCGGCGCGATCGCAGCTTCTTTGTCGCGAGCGCACGCAGCCAATGTCATCCCCAAAATCAAACAGAAGATTCCTGCAAGCCGAAACTTGCTCGCCAAGGTCATCGTGCCTTCCGCTCCGCCCGCGCCTTGCGTTGTGTCGGATGCACCAGGTATGCGATGCCGATACTCGCCATGTATAGCGCGACCATGGGGGCGGCAAAGATGCACATATTCAGAATGTCGGCCGTAGGCGTAATGATTGCCGCGATGACGAAGATCACGAGAATCGAATAACGCACGTTGCGCCACATCCATCCCGCGCTGACCACGCCCATGAGCGCGAGAAAGAAAACCAGAATTGGCAATTCGAAAACCACGCCTAATCCCAGAATCACGGTCAGAAATAAATCCGTGTATTCGTGAATGGTGATCATGGGCTGAAACTGCCTGCCATAGCCGATCAAAAACTCCAGCGCCGCAGGATAAACCACCTTGTAACCGAAGGCGCCGCCTGCCAGGAATAGCCCGACGGTCGAAATCATGAACGGCGTGACGTACCGCTTTTCGTTGCGATAAAGCCCCGGGGAAATGAACATCCAAACCTGATAAAGAACCACTGGGCAGGCCACGAACAGACCGGCCAGCATTGCAACCTTCAAGTAAAGGTTGAAGGGGTCGGTAGGGTTCAAATAGACCAGCGTCTGCGGCATGCCGTTGCGCTTCAGCGCTTCCATAATCGGCTTCTGCATCCATCCGACGATCTTTTCCGCATAACCCCAACAGGCAAAAAAGCCGACTGCAACCGCAATAATCGAGTAGACGAGCCGCCGCCGCAACTCCTCGAGGTGATCGAGGAAACTCATCGCCGGCATCGCTTCCTTCGACGGCGCAGCGGACAATTCAGCGATCTCAGGCATCGGGAGCCTTCATCATTGATTGGTGCTCGGACTCCTGCTCAGAGGCGGGCCGCACGGCGCCGGGATCGAAGCCCGGTTCGAGACAGGGATTGGGACTGGCGACCGGTTCGAGCTTGAAACCCGAGGCCGCGACCGCGCCTTTTGGCGGGTCCGATGGAGGCAGAATCTTGCGGTGTTCGTCCACTTCCAACTGCGATATTTCCGACTCAATCTGGGACTTAAATTCGTTCGAGGCGCGGCGAAACTCATTCAGCGCCTTGCCAATCTGACGAGCGATTTCCGGCAACTTCTTGGGCCCAAAAATGACCAAGGCCAAAAGAAATAAGAAAATCGTCTCGGAAAAGCCCATGCGTTTCATCATACTGCCGCAGCCTAAACGCGGCAACGCGTAGTTGCTAGTCTCCACCCCCCACCCCCTGATCTATTGGAATCAGAGAATTGACGGCGGACTAGGGTCAAAATCTTTGCGTTCAAAGGAGTTGCAGGCAAAATCTTGGGAACAAAGAGCTTGTGGATGGGGAAGGGCATTTCGAATTGCTAGCTATATATTTGTTATCGTGTATATCTATTAGTGAAGTCAAGAGAATTGCGCAGAACAAGCGAGACGCTGTGCCAAAATGGGAGAGGATCTGGCAGTTCTTTCCGTGCGGCCCGTTGACTTAAAGTTCGCCGTCCCCACCTTTACAAAAGGCGCAAAGGTGGGCCAGCCACCGGGCCTGCAAGAACCATCGGCGACGACCGCGTTTAAACAGAAAATGGCAACGCAGGAAGCAAAACAAATCTACGCCCGACGCTCGCAGATCGCCGAGTTTCCGCACGCCTGGATTAAACAGCGCTGCGGCCTAAGGCAGTTCCGCTGCAGAGGTCGCGTGAAAGTAGCCATGGAAGCGACTTGGGCTTGCCTAAGTTACAACCTGACGAGATGGTTCGGCCTAAAGCGGACACTGCAAGTACAGCCAGCATAGAATCTTCAACGGGCGCCGGAAAGTGTGTGGACGCCGGTGATGTCGGAAGACCGAAGCACTTCAGGTAACTGGTGTCGGTCCCGGTTGCCTGAAAAAACAATTTCTTCACAGCTTCCTGCCCCCGGATTGATTCCCGGATCGATTCCCCCAGCACTCTCCTAACCGCAGGCAGCTTGGGGCACGTCAGCCAGCTTGCCCGGATCAAACAAATCGCGGCTCGGCGGAAACGCGGCTAAATCGGCAAGGAATCGGGATAAGTCGTGCTTTGAATACACCCTCACGAAGTCTAGTGGCATGCCGATCAGTTTTTGCACCTTCCTCGCTTGGTTAGCCCAATGAGGATCCAGCACCGTCATATCAGCGCAGCCCATTGACGTAATCGCATGGTAGAGATCACGCGCGTGGTTGGCCGTCCACTTGAATGAATCCTTCAGACTCAGCCGCACAAACGCGTTGTAGATTGGTCGCATCGACGCCTTGGCGTTGAAGGACATCTGTGGCCATGCTTGCTCAAGTGCTTGCGGATCAGAGTGTGATCGCAACGCATTGATACACTCGCAAAGGTCGTGTGTCGACCTGTCCGAGGACGCCTTGAGCAGTGCTCCCGAACCACCCCTGGTTAAGTCAACAATGTGGACCAGAGACAGATCGCCGGCAAGCAGCTTAGATGAGAAATGAGGGTCGTTAAGAAATGCGCTGCTAAGGCACGCTGACTGGCGGCTCCCAGAGCCTTCCTGCGTATTCATTACTGAAAAGGGATCGATGGTCAGAGGCACCCAGCGAGGTCCGATCGCCTCAAGAAAGGAACGCAATTCCGGTCGCTGCTGAGCACGATGTGCACCAATCTCGGCCACGCTCATCAGCGACACGGCCAATGTTCCCCGATCTCTGAAGACGCCAAGGAATTCAGTTCGAAGTACTGGGTCAGCAGAGAATCTGACGAGGGCCCAATTGTCCATATAGATTATGGGCGGTTCGCTCCAAACAGTTGCGTGCCTTGCTCCGTCTTTCGTGTCCAGTCGTATCATCTTGTGTAGAAAGCCCTCAAACTGTTTGGTAGAAAGCCCAAACTATCGCTTTTTGGGGCGAATCAAATGTCCATTCTAATCCTTGTGGGCCACGGTCTGCTTTCAGGAGAGCGTTCGCGTGTTGGGGATTAGCTGGCGCGGCACTGAAGCGGCGGATTATATTCCCGCTTGGCGCGCCCGCAATTCGTCGTGACTGAGCGGGGACATTGAGCCGGGCCGGTGGTGTGCGGCACGAGCCTTGAATCAAGCGCCTAAGCGACGGCCCGCGTACCCACCACTGGAGAAGTTTTCTATTGATTTCTAAAGTCAAGAGTCGGAGAATTCAGCGTGCTGGTTTCCTCCCCCGTGGTCCCTTAACGTTGACACTCTGCAAAAGAGGGCAGCCATGTACAAAACATCGTTATGCGCGATTGCCGTATCATTTGGCACTGCGGTCGCTTCATCGAATTCGCCTCCCGGGTTGCCGAAAGTGATCGCTAAAGTGGCGTGGCTTCTAGTAACCCTTGTGCTGAGTTCAGAATTATCCTTCGGACAGGCGACGGAACCAAATCCAAAAACCGGACCGCACCCAGAAGTGTTTCAAGTCGTCAGTGTTGTGGTCGGAGCGAAACGGATTCCCACGTTATGGTTTCACGCCGCAGGCCAATGGTGGCCAGACGTAGATTCAGGAGATTCTCCGTTGGTCGGACCGACATCGGCAGAGATCAGGTGTTTCAAGGCTTTTGAGTTCTGCGAACGAGTTGGGGCTATTATCGCGCCGGGACCGCATACGGTAGTGGTGGTGCAGGATTTTGACGTTCTTCGTTGGGACAGCACAGAGATTATTGCAGTCGATAGCGAGGAGACATGTGACGTTCTCACGTTACGCATCGAGTTCTCCAAAGAAAGAGTGTCGTTTGACCGAGCGCCGAAAGGAAACGTTTGCCCTGGCGAAATAGCATCGACTTCGTTTTTGGAGGGTATCAGAGAAGCACTAGACCGGGTGTTGAATGACGCCAGGGAGAAGGCAGGGAAGAGGTAAGTGGGGGGCTGGCCCAGGCTTTCACCAAAACGCAAATGCGGGTGCCCTGCCCTTCTCGCGTTCTTGGCGATACGGTCGGGTTTTTTAGCTGATATCGCGGCGCCGAACCACTGGATAAAACGCCGAGCTGCTCACGACTACGGGCTGTCCAGTGAGACTCTATCTCCATCCCGCATTCAGCTCCGGTGGCATAGTGCCGGGCACTGCTCCACGACCAATCCTCGGGACGCGTGACCTATCCTTGCTGCAGTGGGTTCTGATGCGGGTAATCCAGCTTTTCTGTTCGTTTTTGTTCGCGATAAACGTTGAAGTCGAAGTAGCGGGTCTGTCAGAAGGGATTGTGTCGTCCAAAAGCCCCGCCCTCTCGCACAGAACGCGAGAAGGACGGGGCAGCCGGAGCTGGTTTCGAACAATCCCGTCCGATGCTTGTGAGCTGTATGAGACATAAATCAATCGGTTGTAGGTGTACGGTTGTGGCTGCCGCGCTTCCGCAAGCGGACATTCTGAATTGGAGGACTACAACATGCACCAAGGGTATCGTTACCTTACTTCCTTTTTCCTAGCCGCCGCCCTAGCTTCACCTGTAGCCATTGCCCAGCAAGACGACCAACGTCGGGGAGACGACCAGCGTCAACAGCAGGACCAAAACCATCGAAACACGGAAAATCAAAATCGAGTCTACGACAGGGGCCACAAGGATTATCACAACTGGGATGACAAGGAAAATCGCGCCTGGGGGCAGTACCAGACGGAACACCACAGGACCTCCCAGGAATTCTCGAAGGCGAACAACAAGGA
>Ga0210394_10007922_pt1 | contig 11069 bp, 14 predicted proteins | sample IncBWC12MmetaG_FD_160121 | JGI IMG/M metagenome (GOLD analysis project Ga0210394, IMG submission 160121) | Forest soil microbial communities from Barre Woods Harvard Forest LTER site, Petersham, Massachusetts, United States - Inc-BW-C-12-M | ecosystem: Environmental > Terrestrial > Soil >... | reverse complement strand
GTCGGCAGGCCGGTGGCGTTCAGCTTGAGCGTCGACGCCCTGGTGGTGGCCGACAGCAGCTCGAGCGTGTCGGTCGTCGACTCGGTCGTGAAGCTGAAGGTGAGCACGATGTTGGCCGGGTTGAGGTGCAGCGCCTGCGCGATCTGCAGATGCGCGCCGGTCAGCTGGCAGATGCCGTTGAGCGTCGGGTCGGTGATGCTCGGGCAGGTGGGACCGCCGGCGAGCGCGCTCTTGATGGCGGCGTAATCGACATCCGGCACCGCGGGGTTGCCCGAGGTATCGGTGATGCCGTTGGTCAGGATTACCAGGTAGCCGGTGCCGGTCTTGCAGTTGGCGCCGAGGAACGCGCCGCCGCTGATGCAGGTGCTCGGCAGCAGCGGGTGAAGCGGGGTGATCTCGAGGATGGTGGCACCGACCAGCGCATCGGTGGCGAGCGCGGCGGTGAAATCCGTACCGATGGTGAGCGGCGCGCCCAGCACGCCGGTCGTCGCCTTGGTCTCGTTGTCGGTAGTGACCGGCACGACGATGACCGAGGCGGCGGTGAAGGAGGCGGGATTCAGCGCGCCGCCGAAGCGCTCGCGGATCACCGCGGTGGTCGAGAAGCCATCGAGCGCGTTCACCGCCGCCTGGTTGGGCAGCAGGGCGTTCGCCGGCTGGATGTTGAGGGTGCCGTCGGTGGAGCCGGCGAAATACAGGTCCGTCGGATATGGCAACACGCCCGCGGCCGGCTGGAACAGCGCGGTACTCGAGGTCGGCTGTTCGGGTGGCGTCGAGCCGCCAGGATTGCCGTTGAGCAAGGTGAGGTCAGACGCGCCGATGGTGCCGCGGCCGCCCGACCCACAGCCACCGATGAGAAACGCGGCCGCCAGGACGCCCGCGGTGATGATTCTTTTCATATCCCCTTTTCCCGCCGGGGCTGTTGAGCGCTCCTGGACGAGGCAAGCTAGAGTACGCTCCCGGCGAGAATAGTGGCAAGGTGCGACGGCGTAAGGACGCGAGCGCGCTCAAGGTGATCTCTCGCAAGTCAGCCAAGCGCGCCGGCGCCGCGCCGCGCCGCGCCGCGCGCGCACGCGTATTGCGCATCATCGGCGGCACGTGGCGCGGCAGGAAGCTGCGTTTCCCGGCAGCGGCCGCGATACGGCCGACCCCCGACCGCGTGCGCGAGACGCTGTTCAACTGGCTCGGCGCGGCAACCGCGGGGGCGCGCTGCCTCGATGCCTTCGCCGGCAGCGGCGCGCTCGGGCTCGAGGCGCTGTCGCGCGGCGCCGCGCACGTTACCTTCATCGAGCAGGATGCCGCGGCCGTCGCGGCGCTGCGCGAGCGGCTAGCGGAATGGGGCGCGGGCAATGCCCTGGTGGTACGCGCGGACGCGCTGCGCCACCTGGCTGCGCCGCCCGCGGAAGCATACGACATAGTGTTCCTCGATCCGCCATTTGCGGCGGGAGTGCTGGCGCGCGCGGCGGCTCTGCTCGAGCACGGCTGGCTGCGCGAGGGTGCCCTGGTCTACGTGGAATGTGCGGCCCGCGAACCCCTGCCGCCGCTGCCGGCGAGCTGGCAGTCGCTCAAGGCGAAGCAGGCCGGCGAGGTCGGTTATCATCTGTTCGCGCACGCTGCGCGGGGAGTCACGCGGGCCGTATGAGAAGCAACGCCGTCTATCCGGGCACGTTCGATCCGATCACCAACGGGCACCACGACCTGGTACGCCGCGCCGCCGGCATCTTCGATCGCGTCATCGTCGCCATCGCCGCCAACAGCAACAAGACGCCGATGTTCACGCTGGAGAAGCGCGTCGAGCTGGCGCGCCGCGTGCTGCAGGATCTTGCCAACGTCGAGGTGCACGGCTACGCCGGCCTGACGGTCGAGTTCGCACAGCAGTACCCCGGAGCGGTGATCGTGCGCGGGCTGCGCGCGGTTTCCGACTTCGAGTTCGAGTTTCAGCTTGCCAACATGTCGCGCCATCTCGACCGTAATTTCGAGACCGTGTTTCTCACGCCCCAGGAACAGTTCACGTTCATCTCCTCGAGCCTGGTGCGCGAGATCGCGGTGCTCGGCGGCGACGTGAGCCGCTTCGTCCACCCGATCGTCGAGGCGGAGCTGAAGAAGATGCGCCGGAGGTGACGCGGCGCCGCGCGGGCGCGGCGCGCGTCCTGCGCCGCCGGGTGGCCGCAGCCGCGGCGCGCCGCCCGGGCCGCACGCGCGGCAGGCGCACGCGCTGCGCCGGCGGCGGCAGCTGCCCGGCGCGCTCGAGCTCGAGCGCGCGCCACAGGTACCAGGCCGCCGTGCTGCGGTACGGCCGCCAGCGCTCGCCCCAGGCGGCGAGTACCTGCGGGCGCGGCAGCTTTCTCAGGCCATAGGCGGCGCGAAAGCCGCTGCGCACGCCGAAATCATCCACCGGCAGCACGTCCGGCCGCCCCAGCCGGAACATGAGCATCATCTCCACCGTCCAGCGGCCGATGCCGCGTACCTGGGTCAGCCGCGTGACGATCTCCTCATCGCCCAGAGCGAGGAGCACGGCCGCCTCGGGCACCAGGGCGGCGAGGGTCTTATCAGCCAGGTCGCGCAGCGCTGCCACCTTGGCGAACGAGAAGCCTGCCGCACGCAGGCTGCGCTCGGAGGCCGCCAGCACCATCTGCGGAGTCGGGAATGCGCCCTGGCCGCAGCCGTCGATGAAGCGCTTGAGGATGGTGTTGGCCGCCGTGCCGTTGAGCTGCTGGTGCGCGATGGCCTGGGCGAGAGCCTCGAACGGGTGGCACTCGCTCTGCAGTGCGAGCGCGCACGGTCCCACGGCGTGTATCAGGCCGGCGAGCACCGGGTCTGCAGAGGACAGATGCGCGAGGATGTGCTGGCTCACGGATTCATCGGGAGGATTGAAGACGGCGGGTGCGCGGCTACTTCTGGCAGGAGGGACAATAGTAAGTTGAGCGCTGCCCCTGGACCAGCGCGCGCACCGGTGTGCGGCAGCGCCGGCAGGGCCGGCCGCGGCGCTCGTAGACGTACAGTCGCTGGCGGAAATAACCGGGCGCGCCGTCGGCGCCGAGATAATCGCGCAGCGTCGTGCCGCCCGCGCGGATGGCCTGGGCGAGCACCGCGCGCACCGCGCGCACCAGCCGCGCGGCCTCTGCACGCGTGAGCGTGCGCGCCTGCCGGCGGGGGCGGATCCGCGCCCGGAACAGCGCCTCGCTCGCGTAGATGTTGCCCACGCCGACCACCAGGCGGCTGTTCATGACCAGTTGCTTGATGGCGATGCGCCGACCGCGGGTGATGCGCCACAGGTAATCCGCATCGAAGGCCGCGGAGAAGGGCTCGGGCCCGAGGTTCGCCAGCAGCGGATGCGCGCGCGGATCGCCGCTCGTATAGAGAAGGCTGCCGAAGCGGCGCGGATCGTTGAAGCGCAGCGCCAGCCCGGAATCGAGCACCAGGTCGAAATGGTCGTGGGTGAGGCGCGGGGTGCCGGCGGGCACGGCGCGCAGATTGCCCGACATGCCCAGATGCACGAGCAGCGTGCCGGACTCGAGTCGCAGCAGCAGGTACTTGGCGCGCCTCCCGGCGCGCAGGATGCGTTGCCCCGCGACCTGGCGCGGCAGGTCGGGAGGCACCTTCCAGCGCAGGCGCGGCTCGTAAACGGTGAGCGCGGTGACCCGCCGGCGGCGCACGTACGGCACCAGGCCGCGACGCGTCGTCTCGACCTCGGGGAGCTCGGGCAAGCGCGCTTCGCTTCCGCCCGCGCCTACTTGATCTTGGATTCCTTGTAGGGGACGTGCTTGCGCGCCACCGGGTCGAACTTGCGTACTTCCATCTTGTCCGGATGCAACCGCTTGTTCTTGGTCGTGACGTAGAAGTGACCAGTGCCGGCGGAGGACAGCAGCTTGATCTTGTCGCGCATGTTGGGAGAACTCCTTCCGGGCGTGCGCTAGAGCTTGCGCCCCTGGGCGCGCAGCTCCGCGATCACCTTGTCTATGCCCTTCTTCTCGACCGTGCGCATGCCGCTGGTCGTCAGGCGCAGCGTCACCCAGCGCTTCTCGGTCTCCACCCAGAAACGCTGCGTGTGCAGGTTCGGCAGGAAGCGGCGGCGCGTGCGGTTATTCGCGTGGGAAACGCGATTGCCCACCGCGGGCTTCTTGCCAGTGACTTCACAGACTCGCGACATACGAATAGTCCTGGAAATTCAATAGCTTGATTGGGCGGAAGACTCTTCCCCCGCCTGTCGGGCCGGGCTTTATACCAGCCCCGCAGCCCGACCACAAGCAACCGCCTGTCGCCGCCTCGCCTCTCATGACCGGAATATCGTGGCAGCGCCTGCGGGAACGGCGTAGGGTCGCGGTCCCGCCTGAGCTCAGGCCGGCGGTCCGGCCCGGCTCAGGGACAACACCAACCACAAGACGACCTTAGGAGACTTTCCATCATGAGATTGACTCAAGGCATTTGCGCTGCCGCGGCGCTGCTCGCTGCAACTGCACTGACCACCACCACGGCCTTCGCCGACGGCCGCGACTGGAGCGATGGCCCGGTCATCAACGTCGCCTCGATCCGTACGGTCGACGGCCATTTCGACGATTACATGCACTGGCTGGCGACGAGCTACAAGAAGCAGCAGGAAGCGGCCAAGAAGGCCGGGCTCATCCTGAGCTACCGGGTGATCGTCATCGAGGCGCGCGGACCCACCGATCCGGACGTCCTGCTGGTGACCGAGTTCAAGAACTGGGCCGCCCTGGACCACCTCGGTGGCAAATTCGATACGCTATTTGCGCAGACGGAGGGTTCGGTGGACAAGGCCAACCAGTCCGAGGCCGAACGCGCCAAGATCCGCACAGTGCTCGGCTCGCGCACCCAGCAGGAAGCGATTCTGAAGTAAACACGGCGCAAGCCCTGTGCACGGACACGCCGGCGGGCGGCCCTCAAGCCGTCCGCCGGTGCTCGAGTCGGTGCAGCCGGCCGGCAATAACGAGGAGATCTCATGAACCGTATCCGAGAGTCATCGTGGGTTGCGCTGACAGCCCTTGCTCTGAGCGGCGTTGCGACGCTCGTCTCCACGGCGGATGCGGCAGGCACCAAGGATGCCAAAGCTGCGATCGAGGCGCTCACCCAGCGCTTCGCGGCGGCGTTCAACGCCAAGGACGTCGACTCCATCATGAAGCTCTACGCACCCGGTCCACAGTTGTTCGTCTTCGACGTCAGCCCGCCGCGGGAGATCGTCGGCTGGGACAACTACCGCAAGGACTGGCAGGAGCTATTCGCGGCCTCTCCGGGCGCGGTCAAGTTCTCGATATCGGACCTCGTGATCAGCGCCGCCGGTACGGTCGCCTACAGTCACCGCATCGACCACCCCCAGTTCACGCAGAAGGACGGCTCGAAGCACGAGCTCGTGCTGCGGGTGAGCGACGTGTATCGCAGCATCCACGGCGAATGGCTGATCGTGCAGGAGCACGTGTCCGTTCCGGTGGATCTTCCGACCGGCAAGCCCGACCTGATGTCGAAGCCCTGAGGCCGCGCGCCGAGCGCGCAGGCCCCAGTATCGAGCCGCAGCCGGTGCGGCTCGCAACCAATCAACAAGGCGATGTTCGGGCTGCGAGGACCGGCGCAACCCTTGTGCCATCCCTCATTTCACGGCGCGGTAGAACTCCTTACCGTCTGAATTCAAGCATCCAGTTGACGATCCGACGTGAGACCGGGCTACAAGAGCCCAGTCTTGGCGACAAGTACTGACTGCTGCCGCAGTGTGGCGCACAGGTCGCTGCACATATCAAAGAAGGCCCGCTTCGGAGAACGAGTAGCACACACCGTCGCCGATGATGAAATGATCGAGCACGCGCACGTCGACGAGCGCGAGCGCCTCCTTCAGCCGGCGCGTGATGAGCTCGTCCGCCTGGCTCGGCTCGAGCACCCCGGAAGGGTGGTTGTGGGCGAAGATCAGCGCCGCGGCGTTGTGCAGCAGCGTCTGGCGCAGCACTTCGCGTGGATGCACACCGGCGCGGTCGATGGTGCCGCGGAACAGCTCCTCGAACGCGATCAGCCGGTGACGGTTGTCGAGATACAGGCAGCAGAAAACCTCGTACGGGCGATCACGCAGCTGCGCCAGCAGGAAGGTGCGCGTCGCCTCCGGGGCGGCGAGCGCCGGTCCGCTGCGCAGCGCTTCGCGAAAATGCCGCCGCGCGAGCTCCACGGCGGCCTTGAGCACGGCAAAGCGCGCCGGTCCGATCCCGGCTTGCGTGAGGCAGCGCGGCGGCTCGGCATTCAGCAGGTTACGCAGCGAGCCGAACTCGCAGATCAGCGTGCGCGCCAAGTCCACCGCCGAGCGACCCCGTACTCCTGAGCCGAGCAGCAGCGCCAGCAGCTCCGCGTCCGAGAGCGCGTGCGCGCCGCGCTCGAGGAGCTTCTCGCGCGGCCGCTCTGCGCCCGGCCAGTCCCGGATGCTCATGCCGCAGTGTAAGGAGACGGCCGGCCGCTGCGGCAGGGGGAGAAAGCGCTGCGTATAACGGGATTTTCTCATGACGTTTGGTTCTAAGGGGGCGTGCGCCGGTGCGCGTGCCGCGAAACGCGGGGCACCGTCGCACTTTTCCCACGCCGCTTTGCACCGTGCCGCGGAGCCGGTGCGATAATGGCGGTAAGGCGAGGCTGTTACTCCCATGCAAGGCAAACACATCCTCCTCGGCGTCACCGGCGGCATCGCCGCCTACAAGAGTCCGGACCTGGTGCGGCGGCTGCGCGAGCGCGGCGCCGAAGTGCAGGTCGTCATGACGCAGGCGGCCGGCCGCTTCGTGACCGCCACCACCTTCCAGGCCGTCTCGGCCCGCGACGTGCGCAGCGAGCTGTGGGACGCGGCGGCTGAAGCGGCCATGGGACACATCGAGCTCGCCCGCTGGGCCGACCTGGTGCTGGTCGCGCCGGCGAGCGCGGACTTCCTCGCGCGCCTCGCGGGCGGGCAGGCCGACGACCTGCTCGCGACGCTGTGCCTGGCGACGCAGGCACCGATCGCCGTGGCGCCAGCCATGAATCACCTCATGTGGGCGAACGCCGCGACACGCGCCAACCTCGCGACGCTCACGGCACGCGGCATACACGTTCTCGGCCCGGGGGAGGGTGACCAGGCCTGCGGCGAGAGCGGCCCGGGCCGCATGCTCGAGCCGCTGGACCTGGCGGAGCGCGCCGCCACGCTGCTCGGGCGCGCGCCCGGTGCGCTCGCCGGGCGGCGCGTGCTGATCACCGCGGGACCGACACGCGAGCGCATCGACCCGGTGCGCTTCATCAGCAACCGCAGCTCGGGAAAGATGGGTTTCGCCGTGGCACAGGCGGCGCGCGAGGCGGGCGCGACCGTGGTGCTGGTGGCAGGTCCGGTGAGTCTGGCGACTCCAGCGCAGGTGGCGCGCGTTGACGTCGAGAGCGCGGCCGACATGCTCGCGGCCGTGCTGCGCGAGCTGCCCGGCACCGACGTGTTCATCTCAACCGCCGCGGTCGCCGACTACCGCCCGGCGCGCGCCGCCGAACAGAAGATCAAGAAAAGCGCCGAGACGCTCGAGCTCGCCATGCAGCGCACCACCGACGTGCTGGCAACGGTGGCCGCGCGCGCCGATCGCCCGTTCGTGGTTGGCTTTGCCGCCGAGACCGAGGCGGTGGAGAGCAACGCCCGCGCCAAGCTGCTGCGCAAGAATCTCGACATGATCGCGGCCAACGAGGTCGGGCACGACAAGGCGTTCGATTGCGAGGATAACCAGCTCATCGTGTTGAGCCGTGGCGCGCGCCACGAGCTGCCGCGCGCCGACAAGCTCGCCCTGGCGCGCGGACTCATGGGGCTGATCGCACACGAGCTCGCCGCGCGCGGCGCGGCGCGCAAGCGCGGCACGGCGCTCGCTTGAGCGCGGCGCCGCCCGCACGCCGCGCCCTCAGAGTGCGCATCCTCGACCCACGCCTGGGGCGGGAGTTCCCGTTGCCGCAGTACGCGACCGGCGGCTCGGCCGGCCTCGACCTGCGCGCCTGCCTCGATGCGCCGCTGCCGCTCGCCGCAGGCAGTGCCGAGCTCATTGCGACCGGCCTCGCGATCCACCTCGACGATCCCGGGCTTGCCGCGGTGATCCTGCCGCGCTCGGGTCTGGGTCACAAGCACGGCATCGTGCTCGGCAACCTCGTCGGGCTCATCGATTCGGACTACCAGGGACAGCTCATGGTGTCCTGCTGGAATCGCGGCGCGCAGCCGTTCACGATCCGCCCGGGCGAGCGCATCGCGCAGCTCGTGGTGGTGCCGGTCGTGCAGGTGCAGCTCGAGGTCGTAGAGGATTTCGCGGCGTCGCAGCGCGGCGCCGGCGGCTTCGGGCATTCCGGCCGGCACTGACAGCGCCTGAGGCAGGTGCGCACGGCGTACCGCTCCCGACGCGCGCCGCCGCGCCGAGCGCACTCGCCGCTCACTGCGTGTGGATGGTGTGCAACTCGCGGTAGCGCTCGATGTCGACCTGGAACTGCGTGCGCAGATCGCTCTCCTGCTGACTCTCGGCGCTCAACGCGTTGCTCTGCTCGCGCAGCTCGTTGACCGTACGCACCAGGTTTTCCGCCAGATCATCGGGCATGCGCCCCGCATTGGCGCGCGCGCTGTAGGGACGAAAGCTCAAGGCGCTGGTCTGCAGGGCGGCGAGCCGCACGCGCAGGCCCTCGACGTACTGCTCGGCGGCCGCGCGCTGCCCCTTGAGCTGGTCGAGCCGCACGTCGCGCAGCGCCTCGATGTCCTTGACCGAGGTATAGGTCGAGACCAGGAACGCGTCGTGCTGCTTCTGTTTCATGAGCGCGGCGCGCTTGCGCTCCTCGGTGGCGAGCTGCTCGGGGCTCTTCTGCGCGTCGAGATGCCCGACCTCCAGCCCCTGGGAGTTGAGGACCGTGCGGTCCTGGTTGGCGTACTGCGGCGGTATGTGGTCGCCGTAGTGCACTATTCCCTGCTCGTCGACCCAGCGGTAGGCAATCCCCTTGGACGAGGAGTCCTTCGGATCGGCGTCCGCAACCGCCGCACCGAGGGTGGCGGCGACGAGCAGCCCGAGAACGGCCAGGCGCGGGGGGTAGGCGGCCATACGTTCATATATTCCGGCGGCAGCTGCCCGGCTGGCAAGCTCAGTGAGCGCCGTAGCGCCGCCGGTAGGTGCGCAGGGCTGTGAGCTGTTCGTCAGAAATGCGTGTCCGGCCGTCGGCGGGGCGCGCCAACGCCTCGATCAGGTCGTCGAGTGTGACGATGCTCACACAGTGCAATCCCTGCTCCTCGAGCTCCTGCACGGCGGTCAGGTCCCCCTGGCCGCGCTCCTGGCGGTCGAGGATCAGCGCGACGCCCACCGGTTGCGCACCCGCCTGGCGGATGAGCTCGAGCGATTCGCGCACCGCGGTGCCGGCGGTGATCACGTCGTCGACGATCAGCACCCGCCCGGCGAGCGGCGCACCCACGACGCGACCGCCCTCGCCGTGGTCCTTGGCCTCCTTGCGGTTGAAGGCAAACGCGACGTTGCGGCCGTGCGCAGCGCACAGCGCGACGGCGGTCGCGGTTGCGAGCGCGATGCCCTTGTACGCTGGACCGAACAGCATGTCGAAGCCCAGACCGGACGCGTCGATGGCGGCGGCGTAGCAACGACCGAGCGCCGCGAGCGACTCGCCGTCGCTGAACAGGCCGGCGTTGAAGAAGTACGGACTCTCGCGGCCGGACTTGAGGGTGAACGAGCCGAAACGCAGTGCGTTGCGTCGCAGGGCCAGGTCGACGAAGGTGAGCTGGTATTGCTGCATGTCTTATGATGCCCTGATGCGTGTCATCACCGTCAACGTCTGCGGCATACGCTCGGCGGCGGCGAAGGGATTGTTCCGGTGGCTGCGCCGACAAAAGGCGGACTTCATCTGCCTGCAGGAGACCAAGAGCCAGGAACACCAGCTCGCCGAGCACGACGTCAGGATGCCGGGCTACCACAGCTACTTCAGCGACGCCGAGCGCCGGGGTTATGCCGGCGTAGCGCTCTACACGCGCCACCAGGCCGACCGCGTGCTGCGCGGCTTCGGGGTGGATGAGTTCGACCGCGAGGGCCGCTACCTCGAGGTGCAGGTCGGCAAGCTGTCGGTGGTTTCGCTGTACCTGCCGTCCGGCTCCGCGGGCCCGCAGCGCCAGGCCTCCAAGGACCGCTTTTTGCAGGCCTTCGAGTCGCATCTGGCGAGTCTCAAGCGGCGGCGGCGCCACTACATCCTCAGCGGTGACTGGAACATCGCCCATAAGCCGATCGACCTGCGCAACTGGCGCGCCAACCAGAAGAACTCCGGTTTCCTGCCCGGGGAGCGCGCCTGGATGGACCAGCTGTTCGGTCCGACCGGTTACGTGGATGCGTTCCGCGAGGTGCGACCGCAGGCGGAGCTGTACACCTGGTGGTCCAACCGCGGACAGGCGCGCGCCAACAACGTCGGCTGGCGCATCGACTACCAGGTCGTGAGCGGCACGCTGGCCGGCAAGGCCCGCTCCGCCTCCATATACAAGGGACGACGTTTCTCCGATCACGCGCCGCTGACCATGGATTACGCTCTTTGAGCGCAGCATCAGGCGCGGCCCGCCCCGGCTTTCGCCAGGTGCTGGCGAGCCCGAAGATGCTCGCGATCCTCATCCTGGGCGCCGCGTCTGGTTTCCCCAACCAGATCACCGAGAGCGCGCTGCAGGCGTGGCTCAAGGATACCGGCGCTACCAATACCACCATCGGCATCCTGTCGTACGTGGCGTGGCCCTACCTGCTCAAGCCGCTGTGGGCGCCGTTCATCGACCGCTACCCGATGCCCTTCCTCGGCCGTCGCCGCGGCTGGATTCTCGCCATGCAGCTCGCGCTCGCGGCGAGCATCGCGGTGTTCGCGCTGCAGAACCCGGCCGCATCGCTCGCCCCGATCGCGGCCTGCGCGATCGCCATCGTGTTTTTCTCGGCCACCCAGGACATCGCCATCGACGCCTACCGCACGGACGTCTCCGCGCCGAGTGAGCGCGGGCTAGCGGCCGCCGCCGCCAATCTGGGCTATCGGCCGGCGGCCTGGCTGGCCTCGGCCTTCGCGCTCGTCGTCGCGGATCACTACGGCTACCGCGCGGC
>Ga0210394_10007921_pt1 | contig 11071 bp, 7 predicted proteins | sample IncBWC12MmetaG_FD_160121 | JGI IMG/M metagenome (GOLD analysis project Ga0210394, IMG submission 160121) | Forest soil microbial communities from Barre Woods Harvard Forest LTER site, Petersham, Massachusetts, United States - Inc-BW-C-12-M | ecosystem: Environmental > Terrestrial > Soil >... | reverse complement strand
GCGCTCAATCGCTCGAGCCCGGAGGCTTTACCCAGCTCATGGCCGAACTCCGTATCATCGCCCCCGCCATCGGCCGCCGCATGGCCTGATTCATGCCCTCCGCCCACCTCATTCATCACGCCACCATACTCGGCACGGGTCTGATCGGCGGTTCCTTTGCTCTCGCCCTGCGCAAATACACCTCAGACATCCACATCGTCGGCTGGGACCGCCCCGAAATCACCTCCGAAGCGCAATCTCGCGGCGCCATTGACCACGCTTTCTCCGGCGAACTCGCTCCCGCCCTGGAAAACGCCGATCTTGTCTACATCGCGCTTCCCATCGGCGCCACGGTCGATCTTCTCCCAGAAGTTGCACGCCTAGCTTCACCCAACGCTCTCGTTACCGACGCATGCAGCACAAAAGTCCGCATCACGGAAGACGCCGGCGATCTCTTTCCCAAAGACTCCACAAAACTCTTTCTCGGCGGGCATCCCATGGCCGGCAGGGAACTATCCGGCATCGCCCATGCCGACGCCGACCTCTTCTGCAACAACACCTACGCCCTGATCGGCACATCTTCCGATCAAACCGACCCCCGCATCTCTGCCTTCGTCAAAATCCTGGAAAAAATAGGCGGGCGCCCTCTCTGGCTGGGCGCCCAGCAGCACGACTACGCCGTAGGCTTGGCCTCCCATCTTCCCCAACTCGCCGCCGTAGCTCTGGCCTCTTTCCTCTACGATCATCTCGACGAAAACGGGCTGCCCATCACGCTAGCCGGCCCCGGCCTTCGCGACTCTCTCCGCCTGGCCGGCAGCCCCTACTCCACTTGGCGCGACATCGTCCTAACCAACAAGGAAGTCCTGTCCGCCGCTCTCGATCTCTTCGCCCGCCGCCTCGACGACCTCCGCGAACGCCTCGCCTCTCGCGACCTCGAAGCCGACTTCGACGCCGCCAACGAACTCTACAAACTCCTCCGCTCTCTGTAGTTAAGCCTTAGGTGTTCCCTGGATATCGAACACGGTATGCGGATTCTTCGTGCATTTCCGCCCTCTAAAGCCGCCTATTGTCTCGGCCCAGTCCCCCTTTGTTAATTCTCAAAGACTTGCCTTCTTGTTAACACCTGTACCTTCGGTCTATTTGCTTCCACATCGCATCCGACTAGTCTGAGGCTGCGTAAAGCTCCGCCTGCGTAGATAGGGCGCTCGTCCAGTGACCAGTAAAAATCCACTTCCTGCCCTCGCCTCGTTTCCTCGAAGACGAGGTCCGTGCGCTACCTTCATTTTCTTCATCATCATCACCATATTTGCCCATCCAACCTCCACCCGGGCACAATCTTCTGACCTTCGGCAACTCCTGATTACGCCCAGCACCTTGACTCTTCTGGTTGGCGAGGACTCTGCTCTCTCCGCTGTGGATTCCAAGGGGCGTCCCTCCCTTGACGTGCGGTGGTCCCTGAGCGAGCCCATCGCTGACTTGCACGCGGAAGACGCTGAAATTCAATTGAAGGCCACCACTGCCGGAAGGGCCATTCTCACGGCCACTCGTGATGGTCTCTCAGCCACTGCCGTCGTGACTGTATTGGCAGGCGATAAACTTCCCTCCGGCACGGTTCGCTGGTCTCTTGACCCCACACCCGGTTTCGCCACTCTTCACCTACAACAGACCGGAGCCGTCCCGGATTCTCCTGTCAGCCTCTATTCCATCGAGTGGAATAGCTCCTCGAATGCTGTTGTTCGCGCGCTTCGCGATTCCGGCCAGCAGTTGTGGCGAATCACTCTGTCTTCCTCCGCCTCTCCAACAACTTTGAAAAGCCCTATTCCTCCGGGCGGTAACATGTACTTGAATGACCAAGCCGTAACGATGGCGGACGTCCAGTCCGGCTTTAAGGAGCCTTTGGTCTCCACTATGCAGACTCAGCTCAGCTCTCCCGGCCTTCCTCTCGACGGGAAAAGTATTCTCTTGCGCACCTCGGGCGATGATTTTGGAAGCCTGCTTGTGCTGGAGGGCGGTCGCTTCCGCGATTCCATCGTCAATATCAGCCCAGTCGATGGTAGCGAAGTGTGGCGATACCGCTCCGAAGGCCGCCTCGCCAGAAACTGGGCCGCAAATTACCAAGGGGACGTCGGCATCGTCGAGACCCTGGCAAAACCCATCTCCTCCGGTCTGGTTGTACTCAACGGAAAAACCGGCGAAGTTCGATTCCGCATTCCCTTTCCTCCCGTCACGACCATCATCAAGGGATTTAAGTGCGTGAACAGCAATGTCCTGCATTCCCTTGGGCCAGCTCCCGCTGGTTCCGTCTTCACTTCCGTTGACGGTAACATGTACGTACAGGTCGAAGGCCACTTGGAATCCGAAGACCTTGTGGACTGCAAATTCACACAATGGTCTTTCGACAACTCACTTTCGCTATTGCAGGTGAAGCCCTCCGGCGAAGCGGACTGGAAAACGTTTCAGCACATTCATGCCGATGGCAACGGCTCCTTTCACGTGCAGCCTCGCGTTTTCGTCGGGGAATCCATACCCGATGGCCAGGACGGCGTCCTTGCCGCCTGGACCTACTTTTTCCCTGGCTCAAAGGAAAAAAACGGCGAAAAATTTCATTTCGAGGCCCGTCTTTCTCGCATCGGTCCTTTGGGGCAATTTGATTACACCTTGCCCATGGCCCTTTGGACTCCGGGCATCAACTCTCTCTTCGACGAGAACATGATCCTCGCCGAAAACGACGTCGCATTGTACGCAACCAACAAGCACTTTCTCCTACGCTTTGAAATCAACCCCGGAGAGGTGAAATGGGTTCGGAATCCCCCCACTGGTGAAGTCGACCTGCAGTTCTCCACGGCCGGCGGCGGTTTAATGGTTACCAACGCCGGCCAACTCACCTATTTCGATGCCCAGGGAAACGGCCTCGCCCTTCCTTCGACTGTGCTCGTTTCGAACCCAAAGGACATTGGCCTGGTGCAAGCAGATCCTCTCGGCCATACTTCTCAGCCTCCCCTACAACTCCGCGAAATCGATTTTCAAGGTGCCGGCTCCTTCTTCGGAGTCGAAGACGGCCAACCCTATGGCCGCGGCTCTCTTCTTATGTTCACAGTCCGCTAGCCCTGGCCGCTTCCCCGCCTTCTCCTATTCCGTCTACCACGGCCCTTCCTTCCTCCCTACCCACCAAATAACGCCAACAGTCGCCGTCTGCTGCTCTTTGCTGAGCACTCCGTTCGTATCCGTAAAAAACGACGGCCGGTTCGAAAAGTCCCGACGCCATTCATATCGCATCAAGAATCCCTCGGTAAGCTTGTAATCGAAAGTGGCGGTCGTTTCCTTCAAGGCCTGCGTGATCCCGCTGAAAAGCCCGCCGCGATCGGAGAGATACTCCACCCGCCCCGCAGCCGCAAATTTTGGTGAGAATTGGTACTTCGCGTACCCGGCCCCTCCAATAGCATGCGAAGGCGCGGAGGACTGCCCCAGGGCCGCAACCGTATTCTTCCACTCGCGCTCGATCACGTAATCGCCTTCCAATGCGAACGTCAGCTTCGGCGCTGCCTGCCAGCTTACGTAGCTGTCAAAAATGTGCAACTTCCCATTGGGCGCCGGCCTAATCGCTTGGAACGTCAGTCCCGGCTGAACAGGTATTGGTCCGTTCGACGACACTTCCACACGGTCGGGATGCTCCTGCCCCAGGTAGTAGTTCACATTCCAGGTGATTTTTTGGGTCGGAGTGGCTGTGAAGCCGAACAGCTCGTCCTTAAATCCGTTGGTCGCCTCCGCCTGATTTGTACCGTTCACGATCCAGTAGTTCAATGCCAGCTTATCGTTGACTTTATAGCTCGCGCGCACCCCCATGTGATAAAAAGGCAAAAAATCGAACCAATACGCCCGCGAATAATTCATCTGATCTTTCGTGTAGTTTCCTTCGATTCCGATCGAGCTTCCCCATTTCCCGACATCGACCGTCAACCCGTTGCCGATCGCCGCGACGTACGTTCCATAGGCCTGAAATATATTTCGATAGATATCCGGCCGAGGTTCGTTCAAGGGATTTCCCTGCAACGTGTCGGTCGCTTGGCCGAACTGTAAGTCGATGCGCACTCCAAACCGACGACCAGCAGCAACGTCGGGAGCCCGCTCGAAAACCACATCCGCCTGATTCAAACTGATGTTGTTACTCAGAACGTCGTACGCGCGAAGCGCGTTTACGCGTCCCACGGGGCTATTGAAGTTGAACGAATAGTATTCATCCAATGCAAAATTCAGGGTAGCTCCGTGCAGGTAGTCAAGAATCGCCCGGTCCACCGCATTTGTCTGTTCTTTGGACGCTTCCAGGGGAGGACTCTGCGGGGACGCTGGTGCAGTTGCCGCTAGGAGCGCTGCCGCCTCCACGCTGGGAGCGGGCGCGACTGCCGGTGAAGTCGCCACCGCCTCTGTACTTTCAGATGGCCCAGCGGCGCCATCGGATGCATCCCTCCCCATTCTCGTTGTCGGCGAAACCTGCCGCTGTTTCAGCTCGTTTTCTAATTCCGTTACGCGCGCCAGCAAGCTTTCTACCACATCGCGCAATTGCTTGACCTCCTCCGCTGATGCAGGCGCCGGACTGTTGGCCTGCGCCCGGCCCGCCGGACACCATGCCAGCAGCGCGAGACACATCAAAACCATGGAATTCAGGGATTTCTTGAAAATCATCGTCTGACCGCTGGGCGACGTGCGTTTAATCATGAGGATGCTCTTTTCCCGGCTGGTATTGACAATCGTCAACCGCGATATCGCCTCCGAGTTTTAGCACGGTTTATCCTAGTTTTTCGTAAAAGCGCAGCCGTCCGTGCACACCACGGCCCAGCTCCTCCCTGCACCTCAATATTTTTTCCTATTTGAGATCGGCCCGCGCGCTCAGTGGCAATTCCTGCGAAGATCCCCCTACCATGAACGTGTAGCTCCCAGGCACCAGTTTCCACCCGCCGCCAGTCTCATCGTAGATCGACAGATATTTCGCATCCACGCTCACATTCACATCTTTGCTCTCGCCCGCCTTCAACCACACCTTGCTCCATCCCACGAGTCGCTTTGGAGGTTCTCCTGCGCTCGCCGGAAGCGCCGCATACACTTCCGCGATCTCCGCCCCGTCACGCTTTCCGGTATTCCGCACAGTGAAGGTCACGGTGGTATCTCTCCCCGCCGTCACTTTCAATCCCGAATATGCAAACGTCGTGTACGACAGCCCATACCCAAACGGAAATAGCACCGCCTTCTTTTCCGCGTCATACCACTTGTACCCGACCTTCAATCCTTCGTCATACTTCACGCTGAACGTCGGCTTCGCCTCTCCCGTCTTCATCACCGCGGCTTCACCCGTTTGCCCTGGGCCCGGCTTCACCAGCTGAGGATGCGGCAAGTCCACCTCGTTCTGCGGAAACGTCATCGGCAACTTCGCGCTCGGATTCGCGTTGCCAAACAAAATGCTCACCACGGCTTCTGCGCCTTTGCTTCCCCCGTACCACGCTTCCAAAACTGCTCCCACTCTATCAAGCCACGGCATGGTCACCGCCGTTCCCGTCTCCAACACCACGATGGTCTTTGGATTCGCGGCCGCCACCGCCTCGATCAGCTCGTCCTGTTTCACGGGCAGCGACAAATTTTCCAAATCCATCCCTTCGCTCATCCACTGGTAGGCGAACACAATCGCTACGTCCGACTTCTTCGCCAGTGCGGCCGCGCTCGCCGGATTCGCGCCCGAATCAAACTGCACATTGGCCACCGGAAACTTTGCTTCCAGCACCTTTATTGGCGACGGCGGGAACCACACTTGCGCCTGCCATCCGGCCGACGGCCTCCCCGGTGCGTCCACCTGTGCCGACCCGCCTCCTGACATCATTCCCTCGTTTGCGTGCGGGCCAATCACCGCAATAGACATCACAGCCTGACCGCTTAGCGGCAGCAGTCCGCCAGCGTTCTTCAGCAGCACTGCGCTTTGCTCTTCAATCTTCCGCGCCGTCGCTAGATCACCCTCAATATCCGGCACACTTTTCTTCGTCGGATGATCCACAATCCCGCACGCAAACTCCGACCGCAGCACGCGCCGCACGTGGTCATCGAGTTCCGCTGTGGAAACCTTTCCCGCCTCTACCGCTGCTTTCAGCTTGGCCCCAAAAAACTCATCGAGCGGTTCCTCATTGTCCAAACCCGCTGCCGATGCTTTCACCGTGCTGTGCGTTCCGCCCCAATCCGAAACCACAAACCCCTTGAATCCCCACTCCTTCTTCAAAACATCCGTCAGCAAATACTTATTCTCGCAGGCAAAATCCCCGTTCCACGAGTTATACGAGCACATCACCGCCCCGGGATTCGCAATCCCCACGCCAATTTCGAACGCCAGCAAATCGCTTTCCCGCAGCTCCCGCTTGCCGATAATCGAGTCCACTTCGTTCCGCCCGCTCTCCTGATCGTTCACCGCGTAGTGCTTGATGTCGCCAATCACGTGCTGCGCCTGCTCGCACTTCATCAAATTCCCGACTAGCGTTCCCGCCAGCACGGGATCCTCGCCCAAATACTCGAACGTTCTGCCGTTCCTCGGGTCGCGCGTGATATTCACCCCACCGCCCAGCGTCATGTTGTATCCCTGCGCGCGCAACTCCTTCCCGATCACCATCCCGAACGCGCACGCCGCTTCGGGATCCCAGCTTGCCGCGGCCGCAATGTTCGCCGGAAGCGCTGTCGAATACCGCCCATTCTCCGCACTGCTCCGCACTCCGTACGCCGCATCGCTGATCTGAACGATCGGAATCCCCAGCCGCGGCACGCCCAGCACAAATCCCGCCCCGCCGTTTCCTAGTTCGGGCTCCGGATTCTCGACCTCCCTCGGCCAGCCGGGCATGCCCATTCCGTGCAACAGGTCAATTTTCTCGTCGAGCGTCATTTCCTTCAGCACCATGTTCGCGCGCTCGTCCGGCGAAAGGCTGGCGTTCATCCACGGATGGTTCCGGTCTTCTTTCGCCGGTTGCCCGTGCATGCGGTGCTGCGCCAAGACCGTTGTGGCCACTCCCAAGATTGCCGCCAGGCACGCGGCAAGCACACCCAAACGAATCGTTACGGAAGCTCTCCTCCGCACACGCCACAACTCATTCCTTTTCATCAGGACCATCCTCGAGCATGAATTAAATGCCACTATAATATCGATATTTTTGATTAAAGCCACAACGAAAACGCCCCGGCGGACGCTCGGCAAACGTCCCTTCCCCGGTCCACTCCGGTCCTTTGGGGGTCCCGCCACGACTTCGCCGATCCTGCCTGTTAGGGTAGACTGCTCCTCGGCAGCGGTAGCACAGGCTCGAGCCTATACGCCTTTCTCTGCCGCCGCCAGGATCTCACCCATGGACAAACGCATCCGCTCGGTCGACCGAGCCATCGAAGGTCTCACCGATGGCGCCACCATCCTCATGGGCGGCTTCGGCCTCTGCGGCATCCCGGAAAACCTGATCGCCGCAGTCCGCCGCAAAGGCACAAAAAATCTCACCGTCGTCAGCAACAACGCTGGCATCGACGACTTCGGCATCGGCGTCCTCCTCAAAAATCGGCAGGTAAGGAAAATGGTCTCCACGTACGTCGGCGAAAACAAACTCTTCGAGCAATTAGTCCTCGGCGGAGAGCTCGAAGTCGAGCTGAATCCGCAAGGCACTCTGGCCGAACGCCTACGCGCGGGCGGCGCGGGGATTCCCGCCTTCTACACGCCCACAGGTGTAGGGACCATGGTCGCCGAAGGCAAAGAAACGCGCGACTTCGACGGCCGCCAATACGTCCTCGAGCGCGCCATCCGTGGCAACTTCGCGTTCATCAAAGCTTGGAAAGGCGACCGCTGGGGCAATCTCATCTACCGCAAAACCGCGCGCAACTTCAATCCCATGATGGCCACTGCCGCTGACTACGTTGTCGCCGAAGTCGAAGAACTAGTCGACCTTGGCCAACTCGATCCGGACCAGGTGCACACCCCCGGCATCTTCGTAGACGCCATCCTCGAAGGGGCCGCTTACGAGAAACGCATTGAGCGCCGCACCATGAGGAAGTAAAGCTCCACGGCCACCTGGATTAGGCGCTAAGGAAATCGCGTTGAGCTGATGGCCGGCAAGCTTCGCCAGCCCTGTGCGTGCCGCTGTGGCGTTGAGCTTTAGCTTTGACATCCTCCTCGCCATGAATGGTGAGGATTCCGACGGCGAAACCATGAGATTCGCATGGTCGCCTCGGCGGGTTCCTGATTCACAGATCAGCCTAAAAGCGCTGCATCTCCACAGGCTTCACATGGGGCCTTGCCCGGCCCGAGTTTGGTAAACTGTGGACTTATCCCATGCCGCTGACAGACGACCAAAAACGCGAACGCATCGCTCGCCGCATCGCTAGCGAACTGCGCGACGGCTACTACGTCAACCTCGGCATTGGCATGCCCACGGCGATCGCGAACTACGTCCCGAGCGGCATGGACATTATTCTTCAATCGGAAAACGGCATGCTTGGCGTCGGTCCTTATCCGACAGAATCGGAAGTCGATCCCGACCTGATCAACGCCGGCAAAGAAACGGTCACCGAGTTGCCGGGCACATCCTACTTTTCTTCCGCCGATTCTTTCGCCATGATTCGTGGAGGCCACGTCGATCTGACGGTCCTCGGCGCGCTGCAAGTCGATGAAAAGGGAACTCTCGCCAACTGGGCCATTCCCGGCAAAATGCTGAAAGGCATGGGCGGCGCTATGGATCTCGTCGCCGGCGCCAAACGCGTGTTCGTCGCCATGGAGCACGCCACGCGCGACAACAAGCCAAAAATCCTGAAAAAATGCACCCTCCCGCTCACCGGCGTGGAGGTGGTCGATCACATCGTCACCGAACTCGCCTTCATCGACGTCACGCCCGCAGGACTCCTGCTTCGCGAGCTCGCCCGCGACGCCACGCTGGAACAAGTCCAATCGCTCACCGAACCCAAACTCGTGCTCCCACCCGGCGGTCCCAAAGTCCTCGAGGTCTAGTGCGAAGAACACGGGCTTCTCCGCGCCTTCTCGGATCTTCGTAATCCCGGTGTAAATGTTTTTTCTTAGGAAGAAGAGGAACTGCTGAGGTGCCGGGCGGTGCTAAACGAATAATGAAGAGCGGAACCGATGCTGAACAACGTTACGCCATAAACAAGCAGATGGATGATCTTCGCAAGATGGAAGTTCGGATACGCAGCCGAAAAGACCACCGTGAACACTAGAATGATCTGAAAAGCCGTGGTCGTCTTGCCGTAGATGCTGGGCGGAAAAGGCCGATAACCGGAGATGAGCAGAATCACCACGGCCACCACCAGAATCAATATGTCGCGGCTGAAAACGATGATCGTGAGCCACCACGCGATCTGTTTCTTAAACGCCAGAATGATGAAGGAAGAGGAGAGCAGCAGTTTATCGGCGATGGGATCGAGATAAGCGCCAAGCGAAGACCGCTGATTGAGGCTACGAGCGAGCAGGCCATCGATGCCGTCCGAAAGCCCCGCGACAACAAGCACAAGGAGCGCCCATTTATACCGTTCATAAGAAATAAGAATGAGAAAGAACGGCAGAAAGCCGAGGCGCAGCAAAGTGATTTGATTGGGAACCGTCCAGATGCGGCCATTCATTCTAGTTCAGAATAGCGCAGTTCAGGCCACCCTGGTCTTCGAAATTGCCTCATGCGATTTGTGTCACGCGAATTGCGAGAGATACTCGGTCAGGGAGCGGCCAATTTTACGCGCGAAGAGTTCGTTCATCGAAGGGATCGAGCCAGTGGGCTCATCCAGAGACACGCGCTCGACGCGATTCATCGGAAAAAAGATGGTAGGCAACCCGATGCGCTCGCCGTCCGGCTCGTTGATCTGCCGGACAAAATGGTCGAACGAATTCAAATCGATACCCCGCAGCGTCACGCCGGAAGGATTAATGTCCAATAGCTCACCCCAGACTTTCTCCCTGGGCGAGTGCAAATTCACAACGACAATCGAATGCGGATCCACGATGGGCGCCTTGTACTGCGAGTAGAGTAACGCACTTTTTCGCGCGGCGGGGGAGGATTGTGCTGACTCTCCCGGCAAAGGGTCACGATAGTGCATAATCATCAGCGCAAAACTCGCAATCACAACCAGCCCCGCGAGCCATCCCAGCGCATTGGCCCGGCGCCGTTCGCTAACATTCATCGGCTGGCGGTCCGCAAATATCTTGCCCAATACGAATCCGGCGGCCAGCCCTGCTCCGTGGGCGTAGTTGTCCATTCCCATGCGCATGAACCCTAGGACAAAGAGAATGACGACGGAGCTGATCAGTCGCGATCGCAGCTCGCGCATTTGGGTGCCGCCGCGTTTCGTGGTGATTGCTAGCATCACGCCGACCAGCCCAAGCAATGCGCCGCTCGCGCCCAGCGAAAAGTTGCCGAATCTTGCGCTGACTAGGAAGCCGAACGCTCCCGTGAACACATAGATAAAAAGATATTTCGCCGAGCCGTAGAGCTCTTCAATCGCCGGCCCAAACTGCAAAAGCGCCATCATGTTAAAACCGATGTGAATCAATCCACCGTGCAGAAACATTGCAGTGACTACTCTCCACCACTCGTTCATGTAAAAAATTGAGTACGGAAAGCTTGCGCCCAGACGGTACTGCGTCGCCCCGCCCAGTCCCCACAGGATGCTTAGTCCTCCGCCGCCTCCCGTTGCGGCGAGCGCCATCCAACTGACGCCCAGCATGATGATGTTCGCGATTAACAGTACGGTGGTTACCGGAGCTTCGTGCTCGCCGAAGACTCCGGAAAATTTCTTGCTAAAAGCCGCGAGCGAGAAGCGCAAGCTCGTGCCGCATACGTGACACCTCGTGGCACTGATACCGACCAGCGCTCCGCACGCAGGACAGATTTGCGGCCGCGGCTGATTGCTTCCACCCCCACCGCCGAAAAGGCCCCGCATGCTGCTTTTCCAGCGCTCCAATCGCCGCTGCCACTCATAGGAAATCGCCAATTCTCCTCCTTGCGAGCCACCGACCGCATTCCTATAATACAGAATTCGCAGGTTTTTACCGTGTACGAGGAGCCGTGGGCACAACAATGGACAAATTCGAAGA
>Ga0210394_10007920_pt1 | contig 11071 bp, 15 predicted proteins | sample IncBWC12MmetaG_FD_160121 | JGI IMG/M metagenome (GOLD analysis project Ga0210394, IMG submission 160121) | Forest soil microbial communities from Barre Woods Harvard Forest LTER site, Petersham, Massachusetts, United States - Inc-BW-C-12-M | ecosystem: Environmental > Terrestrial > Soil >... | reverse complement strand
TCGGCTTTACCAAGGTCGCTGTGTCTCTCAGGACCCGAGCTCACAATTTCAGTGTGGCTCAAGAGCGGGTCGGCGTAACTAGCAAAAGACGCCAATGCTCTTGCAGAACGTGCCGAACGGTCTATTTGAGCTACCGCTCCTAGTTCCAACCTCCGGGCCGCGATCTCTCTGCCGCAAGGTGGGCCTGCCGGTGCCGTGGGAAGCCGCCGCGCGCAAGGCGGCCTAACTTTGTGGTTCGGCGGACGTCCGCTTCTTGCAATTTGACCGTCGGGTCTTGGGAATGCCGACAGGCAGCAACGGGTCAGGAACCGCGTGTTACCGAGGCTTGGCTATCGTCTCATGGAGTTCGCGTATCTCGCGGCGGTTAGCAAAACAACTCGGGCGGCCAATTTGGCCTTCCCCTGCAAACCCAATGGCTACCTTCTCGGCTCGAACCGCATCGCCACCACCCCTGAGGCGAACTCCAACCGGCTCACGAGCTTCAACTCGACACGCTTCGATAGCCCCGCGAACAACGTCGGCCCGTGCCCCGCCAGCCTAGGCTGTACCAAGAATTCGTACTCATCGATCAATCCCAGTTCCGCCAACGCCAGCGGGAGTTTCACGCCTCCCACGAGCAACCCCTTACCCGACTCTCGCTTGAGCTGCTGAACGGCCTTCCCCAGATCCCCGCGCACGAGCTCCGCGTTCCAATCGACTCGGTCCATGGTGCGCGACACGACGTACTTCTTTGCCGCGTCAATCGTTCGAGCGAAGGGCTCCATCCAATCAGGCCTCGCTCCCGTCCGCGCCGGCGGCCGAAACGCTGCCTCCATCATTTCGTAAGTCACCCGGCCAAAGAGGAGGGCATCGGCCTGGGCGAGGTTCTCGGCCGCGTGACGATGCAACTCTTCGTCCGCAAACATTGCACGATGATCGCAGCACCCGTCCAATGTGATGTTGATGGAATACCGAAGGGGTCGCATTGCGTTAGCGTATCGCCGACGGGGTAGACCAACAAGTTAGCCAAGAGCGACATTGCATTGCCCGGAAGCGGTCGGTCATGACTGGTAACTTCGGGTCAGGAGTGGGCCTAGCCGGGCCACCAGCACTGACCGGCCACTTTGCGACGTTCGAGGGGCTAAAATATCCGCCACATAGCAGCCGTTCGCCACTTGCTCTCAGACAGCCATCATGAAACCCACGTTGGCTTGAGGCCAACGACTTGCCAGCGATCCCGATGCCGCCGTAGAACGTAGTTGTATCCAGCACCGACTTTCATCCCAAGCGAAAATCCGATTGCAATGACAGCACGCATGCCATCGGATGAGCGGTAGACGTCCAAGAATATGATGAGCGTATCCGAATGCCCAGGGCAGTGCGCGTCAACTATCCATGAGCCCTTCGCTTTTCTCCACTTTCGGCACAGCTTAGGCTAGCGCGGGAGGGCTCTCAATGCACTTCAGCCGCTTGACCACCTCCTCAGGGTCAGACGTCGCCAATCATCCGCTTACCACCCAGTTACGGCAGATCCCGGCCCAATACCTGCCGTTCCTGCAGATAGAATGCCAGCCGTGAACCTGGCGTCCGAGGGGGCCATTTTTTGGCGTGCTAGATCATGGGCACTTGGTTGCGGCATTTCGCGTTCGTAGTCTTCACGCTGGCTGCGCTTGGTGGCTGTGGGGAAGGCTATAGAGTTGAGCCCGCAATTCTCAACGTCATTGGAATAACGGATGAATCCAAAGACCAGCTCCTGACTGTGGTTTCGCGCTTCCTCAAGCAGGAAGGCTTCGAAGACCTGGGGAGAGACAGCGCGATGATCTCGCTGATCAAGCAGGGGCCGATGCCCGAAAAGGCAGGGCTATTAGCGAAATTAAACAGAGAGCGCACGTTCCTGAACGAAGCCTCCCACCTGCGTATCGTCTGGGCTGACTACTCAAACGGCGAACTGCCAACGGGGGCCTGGTCCCTCCGCTACACGCCATCATCCAGCCGCTTTATCGAGACCAGCATTATCGAAGAACGGCCCGGCGGTTTCAGCCCCAATGGGCAGCACTTCTACGGTCGATTTCTTTCAAACTTGCGAGAACAATATGGAACCTCTGTCCTCGTCGTGAAGGAGCCGCCCCCAACTGACGAGGCGGAATATCGGCGAGTCACCGTCGTGAATACCATCGCGATAATCGTCTGGTGTTCTATCGCCCTATTGGTGCCATTGCTTCTGACGGGATCTCTCAGCGTCCACTTCCTGAGAAAACTCCCGTTTTCGAACATGACAAGACGGATCATATTTGTCTTAGTAAATTCCTGGCTGGTCGCACCCCTGCCATTCCCCGCAGCCTGGATTATGGTCATCCCCGCTCCGAACCTGTTCGCATTTCCTTGGACCAATCTAGATTATTACCACCGTGTTGCACCTTACGCGGCGGTGTCGTTTCCATGTACGCTGGTGGTGTGCGCTGCGGTGTCCCTCTTCTTATTCAAACGCCCTTCTGAAGGGGAGAGGGGTCAAGCCTAAGACCGAACTGTTGGGCGCCGCAGAGCGGTCGTTCGCGACCGTCTCAAAAGGGTCAACGGTACTCATTGGAGCGCCGTGCTGCCGCGACATGCGTTAGGCTAGGTGCGAACACCAAACGAGAGCGGGGATAGTGTCGCGAAAGTCGAAGGCAGCTGTGCGCCTCATCGCGCCACGAGGTCGGCCGCACATCGAGTGCCCCAAGTGCCGCGCTACCGTCGTCTGGCCATCCAAGTTGACGCCAACGGAGGCATCTGCATTCGCGGAGGTGTCACGGCGAAGTACCTTGGACGGGGCTCGTTACGCCCACGAGAAATTAGGCCTCGACTTGCGCGAGGCCAAAGCGTTGGCCTTTCACGTCACCCGGACCAAGGGCTTTGCCATCAATGCAAATCCCAAGTCACCGGCTCGGAATCGGTGTGTACCAAGTGTCGCTCTGCGAACTTGGATTGGTGACCAACCCGCGGGCCTGGGCACGGGGCGACGATAAGGCATCGGAGTTTCGACGCCCAGCGTATACGCTATAAGTGTAACCGTCCGCCCGAGGCCGCCTTTCTTTCCTGGGCTAATTCGACGCTGATCTGACCTGAGCATCGATCGCGCCACATTCCCGGCGCGGCAGATCGGCGGGCAAATGGCGGCGCACGCTCTTCTCACGTACGGCCCGACACTGGTTCGCCATTTTCGAGCTTGTAGGCGGTTATGTAGCCGCGCGCATGTCGCGGGCAGGCAAATCAAGGCGAGATCGGGCCAACCCTTGGTATCACTGCATGAGAGGTTTCAGCTGCCTCGAGCAGATCTATATACTGGACTGTCTTGCGTAATCCTAAAACGTTGTGACCTAACCAACCGTAGTGACGGGAGAGTTCTCATGCAGCGATTCGCGCTGGTAGTGCTGGCGTTCACTGTATTAGCTTCGACACCCACCGAAGCGCAAACGGGAGCAGCTGCCGCGAGCGGTCAGTGCAGCCTCGCAAACTCGGCAAGTGGCGCCAGCACTTTTACGATTAACTGCGGGACGGGCAAAGAACAGGCAGACAAGATTCTCACCGTGCTTAATCACGCTCTGGCAAACAAAGACTCCAAAGCGATTGATGCCAAGCTGGATGAGTTACTGGCCGTCGCGAATCGGCCTGTCGACAATGAGATCCATGCTGGGCCGATATCTCAATCCAGTACCGGAGATTGCAGCCCAAACAACGTCCGTTACAACAAAGCGACCAATTGCGATGCGCCGCCGCATGTGACTGCGTCTGTTCAACGCACGGTTAGATCGAACGAACCCAATGGATTGTGGGTGACGAGCTTTACGCTCAAAGCTGATAAAGCCACCACAACTGGGGACTTGAAGCTCACATGCAGCGGCCCATGTGTCCGCGCGGCCATTGGTCATGTCGACAGTTATGTTTTTATGCGCGGCGGAACTAGCGCCCTGGATCCGAGTGATCCGAACACCGTTGTTTACGAAGAGAGTCCGGAGCCCATGGCAAGTGGGCAAGTCGTCAGGGTTGCAGTCTACTCCAAGGAACCGGTGAAGGTCGTTTCCGGGTTGCTTGGAGGCAATGCAATAGAGTTTCGGCGTTAGCCAGATGCCTTACTTTGTCTTCACTGGACGCCCTTAGAGGTCCTGCAATTTGCCGACGCAGAAACTCGCTGAAGGTCCGCCCCAGCAGTTTACCCGAGCCTCGCGTCCTTACTTCTGGGTTAGATACCTTCTTGCTTCCAGCAATTCTGAACGTTCAGTATCGGATTTGCCGCAGAGCGCCAGCAGACTGTCGTAATAGGATCGCGCCTTCGCTCGATCGCCGGAAAGCTGGGCCGCCTTGGCGGCACCGTAAATGCCGCGGTACCTGTTCCGTGCCGATGGGAATGAAAGTTCGTACTCCTTCAGGGCCAGCGCAGGCTTGTTGGCAGCCAGCAGCATGTCGCCGAGTATTTCGCGCATCGGCCAAAGCCGGTTCTCCATCACCACGTTTTTTTCACTACCATCCTTGTGATCCGCCGCAACACGCATCTGCCTCAGAGCCGCGTCTTTCCGACCTTCCCCGTAGCCACACAAGCGGCGCTAGCGCTTCGCAGAATGTCGACCTCCTGAGCCCAGTAGTCATCCTTGGCTTGCGCAAGTCCCGACGCGATCTGCGTGGCGCGCTCGGCGAGGTGGTCGGCCAGGAGAAGCAGACCCTATCTCGGCGTTGCGTTGGGCAAGGGACTCGGAATGTCCGCTATGCGGCGCGGACTTCAAACTTCCCGAGGACCGCTTCTGGCCGGAAGCATCCGGTTAGCAAGACTGTAGCGATCAAGCCTGGCTACCGATTCAGGGACGGGCACTGATCGCGTCGCAGCCGACTCTGCGTAATGGCGGCTCGCGGATGCTCGCGCGGTTTCGTTCAACCTGCGCTGCGGGGCCGAATGCTATTTCAACTCCAAATACACTGCACTTTGACGCTCTGTCGCAAGTCCCTCGGAATGAGTGAGACCGCGCTTGAAGAATTGGATGTCGCCGGCCTTCTTGGGCTTAATTTCGCTGGCACCGTCCGGGGTGACGATTATCTGTGAACTGTCGTAACGAAATGCCACGACAAAATCCTTGTCGTGAAAATGCATGCCAGTCGGGGCACCCTGCGTCCATCTGTAGTTCCACGCAGTGACGCGGGCATTGTCCAGAACCTTGGTCGAGCCTGAACGCGGAAAAGCGGTTGGATACCCGGACGTGTTGGCAATCGCGGGTACTGGATGATCTTTAAGCCAGATAACGACTTCGTGCGCCGGTCCACCGGAGACCAGCGTGTCGATGGCATCGGTGCCCTTGGGGACAAACACGACGTCGCCGAAATTGCGCATGACGGTGCTCGCTTTGCCGTCCCCGTCGAGGGTGCGAATCTGCCCTCCTTCCACGAAAAGAATGGCAGCATCGTAGTTGTGGGGCGTCACCGGGCTCGATACGCCTTCAGTTAGCGTAACGTCCCACACCGTCACCCGCTCATTGTCTATCAACTGCGCGGAATGTGATTGAGCGGCGAGCACAACCCCCAATATGGACGTGACCAGCCATCGTCCAACGAGGTGTTTTGAGTCCCGCGGGTAAGCTCTTTCGCGCGTCTGAAACGGCATTGTCCGGCTCCTGCTAGCAACGCGACGTAGAGCTAACTGTATCAATTCATTGGCTCATGTTCATTGAAGCCCTCTCTGGGCGCCCTTGAGTGCAAGCCCGAGTGCTACGTCTATCGGAAATATCAGCATGCCGTGCAACCGTCTTGGGGTTGCGCGAGCATGGTGATTGGTTGGCCCGCCACCAGCTGCCCCAGCGCCTGCTCGACCGCATGCGTTGATTGCATTGCTCGATACCAGACGTTCGCCACCGGCGGGTAGGGGTCAGGAGACGCACTTCGAGCGGAAGATAGACAGGGGGTAAAAAAGGGATATCTTTAGCATCAAATAGCGACTGCTCCCCATTTGGAGATCCACATGAAAATACACGGCACTCCGGGTTTTAGTCGTAGGGATATGCTCAAGGTGACCGGTGTGGCAGTCGCCCTCAGCGTCCTGCCGATCACAGCACGCATTGTCAATGCAGCCGACAGCCAGAAGATGAAGATCGGCATCATCGGGTCCGGGCATGTCGGAAGCGCGCTTGGCGGCGTTTGGGCCTCGGCTGGAAATGAGGTGATGTTCTCATCGCGCAATCTTGACAACGACAAGAAGCTCGCTGCCGAGGTCGGAGCAAATGCGCGCGCGGGTACCCCGCAGGAGGCCGCTGCGTTCGGGCAGGTAATCCTGTTCGCGGTTCCGTACAGCGCTTTTCCCGAGCTCATAAAGAGTCTCGGCGATTCACTCAAAGGGAAAGTCGTCATCAATGCGAGCAATCCTTTCCCGCAACGCGACGGTGAGATAGCCAATCAAGCGCGCGCAGAAGGGGCCGGACTCTTCGACGCGCACCTGCTGCCAGGCGCACTCGTCGTTCGTGCATTCAACGCCGTACCCGCAGCACGCATGGCCAGCGCACACGAAGATCCGGGGAAGATCGGCATGCCGATCGCAGGTGACAAGAAGGCGATCGAGTTCGCCTCGCGGCTCGTCCGGCAGGCAGGGTTCGAACCTGTCGTCGTCGGCGGGCTCGACATGGCAAAATATTTAATGCCAGGAACGCCGCTCGCGGGCGAGCACACGCCGGACGAAGTACGCAGCATTGCGGCAACACTGAAGCCCTGACGCGGACCCGGCTCTTACGCATAGAGACGCCCTTGCTGGTGCGCAGGTGACTCGCTCACCTTGTGGACTGCTCGGATAGAAACCTAAGAATTACGCGTCGCAAGGCAAGAAAATACCGCCGGAAGCAGACATTGGTGAGCGTTGTCTTCGGGATCAACTCCGGAAGTTCGCGGTGCGGCCGTCGATATTCGGCCACGCTCCTCCGGCGAGCGTCTTAGATGAAGGTGTTTGGTCCGCTTGGGGAGGAGATCGGAGCTTAACAATCCGACGGTGAATTCCAATCGCGGGCGGGTTAAAGCCGAATGCGAGTAGACTGCAGCGCAATCATGAAGATCCCTAGATTGTCCCACACCGCGCACGCTCGCACAGTCGCGGCTATCCTTTCGGCGTTCGTGTTGTCGCTTCCAGCTGTAGCGCAATCGGTGCTTACAGTGGGTCCACGCAACGTGCAGACGTTGGTGCTCGAGCAACTTTTTAATCGAGCCGGCCGGTGGTACTTAATCGATGACGGTGACTGTTACACCTATCTGGAATCACCCCATACCCACATAGCACTCGACCGCCTGGTCCTGCGCGCCCATTTGTCATCAAGATTCGGTCAGCGGATGGGAAACGGCTGTGTGGGCGCGGACTTTGCATCCAATGTCACGCTATCCGGCAAATTGCATGGCAGTGGACATTTTCTGATCCTGGACGACATCCGGATCGATCGCGTTGACGATGAATCGGCCCGTAATGCCCTCGATCTTGCGCTGAAGGTTGAGCCGCAACTGATACCTCGCGCCGCGAACATCGATGTATCTGAGTTTGTCAGAAAAGATGCAATTAAAGTCCAGCGGTAGCGCGGGGAGTGCACAGATGTCATCGGAAAACTCGTCGCGTTTCATCACGACGGCGTGGATCGCTATAGCAGGGACTATCTCGTCATCATCGCATGCAAGTGTCGGCGATGTCCCTTCGCCCTTTCGACGGGACGTGCAGTGCATGATGAATGTCCTGCAAAAGACGCCTCGCGTCGATCAGGTGGAGTCGGGCGCTCTTCTCGACAATGGTTGGATGCACCCGTTCGTGCAGTACCATTATCAAGAACAGGACGGACGGGCGGGCACGGTGCGGTTTGTTGCTCAGAAGTCGAACGCCTCAAAAGACACCATACAATATCTGGCGCTTCTCAATGGGTTGGGGACGCCAGGCGGACCACCGCCACCTGCCTTCGGCACCGCAGAAATCGCGATGCAGTGGAAGCTTCAATGCGGAGTGCCAGCAATAGCACTTTTCGTCTGAATTGCTGGTTGCCTACGACTCGACGAGTGATCGGACTTTAGGATGCCGCAAAGCCGACGTTGACCAAGGACGGCTTGGGGTGGCGGGCTCAACGGGTCGGTGCAACACCATCTGCGGTAACGTGGACTTTAGGAGGTGGTGTGTATGGCACAAACAGGGCGCCCAGGGCTTGCACCTGAGCAGATGACGGAGTTATGGCAGCGGTGGAAAGCTGGACAGTCGATGAACGGCATCGGACATGCACTGGACCGAGATCGGTCATCGATTCACTACGTGGTGCGCTGCCGCGGCGGGATTGCTCCGCTGGTCCGTCGGCGCTCGCGGTTGGCACTTACGCTGGTTGAGCGCGAGGACATTTCGCGTGGCATAGCGGTCGGTTGGTCGATCCGCAGGATCGCCGATGGCCTTGGTCGGTCAGCATCTACGGTGAGCCGCGAGGTCACCCGTCACGGTGGTCGCAGTGACTACCGAGCCACTGAGGCAGATGCCGGTGCCTGGGAGGCGACGCTGCGCCCCAAGCCGTGCCTGTTGGGCGTCAACCGAAGGTTGCAACGGATCGTCACGAGTAAACTGAGCCTGGATTGGTCACCTGAGCAAGTCTCAGGATGGCTGAAGGCCGAGTATTCCGATGACGAGAGCATGCGCGTGTCTCACGAGACGATCTACCGTAGTTTGTTCATCCAAGCGCGCGGCGTACTGAAAAAGCAGCTGCTGGGGCACCTTCGCTCTAAGCGCGTCACGCGCCGCTCGCGCAACTTGAATCCCGAAGCGCAGTCACGCGGCCAGATAGTTGGTGCCGTCTCTATCAGAGAGCGTCCCGCCGAGGTCGAAGACCGAGCCATTCCTGGCCATTGGGAGGGCGACCTGATCTCGGGTTCGAAGAACAGCCACATCGTGACCCTGGTTGAACGGCAGTCGCGGTTTACGGCCCTCATCAAGGTACCCAGCAGAGACACGGATACCGTCGTGTCGGCGCTCACGCGCCACGTGCGTAAGCTCCCCGCATCACTGCGGCGCTCGTTGACGTGGGACCGAGGTAAAGAGATGGCAAAGCACCAGAGCTTCACGGTCGCGACTGATGTGAAAGTCTACTTCTGCGACCCCCAAAGCCCTTGGCAACGCGGTACTAACGAGAACACGAACCGTCTGCTGCGCCAATACTTCCCGAAGGGTACCGATCTGTCCCGTCACCCCCAATCAACACTAGATAGGGTCGCGCCACGACTGAATCAGCGTCCGCGAGAGACATTGGGATTTAAGACTCCAGCGGATAAACTTCAAGCTAGTGTTGCGCCGACCCGTTGAGCCCGCCACCGATTCTGTTGAAAAACTCGGTTCGGAGGCGCGGCCGAAATTTGTCGGGCCTTTAGGCGGCTCGCACATCGGATGACCTGAGGGGGGTAGCAACTCGTGACGATGATTCGCCACGGACGCTCTGCCTCCGCCTATCGGACAGTTCCCTGTCGGCTGTCGGTCGCATTGTCGTTCGACTGCAAAAGCGTCGGCGCCGCGGAAAGGAGTTTTTCAACAGAATCGGTCAACTGCGGAAGTACAGGAGCAATAGCCGCCAGTTCGCCGGCCACCGGCAGAGTTCGGCCAACCTCGTTCATTCCACAGACTGAACTGCCTCCTGGTAGCGGCCGGTGTGTGTCCAGTTAAGGCTGGCCCGTCTCTGGGCTTTAGACCCGCCGAGTTAGAAGTTGGAACCCGGTAGGCTAAGCATCCAGAACGCCGTGAAGCCCAGGTCTGGACCGCCACGTAGGTCCAGTGTGTAGACGGTCGCCGACAGATTGATTGATGCGCTGCGAAGGACGCACGATCGTCACCATGTAGTCATCAAGCGGCGCCATCATGGGCACAGCCCAGGCAAGCGAGGTCGAGCGATGCATATCATGCGCGTCTTTGGGGTGTCGCGGAATGCGCCGCGCCTCGTCCAACTCGACGCGGACGCGGAATCGCCGGGTCCGAGGTCGAGTCGAGCTGCCGCAACGCCGCCGATCAAGACGAGATCGATCGCTGAGCATGATCCGATGCTGTTGGTCGCGGCTCTCGAAGATATAGAGTCCAAGCGGCTGGCGAGGGAGGGGCGTCTGGCCGCCGGTCTGCTGTGGCAGGGCCTCAGCTAGCAATAATCGGTGGAGACAGCCAGCATTCTTGTTCTGAGAACCAGGCTCTCGGCCAGAAGCGAACCAGATCCGCGGCTTGCTGGGCGAGTCTGGGCTGATCATCCCAAAGGGCATCTGCTACGTCGCTGAGCGTGTACCGGCGCTCTTGGAAGATGCCAGCAACGAGTTGCCGATGGCGTTCCCGCAGCAGTGAACTCAGCCGCAAGCTCGAGAAGGTCACCGGCATCGGCTCGCTCGCGGCCACGGCGCTGATCGCCTCGATCGCCGACGCCAAGAGCTTCGATAACGGCCGGCAAGTATCGGCCTGGCTCGCCGCGGTCGCGCGCTCATCCTGCACTATTGTTTGTTGAATACCATCGTCGACGTATAGGAACTGCCGTTGGCGAATATCTTAGACGTCAGGGTGAGCACCTTTCCGTGCGCGGATAACGTGCGGGTTCCCGTGCCAACGACCTTGCCAAATTTCTTCACTGAGAACTTTACCGTGGTGCCGTTGACTTTCTTTCCTGAAAGCGTGTCGTAATCACCGGAGCCGGTGATGGGGTAATCGTTGCCGTCATATTTGAACGTCGATCCACCCGAAACCGCCGAACCGTCCGAAGCTACCCCCTTGAAAGCCATGGTAACCGTGCCATCGGCCGCCTCGCTATACGTCCGAGTCTGCGACTTGAAGGCGGGTCCGCTGAACTTCGATTTATCAGCGTTCATGACCCACGTTCCGTCTAACGAATGGCCGGTCATTCCAGCCGCAAACGCGGCGCCGCCGGTGGCAACGAGGAAAGCGCCCACGAGTAAAGTTGCTAGGAATTTCATGACATGTCCTCTGTGAATGTTGTTGTAGTACCTCAGCCAGCAGGCGAAGCTCTTCGCCGCCCGCAGAGTATGCGCGTTTCACTCCCCGTGGTCCAAGGCTGATGAATCACGCACGAAGACCGCATGACTCGCGCGATAAGGTTTA
>Ga0210394_10007919_pt1 | contig 11072 bp, 11 predicted proteins | sample IncBWC12MmetaG_FD_160121 | JGI IMG/M metagenome (GOLD analysis project Ga0210394, IMG submission 160121) | Forest soil microbial communities from Barre Woods Harvard Forest LTER site, Petersham, Massachusetts, United States - Inc-BW-C-12-M | ecosystem: Environmental > Terrestrial > Soil >... | reverse complement strand
TCGTCCCCGAGGACACACAAAGCAAGTAAGCCGTTTCACTGCGATGAAGTGCTAGCTGTTCACAACAAGTGAGCATGATAGGCTTGCTTCCTGATATGCCTCCCGGTAAAGCAAAATTTCAAACTGCACGAACTCGGAAGTTCAGGGCTAGTGCGTTGTCCAAAACGGACCCGATTAATAACTTGGTGCTCGCACCGCGCCGATGAGCAGATCGGCGATCGAGCGCCAATTCCCTGAGAGTCATCAGCGGTTTACGGTGTCACCGTGAAATTGGTGCTACTCGTGGCTGTGCCGCCCGCGGTGGTGACTGCGATCTTTCCCGTGACCGCGCCTGTTGGGACGGTCGCGGTGATCTGCGTATCGGAATTCACCGTAAAGGTTGTCGCGACGCCGCCCAACGTGACCTTCGTCGCCTGCGTAACGCTCACGCCGGTGATGGTGACCGGCGTCCCCACGGCTCCGCTGGTCGGGCTGAAGCTCTTGACCTGCGGCGTTACGCGAAAGGGCGTGTTGCTGGCCAGCGTTCCTCCGGGAGTTACGACAGTGATGTTGCCCGTAGTAGCGCCCGCAGGAACCGTGGTGGTCAAAGATGTTCCCCCGCCGAGTTTGAAGCTCGCGGCAGTGCCGTTAAACGAGACACCCGTGGTTCCGGTGAGGCTCGTGCCTAAAATCGTGACGTTCGCGCCCACCTTCCCCGTGCTTGTTACCGGCTGCACAAACGGGCCGAGTCCCATCGAAAGGTTGAAGACGGTGCCTAGACTCCACGTGCCCCCGTTCGACGTCGTGCCATAAAACGTGCCATTGGTGGCTTGCAGCAGTCCCTCGTATGGAGTGTTGCCGTCGGGGCAGTTTGAGATCACACAGAAGGTATATAAGGTAGTGAGGCTTCCCGCGGTGTTAATACGGAAAATTGTGCCGCCGTTGGTCGGTGCGCCACCCTGGGATGTCGTTCCGTAAAGAAATCCGTCCGTCGCCCGAATCAGCCCGCTGAAAGGTTGGGCTCCGTCCGGGCAGCCACTTTGCGCGCAGAAACTGTAAATGGTGGTCACCTTGCCGCCTGGCGTCATTTTGAAGACGGAGCCCGCGCTGTTGGCGCCTCCCAGAGTGGTCGTGCCGTAAAAATTGCCGTCGCTCGCCTGCACGAGAGCGCCGGTCGGCTGCGTACCCACAGTGCTGCTCATCAGGTATTTGCCGGAAAGAGACAGCTCATACGCGTTACTGCCGTAATAGGTTACTCCGTAGAGATTTCCATTCGTTCCCTGGGTCAGCCGCGAGTCGGGAAATCTGCCGTCGCTGCCGTCAAAACTCAGCAACGAAGTCAGTGTGCCCGTTGAAGTCATTTCGAAGATCGTTCCTACGTTTCCGGCTCCTCCGCCCGACGTTGTGCCATAAAATTTACCGTTGGTCGCCTGGATCAACGCCACGTAAGGCTGCGAACCATCGGAGCCGCTAAACGAGTAGAGCGGAGTTAATACGCCCGCGGCTGTCAGCTTGTAGACGAGGCCGTTGTTGGTGCCTCCGCCTGCGCTCGCGGTTCCGTAGAATGCACCGTTGCTCGCCAGCAGCAAATCGGACTGGGGCGCTTGCCCGTCGGCGCACGAAGTCAGCGAGCAAAAATTGTAGATGGTCGTCAGCTTTCCTGCGGTCGTGATGCGGAAGGCCGTGCCCGCGCTGTTGGCGCCACCGGCTGAAGTCGTGCCATAGAGGTTTCCGTTTAGCCCCTGGATCAGGTAGACGTATTCGGGATTCGCCCCGTCCGCTCCATTGAAGCTGTGCAGGGACGTAACCGTCTGGGCGGAAGCAGCCAGCGAGGCTACGAACAGTACCGCCATGGCGATAACACTGGTGGAGCGTACGGGCAATCTGCAGGCCATGTTTGTCTCCTTACAAAACAATTTGTGTAGACCATTGCTCCGGGGTTGCGCGCCCTTCCGCAAATTTGTCGATGTGTAACATTGCGACCTCTCCTCGGCGGACTGAATTGGCCTGAACTTGAGCCAGCGATCCGCGCCAGCACCGTTGTGCGGACACACGGCTAACGCTAAAATGGCAACCGCGTTCCGGTTTCCAGGGGCGCACCCGCTGGGGGAGCGGGGCCATGGGATTAGTTAGCAAGAATTCCCATTCTTTGTCCTTACCGAATTCTTAAATCGCGTTGAAATTGGCGTGGCCCGTTTCCATGAGTGAACCGCACAACATCGTCTACCGGTTTGCCGAGTTTTGCGTCGATCGGGCACGGAGAATGCTCAGCCGCGAAGGCGAAACCATTCCGCTTACGCCCAAAGAGTTCGACACGCTGCTGGTATTGGTGGAGGCCACAGGGCGTGTGGTGGAGAAGGAGGAACTGATTCGCCGAGTCTGGCCCGACAGCTATGTCGGCGACAGCAGCCTGGCTCGAAATATCTCGGTGCTGCGAAAGGCTCTCAGAGAGGAAGTAATTCAAACTCTTCCGAAGAAGGGGTACCGAATCACCCTCCCGGTCAGCCAAGTGGAGGTCGAGCACCAACTGCCGACCGTAGAGCCCAGGCTCGAACTCCAACCGCGACCCGAATCTCTGCCGGCTTCAGTGACCGCTACGCCGGGAGTGTCCTGGCGGAGGCGAAGAGTTGTAATTTGCGCGGCAACGGCGGCTTTCGCCCTTCTTCTGTTTGCGTTGCGATTCGCCGGCATTCACTCTGCAAGGGCGCGGACTGTTGCAGTAACTGTCCCGCCAATCCGATCGGTGGTGATTCGCAAGGATGGCGCGACCGATCCACTGGATGAGAGTTTTCAGTTAGCTAGGCCAGACGGTAAGTATCCGCACGTGATCTACAACCGCGAGACCAAGGGATGGGATCGATGGAGGATCAAAAGCGACGACCAGAATTACTACTTCCGCCCACTGACCGCCGCGGAGAAAGAGTTCGCGCTGGCGCGCAATTGGAAGACTACCTGCATTTGCGCTCTAGAGGCCGGCGGCGGCTTCGCCGTCATCGATTTTGCGGGCATGGGGCCACGCTTCGATATGGAATTCTTGCACGAGGAAAACCGCTACTATGTGGGCTTGATGCGGCAGATAACTCCTACCGAGGAATATGACCAGAAGATCGAGTTTGCAGGCGTTGGGGACGTCGCGCACCCACACACCTACGAACTGCGCTACGACCACGTGACCCAAACGGCTAGCCTGTGGATCGACGGTCAGAAGAAAGCGGATGGGTACCGCGGGCATCATCAGTTCCAAGAAAACCGAGGCCTGCTGTTTGGCGCGGCTCTCGATGGGCAGGCACCCGAGAGTAGCTTTGTCGTCCGCAGAGTGTCGTTTGAGGCGCAATAAGCCCTTGGAGTTTAAGCCTGGCCACGGATGACGCCTACAGCAACATCCGACTCACCAACGCTGACGGAGAGGAGTGGCCGTTTCTCATCATCCAATCCACATCAGCCTAGGCGAACCCCTCTGCTACGGCAACCCTAACAATTTTCCGGTGAATTCGTTGTGTGCGGTCGCGCCGCCTCTCTCCTTGGCCGCGGGGGCCAAGTCAATCTCTCCTGGGTGCGCGCTCTAGACTTGAAGTTTGCGTAGTCCTACACGATACGAGAGAGGGTCACGAGAGCATGCAAAGTTGTGGGGTGATCACGCTGCGGCCGCGACCTGGAACGGTTCTGCGATTGGCCGGAAACCCTCGTGCCAATGTCGAAATGCGTTTTCCAAGGTGCCATTCAGCACGTGAATGCGAACATCGAGGAAACTCTAGACAGTGTGCGGTTCCATCTCATCGGTTGCTTCTTCACCATTCGTTTGGCGACAATCTCGTTGACTGCCGACTCGACGAACCCGGCCGAGATCCGCTGTCCCGCACGGTAACGCTTTCCATAATTGGGCATAGAATCTGCGTTCAACTCCAGGTAGCGAACCATATCCGAAAGCGCGTTCTCCAACTTCTTTAAGGAGGGAATGTGGTTGAAACACTGGGCCCCGTCGTACTTGAAGCCAACCGATCGGTGGTCTTGCTCCAAGGGTATTTTAGCCTGGTTACGATTTTTTTTTGCGACGGCCGAGCTTTCGCTTTCAGCTTTTCAAAAAACATCGCGAAACGATTTCGATTCGTTGCGCACCATTCGTATGGAGAGTGAGGTCCCAGATGTGGCGTTGGGATCCCCTCCAGGGAACGGCGAGGTAATGAAGACACCCTGTCGTCTGCGGCTAAGCCCGCGGTTGTCTTCGCTTCACCACACCACGAACCCTAGCGTAACGAGAACCAGTGATATTCAGGGAGAACCGGTGATAGTCGACGTAAAATCGCGAGGTATCTCGTCAGCAAACGTCAATGCAGGAGTAGACAGTCGCCTCCTGCAAGCCTGTCGCCGCGAGCCGTCCTCTACCATTCCGGTTTGGTTGATGCGACAGGCGGGGCGGTATCTGCCCCAGTTTCAAGTGCTGCAAGAGAAATACGGGTTCGCACAACTCATCCGCACACCCGAGTTAGCTTGCGAGGTCACGATGCTGCCCGTCCGGGCGTTCCGTCCGGATGCCGCGATTATCTTTGCTGACATTATTCCGCTTCTGGAGGGCTTAGGACTCAAGGTCGACATGCCCCAGGGCCAGGAGCCAGTGGTCCGGCATCCCCTTCGTAGCGCGGCCGACGTCGACCGCTTGCAGGCAATGGCTCCAGAAGAAAGCGTGGGGTACACGCTTGAGGCAATCCGGCTTGTGCGACGGGAAATGGAAACAACGGGTATTCCGATCATCGGATTCAGTGGTGCGCCCTTCACGCTTGCCTGCTATGCGATCGAGGGTGGGCACAGCTCCACTTTTTCCATAACGCGAGCATTCATGATGAGCCAACAGACGGCCTGGCGTCAGCTCATGACTAAGTTGAGCGGACTAGTTGCCCAATCCCTGCTCGCCCAGGTTCGTGCTGGAGCGCAGGTCCTGCAATTGTTCGACTCCTGGGTCGGCCTGCTCAGTCCGATGGATTATCGAAACTATGTCTCGCCTTATACCCGTCGAGTGATCTCGACCGCGAGCAAAGCGGGTGTACCGATTATTCACTTTGGCACCGGCAACGCCGGCTTCTTGGAGCAAATGCGTGACGCCGGCGCCGCCGTCGTCGGCATTGACTGGCGCATCGACTTGGATGTCGCTTGGCGACGCATTGGCAAAGACTTCGCCGTCCAAGGCAACCTCGACCCAGCGGCGCTTCTGGCTCCCTGGGACGAGCTCAAGAGGCAAGCGCAGTGTGTTTTGAATCAGGCTCTCGCCGTGCACAACGATGCGGCTGGTTACATCTTCAATCTAGGGCATGGGGTCTTACCTGCGACACCTCCGGAGAACGTCCAGCGATTGGTGGATTTTGTTCATGAATATCCTCTTTCCGGAGGCCAGCCAAGTTGACATCCGACAACATGCAACGACGCGCCGAGCAAATGGTGCGCGATGCTCAAGACACAATCTGCCAGTCTCTCGAGGTACTGGATGGTGCGCACTTTCGACAAGACTTGTGGACTCGTTCCGGGGGTGGAGGCGGCGATAGTCGAGTCCTGCAAGATGGGAACGTCTTCGAGAAAGCGGGAGTCAACACATCTGTGGTTTGCGGAACGATGTCTCCCGAGGCCGCCCAGTCAGCTCTGGGTCGAGGCCGAAATCTGCCCGAGGGAACGGTCGAGTTTTTCGCCACCGGTTTGAGCGTGGTAGTCCATCCCCACAATCCGATGGCACCCAGCGTGCATGCCAACTACCGCTACTTCGAGCTGGCGGCAGATCCGACGGCCCCTTCTTGGTGGTTTGGGGGCGGGGCCGACCTCTCGCCTTCGTATGTCATTCGGGAAGATGCAGTGCACTTCCATCGTGTGCACAAAGAAGTTTGCGATCGCTATGACCCAGGTTTTTACCCGCGCTTCAAGAAATGGTGCGACGACTATTTCTACATTATGCATCGAGGAGAGCGAAGGGGTGTAGGCGGTATCTTTTTCGATAATTTGAACGACCGCAGTAAGGACCAACTATTCCAATTCATTTCGAGCTGCGCCCGAGCGTTCGTGCCTGCGTACGTGCCGATCGTTGAGGCTCGGAAAAACCTGCCTTACACCAACCTTCAGAAGCATTGGCAACAGATACGTAGGGGGCGCTACGTGGAGTTCAATCTCGTCTACGATCGTGGAACAACCTTTGGCCTGAAGACCGGCGGACGCACCGAAAGCATTCTGATGTCGCTCCCTCTGGTTGGGTGCTGGGAGGACACGAGCCTTCCGGACACGGACAGCCCCGAAACCAGAACTTTGGAGGTACTGCGGCATCCGCAGGAGTGGTTATGATGAACGTTTCTTGCACGCCAACGATTTCGCATCTCTACAACAGCACATGCAGTCTCGAAGACAACGAGCTACAGTCTTTCCGGGCGCGAGCTGAAAGAATGATGCGTCAAACGCAGTCCACGATCTGCGCGGCGCTCGAGAAACTCGACGGCACAGGCTTTACCGAGGAGGTGTGGACCAGTCCAGACCTGAACACTTCTTACACCGATCGGGTCTTACGCAATGGCAATCTTTTTCAAATGGTCGCGGTGAATGTTGCTGTGGCCCAGAGCACCTTTTCTCCGGAAACAGCCCGAGCGGCCACCGGCGGATGTTTGAAAGTTGATGAGCCACTACCTTTCTTCGTTGCGAGTTTGAGCTTGGTCATCCATGCCCATAACCCGATGGTGCCTAGCGCCCACGGCCATTATCGTTATTTCGAAACCGGATGCGATGCTGCGCCTCAGCACTGGTGGTTCGGCGGCGGAGCCGACTTGACGCCCAATTATCTCTTTGAGGAGGATGTCGCACACTTCCATCGCACTCACCGTGAAATATGTGACCGATATGACCCCTCGTACTATCCGCGCTTTAAGAAGTGGTGTGATGAATACTTTTTCATCGCTCATCGTAGGGAACGTCGCGGCGTAGGCGGGATCTTTTTCGACAACTTGAACGATTGTGACCGGGAGACTCTGTTCGAATTCCTGACCGAGTGCGCGGGGGCATTTCCCCTCTCTTATCTTCCTATTGTGCGGAAGAGACAGGACCTGCCCTTCACAGAAAGGCACCGGCACTGGAAGCAATTGCGAGCGGGACGGTACGTGGAATTCAATTTAATCTACGACCGGGGGACAGTGTTTGGGCTCAAGTCAGGGGGGCGCATAGCAAGCGTCCTGAGGGGCTTACCTCAACATGCCCGATGGGAATACCAGCAAATCCCCGTAGAGGGCAGCGAAGAGGCCAAAATGGTGGATGTTCTGGTAACGCCACGGGAGTGGGCATAGCGCGGCTCGGGAGAATTGCTGTCGAAGAATAAGTCGAACCCGCAAAACCGGCGGGACATTGCGCGAGCGGGAGGTCGTAGAGTTATGAGCATCGCAGTCGTGGGCCTGAGTCACAAGACAGCTTCAGTGACGGTTCGGGAGCGAATCGCATTTGGCCGGGAAGCGCTGCCCCGGGCACTGGAACAGATGGCCAGCATGCAAGGACTCGCTGAGGTGCTGATTCTTTCCACCTGCAACCGAGTTGAGTTGTTCGCTCAAACCGATCAAGAAGAGGAAGCGGTGACTGCTATGAAGCGCTTTCTGCACAATTACCACGCCCTCAAACCCGGCGAGCTTGACCCATTTCTTTACCAACTCACGTCTGTTTCTGCGATCCGACACACTTTCCGGGTAGCATGCGGCTTGGATTCTCTGGTGATTGGGGAACCCCAAATTTTAGGCCAGATTAAGGACGCATATAACACGGCTGTTCAACATGGATGTCTAGGGGGCATGCTACATCAATTAATCCTATGTACTCTCCGAGTCGCGAAAAAAGTCCGCAATAAAACTGGAATCTCGCTAGCGGGGTGGTCGGTAAGTCGTGCCGCGGTCGAGTTGGCCAGACAGATTTTCGGAACATTCGGGCAGCAAACAGTCCTCGTAATCGGCGCCGGCAAGATGAGCGACTTGACAACCTGTCATTTACGCCGCTTGGGTGCCCTGAAGATCCTGGTCGCCAATCGCACCTATGAGCGAGCCCTACGGATCGCCAGTCAATATCAAGGAGAGGCTGTTGCTTTTGAGGATTTGTCTCAGGCCTTGGTGCGCGCCGACATCGTAATCTCATCCGCATCGAGTGCATCCGAATACATCCTTCAGCGCGCTGATGTCGGGCGCGCGCTTCAGCAACGCAATGGCCGGCCCATGCTATTCATTGACATCGCCTTACCACGCAACGTCGACCCATCTGTGGCGGGCTTGCAGAATGCGTTTCTCTGCGACCTCGACGGCCTGAAGGACATTCTTGCCTCTCATGGCAGAGAAATCGCGGATACCGTGGAAGCCGCCGAGAAACTAGTGGAATCGGAGGTGGATGGGTTCTGCAAGCGCCTCGAGCATCGAGAGATCGGTCCCATTATCGCGGCGCTCAAGAATAGCATCGAGTCGATCGGCTGCGTTGAGCTAGAGCGCCACATCCGCAAGCTAGCCGCTTCGACTCCCGAAGATCGTCGGCGGCTGGAGGAAATGGTGCGCCGTATCGCAAACAAAATCCTGCATCCGCTGATCGTTCCGTTGAAGCGTCAAGGGCATTCTTGTTCACATACTCTCGACTATGTCGATGGTCGGACTCGAGCGTTCCTGCCAATACACACGGGCATGCTGGATCATACGGGTGATACACCTCCTCCCTGCCTTGAGAATGGCGCACAGACATTCGGAACTGAAAGCAGTGCACGGTAGGGACGTAAGAGAATGATGAGAAACCGGCACCCAGCCCGAGCCCGTCTCTCACCGACGCCGGTAACCGATTCGGACCTAACGTCAACCGAAGGCAGGGAAGATTTTATCGGAGTGGTTAAGTATGAATGAGAAACAGCGTGATTTCCGGGCACTTTTTTGTCATAAGTTCGAAACGTTCCGACGATTATTAGCGGAAGGCGACGCCGAGTTCGCTTGGGAAACAATGTTGGAGGGATACCCGGAGCGGCAGAAAAAACAAATGGGCGCTCTCATTGATTCCGCTCCGCTCGCGGCTGGCTTTCGAGAGGCGATTCCGCTCTTTAGGAAAATGGGCATGGAAATGGACGTGGTGGACATATCCACTCCTTCGACGGACGCTGCGTTAGAAGTTCAGCGGACGTGCCCGGTGCTTGACGTCTGTGCCGAGTACGGGTTCGCGAGACCGTGTCACGTCATCTGCGAAATGGACGTCGAGGCCACTCGCAGAGCGTTCCCGGAGATCAAAGGTGAGATCTTATGCACTCAGGCAGATGGCGCCTGTGTTTGCCTCTTCAAATACGAACGAAAGCCCTTCGTCTAGTCTGACAGAAGAACGGTCGTTCCATAACCATTATTTTCAAATGACTGCGAGGTAAACAGTTATGTTAGACACCGTAGAGATCACGAATTACTTTGACAGGCACGCGTCCCGCTACGACGAACTCATCGAGACGGTTGCCTTTCAACTCGATGACGCGTACCGCTATCTAGCGGAGTATGTGAGTTCCGTTCACCCGACCAGAACTGGGTTGCGAGTGCTTGAGCTTGGCATTGGCACGGGAAAGTTCACAAAGTACTTGCTGCAAGCGAATCCAACCGCAGTGGTCACAGGAGTGGACGCGTCGGCACAAATGATTGAGATCGCCCGCCGCAACCTCACTCAATATCAAGAGCGCTTGTCTTTCACTCAAGGCGAGTTTCCCGATTCGATACCAAACATGACGTTCGACTGCGTCGTGTCGGCCATTGCCCTGTCCTTCTACGGCATTGACTACACGAAGTTGTTTCGTCGAGTCCACTCCGTACTTGATCGTGGAGGAGTATTTGCCTACGCCGTGAATGTCGCCTACAATGCGTCCTCGGTTGACCGGGTTCTGGCGCAAATGCTGCGGCGCCAGATCTCCGTTACCGCTGAGCAACTACTTTGGCTGAAAGGGATCGGGCCGAACGTACAGTTGTATCAGGTGCCGGCGGATTGGCACCGGGCAACGCTGAGCCTGGGAGGATTCAGTGACGTCGACTGCATCTACCTTCGGCATAAGCTCGGTATATTCTCCGGAACCAAACCCCAGGTGGCCGTGTGAGATCGCATTGAACTGCCTATTTGTCGACTACTTCCGAATGGTCAAACAATTCGGACGATTGCGAGGGACGCGGATGCGCGCCAAGATCGCGCTCTCCGGGAGAATGGAGCCGCCGCAATCAGAGGCTGGCAGAAACTCGCGGTTCAAACATCACACATTGCGGAATTGGTCACTTTCAGGCGCGTAACCTTGTCCGAGATACCTTCCTCGCTGTTACTCCTGTGCCCCACCCATTCGCTGCTTGATACTCGCAGGTCCGGCTAGCGCCAACCACACAAATCATTACGTCGGAGCAACCGATCGATCTGGTTGGGGTATGGCAACGATCGCGACAAAATGGGCCATTCGGCTCTACCTTGCTACAAATGAAATGGCTTAATGTGTACCCGTAATCTGGTTGGGGAGGTTTTCTATCCGGGTTGAGGACGTAGTCGCCGAAGCGGTTGATGTGCTCTGTGAGGTAGGGACTGATGGCGGCGATGGCGTCCTCCGGGACGGGTTCTCCACGCTGCTCAAGCTTTCGGACTAGCCGAGTCAGCGAGCAGAGGTTGTGAAAGATCAGGCAGTTCGCTACGAGCAGGATGGTAGAGGCGCTGATTCGGCCTGCTTTGATCGACAATGCCGCACGAAGCATGTCCGGGAAGTGGGTTTCGACCAGAGTCCAGTTGATCGTCTCCTTGAATACCGAATCAATGTGCTCGTATCGGGCTTTACGATCTGCCCGGCATAGATCGATGTTTTTCCAATTGCGGATTCGCGGCATCAGCTCGATGCCGAGCAGATGCGCCAGCGCGAAGACGGGTTCGGGCTGTCCTTGCGTGTCGGCGTGGAGAACGTCGGGCTGAATGTCGCTTTTATTCTTGAGCAGGCCGTCGAGGAAGTAGACCGCCTCCCAGACGCCGCACGTGTCGCGCGGCCCTTAATTGTGAGAACCGGACTTAGTGGAGGCTTTTTTGGCACTTAAACGTGAGAATCGGCCCCGCACCTTTGTGCTGGGGGACGCAAG
>Ga0210394_10007918_pt1 | contig 11073 bp, 10 predicted proteins | sample IncBWC12MmetaG_FD_160121 | JGI IMG/M metagenome (GOLD analysis project Ga0210394, IMG submission 160121) | Forest soil microbial communities from Barre Woods Harvard Forest LTER site, Petersham, Massachusetts, United States - Inc-BW-C-12-M | ecosystem: Environmental > Terrestrial > Soil >... | reverse complement strand
TCAGGCAGCCGGTGTAGGCGAGGAGGTACCTTTGCAGCCAATGCACCGAGTCGAGATCCAGGTTGTTGGTAGGCTCGTCTAAGAGCAGCACGGTGGCGTTGCTGAAGAGGGCTTGGGCCAATAGCACGCGCACCTTCTGGCCGCCTTGCAGCTCCGACATGTTTCGCTCATGCAGCGCTTCATTGATGTCCAGGCCTTGGAGCAACGCGGCTGCGTCGGCTTCGGCGGTATAGCCGCCTTGATCTCCGACGATTCCCTCCAACTCGCCCAGGCGCATGCCATCTTCGTCGGTCCATTCGTTCGGATTGGCGTAGAACTTTTCGCGCTCCTGCAAGGCGTCCCAGAGAGGAGCGTTACCCATGATGACGGTGTCAACGACCCGGTAAGAATCGAACGCGAACTGATCCTGGCGCAGGATGCCGATCTTCTTGGGCCGGGTGACGGAACCTTTCTCAGGCTCAATCTCGCCGGTCAGGATTTTCATGAACGTCGATTTACCCGATCCATTGGGACCGGTGATGGCGTAGCGGCGTCCCGGAAGGAACGTGGTGGTTACATCTTCAAAGAGAATGCGGGCGCCGAAGCGCATGGAAATGTCGTTGACTGTGATCAAAATAGAGGGTACTTACCAGGGATTTGCGGATCGAACCGAGCGCGATCAGCCTTGAAATCTAATTATACATCGTTCCTAAGCGCCAAATCCCTGTAATACTTCGGCTCTCAGCGGCATCCTATCTGGCGAGGAGATCTGTCTTGCGGCTGCCCAAATCAATAGTACTTTTGTTTACAATCGCTTTCGCCGGTGTTTTCGGTGCGGCGAGCGCCAAGGACACACCGGACAGCTACTCTGGAAAATGGGTCCTGGACAAGCACAGCCCGCGGCCGGGCGACGCGCCCAACGATCTGGAAACGAAGATCAAACAGGACAGCTCGGGGCTAAACATCGAATCCAGCTTTAAGGAGCCGGACAACGGAGTGGTTCCCTTGTTGTACCTCGGCGTGATGAACAATAAGCTGCATTTGAACACGGATGGGCAGGAGCAGCAGACCCAGATCGGCCCGTTTATGGCGGTGTTCAAGACCACTATGGACGGGACTAAGCTGACTACCGATTGGACGGCGCAGATCAAGGGCGATCAGGTGGAAGGGCATTGGATTCACACGCTTTCTGAAGACGGGAAGCATATGACCCTGGATATCAAGGAGAGTTCGACGCACGGGCAGCATGCGGAAGCTACATTGAATTTTGTGAGGAAGTAAGTGCCACGTAGTGTAGTGGCCAATAAATAACGAGACACTCATTGGATTGGCACGGTACACGCGGTTTTAAGCCGCGTTGGTATTGTCAACGGCGGAACGCGGCTGAAGCCGCGTTTACCCTTATTTTTGTCTAGTTATTTTGCGGACACTACACTAGCATGGAGCAATGAAGCAGACGGTTCTGCTGGCATTCCTGCTCGTTGCGCAAGCCAATCCCGCCGGGAAGTTCGCGCTTACCATCGACAACATTATGCGCGGGCCGCAGCTTTACGGCTACGAGCCTTCCAGGATTCGATGGTCGGGCGACGGGGCGCAGATCTATTTTCAGTGGAAGCAGGCCAGCGATGCCCGGCTAAAAGCCCCCGATACGTACGTGGTTGGGCGTGATGGCACAGGACTGCGGAAGTTGTCGGATGCGGAGGCGAAACTGGCGCCACCGGCCGGCGGGGCTCAGACGCGGGATAAGAAGCGGACGGTCTACGCGCGCGACGGCGATATCTGGCTATACGACGCAGGCGCCGGGACGACGCGGCAACTTACTCAGACCGAAGATCAGGAGACGAATCCACATTTCACGCTGGATGAAAAGCGGGTAACGTTTACGCGCGGCAACAATCTGTATGTGATGGCGTTGGATGGCGCCGCGATCAAAGAGATGACGGATATTCGCCCGGCCGGAAGTCCGCCACCGCCCGAGGAAGAGAAGGGGACAGCGAGCCAGGAGGCACTCAAGAAGGATGAGAAGGATCTGTTCGAGGCTATCCGGGAACGCGCGGCCGAGCGGGAGGAGCAAGAGGCCAAACGGAAGCGGGAGCATCGGAAGCCGTTCATCTTGCAAGCCGGACAGACCGTGGCTTCGCTCCAGTTGACGCCGGACGAAAAATACGCGATCGCGAGCATTCATGAACCAGCCACAGGCGCCAAGCGCACGGTGGTGCCCAGCTTCGTGACGGAATCGGGGTATACGGAGGACATTGTGTCGTACGAGAAAGTGGGCGATAAACAAAGCCTGGCGCGCCTGGCGATCCTGAGCGTGGAGACGGGGGAAGTGAAGTGGGTGGAGCACGGCCAGAAAGCCTCGCCTGTCGACGCCAAAACGCCCGCGCCGGATCGCGAAGTGCATTTGTCGGAACCCAAGTGGTCGGAAGACGGAACCAAGGCGGTGCTGGTTGGCCGCGCAATGGACAATAAGGACCGCTGGATTTTTGCACTGGACGAAGACACCGGGAAGACGTATGTGGTGGCGCACGACCATGACGATGCCTGGATCAGCGGGCCTGGGATCGGGGACCCGGACGAGCCGGGCAGCGAGACGCTGGGCTGGATGAAAGGCGATAGGGACATCTTCTTTCAATCCGAGCGGACCGGCTACTCGCATCTTTACACCGTTTCGTTTTCGGGCGGCGAGCCGAAGGCGCTCACTTCGGGCGCCTGGGAAGTGGACAGCGCGATTTTGTCTAACGACAAGAGCCGTTTTTTTCTGGTGACCAATGAAGCCGACCCCGGCGAGCAGAATGTTTATGAAATGAGCGCGGAAGGTGGGGTGCGGAAAGCGCTAACTGCCCGGTCTGGGGGACATTCTTGCGTGCCATCCCCCGATGATCGGTGGTTTGCGGATGTTTACTCATACACCAATAAACCGCCCGAGCTTTATGCGCAGGAGGCGCGAGCGGATCGAGCGGCGAAAAAGCTGACGTCGTCGCCGGCCCCCGAGTTCTGGGAGTATCCGTGGCTGGATACGCCAATCGTCACGTTTCCGGCGCGCGATGGCGTCCTGGTGCGGGCGCATATTTATAAGCCGGCGAATTATCGCAAGGGCGGGCCGGCGGTGCTGTTTGTGCATGGCGCGGGCTATTTGCAAAATGTGGATCGCATATGGTCGTACTACGCGCGCGAGTACATGTTCCATCAATTTTTGATGGAACGCGGCTATCTGGTTGCCGATGTGGATTACCGCGGGTCGGCTGGATACGGCCGCGATTGGCGTACGGCGATCTACCGGCACATGGGCGGCAAGGATCTTGAGGACAACATCGACGCCGCGCGTTGGATGGTGTCCGAGTACGGCGCCGATCCGAAGCGGCTGGGAATTTATGGCGGCAGCTATGGTGGTTTCATCACGCTGATGGCGATGTTTACGCAGCCGGATGTGTTCGCGGCCGGCGCCGCGCTGCGGCCAGTGACGAACTGGGCCAATTATAACGATGAATACACGTCGGACATTTTGAATCTGCCGCAGACGGATGCCGAAGCATACAAACGGTCGTCGCCGATTTACTTTGCGCAGGGGTTGAAGGGCGCGCTGTTGATTTGCCACGGCATGGTGGACACCAACGTGCATTTTCAGGACACGGCGGAGCTGGCGCAGCGGTTGATCGAGCTGCGCAAGCAAAATTGGGAAGTGGCGATGTATCCGGTGGAGAACCACGGTTTTGTTGAGCCAACGAGCTGGGCGGATGAGTACAAAAGGATCTACGGGCTGTTCGAGAAGAATCTGAATCCGCCCCGGTAATTTGATATAGTGGCCGGACATGAGCCGCACACTGCTTACGCGAATTTCTGCCTGCTTGCTGTTTCTGGCACTGGCATGGTTTGCTTTCACCCAGACCCCGGCGCCCGCGAAACTCACTGTGAATAAAGTGAAGGACGATCTGTACGAGATTGAGGGCGACGGAGGTAACGTCGCTGTTTACATCACGGACGAGGGCGTTATCCTGATCGACGACAAGTTCGATCAGGATCATCAAGGAATCGTGGACGGAGTGAAGAGCGTCACCAACCAGCCCATCAAGTACATCATCAATACTCACTACCACTCCGATCACAGCGGCGGGAATACGAAATTTCTGCCGACGGCCGAGATCATCTCCACAGCGATGGCGCGAACTAATATTCTCGAGCATAAGCAGTCCAACGCCGCTCCCGACATGAGCCCCGCGCGGATCACTTTCACTACGGAGACCGCGATCCATCTGGGCGGCAAGGAAGTGCGCGCGATGTACATGGGACGCGGGCACACCAATGGCGACGCGGTAATATATTTCCCGGCGATCCGCACGCTTCACACCGGAGATCTGATGGCGGGCGCCAGTCCGCTGATCGACTATAACGGCGGTGGCAGCGTGGTGGAGTGGACTAAGACGCTCGACAATGCTTTGAAGCTGGATTTCGATACGGTGATCCCGGGGCATGGCGCTGTTACCAACAAGGCGGGACTCATGACGTATCGCGACAATGTGGAGAAGATGCGCACTCGCGTCAGCGGCCTGATCCATCAAGGTATGAGCCAGGACGAGGTTGCAAAGTTCATGGAGACCGAGTACAAATGGGCGCCGAATAGCCTGCAGCAGCAGTGGAGTGTCCCCGGCATGATGGCCGAGTTGAAGTAGGTCTTACACAAGCGTTCGGAAGAATTTAATAAACATCGATTCGGCCATCGATCGGCCGACGATGATGACTATTCGCCGCACGGCAACGCTTCCCAGACGCCGGGCGATTAGTGCGCCACCGTATCCGCCAATAATGGCGCCGAGCAGCGCTTTCAGTCCGTTCATCTGATGAATGTCGGTGAGGCCGAGCACGCTGAGCGCGGCCAAGATCAGGATGCCGATGCCCGCTCCGAAGTATCCGCGATAGAGCGCCAACGAAGAGCTGAAAGGTCATCGCCCCAATGAGCCAGCGTGTCGATTTACGGGACTCGGGATAGGTCAGGGCATCGAGCACGGCCGGCGGCGTCCGATTCAAAAGCAGCGCGTCGATTAGGCCACCGACAATGCTGGGAAAGACCAGCGCGAGCATGCGGGGGCTGAAAGCGCGCATCTCCTGTCGATAGCCCCAGATGGCGCCGAAGCGTTTCACCGCCCGCGGCGGAGTTGATGGCTCCGGCCACGAAAGCTGCGCCGAATGCCACCAGCGCGTGCCCAAGATCGACGTTTAGAAATACCATAAGGAGAACATGCTTCAGAAATTCAGCCTGACCTCCGCGGAGGCCCGCGCCATTGTGACGGCCGCGAAATTGGAGGCGGTGAAGAACAACTGGAAGGTCAGCATCGCGGTGGTGGATGAAGGCGGATATTTGATCCATCTGGAGCGCATGGATGGAGCCACGCTGACGGGCCCTGAGATCGCGACGATGAAGGCGCGCACGGCGGCGCTGGCCAGAGTTCCGACTAAGTTTCTGGAAGACGTGACCAAAGAACGCGCGGCCACACTCATGTTTCCGGGCAGGCTGCCGGTGCAAGGCGGGCTTCCGATCTTGTATGAGGGCGAATGCGTGGGAGGGGTCGGCGTTTCAGGCGTCAAATCGCCTGAAGACGAGCAAATCGCAAGCGCTGGACTGGGCGCGCTGGGCGGTAAGTAGACGACAGCGTCTATTTTTTTAACAGGTCGTTCAGCAGCGGGATGTCTTTCGCCGGCTTGGCCTTCGGTATCGTCTGCAAGTAGGCGTGGATGTCGGTCAGCTCCTGATCGGTGATGACTTTGTCGGTGTAGGCCGGCATGGCGCCCACTGGAGCCCGGACGTAGCGAATCAGCGCTTGGGGAGTGAGCGCAATGGTTGAGATACGCGCTCCATCGCGGCCGCCTTGCCCCGCATAGCCGTGGCATTCGTAACAACCGTCGCGCAGAAACAGACGCTTTCCGTTGGCGGCGTCGCCCCCTGGAGTCTGGCTCAGGCCGGGAATCAACGCTACGGAGGCGAACGCGGCCAGCCAAAATAGTTTTTTCATTTGCGATTCCTTAACGGGGCTGAGTGACCACGTCGATCAGAGCCGGCTCGCCCTTCTTTACCACTTCCAGAGCGCGCTTGATGGCAGGACCCAAATCGTTGGGATTATCGATGGGACCTTCGCTGAACATGCCGTAGGCCTTGGCCATGGTCGCGTAGTCGATATTCGGATCGGTGATCGCGGTGCCGATACCGGCGTTTTCCACGCCACGGCGGGCGCGCGCGGCCATGTCCTCCAGGTACATCATTTCCTGATGATACGCGCGGTTGTTGTGCATGATGTTCAGCATCGGAATGCGATGATGGGCGGCCGTCCAGAGAACGCCGGGGGCGTAGTTCAGATCGCCGTCGCACTGAATATTGACGCTGATGCGTCCATGCTTCTTGTTGGCCAGCGCCGCGCCCACCGCTGCCGGAGCGCCGTAGCCTATGCCATAGGCTCCGTGTCCGCCGATGAACTGATAGTGTTTGTCGAAATCCCAAAGACGCTGCGGCCACCATGAGACAAAGGTGACATCGGACACCAACGACCAATCTTCCGTCTTGATCTGGTTCCATAGCTCGGCGGCCATGCGCGCGGTGGAGATGGGACTGGCGTCCCAGGCCCCAGCGGCCTCCTCAATGTCGCGCTCGCGGTTCTTCCGGCTCACCTCAGCCAGCTTGACGCCACGCTGCTGGAGCGCGGCCTTGCGATCGGACGTGATCAGCTTGCGGCATTCTTCGATCAAAATTGGCAAGGTGGCTTGGGCATCCGCCGCGATTGCCAGATCCACTTCGTCGTAGCGGCCGAAATCCTGATAGTTGCTCTTGCCGGAAAGGTCGCCGGCGAAAATCGTTATGACCTTGGCGCCCGGCTTGGTGATGCGCTTGGCTTCCATACCCATCCGGTTCACCGGCGTCTGGGTGTGCGTGACGAACCACATGTCGGGCACTTCCAGGCCGAGGACCACATCGGCGGCGCGAACGTTGCCCGCGCCGAAGAGCGGGTGTCGGGTCGGGAAATTCATACGGAAATGGCGATCGACCACCGGCGCCTGCACCGTCTCGGCCAGCTGAACCAGCAGATTGATGCCTTCCGGAGTGCGGGCGACGCGCCCGGCAACGATGACCGGATTTTCGGCGTTCACTAGCATTTTCGCCGCTTCTTTGAGCGCGCCGTAGTCGCCGGCGGGAGGCGAGGCCAACGTCAGCTTGGGAATTTGCAGGCGGCCGCGTTCGTTCTCCGGAACAGGCTCTTCCTGCAGCACGGCGTCGGCCACAATGACGACTGGCTCCATGGGAGGCGTCATCGCGATCTTGTATGCACGCACGGCGGACTCGGCGAAGTGGCCCAGCGAAACCGGCGCGTCGTCCCACTTGGTATAGTCGCGAACCATGGAGGCGGCGTCCTGCACGCTGTGCGCCCACTCGACATCGCCGCGTCTCCAGGCCACATCCTGGACGTTGCCGAGCAGAATGTAGACCGGCACGCGATCGGCGTAGGCATTGTAAATAGCCATCGAGGCGTGCTGCAATCCCACTGTGCCGTGCGCCATCACCAGCAGTGGCTTGCCTTCGATCTTGGCGTAGCCGTGGCCCATGGCGACCGAGGATTCTTCGTGGCAGCAGGTGATCCATTCCGGGCTCTTGTTGCCGCCGTAGTTAATGCAGGATTCCTGAAGGCCGCGGAAGCTGGAACCGGGATTGGCGGCGACATATTCGAAGCCCAGCGTCTTGATGACATCGACCATGAAGTCGGAGCCAGGGCGGTCTGTGGTGTAGACGTCGACGCGCGGAGGCGGCGGGGTGGTTTCGGATGCGGTCTGCTTGGCGCCCGGCAGCGGATTGGGAGTGGCGGGGCGATGAACTTCCGCCGCTTCCTGTGCTTTTGCGGCTTCCGGTTTCACCACCAGCGCCGCGGCGCCGGCGGCCGCGCCCTTCAAAAAGCCGCGACGGTCAACAGAAATCTTCTTGGATCTCGCCATGATAAAGCCTCCGTGGGGGTGGAAACACTCATAACTTTATCATGTCGGCATGCACGGGAGATTTGGCCACAGATGAACGCAGATTCTAGCGGATAGGGCTAGCGCAGCCTAAAGTTGACTTCGATCATCGACCCAAGAGCGATGGGCTGATTGTTTTTCGTTACGGGAGTAAAGCGCCAATGTCGTACGGCTTCGATGGCGGAATTATCCAGCCCTGGAGTGAGATGCTGGAAGACGTTAATCTCGGAAGGAAATCCGTTGGCGTCAATTACAACGTAAAGAACGACGGTCCCTTGTATTCTGCTTTTGCGGGATGCTTCGTCGTAAACGGGCTCTTGCTTCGAGACAATTCGCGGCATAGCGACGCCGGGATCGCGAGGCATACTCAATGATCCGAGCCGCTCCGGGACCGGAAGATGGTATGGCGTCGACGCGCTTCCCGGCGGGAGTTTAAGCACGAAAACGTCGGGAGGCATATCGATATCGGGCTCAATTTTGGTGTAGGTGTAAGAGCGGACTGCCTCCCCGAATTCTTCCTTTTCCGAAACAATCATATTTCTGTTCACGTCCACGCACAGCTCACGCTTGATGTTGCCGGATAAAGGCGGCGTCGCCTCCGATTTACCCCGAACCACTTCACATTCCGTGTTCCTGCCATCGATCTCGACAGTTCGCCGTCCTGCCAGGACGGGCGACTTGAGCGTGCTGGCCAGCGATTTCCAGTCGCCGACGATAGCTGAGCAGAGAGCACTTTCGGAAACAGGCTGAGTCCGGTAGCGGTTCAGAGGCGGCGAATAAACCGAAGCATTGACCGTATCACACACAATAATCGCGGGAGTGGAACCGCCGGCTTGCTGAAACCGGACTTCCGCGGGGGCGCGCATAAAGAGGGTGAACGTAGCCGGATGAACGTAATGGGAATCCTCGATCGATCCCTCAATCCGCCAGGTTTTTGCACTGCTGGCCGTGTCGGCTACCGATCGGATCAGCGCCGAAGCGTCGTTACTTCGTGAGAAAGCGCAAGAAACGAATATAATCGCGAGCGAAAGCCGCATTTCTATTAGAGTATCGAAAAATCACGCGAATCTGTGTTTATCTGCGGCCTAGTTCTCTTTGCGCAAGATTGTGCATTTCGGGATACGGGCACCAGATCGCCCGGGTTCATCCTCCCAGGAAAGTCCCGAAGTTGGGTTGTTCAACAGGTTCGCTTTTCTGCGAGCCAGCTCTTGCTTCTGCCACTCATGGACAGGAATAGCCTCGGGAGTGCCTGCAAGGTCGTCCCAAAGGTCTTCCACGAGCTGAAGTTTCTCAGATGGGCTGAGGTCGAAGATTGAAGGTCCCGATGGATTCATTCAACTCTCCACCGTTCATTGTCTCAGTTTTCTTTGAGCAGCTCTTGGATCAGCGGGATGCTCTTCGCGTCGCGCGAGGTCGGAAGAGTTTTGATATAGGCGTAAATATCAGCCAGTTTCTCGTCTGAAATTACTTTGGGACCATAGGAGGGCATGCGGCCGGCGTTGCGCACGAAAGCAATGAAGGCGGCTTGATTCAGCGGCATGGGGACTAGCCGCGCGCCTGCGCCGCCGTGCCCGTCGAAGCTGTGGCAGGAGTAGCAGGCGTAGCTCAGGAACAGTTCCTTGCCATGTTTGGCGTCGCCAGCGGGTGATTGCGCGTTGGCCAGGGCCGCGAAAAAGAGAAGCAGAAGCAGCCGGGTCATCATCTTGGTTGCGTCACCACGTCGATCATGGCCGGCTCGCCCTTCTTTACAATTTCCAGCCCGCGCTTGAGCGCCGGAACCAGATCGTCCGGATTTGTGATGGGGCCTTCCCCGTGCATGCCGTAGGCCTGCGCCATCTTCGCGTAATCGATATTCGGATCCCACAACTTGGTTCCGATGTGCGAGCGGTCGCCTCCGCGATTGTGCAACGCGGCCTGCTCTTCGACGAACATCACTTCCTGATGATAGCCGCGGTTGTTGTGCATGATAGTCAGGAGCGGGACGCGATGATGCGCCGCGGTCCACAGAACGCCGGGGGCGTAATTCAGATCGCCATCGGTCTGGATGCTGACCGACAAGCGGCCGTGTTTGCGATTTGCCAAAGCGGCGCCCACGGCGGCAGGTGCGCCGTAGCCCATGCCGCCCGCGCCCTGCCCACCGATGTATTGATAATGCTTGTCGAACTTCCACAGGCGGTTCGGCCAATTGCTGATAAAACCCTGCCAGGAAACCAGCGACCAGTCGTCATTCTTGATCAGCGGCCAAAGCTCGGCGCACAGGCGGCCCAAGCTGACGGGGCTGGAATCCCAACCGTACTGCGCGTCCTCAATCTGACGGTCCCAAGCCTTTTTGTGCGCCTCCGCCAGCTTGGCGCCGCGTTCCTGGAGCGCGCGTTTGCGATCGGGCGTGAGCTCCTTCTTGATCTCTTCGATCAACGCGGGCAGCGTGGCTTGAGCGTCCGCGCCGATGTCGAGATCGATGTCGGCATAATGCCCGAAGTCTTGAATGTTGCTCTTGTGAACCAAAGAAACCGCGGTGATGCTGATGGTTTTGGCGCCGCGCGCGCGATCGATGCGAGCCTGCGGCAAAATGTCAGCCACTTCCAGGTTCAGCGTCACATCCGGCTGATAGCCTTGCCCGCCCGTACCGGCCAGCGGATGACGGGTGGGGAAGTTCATGCGCTCCTGGCTGTTCACCGGCGCTTGGAGCAGCTCCGCCAATTCCACCAGCAGCGTCATGCCCTCTGGAGTCCGCGCCATGCGCTGCGCGATGATTTGCGGGCGCTCGGCGTTGACGAGAAGTTTTGCGGCCTGCTGGACGGCGGCCATGTCGCCGGCGGGTGGAGTGGTCAGAGTGAGCTTCGGGATGCGCGGCACCGCGCCTTGGCTCGGATCGGATTGCAGTTCGTGGTTGCAGACGATGAGCACGGGACCCTGCGGCGGTGTCATCGCAATGCTGTACGCACGCACCGCTGTTTCGGCGAAATGGCCGAGCGATAGCGGCTCATCGTCCCATTTGGTGAAGTCGCGAACCAGCGCGCCCAAATCCTGAGCGCTATGCAAGCTTTGTACGCCGGGAGCACGCCGCGCGCCGTCCGCGTGGTTGCCGAGAATCATATAGATTGG
>Ga0210394_10007917_pt1 | contig 11073 bp, 9 predicted proteins | sample IncBWC12MmetaG_FD_160121 | JGI IMG/M metagenome (GOLD analysis project Ga0210394, IMG submission 160121) | Forest soil microbial communities from Barre Woods Harvard Forest LTER site, Petersham, Massachusetts, United States - Inc-BW-C-12-M | ecosystem: Environmental > Terrestrial > Soil >... | reverse complement strand
ACGCTGATCACGCCGCATGGCCTGCGGACTCTCGATCCGGCCGACCCGCGCTATCGGGGCCAGTACGGCGGCTCGCCCGCCGAGCGCGATTCCGCCTATCATCAAGGGACCGTTTGGCCGTGGCTTTTGGGACCGTTCGTCCTGGCGCATCTACGGGTCTATCGCGATCCCGACCTCGCGTTCACGTTTCTTGAGCCGATGGCGCATCATCTGCTGGCGCGCGGCGTCGGCACGGTCAGCGAAGTGTTCGATGGCGACCCGCCGCACGCGGCCCACGGCGCGATCGCGCAGGCATGGAGCGTAGCGGAAATCCTCCGCGCGTGGCGCGCTTGCCACGATGCAGGCCTCTCCGCCAATCGCTCGACGGGCGTCCCCCGGGCCACCGGCTATCCGTCTACGTCTGCTTTTTTCCGCTGGGAACTTCGACCATCTCGATGAGAATCTTGCGGCCTTCGTCCGCGGGCACAAGGAAGAAGTTGACGCGGGTGCCGTCGGCTCCGGGACGCGTCTCGGGATAGACTGGCTGGATCGCAAATCGCGTGCGCAGGAGCTCCGTCGCGCGCGCGACGTCGCGCACGTCGCATTCGACCTGCTGGATTCCTTCGCCGAACCGCGCCAAGAACCGTGCGATGGCGCCTCCCCCGGCAGCGTCGTGGGTGGTCAGAATATCCAGACGCACGCCGTGCGCGAAACGCAGCTCAAACTCCAGAGCGTCCTGATCGGGCGGCACTTCAGCCAGGCGTGGTCGCCCCGCAGCTTGCCGGATTGTTTCAAACCGGGCGGGCTCAACCGCTATGCCCACGGTCAGCAGCGCTCCGCTGCTCGGGATGAGCTTGCGAAATTCGGCATCCGCGAACCAGTCCCGCAGGACCGGCTCCGCGGACGAGCATCCCTGGCGGAACAGTTCGCGTGCCGCTTCTTCGCGCACGCGAGGGTCCGCGTCGGCAAGGCGCCGGATCCATGGGGCGGCGCCGCTGGGTTTCTCAGCCAGGAGTAGACTCCGAAGCGCGCGCCGCCAGAAATGACGCCGCTACTGCGGCGCCGAGCAACGCGCCCACCACCGTCAGCGACACTTGCGTCGAGACGCGAATCCACGGCTCGACGAGCATCTTGCCTCCCACGAAAATCAGCACCGCCGAAATGCCGGCGTTGAGATATCGAAAAAATGGCAGCGCGCCGGCCAGCAGGAAATAGAAGGCACGCAAGCCGAGAATCGCGCAAACATTCGACGTGTATACCAAAAACGGATCGCGCGTGATGCCGAACACGGCTGGAACCGAATCCAGCGCGAAAATCACGTCCGCGCCTTCGAGCACCACGAGTGCGAGAAACAGAGCCGTCATCGCACGGCGCCCATTTTCCAGAACGAAAAACCGTTCTCCCGTCTCTCCGTGAGCGATCGGAAAGATTTCGCGCAGCCATCGCAGTATGGGGTTGCGCTCCGGATGCAGATCGGGACGTCCTCGAACCAGCATGCGCACTCCAACGATCACCAGTAACGCGCCAAGCACCAGCAGTATCCACGCGAAACGAGCCACCAGCGCAGCGCCAATGCCGACGAGCGCGCCGCGCATCACGAGCGCCCCCATCACTCCCCAGAACAGCACCCGGTGCTGGTATTGCAGCGCCACGCCGAACGACCGAAAAACCAGCAAGAAGACAAAAAGGTTATCCAAACTCAGTGATTTTTCGATCAGGTAGCCGGTGAAGAACTCCAGCGCCGGCCCGGCTCCCTGTGTGCGCAGGATCCAGAGGTTAAATCCCAGAGACAGGCTCACCCAGACCGCGCTCCACGCTGCGGCGCCGCGCAGGGAAACGGCGTGCGAGTGCCGGTGGAAGATTCCCAGGTCCAACGCGAGCATCGCCAGCACGGCGGCATTGAAGCCAACCCACAGAGTTGGCGTGCCCATCTAGTGTGCCGGTCGGTTGGTCGGATCGAGGGCATTCACGTTGGAAAGCTCCACTCGGGTGGTCTCTCCCGCGCGCACCGTGACGGCCAAATCCCATTGCAGTCGGACCTCGCCGCCCAGCGCGGGTGTGTCCAGCGTCGTAATCCAGTAGGTTCCGGGAGCCAGGCCGCTGAGCGCTCCCTGGCCGTTCAGATCGGAGTCCGTTTTGGCGGCCAGGTAAGACGTCTGCGCCAGTTCAAGAGTGCGGTGCTCCGTCCGCCGACGCTGGTCGGCTTGCGCCTGCGCCCAGCGCGGGCCGGGATTTTTGTCGATGAACTCCGCGTCCAGGCCGTTGAGCGTGTCGGGATTCGCTGCGACGTAGCGATGCAGTGCTTCGATGTATTGATCGTGCTCGCGCTTGTATTTTTCCGGCTTGGTCTTTAGCTCTTTCTCCTTGAACGCAGGCTCCGGAAAGGCGCCGCCGTGCGCCGCGTCGTTTTGCGCCTTGTAAGCGTCGAGAAATTCCGGGACATCGGTGATGTCATCGCCGGTCAGGAGCTTGGTGAAATCCGTGCCCACCAGATCGACCCTTTGATGCTTCTTCATCCAGGCCTTGAGCGCCGGCGAAACTTCCAGGCCGTCGATGAAGTGGTCCATTTCCGCGGGAGGCTCGCTGCGCTCGGCCTCCACGCGAATGTCGGCCAGGCTCCTCCGCAACAGGTAAAAAGAGATCTCGCGCACGGGCTCGGCCCGGCCTCCGGCTGGCGTCACGCGCGCGACGAACTCGATACCGCCGGTTGCCGGCGGCTGCGCCGCGGCGCTTCGTGAATTGAAACCTGCCGAAGCAAGCCACAGGATTGCGGTGCCCAACAGCCATCTGTTTTTCATGGGTTGATCCTAGCAGATTCATTTGCCGGAGAGAGCAAGCTTGCTGAAGTCCCGTGCGGACAAGGTACGCCCAGGGATACCAAGTCAAGACGCGGGCCGGAGAATTCGCTCAGAGCAAGCGGAAGGTTACTTCGATAGGCGTGATGGTTGCGACTGCTTTCCCGTTCGGTCCCAATGCTGGTTTGAAGCGCCAGGTCCGCACGGCTTCGATAGCTTTCTCTTCGAGTCCAAGGCCCGGGCCCTTCACGATTTCAATATTCGTGGCGCGGCCGTCCGGCGTGATGACCACCTGCAGCACGACGGTGCCTTGATACTTCGCCTTGCGCGCGTCCTCGGAATACTGCGGCTCCGGGCAGTAGAGGCAGCTTGGGTAGCCCACGCCTCCCGTGCCCGCGCGAAATGGGCCCCCTCCGGTTCCGCCGCCGGAACCCGGCCCGAGCCCGCCGCCGTTCCCGCTCCCAATTCCTCCGCCTTCTCCTGTGCCGATTCCACCACCGCCGCCTGGCCCGCCGGAAGCGCTCAGCATTGCCGCGAGCGGATCGCCGAAGTTGGCGTCGTTCGGACTAGGAATCTTCAGGTCTGGAGGCCCGAGCAAGGTCGGCTCTACCGTCAGTCTGGGATTCTGATTGCGCGGCACCGCCATCGGCGGTGTGAGTTGCGTCATGCTCCAGCGCGGCAACTTCCCGCGTGAAGGGGGCTCGGGCAACCGTTCGCCTCCGCCGCCTCCGCCGCCCGCCTTGTCTTTGCCGGCCGGCAGCTTCGACAGGTAGGGCGAAATATCCACGAAGTTCAAATCGACCTTAGCCGCCTGAGTTGGTTGCCTGATCTCATGCACAATGGGCACGAGAATCACCACCGCCAAGAGCGCATGCAAGCCTATCGAAATGGCCTGCGACCGCCCGAACAATTCATCTTTGGCCCACAGCGGACGCACCGCGACCGGTTTGCTGGTCACCTTGAGCGGCGGAAGCTTGGGCGGCGCAATCGTGTCGCGCAAGTTGCGCCAGAAGGTTCGGAATCCAGGCTGCCAATCCACCATCATGCCGGAGGCTGAGGCGGAGGAGAGCCGCGGTGAGGGGCGGAAGAAGGCCTTGAAGCTCTCGGAGAAACTGCTGTCGAGCCCGTCACGGCGGAAAACTTGCTGCTTGGCGTTGCGCGGCAACCGTATCGAGCGCTCGGTCAGGAAATCTTTCAGGTTGCCCCAGAAACCTTGCGCGATCAGCCGCGGATGCGGAGAAAACTCCGGCGCCGCTCCAGCCGGAAGATGGACTGCGGCTCCGGGTTCGCGAACGGTTGGGCTGATACGGAATTGCTGCATAAGGTAACGCCGAAAGGCGCCGTACCCCCTCAGCATCTTAGAGACTGGGCGGGCCTCAAAAGATGCCTGGCTTCCCAAAGCTGACTTGCTACCGTTTCCATTGTACCATATGAACTTTGTTCTACGAGCAGCTTGCCACTGATCGGTTAATCGCACCAGGAAGCGCCCGCTGGGGCCCGCCTGCGCGGCGCCAGGATGGCGGAAGCCGCCGGCGAGGTGCGCAATATCGGAATCCATGCCAAAACTAGTGGACCTGAAGAGCACGCTGAATCTTCCGAAAACGTCTTTCCCGATGAAGGCCGGCCTGCCGCAGAACGAGCCGCGCATGCTGGCCGAGTGGGAACAGAGCCGGCTTTACGAGCGCATACAGCAGGCCCGCGCCGACGCTCCGAGCTACATCCTCCACGACGGCCCGCCTTATGCGACCGGCGCCATTCATCTGGGCACCGGCCTCAACAAAATTCTCAAGGACATGGTCGTCAAGTCGAGGACCATGGCGGGTTACCGGGCGCCCTACGTCCCCGGATGGGACTGCCACGGCCTGCCGATCGAGACCCAGGTCGAAAAGGAGCTCGGCGGCAAGGGCAAAGTCTCTCCGGCCGAATTCCGCAAGCTCTGCCGCGAATTCGCCGGTCGCTTCGTGGACCAGCATCGCCGCGACTTCAAGCGCCTGGGCGTCTTCGGGCGCTGGGACAAGCCCTATCTCACCATGAGCCCGGAGTATGAGGCTTGCATCGCGGATGCCTTCCTGACCTTCCTCGAAAAGGGCTACGCGTATCGGGGTTTGAAACCGGTCTACTGGTGCATATACGACCGCACGGCGCTGGCCGAAGCCGAAGTCGAGTACGAAGATCACACCAGCCCGTCGATCTGGATTCGTTATCGCGTGGTCGAGTCGCCGAACCAGCCGGCCGAAGAGCGATCCGGTTTCTACGCTTTGGTGTGGACGACTACTCCATGGACCCTGCCCGCCAGCATGGCGCTCGCTTTCAATCCCAGGTTTAACTACGTCCTCGCGTCCGACGAACGCGGAGACACCTACATCGTTGCCGAGGAACTCTTGGATCGCGTTCGGCAGGAGACAGGACTGCAATTCGCGGGTGGAACCGCAGGCCCTTTTCTCGGTAGTACGTTTGCCGCCGCTAGATTCCAGCATCCTTTCCTCGACGACCGAATCGTTCCCGGCGTTTTGGGCGAGCACGTCACCCTCGAACAGGGCAGCGGCATCGTGCACACGGCTCCCGGTCATGGCGCCGAGGATTTCCTCGTGGGTCAGGAGTACGGCCTGAAGACCTACGCGCCGCTCGATAATGACGGGCGATTTACCGAGGGTTTGCCCGAATATAAGGGCAAGACCGTCTATGAAGCCAATCCCGCCGTCATCAGCCTGCTGAAATCGCGCGGAGCGCTCGTCGCCGAAGGTGAGCTTCAGCACAGTTACCCCCATTGCTGGCGATGCCACAACCCGGTCATCTTCCGGGCCACCGAGCAGTGGTTCATACAGCTAGACGGCGGAAGCGCCTCCGTGCCCGCTCCGAAGGAGCCGGCGCTGCGCGGTCGCGCCCTCGGCGAAATCCCCAAGGTTGTATGGACGCCCGCGTGGGGCCTCGAGCGCATGCGTTCGATGGTCGCCGAGCGGCCCGACTGGTGCGTTTCGCGCCAGCGGTTCTGGGGCGTGCCCATTCCGGTCTTCTATTGCGATCGGTGCGGCAAGCTCTTTGACGACGTCAAGGCGCTGCGCGCTGTCATCGAATGGTTCAAGCGCGAGGGCGCCGACGCCTGGTTCCAGCATTCGCCCGAGGAGTTGCTTCCGCCCGGGACCCTCTGCTCGTGCGGTGCTGCTCGCTGGCGCAAGGAAAACGACATCTTAGACGTGTGGTTCGACTCGGGCTCGTCGCATCTGGCGGTCCTCGATCCGCCGGAGACGCCCGGCGCCGAATTGCCCTGGCCCGCGGACATGTATCTCGAAGGTCCCGACCAATATCGCGGCTGGTTTCATAGCTCGCTGCTCATCGGCGTCGCCGTGCGCGGCGCCGCGCCCTATCGCCAGGTGCTTACGCACGGCTGGACGCTCGACGAACACGGCCGGCCCATGTCGAAATCCCTCGGCAATGTCGTGCTTCCCGCGGAAGTATGCGAGAAGTGGGGAGCCGACCTGCTGCGCCTCTGGGTGGCTTCGCAGGATTACCACAGCGATCTGCGCATGTCGGATAACGCCATGACGCAGCTCTCCGAGGCCTATCGCAAGATTCGGAATACGTTTCGCTTCGCGCTCGGCAATCTGTTCGATTTCGATCCCTCGCGCGACGCGCTGGCCGAGCAGGACCTTGCGGAGCTTGATCGCTGGATGTTGCAGCGGGCCAGCGCCCTGGTCTCGGCCTGCGAAACCTTCTATGCGGAGTTCGATTTTCACCGCGTCTATCACGCGCTGCACGACTTCTGCGTTGTGGATTTGAGCGCCTTCTATTTCGATATTCTCAAGGACCGCCTCTATACCTTCGCGCCGAAAAGTTCCGGGCGCCGCTCCGCACAAACGGCCGTGCATCGCATCGCTGGCGCGCTCGTGCGATTGTTGGCGCCGATCCTGGCGTTCACCGCCGAGGAGATCTGGAAGCACCTGCCCCGGCAAGCTGGCGAGCCGGAAAGCGTGCACCTCGCGCGCTTCCCCAAAACCGCGGAATGCCGCAGGTTCCCTGACGAGGCGCTCGATGCTCGCTGGGGCGAGCTTCTCCGCGTCCGCGACGAAGTGCTTCGCGCTCTCGAACAGGCTCGCAACGCCAAGCGCATCACCAGCGCCCTCGAAGCTCGCGTCGAGCTGTCCGCGGAAGGCACGCTGGCTGCGCTGCTGCGGGACTACGCCGCCTGGCTGCCCGCGCTGTTCATCGTCTCCCAGGTCGAGCTCGTCGATAGCCCGCGGGCCGGCGCGGTTCCCTCGGAAATCCTTCCGGGCTTCGCGGTCGCGGTGCGGCGCGCGGACGGCGGCAAGTGCGAGCGCTGCTGGAATTATTCGACGCGCGTCGGCGAGAGCGCCGACTACCTGACCATCTGCGAACGTTGTGTGGCGGCCTTGCGGGAGATCGAAGGGGCATCCTGATGGCGGAGCCTGGGCGCGCCCGCTGGTTGTGGCTCGCGCCGGCAGTGGTCGCGGCCGATCGCGCGACGAAGTACGCCATCGAGCGGCTGACGGCCGATGATTTTCGGCGTGAGCTGGTGCCGCATTTCGCCGCTTTGGTGCACAGCGTCAACGCGGGCATCGCATTCGGCTTGCTGGGCGAGTCCTCTGCGAAGTGGCTCTCGCTAGTTTTGATTTGCGCTGCGGCCGTCGTCGTTCTTTTGCTTGTTTGGTTGCTGCTTGCCGGCCACGCGGGCGGAAATCTCAGTCAAGCAGGCTTCGCCCTGATTGCGGGCGGTGCCACGGGAAATCTGTTCGATCGGCTGCTCCACGGCGGGGTGACCGATTTTCTGGAGCTGCGCGCCGGCAGCTTTCGTTGGCCGGCCTTCAATCTCGCCGATTCCGCGATCACCATCGGGGCATTTCTGATCTTGCTCGAACTCCTCGGCGGCCAGAGGGATCCTGCGCGAGGGCGCGCGTAGCCTCGCCACATGCCCGCTGAAGTTCCAACCTCCTCGCGCCTGTTCACCGTTTCCGCTGGGGACGCCGGCCGCCGGCTGGACCTCTACCTCGCCTCGCGAATGTCCGAATTGAGCCGGACGCGCATCCAGGAGCTGATCGGCCAGGGCCACGTCCACGTTCAAGGAAATCTGTGCCGCGGCGCCCAACGGGTCGCCGCCGGGGAGATCATCGAGGTGGAAGTGCGGCCTCGCCCGCCGCTGGCTGCGGTTCCGGAAGAAATCCCGATCGAACTGCTCTACGAGGATGATGATCTCGTCGTCGTCAACAAGCCTGCCGGCATGGTCGTGCACGCAGGCGCGGGAGCGTCGCGCGGTACGCTCGTGAACGCCTTGCTGCATCGTTTGGGAACGCTCTCGCGTGCGGGCGGCGCGCTCCGGCCGGGCATCGTCCACCGTCTGGACCGCGGCACGTCTGGCGCGCTCGTCGTGGCGCGCAACGACGCCGCTCATCGTGCTCTGGCCGATCAGTTTCGCGCGCGCACCGTGCGCAAGACCTACGTGGTCTTGCTCCACGGACGCTTGGCGCGCGACACCGGCACGATCGCACTGCCGATCGCGCGCGATCCCCGGCGGCGCACGCGCATGACCGCTCGGCTTCGCGCCGGGCGTCAAGCCCGCACGGACTGGCGCGTGCTCCTGCGCATCGGGAGTTTTACCTTGGTCGCGGCCGAGCCGCGCACCGGCCGCACGCATCAGATTCGCGCGCATTTTGCCGCAACGGGTCATCCGCTCGTGGGGGACACGCTGTACGGCGCGCCGCAGCGAGCGCGCGCTGGGCGCGTTTTGCTTACCCCCCTCGGGCGCGTGTTCCTGCACGCCGCGCGCCTGGGCTTCGCTCATCCCCGGGGCGGCCAGTTCGTCGAGGCGCGAGCCCCGCTCGAACGCGGGCTGCGCGCCTACTTGCGCGAGCTTGCGGCAGCAGCTGAAGTCGACCTGTCCGAGGTTGACGCGGCTCTACGGGGCTACCTATAATTCTGCCAGTGCGTTTCCCGGTTATGCCCGCTCTTCTCTTGGTGTTTGCCCTCGGCGTGCCCAGCCTTTGGGGACAGCAGCCGGCAGCGCCCGGACAGACACCGGGTCCATCCATCCAGAGCAATGTGAACCTCGTGGACGTGCTGTTCACTGTTTCCGACCGCAGTCATAAGATGGTTTCCGACCTCAGTCAGCAGAACTTCAAGGTCTTCGACGACAACAAGCCCCAGCAGATTCTTTTCTTCAGCCGGCAGACGGACCTGCCTCTTCGCGTTGGTTTGCTGCTCGATACCTCCAACAGCATCCGCCCGCGCTTCCAGTTCGAACAGGAGGCGGCGATCGATTTCCTCTTTAACGTGATTCGCAGAGGCAAGGATCAGGCTTTTCTGCTGACCATCGACGACCAGCCCCAAGTCATTCAAGGTCTCACTGGCGATTACGATCTGTTGCGCAACGCCATCCAGCGCCAACGCGCGGGCGGCGCCACGGCTCTCTACGATTCTATCTATCAGGCTTCCGCCGAACTTCTCCAGCATGCGCCGCTCGTGGGTACCGCTTCCGACGTTCGCCGCGTGCTTGTGGTCATCAGCGATGGGGAGGACACGGTGAGCCGGCATTCGCGCGGCGAGGCCCTGGAGATCGCCCAGCAGACCGGCATTGTCATCTACACGATCAGCAGCAGCACCGAGTGGATCGTCACCGACCAGGAAACCAACCCGTCCAAGAGTTTCGATCGCAAGTACGAAAAGAACGAGGGCGATAAGGTCCTCCAGCAGTTCGCCGAGGACACCGGCGGCCGCGCCTTCTTTCCCTATCACGTGGATGATTTGGCGCAGTCGTTCACTCTGATCGGAGACGAATTGCGGAGCCAATACTCGCTGGCCTACAATCTTCCCACCGGCCAGGTCAGCGACGGCAAATTCCATACCATTCGGATCGCCACAGACACAAAAGGATTGGATGTGCACGCCCGCAAAGGCTACGTTGCGGTTGCGCCCGCGGTTTTGGGTGCGGCGTCGCCTGCGCCGGCGAAGTAAGGGCCGGGAAGCTGGAGGGAGCTAGTTCTTCGGCGCGTAGTAACCACGGCGACTGAGGACGTCTAGATCCTTGTGCGTCGTGTCCACCTTCACTTTGCGGTAGCCGCCGTCGCGTTTGCTGTTGGTTGAGTAGTAGCCCAGCGTGTATTGGCTGCGAAGTTCCTCGCTGATCTCGTCGAAGGCTTCTGCGAGTTTTTTCTCGCTGCGCACGACGATCGTGCGCCCCCCGGTCTCATCCGTCAGCTTTTTGGCCACGCCCTCATTCCCCCCGCCAAAGTGTGGATCTGCCACGAGCAGGATATGAACGACGGTGTCGGAGCGTTGCGCCGCCTCAATGGCGTCTTCTACCTTCAGTCTGCTGCCCTCGTCCTGCGCGTCGGTCACGACGATCAACGCCCTCCGTCCGGGCTGGTCCGCCAACTCGTCGTGACACGCCAGGTACACGGCGTCGTAGAAAACGGTTCCCGGAATGGAGGTCGGGAACGGCCCCTGTGCCACGGGCGCATTGATTCGTGTGCGGTGAATGGCGCGGTTCAAGCGGCTCTGGTCGTCGGTGAAGTCCTGCAGCAGGTCGGCATCGGTGTCGAAGCTGATCACCATGGCCAGGTCGTCCTTGCGCATGACTCGGAGCAGAAATCGCGTGGCCGCGTCCTGCTCGGCGCCGAGCATGTCCTGTTCGCTGCCGCTGGTATCGATCAGAAGACCCAGCGTGACCGGCAGCGTCGAATCGCGCGAGAAGGAAGTGATCTTCTGGTCTACGCCGTCCTCGGTGATCTTGAAGTCGCCTTGCTCCAGGTTTGAAATGATCTTCTTGGAATGTTTGTCTCGGACAGTCGCGAAGAGGTTGACCAGGTTGACCTGGACGCGGATGGGCTGTTGTGATTCCTGCGGAGCCTGCGAGGCGTGCGCGGCAAATCGCGCACTTCCCAGCGCCGCCGTCGCCGTCGCCACGGCGCAAAGAATTAGTCCGATCCTGTAAACTTGCATCGTATAATCTCCCCGGGAGCCGCTCGATATCCCCTACGATGCGCGCTCGCTGCGCGGAGATGTGCGCCGCGCCCGGTGCCAAGGGAATATCGTGATCGACCGGCCATGAATTGTCCACGGAAAATCTTCACGGCGAGCCTCGCGGTCTTACTCGGCCTCGCGCTCACCAATGCCGCTCCGCTGAAGCCTTCCCCCCAGCAGGAAGAGCTGCCGCCCACCGATCCCCGCTCGATCATTCGCAGCCGGGTCGAGTTGGTGGTCGTTCCAGTTACGGTGAAGGATTCCGGTGGCGGATTGGTCGCCGACCTCCGCCAGGACGAGTTCCGCGTCCTCGAAGATGGCGTCGAGC
>Ga0210394_10007915_pt1 | contig 11073 bp, 8 predicted proteins | sample IncBWC12MmetaG_FD_160121 | JGI IMG/M metagenome (GOLD analysis project Ga0210394, IMG submission 160121) | Forest soil microbial communities from Barre Woods Harvard Forest LTER site, Petersham, Massachusetts, United States - Inc-BW-C-12-M | ecosystem: Environmental > Terrestrial > Soil >... | reverse complement strand
GTCCGCCGCGGTCGGATTGTGCGCCGCGGCGTCGCGCACCTCCGCCAATTCTTCGGCCACTTTGTCGGCGCTCTGGCTCGCGAACTCGAAATCAAAGCCGACTCGCGCCGCCCGTTTGCTCAACTTGTCGGCGCGCATCAGCGCCGGCAGCGCGTCCGGCACACCCTGCATCGCCGATGGGTCCCCTGCACCGCGCTCGCGCGCCTTGATCTCTTCCCAGGCGAGGCTTTGTTCCGCGGCGCTCAATCGAGGGTGATCGCCGAATACATGCGGATGGCGGCGCCGTAGTTTCTCGCAGATCGAACCGGCCACCGCTTCGAAATCGAATTGCCCGGCTTCGCTCGCCATCTGCGAATGAAATACCACTTGAAACAGAAGATCGCCGAGTTCATCCCTGAGGTGCGGCATGTCGCCGCGCTGCACGGCGTCCGCAACCTCGTACGCCTCCTCGATGGTATAGGGCGCAATGCTGGCAAAGGTCTGTTGCCGATCCCATGGGCAGCCGTCGGCAGCGCGCAGGCGCGCCATGATTGCCAGCAATTCCTGCATGCAGCTGGTCACGGCGCGATTGCCGTGCGCGCTTGCAGCCGCCGCCGGAAGGTCATCAGCATGCCGGCTGTGGCTCCCCAGATATTGCGGTCGCCATACGGGATGTCGTGAATATCGATCGTCAATTCGCCGATCTGGCGCTGACGCGTCTTGTGATTGGCCGCGTCCAAGATATAGGCCAGCGGCACTTCGAATACATCGTGCACTTCGGCCGTGGCGATGCGCAGCTGGTATTCGGGTTTGACGAATCCGACCACGGGTGTGACGCGAAAGCCCGAGATCACGACGTGGTCGGGCAGGTATCCGGCAAATTCCACCAGGCTGGGCAGCAGGCCAATCTCTTCGTGCGCTTCGCGCAGCGCCGCGTGCCATGCGTCGACGTCGCTCGGCTCGATGCGTCCGCCGGGAAAGCTGATCTGGCCGGCATGATCTTTCAATGTCGCGGCGCGCTGGGTCAACAATACCGTCATGCCGCTATCGTGTTCCACCAGAGGCACGAGCACCGCCGCCGGCGTGCGCCGCGCCGGCAAGCTGGCGCGCATCCGCGCCACCACCTCGGGAGAGGCCCCGACCAGCCAATGCATGTCCTCCTGCGGCGTGGATGGCGCAGGATCGAGGGCTTCGCGGATGTGCGATTTGGAATACAGAGGATCCATCTTTGCTTATGATCCTGCACCGTGGATCCCGCCCTCGGTCAGCGCTTTGGGATCAAGCAGCGCGCGCAGTTCATCCAACCTCATGCCGGTCATTTCGGCAGCGACATCCAGGATCGGCCGTCCTTCCGCATAAGCTTTCTTGGCGATCGCGGCGCCCTTCTCGTAGCCAATGAGCGGATTCAAGGCGGTGACCAGGATCGGGTTGCGCGCCAGCGCTGCATTCAGCCGCTCGCGGTTCACCGTGAATCCGGCCAGCGCGTTGTCCGCCAAGTTGCCGCAGGCGATGCCGAGCAGCTGCAAACTCTGCAGCAAGTTGTAGGCGATCACCGGCAGCATGACATTGAGCTGAAAATTTCCCGACTGTCCCGCGATGGTGATGGTGGCATCGTTGCCGATCACTTGCGCGGCAATCATGGTCACGGATTCAGGTACCACGGGATTGACCTTGCCGGGCATGATGCTGCTGCCCGGCTGCAGCGCCGGAAGCGCGATTTCCGCGAGCCCCGCCAGCGGCCCGCTGTTCATCCAGCGCAAATCATTCGCGATTTTCATCAGGCTGACGCCAAGTACCTTGAGCTGCCCGGAGAGTTCGACGGCCGTATCCTGGCTCGAAAGCGCCGCGAAAAAATTGTCGCTGGGGCGAAACGCAAGCCCGGTGCGCTGCGCCAGATGGCGGGCAAACACTACGCCGAACTGCGCCCTGGCATTGATGCCCGTGCCGACTGCAGTACCGCCCTGCGCCAATGCCAGCAGCCGCTGCGTAACCTCGGCCAAACGCGATTCGGCCGCGGCGATCTGCGAGTGCCAAGCGCTCAGTTCCTGTCCCAGAGTGATCGGCATCGCGTCCATCAGATGGGTACGGCCGGTTTTGACGACGTCGGCGAATTCGGTGGCGCGATCCCGAAGAACCTCGCGCAGCCTTCTTAAGGCCGGCCGCAGCTGCTCATCGAGCATCAAGGCCGCCGCGACGTGGATGGCTGTCGGAATCACATCGTTGCTGCTTTGACCCATGTTCACTTCATCGTTGGGATGCACCTTGGCTCCCAGGATGCGCGATGCGAGCGTCGCGATCACCTCGTTGGCATTCATGTTACTGCTGGTGCCGGACCCGGTTTGGAATACATCCACCGGAAATTCGTCATCGCAGTTGCCGGCGGCCACTTCGAGCGATGCCTCCTGAATGGCGGCTGCCACCGCTTGCGGCAGATCGCCGAGCTCGGCGTTCGCGCCTGCGGCGGAATGCTTGATCATGGCCAATGCACGAATGAAGGCTCGAGGCATGCGCAGACCCGTGGACGGAAAATTCTCGATGGCGCGTTGCGTCTGAGCGCCCCACAATGCGGTGGCGGGCACCTCGAGCGGTCCCATGCTGTCGCGTTCGACGCGGGTGGTTGCTGTCATCGCGCCTTACTCCGCTTAAGTTCGGTCGTTTACGGTAGAATTAGCCAATTCTATCACTCGAGCGATTTAAAGCTTTCCGATGTCCAATGCCTTCAGAGACGCGCTGTCTCCCCTCGATGGCCGGTACGCCGACAAACTGAGCGCGGTGCGCCGCATATTCAGCGAAGCCGGACTGATGCGTGAACGGGTTCGCGTGGAATGCGCTTGGTATCTGCGGCTGGCGGCGGGGCCCGCGGCGCGCGCGCTTGCCGGCTTGCCGGCCGGCGCCAAGGATTTGCTCGCGGCGCTAGCCAAAGATCCCAGCGCAACCGATGTCGCCGCCATCAAGGAAATCGAGTCGCGCACCAATCACGACGTAAAAGCCGTGGAGTACTGGCTGCGCGGCGAATTGCAGAGCCGCGGCGCGACCCCGGCGCAACTGGAATGGATGCATTTTGGCTGCACTTCGGAAGATATCAACAATCTCGCCTATGCGCTCATGTTGCAGGGCGCCCGTGCGACGCTGCTGCTGCCCAAGCTGCGCGCACTGCAAGACTTGCTGGATGCATTGGCCGCCCGTCACGCCGGCGTCGCGATGTTGGCGCGCACTCATGGTCAAACCGCGTCACCCACGACGTTGGGCAAGGAATTCGCCAATGTCGCGGCACGGCTCGAGACTCAGCGCGGCGCGATCGAGCGTGTCGCCATACTGGGAAAGATGAATGGCGCTGTCGGCAATTTCAACGCGCATGTGGCGGCGCTGCCGCAAGTCGAGTGGCCGGCATTCAGCGCCTCATTCGTCGAATCATTGGGTCTGGTTTCGAACCCCTACACCACCCAGATCGAACCGCACGACTGGATTGCCGAATACTGTCATGCGCTGATGCGCGCCAACACCGTGCTATTGGATTTTGCGCGCGACATGTGGAGCTACATTTCGTTGGGGTATTTCACGCAGCGGCTCAAATCGGGTGAAGTCGGCTCTTCGACCATGCCGCACAAAGTGAACCCGATCGACTTCGAAAACGCCGAGGGCAACTTGGGATTGGCCAATGCCCTGCTGGGGCATTTCGCCGACAAACTGCCGGTGTCGCGCATGCAGCGCGACCTCACCGATTCCACCGTGCTGCGCAATGTCGGAGTTGCCATTGGGCACGCGGTGCTCAGCTTCAGATCGCTCACCGCGGGCCTGGAAAAGATCGAACTCAATCAAGCGCGGCTGGCGGAGGACTTGGACCGCGCTTGGGAGGTATTGAGCGAAGCGGTGCAATCGGTGATGCGGGCCCACGGCATTCCAGATGCCTATGAACGCCTGAAAACCTTCACGCGCGGCCGGCCCGTCGACGAGCGCGCCATGCGTGAATTCATCGCCTCCGTGGCCCTTCCAGCCGAGGAAAAGCAACGTTTGATGCAGCTCACGCCCGGGACCTATGTCGGCTTGGCGCCGCACCTGGCGCTGCGCGGAAGGTCCCCTTAAGGGCGGGCCCCCGGCCGCTTAAGTTAGCCCTCCGAAACGTGACGTAGTTAGCACGGCGCCGCCCGAATCAGACGGTACTATCAGGCTCAAACTACGCGGGGTTGGGGTTGAGTATGGCGGGTGATACGGAAGAACGCTCAAAACCGGTCGCGGGTAAGATTACCGCGCCTGGGCTTGACGTGTCCCAGGGATCCGGCACCCGTACCATCCTCAGCACCATGCCCGAGGTCCGCGAAGCCTCTCTCAAGGTGGCAAAATCGGCGCAACGACTGCTGTCGATTTTCACGCAGGATTTGGAGCCGCTGGTCTATGGCGAGGAGCCCTTTCTTGAGGCCATCAAGCGCCTGGTGCTGGCGCGTTCCTATGCCAAGGTCAGGGTGCTGCTCGCCGACCCGTCGCGGGCCATGGTCGATAACAACCGTTTTCTTGCCTTGGCCCGGCGCCTGACGAGCTGCATCGATTTGCGCGCCATGAGTCCCGATTATCCCGCAAGCGCGGGTGCCTTCATCATCGCCGACGATAAGGCGCTGGTGTATCGATTGCAGGCGGACCGATGGGACGGCATCTCGGATATGAATGATCCGGCCGTGGTGCGCCGCTATCTGAACTTCTTCGACGAAGTGTGGCAAACGAGCATGCAAGAGTCGCAAATGCGGCAAATGCTCATGTAACCTTCGGCTTCTCGCAGAGCGCCCGTATAATGGGCGGATGCGAGAGCCCCTCCCCGATCCCACTTCTGCCGGCACCGTCATCGTCGGCATGTCGGGCGGCGTTGACTCGGCCGTTGCGGCTCTGCGTTTGCGCGATTCAGGCTACGCCGTACAGGGCTTGTTCATGTCCAATTGGGAGGACGACGAGGACCGCTACTGCACCAATGCCGCGGATTTTCAGGACGCGCGCCGGGTATGCGAAGCATTGGGCATCGCTCTGCATCGGGTAAGTTTTGCCGCCGAATATCGGGAGCGGGTCTTCGGTCACTTCTTGCGCGAATACACCGCAGGCCGCACGCCGAATCCGGATGTGCTCTGTAATCGCGAAATAAAATTCGGCGTCTGCCTGGATTACATGCAGCGCTTGGGCGCCGCCTGGATCGCCACAGGCCACTATGCGCAGGTTCGTCACGGGCCAAACCCGGAGCTGCGGCGTGCGGCGGACACCGCGAAGGATCAGAGTTATTTTCTGCACGGCGTGGCCGCGTCCGCGCTCGCGAAAACGCTGTTTCCCATCGGCGACCTGCACAAGACCCAGGTGCGGAAAATGGCGCATGCGGCCGGCTTGCCGGTGTACGACAAACCAGACAGCACCGGGATTTGTTTCATCGGCGAGCGGCCCTTCCAGGAGTTTTTGAGCCGCTATCTGCACACGCAGCCGGGACCGATCGAGACCGCGGAAGGCCGCGTCATCGGCGAGCATCGCGGTCTTGAGCTTTTCACCTTGGGGCAGCGCTCGGGCCTCCGTGTCGGAGGGCGCGCGGGAGCCGCCGCCGCGCCCTGGTACGTTGCGGAAAAGGACGCCGCGCGCAACGCGCTGATCGTGGTTCAGGATCAAGACCATCCGCTATTGCTCTCCGATGCCTTCGATGTGGAGCAAATGCACTGGATCGGAGCGGGCGGCATGTCCGCGAGCCCGCTTCACTGCACCGTGAAGACGCGCTATCGGCAGCGTGATCTTGAGTGCTCGGCCAGCCGCGGCTCAGGTTCGAACTGGCGCGTGACCTTAAGCCAACCCGCGCGCGCCGTCACGCCCGGTCAGTACGCGGTGTTCTACAGCGGCGAGCGCTGTCTCGGCGGCGGCATCATCGCGCGGCGCTTCAACTCCGCGCCCGGGGCGCTGCGCACCATCGCCTATAATTCTCTTTTTTCCGTGGAGGGGTCATGACAGATAGCTTCAATGCTCGAACGACGCTCAAGGTGGGCGCGCAGCAATATGAGATCTTGAATCTCGCGGCACTCAAGTCGTTCAATGTCGATCGTCTGCCCTTCTCCCTGAAGATCCTGCTGGAAAATCTGTTGCGCTTCGAAGACGGCGTCAATGTGACCAAGAGCGACATCGAGGCGCTCCTCACGTGGGATCCGAAAGCCCTCCCCAGCCACGAAATCGCGTTCACCCCGGCGCGGGTCATCATGCAGGATTTCACCGGAGTCCCCTGCATCGTCGACCTGGCGGCGATGCGCGAGGCGATCGTCAAGCTCGGTGGCGATCCGCAGAAGGTCAATCCGTTGGCGCCGGCCGAATTGGTCATCGACCACTCGGTGCAGGTCGATGAATACGGCGCCGCCAATTCGCTGCAACACAACAACGAAATCGAATTCAAGCGCAACGGCGAGCGCTACATGTTCCTAAGATGGGGTCAAACGGCCTTTAGTAATTTCAAAGTGGTGCCGCCGAATACCGGCATCGTGCATCAGGTCAACATCGAGCGGCTGGCGCGAGTGATTTTCGCCGACGATGCGGCCGGCAGGAAATCCGCCTATCCAGACACCCTGGTGGGCACCGATTCCCACACAACCATGGTCAATAGTCTGGGCGTGCTCGGCTGGGGCGTCGGCGGCATCGAAGCCGAGGCTGCCATGCTGGGCCAACCGGTGACGATGCTGATACCGCAGGTAATCGGATTCAAACTCACGGGCGCTCTGCCGGCCGGCACCACGGCCACCGATCTTGTGCTCACAGTGACCGAAATCCTGCGCAAGTTCGGCGTGGTCGACAAATTCGTCGAATTCTTCGGCGATGGCTTGCAGGGCCTGCCGCTCGCGGATCGCGCCACCATCGCCAACATGTCGCCGGAGTTCGGCTCGCCCTGCGCCATTTTTCCGATCGACGAGGAAACCATTCGATACCTCGAACTCACCGGCCGCTCGGCCGAACAAATCGCGCTGGTCGAGGCTTATGCCAAGGCCCAGGGTCTGTGGCGCGTCAATGGTGCCCCGGCCGCCGCGTACACCGACGTCGTTGAACTGGATCTCTCCACCGTCGAACCCTCGCTTGCGGGACCCAAGCGGCCACAGGACCGGGTGCCGCTGAAGAAGGCAAAGGCAGTGTACGAGGCCAGTGTCAAGAAGATGGCCGAAGAGCGCGCGCAGAAAAACCCAAGCGCCAAGGGCAAGGCTTCCGCCACCGTGGGCGGTAAGAGCTTCGACGTGAAGGATGGCGCAGTGCTGATCGCCGCCATCACCAGCTGTACGAATACTTCGAATCCCGCGGTTATGGTGGCCGCCGGCCTGCTGGCGCGCAATTCTCTCAAGCGTGGGCTCGCGTCGAAACCCTGGGTGAAGACTTCGCTGGCGCCAGGCTCGCGCGTCGTAACCGATTATCTGACCAAGGCGGGCTTGTTGAAGGATCTGGAACAGCTCGGGTTTTATACCGTGGGCTATGGCTGTACTAGCTGTATCGGTAATTCCGGACCTTTGAAACCCGAAATCTCCGAGGCGGTAAAAACCGGCGATGTGGTGGCCTGCTCGGTACTCTCCGGCAACCGCAATTTCGAGGGACGTGTTCACCCTGAAATCAAGATGAACTTCCTGGCTTCGCCACCGCTGGTGGTCGCTTACGCGCTCGCCGGCAGCCTCGACATCGACATCACGACCGAACCGTTGGGCGAGGGCAAGGACGGCAAGCCCGTGTACTTGAAGGACATCTGGCCAAGCGCCAAGGATGTGGCCGATGCGGTGGGCGCATCGGTGGACCCCGCAATGTTCAAGAAGGGATATGCCAACGTGTTCAAGGGCGATGCCAATTGGGCGGCGATCAAGACGCCGGCCGGCAAGATTTATTCCTGGGATGGCAAATCAACCTACGTCAAGAACCCGCCCTACTTCGACGGCATGACGATGACCCCGGCGCAGCTCGGTGACATCAAGGGCGCGCGAGCGCTCGCGGTGCTTGGCGATTCAGTCACCACCGATCACATTTCTCCGGCCGGCAATATCTCCAAATCGAGCCCGGCGGCCAAGTATCTGCTGGCCCAAGGAGTACAGGTCGTGGACTTCAATTCCTACGGCGCTCGCCGCGGCAATCACGAAGTCATGATGCGCGGAACCTTCGCCAATATTCGCTTGCGCAATCTGCTGCTGCCGGGTACCGAAGGCGGCGTCACGCTGCATATTCCGAGCAACGAACAACTGTCGATATTCGACGCGTCGGTGAAATACAAAGCTGCGGGTACGCCGCTGGTGATACTCGCAGGCAAGGAATACGGGACCGGCAGCTCGCGCGATTGGGCGGCCAAGGGAACCATGCTGTTGGGTGTCAAGGCGGTGATCGCCGAGAGCTTCGAGCGCATTCACCGCTCCAATCTCATCGGCATGGGAGTGCTGCCGCTGCAATACAAGCCGGGCGACAGCGCGCAAAAGCTAGGGCTCAGGGGCAAGGAAACGTTTGAAATCGTGGGGCTGAATCGCGGTGCGGCGAAGAACGTCAAGGTCATAGCCAAAGCCGACGACGGCAAGACCACTGAATTCGAGGCGCGCTTGCGCATCGATACTCCGAAGGAGCTGGATTACTATCAGCACGGCGGAATTTTGCAATACGTGTTGCGGCAGCTCGCGCGGTCCGTGAGGGCCGCATGAATACCGTGACGATGTATCAAGCCACCGTACCCACCTGTACGCGGGCGTTGAACAGCCTCGCGGCAATTCTGGAGAAAGCTGCCGCCTACGTTCAAACCCGCAAGATCGACCCGGCGGTGCTGCTGCAAACCCGGTTGTACCCCGACATGCTGCCCTTGAGCGCGCAGATTTTCATCGCGAATGATATTGCCGGCGGAGGAGCCGCGCGTCTTGCGGGCGTGCCGGTGCCCACATTCGACGGCAAGGACAAGACCTTGGCGGAGCTGATCGCCAATACGCGCCGTACAGTCGAATATCTTGCGAGCCTTAAGCCACAGCAATTCGAAGGGTCCGAAGACAGGACGGTTACGTGGCAGACACGGTCCTCTTCCAAGAGCATGCAAGGCATGCCTTACCTATTTGGTCACCTGCTGCCCAATGTGTTTTTCCATGTGACCACCGCGTTCGACATTCTGCGGCAGGCGGGTCTTGACATCGGCAAGCAGGACTATCTGGGCAGCGGCTGAACCTAATGCGTGCCGCTGCCGGCGGCCGCGACGCTGCCGGCTTCGACCAGCACCATCGTGCTTGGATTGAGATGCGTTTTGATGGCGGAGTTGACCTGCGCCGTGGTCAAGGCTTTCACGGCCGCGGGGTATCCGTCCAGCCAGGACAGGTCATAGCCGCGCTGCGTATTCGAGAGAATGGTGCCCGCCAAGCCGCCGGTGGTCGACAGACCCACGAAGTAGCCGCCGGTGATTCCCTGCTTGCGCGCGGCCAATTCCTGGTCGGTAACGCCGTCATTCCACCACTTGTCGAGCTCCCGTCGAGTGGATGCAACGCCCTTGGACAGTAGCGCCGGTGCAAAACTGGCGTTGATGTTCCAGGCGCCGTCGACAATGCTGTCATCGCCCATGCTCGCACCGATCCCGTAAGTCAGGCCTTCTTTGTCGCGCACGCTGCTCATCAAGCGGCCGGTGAATCCGCTGCCGAGAATTGCGGTTCCCACCCGCAGCGCCAACGAATCCGGATCCTTGTATTTGAGGCCGGTCGCCTGTCCGAGCAGCACGCTTACGCTGGGCTTGTCCGCGAGCGGCACCATGACCTCGCTTGCCGCCGATGATTGCGCGGGTTTCGCGGGTCGAATGTAGTCCTGCCCGCCGCTCCACCCGGAAAATGCCTTGCCGACTTCGGCTTGCGTGTCCGCATCCGAGACATCGCCCGCCACCACCAGCGTCATATGCGCCGGACCATAGAATTTAGCTTGGAATGCCTTGACCTCGTCGAGATTCGCCGACTTGGCCGCCGCTATGTACTCGCTCAACGTATGAGGCCGATTGGGGTGGCCCGCGGGGAATATCGCGCGATCAAAAGCCTCCAAGGCGCGCGCGCCGCTGTTCTGAGCCGAGTGCTCCAACTCGCCGACCATCTGTTGCTTTGCCTTGTTGAATTCCGCGGCTTGCAGCGCCGGAGTGCGCAACTCCGCGGCAATCAGTCCGACCACGAGCGCCAGGTCCTTCTTCAGGCATTTCGCGCGGACTTGCAAGGATTGCGAGCCGACCGAAAAGCTGATTTCGGCGCCAACATTTTCCAATTTGTCGGAAATCGCGAACTTATCGAGCGCCTTCGTGCCGCGGTCGAGCATCATGCCGGAAAGGGTTGGAATCGCAACATTGCCCGATCCCGCCATCGCATCGCCGGCGGGCAGCACGCCCAGAATCACGACCACATCCTTCACCGTGGACCGATAGGTGATCAGATCGATGCCGTCGACTTGCGAACGGTGCGCATGATCCTCCATGTTTGCGGCGAGCGCAGCAGAGGTGAGCGCAAACAGCGCAATCAGTGCATAGAGGCGCATCACGAACCCTTCTCCGTTGTCGGCGTTACGGGAACAAACCAGCCGGTCGTGCTTTGATCCACGGCGAGGTATTTCTTCGCCACCCGCTGCACGTCCTTGGCGGTGACTTGCTGCACCGACTGCGGGAATGTGACATACAAGGTCCAATCACCCACCCCGATCCACTCGGCGAGTTCGCTGGCAACGCCGGCGGTGCCGTCGCGCTTGTAGGCATCCTCGGCTATGTACTGCTGCTTGACCCGGCTGACCTCGGCGTCGGTCACCCCATCGGTCTTGATCTTGGCGATTTCCGTCAGCAGCGCTTTTTCGGCCTGCTCATGACTGGTTCCCGGCGTCAGCGCCGCGTAAACGCTATGCAGCGACAGATCGCGCAGCAAGTCGGTGCCGGCCTCGGCGTGCAGCGCCAGTCCCTGATCGACGAGGGCGCGGTACAAACGCGCGTTCTTGCCCGAGCCCAAGATGGCATCGAGCATCTCCAGCGGCGCCTGGTCGGCATCCCTGCCGTTCGGCACCTTGTGCGCAACGATGACCGTGCCAAGTTCGCCGGGCCGCCTGATCAAAACACGCCGCTCGCCGCTTTGCGGCGGCTCCTCGGTGTAGATA
>Ga0210394_10007914_pt1 | contig 11074 bp, 7 predicted proteins | sample IncBWC12MmetaG_FD_160121 | JGI IMG/M metagenome (GOLD analysis project Ga0210394, IMG submission 160121) | Forest soil microbial communities from Barre Woods Harvard Forest LTER site, Petersham, Massachusetts, United States - Inc-BW-C-12-M | ecosystem: Environmental > Terrestrial > Soil >... | reverse complement strand
CAGAATGCCTTCGGTAATGACCTTGTAGGCTGCCGCAATGGCATTGTCGCGGGAATCAAGAATCTGCCCGGAGCCGAATTTGTTGAACTCGTATTTGCTCAGTTGGAACAGGCCGACATACGACCCGGTGCGTTGCTTGGGGTCGAAACCAGACTCGATCTTGGCAACCGCTTTCATGAAATTGAAATCCAGACCGAAAGCGTCGGAAGCGCGCTTGATCTCCTCGACCGGCGTTCCGACTGGGGTGTCCTTGAGTGACCTTAAGACGATATCCGCTGGTTTCTCGGCAGGCGGCAGTTCGGACCAGACGTAATAGATGAGATACCGAAAATCCTGCGTCACCGGCGCCGGGTTGGAAGCATTGCGCGTTGTCGGCACGGGTTGGGCGATATCATGGTGGCCCAAGTCCACCGATTTTGTCTCGATCGAATCATCGCCGATTTGGGGTTGGGCCATCGACGACGGTCCGGAGCCCGCGTCGGGCACCGAACCAAGCTCTGCTCCAAGCACTTTTCCAGGTCCGGCAGATGCAGATGCCTCCGGCACGGCGGCGGAGAGCGCAGGCGCACCGGGCGTCTCAGCGCTCGCAGCCGCTTCCGGCATTGCGTCCGGCACGGTCGCGCCTGGCGTGTTTCCGCCAAGCTGATGGATCATCCCCGTGAATGTTATAACCAACCCCGTGAATGTTATGGCACCCACGATGCAGGTAGCCTGCAAGGCTTTCATTGCCCCCAACTCCGCGGCACGGTCCCCGAAAGAACGCTACACGCATGTTCCCCATAGTCCAAGACGACACGCTAGATGTTTTTTAGTGGAATGTCCCACGCGAGGCGACGGACAAGATTGGGATGGGTCACATTTACTGGAGCTGTTGCTAATGCGACATCCTTATCGCTGACCGACAGAGCGACGATGCCCGCTAAGTGCCAAAAGCAGATCACCGAGTTCGCACCTGTCAATGTCCACTTACCTCAAAATTGCTGACGTGCTGGCGCGCCGTAGCTTTGTGACAAAATCTTATCCGTGAGCCCCCGCTGTCAGGAACGAAAACTGGCAGGGAACACGATGGCAGGAGGGAAGCGCACTCGACGTCGTTCAGTGCGCGTTTCGATGCTGACTCTCTGAAATCAGGGTTGTCGTCACATCGGCCGTCGATCATAATCTCCTGGTCCCAGCAATGAATGGGTGCCCAAACATGAGTGAGCCAGAAGCGCAACTTGAGGTCGACGCGCCCGGCGGGCAGGACCGGCCACGTCAGAAGCCGCCTGGTGGCAAGAAGCCTGGCTCTCGGGGCACTGTGATCGGAATTATCGGCGGCGTCGTGATCGCTGCCGGAATAGCCGCCGCCATCGTCTTGCCCGGCCGCGTTGCCGACAAACCGCCTGTCGTTGGTGAGGAATCCACGCTGGAAGTGCTTCTACCAGCCGACATCAACGCAGCCCTTCCTACCCTCGATCCCGGGACTTCGAAAACAGCAGTGGATGAGGCGAAGAACTGCAAGGCGCCGCTGGCCTGGGTGACGTTGACGCAACGCCCGGGTGGAAATGGCGGCATGGTGCGCATCCGTTCGGGATCATATACGTCGCCGCCGATCAAGCTCACCCCTGTACCCCAGCGCGTCGCCGTTCCCTATCCCGCGCCTTATCCCACCGGCCGTGGAGTGCTGACACTGGTCGGCGAGGCGGACCAGGTGGGGTTCTACCTGACGCCCGGGGGCGTTCACGACGTGAACGGCACGTATTCCGTCAACGTGCATTGGCAGGTTCGCAACCCTTGCCCGTGAACTTGCCCATGAACTTGCCCAAGAACCTGCCCATGAATGCTCAAATGGGCGAACGCGTCGCCGTGATCGGGAATTGCCGGAAATGAAAAACTTCTTCCGCAACCATCCGATGGTCGGCCTGTGCGTCGCCATGCTCGTGGCCGCGATCCTCACCCAGTGGATCCTCAATCCGAAATCCGGTCCATTCAGCGCATTGACATGGGCGAACTCGCTCACGATCGGCGCCGTGCTTCTGATCATGATGGCTGGGATCGCAATGACCTACGTGGCGACGCGGCTCGCCAGCGATCCCACCGGTTTCGGATTGGTCCCCGTCGGGGAGGGCTATACGGTCGGGCGACGGCTGAACGTGGATTCGCCGGCCGTGGCTGTCCGCAGCGCCGACGAGGTGCTCGACGAACTCGACCAGATGATAGGACTCAGTTCCGTCAAGGACGAGGTCAACAAGCTGCTGGCCGGCATCGAAGTCGAGCGCAAGCGCCGTGAACAGGGCTTGCCGGTGGCGAAGGTGGGCCGGCACATGGTGTTCACCGGACCGCCCGGCGTCGGCAAGACCGAGATCGCGCGCGCGCTCGGGGAAATTTATCGCTCCCTCAAGGTGCTGCGCAAAGGACATGTGGTGGAGGTACAGCGCGCCGATCTGGTCGCAGGCTATATCGGGCAGACGGCCATCAAGACGCTGGACAAGTGTAAGGAGGCACTCGACGGCATCCTCTTCATCGATGAAGCCTACACGCTCGCGGGCGAAGGCAAGGATTTCGGCAACGAGGCCATCGCGGTGTTGCTCAAGTTCATGGAAGACAACCGCGACCGCATCATGGTGATCGCCGCCGGATACCCTAACGAAATGCGGCGTTTCATCGCCGCGAATCCCGGCCTGGCTAGCCGCTTCAACAGGACCATCGAATTCCCGGCCTATGAGCCGAAAGAGCTGGCTGCGATCCTGCGATTGATGGCCAGCCGGCAACGCGCGGAGTTGCCTGACTCACTCGAGCAAAGCCTGGTCCCCTGGATCGAATCCCAGCGAAGAAGCGAGGGCTGGGGCAACGCGCGCGAGATGCGCAACCTTCTGGACAAGGCGGGCGAAGCCCAGTCCTTGCGCGTGGCCGTCGATACGAACGCCGACATCTCCAGGATCGAGCTGGTCGACTTCGAAAACGCAGGCGTGTCCTTGGTGCGAACATACGTCCCGCCGCCTCCACCTCCCCCTCCGCCCGCGCCGATCGTACCACCCCCGGCTCCGACCATCGTTCAACCCGCATTCGCGCCTTCTCCTTCGCCCGACCCATCGGGGCCGCGCGCCGGGCGCCGGCTGAAGGTCGAGGCCGTCATCCCCCCCGAACGCACGCTCGATCAGGCGCTGGATCGCCTCGAAGAGATGGTCGGGCTGGAGTCGGTCAAGGAAGAGGTGAACAAGCTCATGTCGGCGCTTGAAGTCGAGCGCTTGCGCCGCGAGCAGGGGCTCGCCGTCGCGCCCATCAGCCGGCACATGGTATTTACAGGCCCGCCCGGCGTGGGCAAGACCGAGGTCGCGCGCGCGCTCGGCGAGATCTATCGCTCGCTCAACGTGCTGCGAAAGGGTCATCTGGTCGAAACCGACCGCTCGGGCCTCGTCGCGGGCTATATCGGGCAAACCGCCCCCAAGACGCTCGACAAATGCAGGGAAGCGCTCGACGGCATCCTGTTCATCGATGAAGCCTATTCGCTTGCCCGGCCGGGTCAGGATTTCGGTCAGGAGGCCATCGATACGTTGCTCAAATTCATGGAAGACAACCGCGACCGCATCGTCGTCATTGTCGCGGGTTACCCGAACGAGATGCAGCGCTTCATCAACAGCAATCCCGGGCTCTCCAGCCGCTTCACCAAGACGATCGCGTTTCCGCCCTATGCCGCAGACGAACTCACCGCTATCCTCCGGGTGATGGCGAAGCGGCAGAACTACGTGTTGCCGAATGATCTGGAGTCCAGCCTCGATCCGTGGCTCAAGGTAGGCACGCGCAACAAGTCCTGGGGTCAGGCGCGCGAGATGCGAACGCTGCTCGAGCGCGCGCGCGAGGCCCAGGCCACGCGCATTGCGCACGACCCCTCGGGCGACCTGCGTCAGATCACGAAGGCGGATATCGACGCAGCCATTCAGATTTCCGGATACCGCGAGACCGTGCCGGAGAAGATCAGCGATACGATCGTCAAGATTCCGGCCCTCCCCCTCTCGGTCCGTCCATTGTCGGAAGGCACATCCGCGCTGCAGACCGCCGTTGTGACGATCAAGCTGGAAAATAGCCACGGCAGCGGCTTTTTCATCTCCAAGGATGGGTACCTTCTGACCAACCACCACGTGGTCACAGACAAGAAGTTCGTAACGATCAAACTGACGACTGGTCGTCAAATACCTGGCGAGGTGTTGCGCTCACATAAGGCGCGAGACATCGCTCTGGTCAAGGTGAACGAATCTGCCATGGAGGCCCTGCCGCTACAGATCAACCTGCCCGATGTCGCCGCGGAGGTCTACGCCGTAGGTACGCCGAAAGACGAGAAATGGTCGACGACCATCACCAAAGGCATCGTCAGCGGCTATCGCACGGACAACGATCTTTTTGGCACGGGCAACAACGATCTTAAGCTCCTCCAGAGCGACGCTGCCATCCATGGCGGCAGCAGCGGCGGTGCACTGGTGGACCGGTTCGGCAATGTGGTTGCCGTCAGTGTTGGCGGCATCGTCATTACGGCTGACAAGACTGGCTCCAGCCTCAACTTCTTCATTCCGATCGCCGATGCGCTCAAGTTCGTCGCCGTTGAGTTGGACAAGCCGGACGTGGCGTAACCCGTAAACAAGACGGCCTCCCAGGATGGAATCAGAGCGGACAAGCCAGATGACAGCGATGGGCCGGACAGCGGCCCTGCATATCGCCTTCTGGCAGTACGATCCCTTGTACCGTCGCGCGTGGTTTGTCTGGCCGCAGGCGATAGCAATCCTGCTCGCGGTTTGGTTCCTTGCGGGTCTTCCAGCAGCAGCTCCGGTGGGCATTGGCAACTGGGCAAAGCCTGCCGATTGCACCAACGCGTCGACCCCGGGCTGCGCAGCAACCCGGCGCGCCGTCTATTTCTGGGACGACGAAGTCGGCAGACCCACGATTGCCAATCAGATCACGGTCGTCGTCGACCGGTCGGCGTTTCGAAATTCTGCCGCAGGCGACCAGCCGAAACTCAGGGCAGCGCTCGGTGCCTATTATCGCTATGATTGGACGAAGGCGGTCGATATCCTGAAATCGGCGACCGCAAGCGACCCGAACGTTCAGTTCGTCACGGCGCTCGCCCTGCTGGTACCAAATTCGACCGACCAGGCGCGCAACGCGGAAGCGTTGCTGCGCGAGGCCGCCGCCGGGGGACATCGTCAGGCTGGCAGCGTGTTCGGACGCATCCTTTTCGCGGGCGCGGCCGGCTTGCCGAAGGATGAGACGGCGGGACGGAAGTTGATCGATAACGCGGTGGCGGCTGGCGATCCGTACGCGATGCGGCTGGCTGCCGCCGGATACGTCAGCGGCGAACTTGGCGGCGCGTACGATACTGTCAAGGCCGTCGATCTGTTGCGCAGGGCGGCGGATAGTGGCGAACTCATCGCCATGGCGCAACTTGCATACTGCATCGATACCGGGCGAGGCGGGCTTGGCCGCGACGCCGCGAAGACGATCGACTATTTGCGACGCGCGGCGGATGCAGGGTTTGAGGGCGCACAGCTTACGCTCGCGCGATGGTTCAGAGACCGATATGGCAATCGAGAAGGCGAGGATTTGTCGGAATCGATCAAGTGGTACGAGCGGTCCTATCACCAGGGGCAGTCGCTTTATTCTCTGTCGGAGCTCGCTTATGTCTACAGATACGCGCGGGAGGCTCCGTGGTTCGACACCAAGCGCTCGTTTGAATTACTCCAGCTTTGCGCGCCTTACAGAAATGCCTATTGCCATTATTGGGTTGCGCGCGCCTACCACGACGGTGCCGGAACAGCGCGAGACTACGCCAAGGCCTACGCTCACTACACGGTTGCGAAAGAGCTCGGGTGGAAAGACGCAGCCAACAACCTTCAGAAACTCGAGGATTTCCTCCAGTCTGACATCAAGACCGGCGCAGCCGAGCTCGCCAAGAGCACTTTGGCGGGCCTCAAACCGGTACCACGCGTGATCCGGCTACAAACGGCGGAGACTGAGACCGCAGGCCCATCTCCGTGGCCGGACCCCACCCCGCGACCGGCATCACCTTGATCCGCTAACTCATAGTCTTGCCGGCCCGTAACCATTCAAGCGCGTGCGAAGCATGGCATGGGTCTAGTCCATCGTCCGGTAGCCGAGCGCGCGGAGCATGATGCGTCACATCGGTCGCGATCGTGTGAAGAGGTTTCGTCGGCCACGCGGCCATGAAACAATTCGTCCACTGAGCGAAGCCATTTTCCTTGCCCGCGAAGAGAAGCTGAAACCGACGCCTGATAACAATGCTTCTTGATCAAACGAGGGGTGCAAAAAAGCCGCTAATCCGCACAGACCCGAACCAGGGAGGATGGCAATGAAACGGCCCTTACTGATGGTTGCATTTCTAACGCTCGCCTGCGCAGCGCTTTTGGCTCCGATAAGGTCGATGCCGCCAATGCTACTTTCCGATGCTGGCGGGGTAGAATGGAAATGCAGCAGTTCGGCGTTGATTGTGACCACCTGCGCGCCCAACCCTGTCCGCTTCAACGCGATCAACTGACGCCATCAGGCCATCTCGGCTGGTCCGGTTGGTACCGTTAGCGGAAGTTGCGTGCCTCATTCGATCACCTCGTCGGCGCGGATCACAAAGGGATCAGGGACTGCGACCCCGATTGCCCTCGCGGTCTTGAGGTTCACGGCAAGCCTGAACTTTGTCGGCTCCTGCACCGGAAGATCGCCCGGCCGCTCACCGCGTAAAACACGATCCACATATTCAGCGGTTCTGCGGAAGCTCTCTTCCCAGTCCACACTATAGGAAAAGAGCGCCCCTGCTCTGGCAGCTCCGAGGGCGGCGTACATTGCGGGCAACCGATAGCGTAGCGACAGCGCGATAATGAGGTCACGATTTACAAGGGTCACGGCATGCGGAAAGACAACTATTCCGGCATTCTCCGTTGTGGCGTACGAGACTATGGCGTTCTCGATTTCGGCTGCGCCGTGTACACCAGCAGGTGTCGCCTCGATCCCAAAATGGGGCGCTGCATCCGCCAGAGATTGCCAAAACGCCCGGTGGACAGGCGTTTCCGCATGCAGGATCGCCATAACGCGAGCCAGAGAAGGACACCCCTCCTTCAGCATTTGAAGCCATTTGCCGCCCATCGAAGCGTCGTGGCTGGTAAAGCCAGTGATGGTGCCACCAGGATGAGCGAGGCTGGAAACGAACCCGTCACCGATCGGGTCGCCTACGCCAACAAATACGATCGGGGTGTTCCCTGCGCGCGGTCTCAAGACGGCTAAAGCGAGATTGGTGAAGACAACCACAACGTCAGGCGACGACGCAAACAGCTCCGCAATAACGGGCTCCATCTGGTCTGGTCCGTCTTTCCACCAACGAACATCAGCTTGCAGATTAACTCCCGCTCTCCATCCCAACTCGGCGAGCCGAACAAGCAGAGTAGAAAGATACTCCTCTTCCTGCGCCGACTGTGCCGTACCCATCAAAACGGCGACGCGCCGCGCCGGTGATCTTTGCTGGGCAAGCACGTTGACCGGCCACGCGGCAGCCGCGCTTCCGAGCACTCCGAGAAATTCCCGCCGCCGCATGTTTGCCCCTCGCTCGCCAAGGCTGGATCGTGCGCCTTAGACGACCGCTTTGATAGGGCGGAAACGAGCTTCGCCACTGCAACAATGTGCGATCTTTGTTACGAACAGAGAATTGCCAAATCGACTCATGTTGAATCTCCTCTAATCCGACAGTCGCGTAGTCTCGACGCTCCCAAATGATAGGCCCCCCGGTAGGTTTGACATCCTTCCGGGCTGGGGTCACGGTCGTTATATTTTGATCGAACGGTCGGCCGTAAGATCGATTTCCGTCATCTCCCGGCCTCCTGGGTTGTGCGTCATGAATTTGAAAACAAATTTGACTTTGCTTTCCGTCGTGTTGCTGGGGCTGGAAGGCGCGCCGGCCAGGGGTGAAGATTACCCCTCAAGGGCGATCACGATCGTGGTTTCGCTCGCGGCCGGTAGTGGTATGGATGCGATAACGCGCCTCTATTCGGAGAAGTTGTCACAAGCTTTCGGCAAACCGGTCATCGTGGAAAACAAGCCCGGGGCGGCCACGACTCTGGCCGCCAATCAGGTGGCAAAAGCGCCCCCGGACGGCTACACGCTTGTCGTGCTGACCAGCATCGCATTGTCGATCAATCCGACGTTGTTCAAGCAGCTTAATTATGATCCGAAGGACCTTACGCCGATCTCGCTCTATTTGAAGTCACCGTTCGTTCTGGTGATTGATCCCTCGCTGTCCGCGAAAACGCTTTCGGATTTCGTCGAAATCGCGAGAAAGAAGAACCCGCCACTTAGCTATGCCTCGATTGGTACGGGTTCGGTGCAACACATGTCGATGGAGTTTGCCAAGAAGCGGCTTGGTTTCGATGCGACGCATGTGCCCTATCGCAGCGTGCCACAGTCGGTCACGGATTTGATGGGTGGCTTCGTTGCCGCGAGCTTTCTGGAGGCCGGCCTCTCTATACCGCTGATCAAAGAAGGAAAGCTGCGCGCACTCGCGGTTTCTTCGGCGCAACGACTGCCGCTGCTTCCGGACGTGCCGCCGTTCGCCGAGGCATCTGGCGCGGCGGACTATGAAGGTGTGTCATGGCACATGCTGCTGGTACCCTCAAAGACGCCCCAGCCGATCATCGAGCGGCTCCATGGGGAGATGAAGCGCATCATGCAGGAGCCGGAGATGCAGGCGAAAGTTGCCGCGCTCGGCCTGATCCCGAACGATTCGCCGTCGATTGAAGACATGCGCAACTACATACAGTCCGAGCAGCTAAAATGGGGAACGATGGTGAAACAGCTCGGGCTCGAAGGCTCGCAGTAGGCGCCGTCGGCTCCAGGTGGCACACCAATCCCGGCCCTGTTCACCCCGCCTGCATTGAACCTTTCCGGCCTCTGAAGGCACAAAAAGCGCGTACATCCCGAAGAACCGTGAGGAAGGATTGCGCGATGAAGGCCCTGAAAGCATCGATCTGTGTTGCGGTCACCGCGCTCGCCCTCGGCCTGTCGCTCGGCGCGCCATCCTACGCGGGAGAAGATGAGGCGAGCACGCTCAGCCGGCAGATGAAAGAACTTTATCGGGCTGGGAAGTACACGGAAGCGCTGCCATTGGCTCAGAAGTCGCTGGCCCTTCGCGAGAAGGAGTTTGGTGTCGATGATGCGAACGTCGCTATGCCGCTGAATGACCTGGGTACGATCCACTACAATCTGGGTCAATACGCCGTTGCCGAGCCGCTGTACAAGCGGTCATTGGCCATCAGGGAGAAGACGCTCGGTCCGGATCATGCGGAAGTCGCAACTTTGCTGAACAATCTCGGCGATCTCTACCGCGCGGAAGCGCGTTACGCGGAAGCGGAGCCGCTTCTCAAGCGGTCGATCGCCATTCGCGCGAAAACGCTCGGTCCCGACGATCCGTCTATCGTGATGGCGTTGAGCAACCTCGCCGCTGTCTACAGCAATCAGGGTCGGTACGACCAGGCCGAGCCGTTGTTCAAGCGGGGGCTGGCCGTCCTCGAGAAGGCGCGCGGCCCCAATGATCCCGAAGCCACGGTGTTGATGAACAACCTGGCCGATGCCTACACCCATCGGCATCGTTACGCCGATGCCGAGCGGCTGCTCAAGCGATCGATGGCGGTGAACGAGAAGGCTTTCGGACCCGAGCATCCCGACGTCGCGCAGGCGCTGAACAATTTAGCCGCGCTTTACGCGCGCCAAGGGCGCAACGCCGATGCCGAGCGGCTTTTCAAGCGGTCGGTGGCCACCTTCGAGAAGACGCTCGGCCCGAACCATCCGGATCTCGCGGGTGTGCTGGAAAACCTGGCCGGTCTCTACAAGGATCAGGGTCGCTACGCCGATGCCAAAGAACTTTTCAAGCGGTCGATGGCCATTCGCGAGAGGGCAGGGTCGCCAAGCTGAATAAGTCGGACGTTGCGACAGCCGGATAGGTCTCGATCAGGGAGAACTGTTTGCACTGGGTCCAATAGCTGAAGTCGCAGTTGCGCGCGAGACGCCCAACCGGGCGCGTAAGAGCGACGCGTAACTCCCTACAACACCTGAAACACCTCTAACGTCCGCCCGTTCGCCTTGCGAGAGCCGGTGGCAATCGAGCAGATGCGGTTCATCCAGTCATATTTCTTCGAGCTGGTCTCAAAGTACGGCGTGGCGCGGAAATAATACGTGGCCGGGTCGACATTCTCGCCGCGATTGAGGCGATCAATGACCTCCCTTGGGCCATGGCGAAGCCCCTTCCAGTGCATATAGACGTGCTGCTTGTCGTCGGTCTCGAGCGTGATGCGCACCTCGATCTCCAGAGCGTCGTCGCGGCGCAAGATCACCCAGCTGCCGCCGCCCGGCAACACCGAGCCCTTGAGCTTCGGTCCTTCGAAGCTGCCGGTGATGAGTCGGCCGATGCGTCGGATGCCGTACGGCGTATCGCCGAGAATGTGGATGTCGAATTCGAGTGTGATCGTGAATAGAAATTCCGTCTTGATCTCAGACATGGAGGTTCTCCCGCGGCCGCCCGTGGCGACGTCAGCTTCACTCGTGACCAGACTATCATGCAAGGCGCATCGAGGTTCCGCTACAAGTTCGCGCCGCGATAACAATGCCAACTGATTGCCGCGAAGGTCGCTCGCGGTTGCCAGCCTTTTGAGCCACGAGGTCCGCTTGGGGTCAAAAGCAGAAGTGGCTCGGCCGGAATGGCATGTCGGTTCTGCCCTCAAGAACCGACATCGTCAGCCTGATCGATCATGTCCGTTAAGTGCGGTGGCCTCAACCGGTCGACGCAACACTTTATCTTAAAGAGAAAAGATGGAGTGTGGCGATGGATCGGGGATTTCGTCGAGGATTTACAGCGACCGAGAAGACGGAATTATGGGATCGCTGGCGGCGCGGGGAGTCGCTGAAGGCGATCGGGCGAGCGTTTGGCAAGCCGTCATCGTCGATTTATTTCCAGGTGTCGCCGTCGGGTGGAATTCGTCCGGCGCCTCGGCGTCGCTCGCGGTTAGCGCTGACATTTGCGGAACGTGAGGAGATATCGCGAGGCCTTGCGCTC
>Ga0210394_10007913_pt1 | contig 11074 bp, 9 predicted proteins | sample IncBWC12MmetaG_FD_160121 | JGI IMG/M metagenome (GOLD analysis project Ga0210394, IMG submission 160121) | Forest soil microbial communities from Barre Woods Harvard Forest LTER site, Petersham, Massachusetts, United States - Inc-BW-C-12-M | ecosystem: Environmental > Terrestrial > Soil >... | reverse complement strand
CATCAAGCTTTTGACACCTGGATGAAAAAGGCCGATGGCAAGGCGGTGATCGACTACGCGTTTCACTGCATCATCACGGACTTGCCCGACGCGCAGCTGCAGGAGATGAAGACGCTGGTTCATGAGGGCGTTCCGACGTTCAAGCTGTTTATGGCATACCCCGGTGTGTTCATGCTTGACGATGCTTCGATCTTTCGCGCGATGTCGGCGGCTGCGGATTTCGGCGGCATGATCTGTATGCATGCAGAGAACGGCGGCGCAATCGATGTCATCGTCCAGCGCGCGCTGGCCGAAGGAAAGCGAGCTCCGAAGTATCATGCGTTGACGCGCCCGACCACGGCTGAGGCGGAAGCAACGTCGCGTGCCATCGCGCTTGCGGAGATGGCGGGTGCGCCGGTTTACATCGTGCACTTATCGTGTAATGACGCGCTCGAGAAGGTTCGCGAAGCACGCGATCGCGGATTGAGAGCCTACGCGGAAACGTGCCCGCAGTATCTTTATCTTTCACTCGAAAATATGGACGCTCCAGGATTCGAAGGCGCGAAATACGTTTTTACTCCACCTCTTCGCGAAAAGTGGCATCAGGAAAAGCTCTGGCAGGGACTTGCTCAGGACGATCTCCAGGTAGTTTCAACCGATCATTGCCCGTTCTGCTTCAAGGAACAGAAAGAACTGGGAAAAGATGACTTCACGAAGATTCCCAATGGTGGCCCTGGAATCGAGCACAGGCTGAGCCTGGTCTACAGCGGAGGCGTCCACGGTAACCGTTTCTCGCCGAATCGTTTCGTGCAGCTCGTTTCGACCGCTCCTGCGAAGCTCTTTGGTCTCTATCCTCGCAAGGGGACGATTGCAATTGGCTCAGACGCAGACCTCGTCGTGTTTGACCCAAACGCGGAGCATGTGATCAGCGCGAAGACTCACCACATGCGCGTGGATTATTCGATGTTCGAAGGCGTCCGTGTAAAAGGCGCGCCGAAAGTTGTGTTGTCCCGCGGGCGTACACTCATCGAGAATGGCAAATTTGTTGGAAAGGCCGGAGCGGGCGAATTCATCAAACGAGAGAATCCAGCGAGATTCTAGCCGCTGGCGATTCCTGCCAATTAAGGCCGCGAAACACCTGAAACCCACGGGATTCCAACCAGGCCTCCATTAACGTGCACTTCAACGACGTCGCCGGTTGCGAAGCGGTCAAAATCGCCTGGGTCTACAGGGACGCGCTCGAAGCGCCGGTCTTCGCGCCAGGAATTGACGATTAGGCGGCGGCTTGGAACCGGGCCGCGCATTGCGAACTTGCCAACCACCCGCGCCGTTTCGATCTGCGGCGGCGTGTGGTCAAGCGCACCATTTGCCAAAAGCAACAGCGCGAGTAGCCAAGGAATCGGAATAAGCCCGTAATATACTCGTTTTAATGCTTCGACCTCAGCGTGTCGGAGCGCGCGTCGCTCCACCCAAATCGCCACCCCGAGGGTCAAAAAGAACAGCACGCCGATGAAAATGAGGATTCCATCGAGATCGAGAGCCGGATAGCGTCCGCTCGCCGCAACAAATGCGATTGCACCGAGCAGGAAAAGCGCAGTGCGATTCAATAGTTTGCTGCGAAGCGAAAATTCAGCAGCCGCCGAGCCTAGCCCACAAGCCTCGCAGACATCCGCGTTCCGATCCGCTCCACAGTTCAAACACCGCGTCATGTTTATGTCCGCGCTGACCCCAACAATAATTCATGCTAAGCGGTGCCTTATGACCTGTCAATTCAGGCACACGCCCACGCCCTTAAATTAGACACCAGGAATCCCGGTGACGGTTCACGTATAATCGCAAAATGACGCTGCCGCAGTTTTTTCTAAAGCAAAAGGAAGCCATACGGACTCGTAGCCGTGACGTATTTGGCATGATTCGTCCGGAGGACATGGGCTGGAAGCCGGAAAACGGAGCGCTGACCGTCGGGGAATTGTTGCGGCACTTGTGGGTGTCTGAAGAGGGCGTGCGGCGGTGTGCGATAGAAGGTGATTTCGCGTATTACGAGATTCGCGTGCCGAAAGGACTGCACGCTGTGATGGGCTCTCCCGGTTCGCTTGAAGACGAATTGAAAAACCTCGAGCGGGTGCACGCGGAAACTATCCAGGCCGTGGTAGCCTTGCCCGAAACTGCTTTTGACGAGGACCGATCACATGCCGCGCTAGGCTTTCGCCGGAAGGTTGCCGTGATTCTATTCGGGATCAACGAGCATGAGATTCATCATCGCGCTCAATTAATGACCTATTTGAGGATGCTTGGAACGCCAGTTGCGCTGAAGCTCGTTACGAAGTAGCGCCACCGGACATGGCTACTTGACTTGGCGGACGCTCGCTGGTTGGACGTCGTTGCAAGCCATTACTTCGTCGCGCCCGTTGGTGATTAGTCCGCAATCGATGTCTCGGGCACTTCGAATTGCTTCCTCCGCGGTGGAACCACGCGCGGTGGCGCAATGCGAGCGGTCTTTAAAGTTTACACAGACTTCGTATTCCTTTTGTGTTTGCTGCAAAGTGGAATACAGGAGCACGCCAAAGAAGGCGATACCGCCAAGCACCACGATCCAGCGCATCTGTGTCGATTTCTTGGCCATGGAATCCCTGGGCATCCCGCCACGCGACTAGTCTAAACTATCTGTTTCCCCTGTCGCTCGCCGGTCCAATTCCCGCTCGATATACTTCTTCAGATGTGGCGCGAGAGGCTCGTGCTTTGCAACTTCCTTTAGATCACTAACCGTGAGATTGGGAAGCATTGCTAACACGACGGGCACCGGCGTGTGAGCGTTGCGCATCAGTCCAAGCCGAACATTGTACTGGCAAGACCATTTCGAGTGTTGCGCAATCGCGATCACCACTCGTTCGGGTACGTCCGGCTTCGCGAGTACCTTCAGTATCTGGCTCTCGGTAAGAAATCCGTTGCCAAGAGCCAACTTGATTGCCTGCGGATGCCCTTCCGCCAAAACGGCTCCTGCAATCCTTGATGGCCCGCGCCGCGCCAAAGTTAATTTCTCTCCAACCGGCAGATGGGGGATGCGCGTGAGAATAATGCCTTCGGCCGCTCGACGGATGTCAGCCGGAGCGGATGGCTGCAAACTGACGCTCACCAAATCGAAAAGAAATAGCTGGCGGAGAAGAGCGAGCGTGATGCGTCTGGGAGTGTGGGGATGCCTGGCAAGCCGCAGGCGAACGCGTTCGCTCGAAGTCCATTTACCCGCATCGGCAACAGCGGAAAGGAGTTTCGAGGTGAGATCTAGACGCTCAAGCAGGTGAACAACGTCAGGCTCGTCGAAATTCGGATTCTCGAGTAGCGCAAGCAGAGTCGCTTCACTGGCATCGTGAACCAGAACTTTAATTTCTTCGGCACTGGCTGACCGCGCGTGTTGTGCGGCCAGAGCGGCGTCATCCGGCATGGGCCTTGCGTCGTCCCGAGCGGATCGCGAGCTGAGCTGCGGCCTCCGCGGGCTTCATCGCAAGCGAAATCAATCTCGCGCGGGGAGCTACACGATTCAAACCCTCATCAATCGCTGTGTCAAAAAATCTGCTGCGCCCCACCGCACCGCCAGCTTTCGCGATGGGAATCTCACGATCGTTCAACTTCAGTCTGGACAGTACACTGGCAACAAGCTCGATGAGGGATTCGGCCGCGTTGGACAAAATGGACTCGCAGACCGGATCTCCCTTGTCTCCAAGCTCGGCGACCAGCGGGAAAATTCGGGGAAACACATCATCCGGATTCTTCACAACCCAATCGAGAACTCGATTCCACTCCGCGCATCCCAGCCATTTCAGCACGCGTTCGGATAGCGCCGTTGCGGGGCCACGATTTTCTTCAGCACGGACCACAGCGGCAAGCGCGCGCCTTCCGATGTCAAACGCGCTGCCCTCATCGCTAAACCAAGGACCGCGGCCACCTGCTCGCGCTGTCTCGCCGCCAGTGCCACGGCCGTATGCGGCCGAGCCCGTGCTGATTATCAGTACAAGTCCTTCGCCGTCGCCTACCGCCGCTTGCAGTGTGATTGCCAAGTCTGTTGTGACCGTCACCGTCGCCTGGGGAAACGCATTCTCGAGGAAGGTACCAATCCGCCTTGCAACCACATCTCTGCCTGCTCCGCCGATGCCGGCGTAAATACCACGAATATCTCCGGCTTTGATGTGATGATGTTCGAGCACTACATCGGCAGCGTCACTGAGAGTGAACCACGCCTTGGCGTAGCCCGCACGAATCGGATTCGATGGGCCTGCCGTTGAACGGGCGAGCGTCTTGCCAAAACCATCGACGAGCACGCAATCTGTTTTTGTCCCGCCGCCGTCAAGCCCCAGGAAATATTCTGCGTTGGCATCTTTTTTCTCGGACATTCATCCTCGCTGTGCTTGACAGGCTTCAAAGACGGCAGTTAGCATCGCGCGACCCGCCAGCCTTCATGAGAAACGGGCGCGATGCAAATCAGCCCAATCGATCTCGCTATCCTAGTTCTTTACCTTGCAGGTATCACGCTTTTTGGCGCGTGTTTCCGGCGCGGTCAAAACAGTCTTCGCGATTATTTTCTTGGCGGGCGCACGGCGCCTTGGTGGGCAATCGCTTGCTCCATTGTCGCCACCGAAACCTCGACACTCACAATTATCAGCACTCCCGGCATTGCTTACGGCGGAAACCTCGGATTCTTGCAAATCGTGCTGGGCTATCTTGTCGCGCGCGTGATTCTGTGTGTTGTACTGATCCCGCAGTATTTCCAAGGCGAATTCTACACGGCTTACCAGCTTCTCGAAAAGCGATTTGGGATGCGAATGCGGTCGGCGGCTGCGGTGGTGTTCCTGGTCACTCGCGCGCTTGCGGAAGGCGTTCGAATATCGGCCATCGGAAAGGTGGTGAGTGTCGCGTTCGGGACGGGCGAACGAATCTCAATCTTGATTATCGCGGTGCTCACTTTGTTCTATACGTTTGAAGGAGGGATGCGTGCTGTGATCTGGACTGACGTGATCCAGTTCGCGCTCTACATTACGGGTTCGGTGGCGGCATTCTTTTTACTGCTTCACAAGATTCCAGGTGGCTGGATGGAGGTTACCCGTGTCGCGGCCGCGGCGGGCGGCAAGCTCACGATTTTTGATTTCGCGTTCAGCCTCACAAAGAGCTACACGTTCTGGGCGGGCATTCTCGGCGGCACGTTTCTCACGATGGCGAGCCATGGGACGGATCAAACACTCGTACAGCGATTGCTCGCGGCGCGGAATGAGAAAGACAGCAAGACGGCGTTGCTCGCCAGCGGCTTGATCGTATTCGTGCAATTTTCCCTGTTCCTCATGCTGGGCGTGATGCTGTTCGTATTCGCTCAACACGGAGCGCTGCAGAATCCCGGTGATGACCCCGACCGCCTCTACCCTCAATTCGTCGTTCACCACATGCCTGTAGGCCTCAGCGGACTCGTGCTGGCGTCAATCTTTGCGATCGCGATGTCAAACGCCAGTGGTTCGTTGAACTCGCTGGCTTCCTCCAGCATCATAGACCTCGGGAAACGGCGAACCGACCGGGGAGCGCTGGCGATGGGGCGCTCGCGGATTATGACGCTTGTCTGGGGCGTGATTCTCGCGCTACTCGGATTGATTCATTGGGGGCCGGTTTTAGTCGCTGGTCTTACAATTACGTCGATTACATATGGGGCTATGCTGGGTGTGTTTTTGCTCGGGACATGGAATCGGCACGCAAATGAAACAGGGGCGCTCGTGGGCTTCGGGGTCGGGTTGGTGTCTATGCTCTGCGTCGCACGGTTTACGGTGCTTGCGTGGACTTGGTACGTTTTGGTCGGCACGATCATTACCTACTTCATCGGCGGACTTGCAAGTATCGTCACCGCTGGCATGACACGGCCTGAGCTGAACTCGCCGATGGGCTAGGCATCACTTTCTACGGAATTATTCTACGGACCAACGGAGAAATTTATCGTCATTTCTGCTGAAACGAAGCCGACACAGCGCCTCGAATTAATTCGCGGGCTCGGCGCTTGGGCTGCCGCTGCGATCGTCGTTGGCACGATGATCGGGACAGGAATTTTCCTCAAGTCAGCTGAGATGGCCCGCGAGGCTGGGTCGACCGCAGTCGTATTTGGTGCGTGGATTGTGGGCGGAGTGCTGTCGATGTTTGGCGCGCTTAGTTTCGCCGAACTCGGAGCGGAAATACCGGAGGCTGGCGGCGAGTACGCGTACCTGCGGCGCGGTTTTGGTCCTGTGTGGGGATTTCTGTTCGGATGGACACATTCAATCGTCGGCCGTCCTTCGTCCACCGCATCGATTGCGGCTGGCTTGATGCGGTTTGTTGGCTTTTTGTTTCCGGCTATCTCTGCGCCTATCTATACGTTCCACGTACAATTGCCTTTTTTCTCGGGGCATCATTCTGAGTTTGCGTTTACGTGGGCACAGCCGCTTGCCGTTCTCGCACTCATCCTGATGACGTTTATAAATTATCTCGGCGTTCGGCTCGGTGGACAAGTCCAGATCGGCCTCACGATCATCAAAATCACCTCGGTGGCCGCTATTATCGGCTTCGGGTTCTTTCTCTCGCATGGGCGTGCAGCAAATTTCCAACCGATTTGGCCGACATCACTATCCTGGAGCACAACGACGGGCTTTCTGGCGGCGCTAGCCGCGGCGCTGTGGGTGTTTGATGGCTGGGAAGACCTGAACCTGGTTGGCTCTGAAATCAGGGAGCCCGGTCGAAACATTCCTCGCGCTTTAATCGGCGGAGTTGCGTTTGTCATTGTTCTCTTCAGCGTTTTTAGCGCGGTTTGCTTTTACGCATTGCCGTTTGATGTCGTTGCAGCGTCCCAGCACGTCGCGTCGGATGTCGTAGAAAGCTTTGCGGGTCGCGGCGCGGCCGTGTGGGTCACATTGGCGATGGTAATCTCGGCACTCGGCACTTTGAACTCGTCGGTACTTAGCGGCGCTCGTGTCGATTACGCTATGGCGCGAGACGGAATCTTTTTTCGGTTCGCAGGATCTATCCATCCTAAATTTCGTACTCCTGGCAACGCACTGATTTTTCAGTGCTGTCTTGCCAGCGTGATGGCTTTGACGGGAACATTCGAAGATCTCACTTCCCTCTTCATTTTTGCCGGATGGATTTTCTACGGTTTGGCGGTTGTCGCGCTCTTCCGCTTGCGCCGCTCGGAACCTAATATGCCGCGGCCCTACAAGACTTGGGGCTACCCGGCGGTTCCGCTGATTTTTGTGATTGGGGCGATGGCGCTCACCGTCAGTATTTGGATTCAGCGACCTGTGCGTTCGTCAATCGGCCTGGCTTTGATGTGCTCCGGCCTGATTTTTTATCGGTACTGGAGCACACGGACGAATGAGTAGTGGCGCACTGAAGGCGCTATACGTTCTGAAACGCTTCACTAGGAACATTCAATGGGACAAGTTGGGGGTGAAACAGGTGCGCGAGGAGTTCGACTCCATCTGCGAGTCGTGGGCCGGGACGCGAAAAATAACTATTAGCATCAACCCCAAAAACCCGCTTGTCGCGTATAGCCGGCAGATTCTCCCAACTAGTCGGCAGCGCTTGGAAATCGAATTCATCTATGGCGCGGCGTAAACTATATCCGCACGGCATCACAACGATGATCTCCGCAGCGGTTTCCGCGATTTGCTCCGCCGTGACGCGAAACGACGGCTCGCCCGCACGTCCTAATACGTCCTCGCCCCCCGCCGTCACAACCATTTCTGGGACCCAATGCCCGGCTATGTAAAGCGGATCCATCCATTCGAGGCAAAGGACGCGCGGCCTGGGAGCGGCTGCAACTTTCATTTCAATCGCGGCAACCCTTTGCGCGAGAGTAATTGCCAACCCCTGAGCATCTCGCCGCCGGCCCGTCACCTCGCCAATCCTGCGAATGTCTTCCCACACATCCGCAAGCGAGTGAGGCGTTAGTGCAAGAATTTTGGGTCTCTTCGAAAAACGAGTAAGTGCGGTAGCCAGATCCTCTGGCGAAGCCGCACAAACGTGACAAAGATCCTGCGTAATAATCAGATCAGGCGCCAGTGTTGCAAGCAGCTCCGCGTCCACCGCGTAGATGCTCTCGCCGCGTGAGACAAGATCCATCACTTCTTGATCAATTCGCGCCGGCGCCGCTTGAGGATCGACCCGCGGGCGAATCAGCGGCGGCTTCTTCGCGGCCTCAGGGGGATAGTCACATTCATGCGTTACCCCGACAACGGAATCGCGGAGACCGAGAGCGTAAAGAATTTCTGTCGCTGACGGCAGGAGTGAACAAATCCGCACGGTTCAATGGTACAAGAGATACTTCTCACGCATCGTTCGAAATTTATCGAGATCAGCAGCCCAACCGGCTTCGATTTCCGTTGGGTCTGCGCCGCGCGCGAGCTTATCAACCGTGGATTGCGAACCAAGAAGTTCAATCATTTTCTCGGCATGGAATTGCGTGGGATACAACGTGTGCAGAATTGAGGCAAGCTGAAGACCGGCCGCAACCGGCCGAAACGTAGTGCGATCCTGCAAATCGATCGAGATTCCTCTGCACAGTGCCCCGCCGTACAGACCACTCGTTGGGGTAAACTCTGTCGCCGCGAATCGCACCCCCTTCAGTTGGCGGCGATTCAACTCGGTCATTAGCGCAGTTGAATCAATCCAGGGTGCACCAAGAAGCTCGAACGGAGTTGGCGTGCCTCGCCCCACAGAGACGCCTGCTGCTTGCAGGATTTCGATCCCCGGATAGAGAAAGTTCTCTCGCAAAGTGCGCAGCGCCGGCGACGGTGCGATCCAGGCAAGTCCCGTCATATCATAGAAATCGCGCCGGTGCCAATCTTGCATCGCAACCACGTGAAGGTCAGCGCCGATTCTATTTTTGGAATTGAACATCTGCGCCAGCTCGCCCATGGTCATCGCGTACCGCACGGGCATGGGGAAGTAGCCGACAAAGGAAACCCGGTCACGATCAAGCACTGGACCCTCAATAATCTCGCCGCCGAGCGGGTTGGGCCGATCGAGTACGACGAATGCGATATGTTGTAGGGCCGCCGCCTCCATCGAGTATGCCATCGTCGTGATGTAGGTGTAGAAACGCACTCCTGCGTCTTGAATATCGAATACGAGCATGTCGATGCCGCGAAGCATCTCGCCCGTAGGCCGTCGTGTGGGCCCGTACAGGCTATAGATCGGCAGTCCCGTGGGGGCATCCGCTTGATTGGAAACCGACGCGTCTGCCACGCCGGCGATCCCATGTTCGGGGCTAAAAATGGCTATCAGATTCACTCCCTCAGCGCGCGCGAGAAGGTCAATCGTCCGGTGGCCGTGCGAATCAAGCCCAGTCTGGTTGGTGATCAATCCGATTCGCTTGCCACGCAGTGACGAGAATTTCTCCGCCTCCAGCACATCAATACCGGTTTTCGTATGATCGCCAGTTTTGTTGTCGTCGTCGCCGATTAAGGCTTGAGCGGGGGTGGCGGGTTTTTTTTCAGAACTCAGCGCAAAAATAAAAAGCACTCCGGCTATTAGCGGAAGAAATGAGAGTAAACGGAAACGAAACATCGGCTGGGAGGCTCGGTTGTGCCGCATGAAACCGTGTGCTATATACAGCCGCGGGATGCAGTCGTCAACATGGAACGCCCGAAGAGATTCGTTCCGGATACTCGGGCTCTCCTCGATAGCGCTGCTCCTTCTCATGACACCTTCCGCCCGCTCCCAAAAGCCCTCGCCGAAGAAGACTCGCGTCTCACCCGGTAGTTCAGTGTGGGTTGAGTCCACATTGAGGAAAATGACCCTCCGTGAAAAGCTCGGGCAGATGCTGATGCCTTATTATTTCGGCGTTTTTGAGTCCACGGAAGGCCCGGCATACAAGGATTTGCTTCATCAGGTGGAGGACAATCACGTTGGAGGGTTCATCCTCGGCACCATTCGCAGCCCCCTGGGAATTGAGCGCAGCCAAGTGTATCCCACAGCCGTGATTACGAATGCTCTCCAGGCTCATTCCAAAGTACCGCTCCTGATCGGCGCCGATTTTGAAAGTGGCACGGGCATGCGGCTCGATGAGGGAACGAACTTCCCTTCCGCGATGGCAATCGGCGCGACAGACGACCCACAACTCGCGTACACGGCCGGTAAGGACACCGCGCTTGAGGCCCGTGCTGCCGGAATTCACTGGATCTTCGCTCCCGACGCGGATGTTAACGACAATCCCGCGAATCCGATTATCAACATCCGCTCGTTTGGAGAGGATCCGCGGCAGGTGGCTGATTTCGCCGGGCAATTCATTCGTGGCATCGAAGAAAATGGAGCGCTTGCAACCGCCAAGCACTTCCCCGGTCATGGGGATGTGACCACCGACTCGCATCTTTCGCTGCCGGTTGTTCCGGATGACCGTAAGGAACTCGAGAATAACGAGCTCGTACCTTTTCGAGCCGCAATTGCTGCTGGCGTTAGCTCGATCATGCCTGGCCATCTGGCAGTACCCGCGCTCGAACCGGACGTTACCGTTCCGGCGTCGCTTTCGCGCAACATCCTAACGGGCCTTCTGCGTGATGAGTTGAAATTTCGCGGGCTCATCGTTACCGACGCAATGGACATGGGCGGCGTAACGTCGATGTACCCTCCCGACGAAGCTGCCATAAGGGCAGTCGAAGCTGGAGCAGATGTCGTCCTTCAGCCGCCAGTGCCGGATGCTGCCTTGGCAGGCCTTGAAAATGCAGTCAAATCGGGAAGACTTTCAGAAAAACGAATCGATGAGTCGGTCAGGCGAATCCTTCAGGCAAAGGCGCGACTCGGACTCGACAAGGATCGCCTTGTTGACATCCCGCGGCTGAGTCAGAAATTCGGCCTGCCGAAATTTGCTGATGACGCACAGGCCATCGCGGATCGCGGCGTCACTCTTCTCCGCAATTCCGAGAATCTCGTGCCTCTGAATGCTTCGCGACCGTTGCGCGTGCTGCTTGTCTCGCTCTCAGCCGACCCCGATGCGTATCCTAGCGCTACGCTTGAGAGCGAAATTCGCTGGCGGGTGGATTCACTCAAGTCTCTTCGCGCCGATACGCAATTCGTCAATGTCAGCACGCTGAAGCTGCCA
>Ga0210394_10007912_pt1 | contig 11074 bp, 6 predicted proteins | sample IncBWC12MmetaG_FD_160121 | JGI IMG/M metagenome (GOLD analysis project Ga0210394, IMG submission 160121) | Forest soil microbial communities from Barre Woods Harvard Forest LTER site, Petersham, Massachusetts, United States - Inc-BW-C-12-M | ecosystem: Environmental > Terrestrial > Soil >... | reverse complement strand
CCAAGTAACAGCGCCACAACGAGTGCAAACGTCATTGGATCTGTGGGCTTCACCTCAAAGAGTATGCTGGCCAGGAAACGTGTGAGCGCCAGCGAGGCTACAACTCCGAGAACTGTTCCGACGACAATGAGAAGGAATTCCTCCCGGACCAGGAGACCGAGCACCTCGCTGGATTGTGCTCCGAGCGCCCTGCGAATGCCAATCTCACGGGTGCGCTGCGAGACGCTGTACGCAGTAACGCCATATATCCCGACCACCGAAAGCGTCAATGCGATTGCGGCAAAGGCGCCGATCAGAATCAACGTCAATTTCCTGCTTTGCACCGAAAGGCCCACATAGTTTTCGAGCGGCGTGATGCGCGAAATCGGCTGCGTTGGATCGATGGAGTGAATGGCTTCTTGTGCGGCGGAGGAAATCGCTGCGGGAGCGCCGCCGGTGCGAATTACAAACATCATCAGGCCATCGGGAAATGGCCACTGCTGATGAGGGACGTACATCTGCATGTCGGGAACAGCATCGAGACCAACGTGGTGCACATCTCCGGTGACGCCGACTACGGTCCACCACGGCTTATCCACGCCGCCGAGCTTTACTCGCTTGCCGATCGGATCTTCGCCGGGCCACAAGCGGCGTGCCGTGGTTTCGCCGATCAGCAGGACTTGGGGCGCAGTAGCTGTGTCGGCGGGAGAAATGTCACGGCCACGAAGCAAGGGAATGCGCATGGTTTCGAGGAATCCCGGAGTGATGCAGTAGCGTTCGGCGCTAGGGTCTTCTTCGGGGTTGGGGTGCATTTTACCTTCCGCGTGAAAACCGTACCTGTCAATGTTCCCGGCTAGAGGAATCTGACTAGCCGCACCGGCAGATTGCACACCGGGCAATGCGCCAAGGCGCGCAACGGCGTCGGCAAAATATTGACGCAGGATTATGTTGTCATTGAAGCGCTGGCCGAGAACCGAGGTTTGCATCGACAGCACGTTGGCGGGATCAAATCCCGGCGAGACCACGAGCAAGCGGCTCAAGCTGCGTAGCAGAAGGCCCGCGCTTATCAGAAGGGTCAGGGAAAGAGCAACTTCGGAGACGATCAGCAGCCCGCGCAAGCGGCGGCCGGTGACACTCCCGCTGGCGCGTGTGCCCTCCTTCAATGAATCGTGCACGTCCGTTTTCGACAGGCGGTACGCGGGGGCAAGACCCGAGGCGATACCAATGAGCAAAGCAACACCAACAGTGAATAACAAGACTCGCCAATCGAGATGCACTTGATCGAGGCGCGGCAGATCGCCGGCACCGAGAACCGCCAGCACTCTGGGCGTCCAGTAAGCGGGGATGAGTCCTGCTGCGGCGCCCAGCAGGCCGAGAACGCAGTTTTCCACGAGCAGTTGGCGAATGATCCTGACGCGCGGCGCGCCCAGCGCTGTACGCACGGCGACTTCACGTTCGCGATTGGTCGCGCGCGCGAGGAGCAGGTTGGCAAGATTCGCACACGCCACCAGCAACACGAAAGAGACGGCCCCGAGCAGGATGTAGAGTGACGCGCTGGCGGGCCCGAGTAGCTGTTCGGGGGTGGGGGTGAGAATTACACCGGCATCATCATAATCTTTGGGATATGCCTTCGTCAGCGCGTCGGAGATTGTGTCCATTTCGGCGTTGGCTTGGGTGAAGGCGACGCCGTCACGGAGTCGCCCAATCGCGACCAGGTGATGGCAAGTGCGACAAGCCCAGGGCTGCGAAACGTCGTAGCCGAGCACCCGCCAGATTTCCACGGTGCCGCGAGGACCCTGGCTCATCAAGGATTGATAACTCGAAGGCAAAATACCGGCCACGATGTACTGGGTTGCGTTCATGTTGATGGGCCTGCCGACGATGTTAGGGTCAGAGTTGAATTTGCGCTGCCACAGCGAGTGGCTAAGAATTACCACTTTGTTAGCGTTGGGAGCATCCTCTTCGGGCAGGAAATCGCGCCCGATTTCAGGATGGATGCCGAGCGTGCGGAAATAATTGCTGGTGACACGGAGGCCGTTGAGCTGTTCAGGCTCGCCGACTTGCAGCACAGGCTGCCAGGAACTGTAAATGGCGAGTTGCTCAAAACTTTTATTCTGAGCTTTCCAATCGAGGTAGGTGGCGTAGCCGACGTTTTCAGGGGAGCCGTCGCGGCTTTTTTCCCACACCATCGTGAGGCGGTCCGGGTTGCGATACGGGAGCGGCCGCAGCAAGACTCCGTTGACCAAACTGAAGATCGCAGTGTTCGCGCCGATGCCGAGGGCCAGGGTCAGCATAGCGACGGCGGTGAAGCCGGGAGACTTGCGCAGGATACGCAGGCTGTACCGAACGTCCTGCGCGAGGTGCTCGAACCATTGCCAGCCCCACTCCATGTGACTTATTTCTCTCAGCACGGTTACGTTGCCAAATCGACGCCGGGCAGCGGCGCGAGCGTCCTGTTCCTGCAGGCCCCGCTCCAAATGTTCCTGCTGGCGGATTTCGAGATGCAGGCGCATCTCCTCTTCGAGGTCCGCGTCGAATTGGCGCCGATGCGCCAGCATCCACATCCGTCTTCCGAGTTCACGCAGCCAGTTCATGAACGAGCTCCCTTCAGACCGCCTCAATCACACGGGTGATCGCCCCGATGACGCGTTCGAACTGAGTCATCTCAAGAGCGAACTGTTTGCGTCCGGCCGAAGTCAACTGATAGTACCGAGCGCGGCGGTTGCCAGCCGTTGTACCCCACTTCGCAGTCACCCAGCCTTTAATGAGCATCCGTTGTAACGCCGGGTAGAGGGAACCTTCTTCAACTTGGAGAACATCGTCCGACGTCTGCTGAATCGAATTGGCGATCTCATATCCGTGCATTTCGCCGGATCGCGCGAGGGTTTTTAAAATCAACAGATAGAGCGTTCCTGGAGGAATCTCGTCTGAGTGCAAATGAGCACCTCTTGACATAGTTAGACTATGCCAGTGTCAGATGGTTAGCAGTCTCTGTCAAGGAGGATCAGCCGTGGTTCCAGGGTTCCACAAAGAAACGGCCTTGTGGGAAGCGAAGCGCGATTCCGGATGGTCGGCCAACCGGAAGTAATAGCGCGAATCGGGTCCGCTGGGATTACTTCCGGTTCCCCGTCATCCGTACAGGACAGGCAACACACGCCGGAAGGATTGCTACTTGATACCGATGACCATCGAATCGGGGCCGATCAAATGCTCTACTCGGGTTTCGCGGAATCCTGCTTCCTTCATCCAACCGGAGCAGTCAGCGCCGGTGTAGTTGAAACCGTCGGAGGTTTCGATCAGCATATTCAGGCTCATCAGCAGTCCAAAAGCGTTGTCAGAGCGTTCATCGTCGATGATGCTTTCGTAGACAATGTATGCGCCGCCGCTCGGTAGTGCTTCATGGGCCTTGCGCACCAGCATTCGCTTTATCTCCAGGTTCCAGTCGTGCAGGATGTGGCCCATCATGACTACATCGGCTTTGGGTAGCGCCTGTTCCATGAAACTGCCAGGCGAAAATTTTACCCGCCCTGAAATCCGGTTTGCCTCCACGTACTCTTCGAAGATTGGCCCTACCTCCGGTAGATCAAAACCAGTTCCCTCGATATGGGGATTGGCCAACGCCACCTGCGTAATCAGGTCGCCCTGGGCTGTTCCGACATCCACGGCAGTGCGGTATTTGCCCCACGGGAATTTGTGTGCGATTGCCAGGTTGGCGCCGTGGCTCACGCCGGTCATGGCTTTCAGGAACTCCTTGAGCCGCGCCGGTTCGGCGTAAATGGCCGCGAAAGGGTTGGGGCTGCCGTTTCTCGTTTCGTTTTGCGGAAGTCCCGTTCGGAGCGCCGTGGTGAGGTGGGTCCAAAACGGATACAGCCGATGGTTGGCCATTTCGAGAATGCCACCGATATAGGATGGCTTGCGCTTGTCGAGGAAGAAATCCGTGCTGCGCGTGTTGTAGTATCGGCCATTGCGGCGTTCGAGAAATTTCAGCGACACGAGCGCATCCAAAAAATCGCTAGCCGATCTCGAATGAAGGCCGAGCCGGCCCTGCAACGTTTCGAGATCCTGCGGGTGTTTGGCAAGTTCTGTGAATAGCTCCATCTCGACAGCGCTCAAAAGCGTTTTGGAAGCCCAGAATCCTAGGCCCACTTGGAGAATGTGATCGGGTTGTGGCTCGTTCATTGCGTTCCAGCCTCCGGATGGTCGTGCAGTATAACAAGTCTCAATTGGTGGGTGGGCGATACGGAAGTTGGCGAGATTACTTCCGACTTGCGTCAATCAGGAGCTACGGTCGGATTTAAGATACGCAGGGGCAAACACCTCGGTGACGAATGATTCGAGCGTGGTGGGCGTCGTATTTTTTGCCGAGCGCGCTTCCTGTGGCACAATGAGGCCCGCATTCGCACCATCCCACATTTCAATAAGCAATTCTGCGGTCTTTTTAGGTAACCCCATCGTCACAAGGCCCTGCCCAAGCAGCATGCTCGGAACTTGCACGTATGCGAGATTGGGCCTGCCTATCGAATGGCCAACAATTGACGCCGCCTCCTTCATGGAGATGTCGCGCTGCCCGTGCAGTTCCTGCATTGAACTGCCGGAAAAATTGCGGGCAGCGAGACGAGTGGCGGCATACGCACCGATATCTTTTGTGGCTATCCACGGCATTTGCGCATCCGCCTGTAAGCCACCCGGCAGTGTTCCTGTTGAACGCAACGACTCGATACTCATGAAAAGATTTTCCATAAAGTACGCTGCGCGCACATGCAGGACGTTCAGCCCAGCGACTCGATCGAGCTTTTGTTCCTGATTGTGTAAGCCAACGATGGGACCGGTGTTTTTCGCGTGCTGAGCGCCGATACTGCTTAGATTAACGACAAACCGCACATGGGCGTTGGTGATTGCTGCGGCATAGGAGTCGGAAACGCGTTCTTGGTGCGCGCGCAAATCCTGTTGCGAGATGTCCTCGGGCAGAACCAGGTAGACGGCTGAAGCGCCGTTGAAAGCTTCCGTCATTGAGACAACATCTTCCACGTTACCGACGAAGGGTTCGGCACCTAGCTCCACGAGCGGTGTCATCTTCTTCGGGTCTCGCCCAATCAGGCGAACCTTTTCGCCTTTGGCGAGCAACGCTTCCGTTGCTGCCCGTCCTGTGCGTCCCGTTGCGCCGGTTACGACGATCATTTAGTGCTCCGGTCACTGCATCAAGCAACGATCATAGAAATGTGGTCGGCCTCGATAATTTGCGGTCCTTTTGCGGGGCCGTCGTATTGGCCCGTCAAGCTGAAAGCGTCTTCGTAACTTGGTTTTAATTCGTCGATTTCCATCAGGGCGGGCACTGACCTTACCGATGCCGGAATTTATAACACAAAGTAGGCTACGTCCCGATATGTAACCGGACATCTCTGGCCGGAAACGTGGTTGCGCAGAGCGAAATACGAGGCTCTGGAAGTATTGTCGGCAAGCCGGAAGTAATGATGCTGTCGGGTTTGCGGGATAACTTCCGCAACGCTCGTCACCCGCAATTGGGAGCAAGCCACAATGGGAACTGCCAACTTCCCACGACAGGACTTCCAGCCCGCTTTGGATCTCGCTGGAGGCTGAATCTTTGCGGCGGCCCAGAAGGAAAATGGTTCAGTCAACGTGCCGAAGAACAAAACGGCTGTAAAATGTCTTTTCGAAATCAGAAACAAAATCTCGGCGCCCAGTTTCGTTAGCTCGTCACGGATTCTTCGCGCCGCTTAGAAGGTTGAACGGCGTCTGACTATGCCTTCCACTGAAAAACCCGACACTCACCACAAAGCGCTCACCGTGAATCTTGATACATCCACCTTCGGTTCCTTCGCCGAGATAGGCGCCGGACAGGAAGTCGCACGCTGGTTCCTTGTAGTAGGAGGCGCCTCCGGCACGGTGGCCAAAACCATTTCGGCCTACGATAAAGAAGTCAGCGACGATCTGTACGGTTCCGGCTCCCGGTATGTATCAAAGCAACGCCTCGAAGCCATGCTGGAGCATGAGTGGGCCCAACTGCTCACCGAATTGGAGAAGACTCGCGGGTCGCGGACTCGGTTCTTCTCCTTTGTGGATACGGTTTCCGCGCGCAACTTCGCCGGAACCAATGACCCTCATGGTTGGATCGGTCTACGCTTTCAGTTGCAGCCTGGCGGCCCTCCTAACGACGTGCTCATGCACATCAACATGCTCGATCCCGCCAATATCCTCGAGCAGGAAGCCATCGGAATTCTTGGCGTCAATCTCATTTACTCTGCGTTCTACGAATTGCAAAGCAAGGAATCTTTTCTGGAGGGCCTGGCAGAGGACGTCGTCAAGGGGCGCATCGAAATCGACTACATCGACCTACGCGGGCCCGCATTCGAGTCGTGGGACCGCCGTATTCTGCTGGCGCACCTGGTGTCTGTGGGATTCGCTGAAGCTGTATTTTTTCCCTCAAAGGGCCCCGCCGTTCCCCCTACTGAGACTCTCTACAAAAAAGCCGTTGTGTTAGCGCCCGGCTACTTCGGCCACGTGGATGCCGCTCACGCGCAGATCCACGCGCGATTGCTGCCTTCCGCCATTCAGGAATTTCGCAATGAGCTGGGAGAAACAAAGTCGGAGCCCGCTGGGTTTTTCTGCCTTACGGCTGCTCCGTCCGCGCTGAACGAACCGCCTCCGGATATTCCCGGCTTGCTTCGCCGCATCGACGCGCTTCTCGCCACTGGCGGCGACGTGCTGCTTTTTCGCCAGCGTGAGCTCTACCATATGACCGCCCTCGTCAACCGCTATACAACGGCGCCGGTGCGCTTCGTCGTCGGCCTTTCGCTGATCATTCGCGCGTTTGAAGACCCTTACGGCAATCTCGAGGGCAACCGTCTGGGGGCCCTCGCGCGCCTCTTCGCCCAGAATGTCCGCATCTACGCTTATCCGATGACCGTCGCGGATCTGCGCGAATCGCTCAACACTACTTCGGCCTCCGGTTGGGAATGGAATGAAGAGAACGGATGGGTTTCTGCCGCCCAACTCCGTCGCACGGGGCCTCTCGGGCACCTGTTCGCCTATCTGCTCGCCAGCAACTTTATTGTTCCTATGCAAGGGCCCGCGGCCCTAAGAGCCGACGCTTGACCGCCGCGCGCTAAAGACCCGCTCTTGGCAACTTCCGGGCGTATGGTCGGCCACCCGGAAGTAATTCGGTTACGCATCGGCCGTGATCCAGGAACAATCTCAGAGAGGCAGTCTCTAAATCGGCTCACTTCCAAGCGAGGCCGACTTAAATTTGACTGGGTTATTCTACGGCCAACGCCATCAGGGCCCGGAGTGAGAAAGAATCAGCGTGTTGCTTGACGGGTGCAGCTTCAAGGCTTAGAGTTTCCCAAACATTTCTATATCTTCGGCCGGCCGCGACCGCGATAAAACCTTCAGGTGGAGTTCCACACCGAGGTGAACTTTGGCCAACGAATCAGCCGCTCGGGCCATGTCCATCGAGGCGAGAACAATCCAGAGAGTGCGGATCAAGATTCTTCCCTTTGTCTTCCTTCTTTTCGTCGTTTGCTTTCTTGACCGGATCAACATCGGGTTTGCGGCCTTGACGATGAACAAAGAGCTGGCCATCACCGGCCAACAGTACGGTTTGCTATTCGGGATTTTCTTTTTCGGCTACTCCATCTTTGAAATTCCCAGCAATCTGCTGCTGCACAAAATCGGAGCTCGCATCTGGATTGCGCGCATTTTAATTACTTGGGGAATCCTAGCCACGTTGACTGGCTTTGTGCACACTGTCCATCAGCTCTACATTGTTCGCTTTCTTCTGGGCCTGGCCGAAGCAGGTTATTTTCCCGGAATGGCCTTGTACCTGACCTACTGGTTTCCCCAACGCGAACAGGCGCGCGCTCTTGCGCTCGTGATAGCGGCCAACCCTGTTACCAACATCGTGGGGGCCCCGGTTTCGGGTCTCATCCTGGATCATGTGCACTGGCTCGGCATCAGCAGTTGGCGCTGGCTCCTTATCTTGGAGGGAGCGCCCGCCATAGTGTTCGGCTTTCTCACCTACTTTCTGCTCCCCAACCGCCCGGGAGAAGCAAAGTTTCTCGCAACTGACGAGAAGAAATGGATTCGAGAGGAATTGCAACGCGAAGAACAACAAAAATTGGAGCACTGCCGATACTCAGTGCTTCAGGCTTTGGCAAGCGGTCGCGTGTGGCATCTGGTCTTGATTTACTTTGGCATGATGATCGGTTCTTACACGCTGATCTCGTGGGCACCACAACTCGTGAAATCACTCTCCAGTCTCTATTCCAATAGCATTGTCGGACTCCTTCTGCCGATACCCTATCTAGTGGGCCTCGCAGGGATGATCTTCATCTCCCAAAGCTCCGATCGCACTGCGGAGCGCAGATATCATGCAGCGATTCCAGTTCTCGTGGGAGGGACGGCCCTGGTGCTCCTAGGCGCCGCTCATTCAGCATTCCTTACTATCGTGCTGTTGTCTTTTGTGGCGATCGGTGTTTACGGTTCCATGGGCCCATTTTGGGCGTTACCCTGCGAGTTCCTGACAGGATTCTCGGCGGCAGCCGGCATCGCCTTAATCAATTCTGTCGGAAACCTCGGTGGGCTTCTCGGACCGTACATGATCGGGGCTATCGCGATGAGAACGGGGAACCTCTACGGTGGCTTGGCTCTTGCCGGAGTTTTCTTGTTCATTTCAGTGACGCTCGTCTTGCTGCTGCCAAGAAAAGCATGAGCGCTGGCAAAGCACTGGTTGCTGGCGAATGGTCGGCAAGCCGGAAGTAATGATGCTGTCGGGTTTGCTGGGATAACTTCCGCATCGCCCGTGATCCGCTCCGAATGACAGAATCGCGGTAACTTTGGTAAGGACCCTTTTGCGCTGTGTGAGGGAGGATTTAAGCGTCATGGACCGAAGAACATTCTTGAAGAGATCTGGTCTGACCGCATTTGTGCCGCTTTCGCCGCCTTGCCTTTTTGCGAGCAAGCCCCTTCGTCGGCGGCGCCTGTCGGATGCATACTGGCCTTCCAAAGCAGCGTGGAAGCGCCTCAACGACGAAGTTGACGGAAATTTGATTCCTGTGGAGTTTCCGATTGACGCGTGCATCAAAGACGCGGATGGAACCGAGTGCAGAAACCTGATCGCGGATATCAAAAACCCATACTTTGTCGGCGACCATCCAGGCCTGACGCAAACCCTGGGATGGGTAGATGCGTGGTTCACGAAACCCAGCGTATTCGCAGTTGCGGCCAAGGATGCGAATCACGTTGCTGCAGCGGTCAACTTCGCGCGTGAGAATGACTTGCGCCTGGTGGTGAAGGGCGGCGGGCACAGTTATCAAGGAACGTCCAACGCGGCGGATTCGCTCCTGGTTTGGACGCGGCAGATGCACGACGTCTCGATACGCGAAACGTTTGTCCCACAGGGCTGTGACGGGAAACAAGTACCTCAGCGCGCGGTGACGTGCGGTTCCGGTGCAATCTGGATGCAGGCGTACGACACCGTGACCACGAAAGTCGGCGCCTACGTTCAAGGAGGCGGATGCACGACCGTGGGCGTCGCCGGGCTCGTGCAAAGCGGCGGCTTCGGAAGTTTTTCAAAGCATTATGGGACATGCGCCGCGGGCTTACTCGAAGCGGAAGTTGTGACTGCCGACGGAAAAATTCGTGTCGCGAACGCGTGCACGAATCCAGACGTGTTCTGGGCGCTCAAAGGAGGCGGAGGGGGCACTTTCGGCGTCCTGACCAAGGTGACGTTGCGCGTGCGCGAGCTTCCCGAGTACGGGGGCGGCGCGATTCTCCGGGTCAAGGCTTCTTCGGATGACGCGTTTCGCCGGTTGTTACGCTACTTCGTCGGTTTTTACCGCGAAAATCTCTTCAACGACCATTGGGGTGAGCAGGCGCACATCGGCTCGGACAATGTGCTCGGCCTCAGCATGGTTTCACTAGGATTGAGCACGGAAGAGGCAAGGAAAGTGTGGCAACCCTTCCTGGACTGGATTGCGCGTTCGCCGGGACTATACACCCTCGAGCCAGGAATGATTCTCGGCAGCATGCCCGCGAGGCACTGGTGGGACGTGCAGTGGCGGAAAGCACAACACCATGAAGTTTTTCATTCAGACCCGCGCCCGGGCGCGAGCGAAAACAACAATGTGTGGTGGACGGGCGACGCGGGCCAGGTGGCCTGGACCATTTACGGGTTCGAATCGCTTTGGCTGCCCGCATCGCTACTCGGAGACGATTCGCAGGAACAGCTGGCGAACACACTGTTTGCCGGTTCTCGCCACGAAATGATTGAGCTACATTTCAACAAAGGGCTCGCAGGAGCGCCTCGCGAGGCTATCGAAGCAGCGCGAGATACGGCGACGAACCCGGCCGTCCTCAACGCGTTTGCGCTGGCGATTGTCGCTGACGGCGAAGGCGGGTACCCAGGGGTACGCGGCCACGAACCGAATGTCGAAGCAGCGCGAAAATCCCGCGAGCGGGTTCATGCTTGCATGAACGAGCTGCGCATGCTGGCTCCAAACGGAGGATCGTACGTCTCGGAGAGCGATTTCTTCGAGAAAGACTGGCAGCGTTCGTACTGGGGCGGCAATTATCCGCGACTCGCTTCGGTGAAGAAGAAATATGACCCGACAGGATTGTTCTTTGTACACAATGGTGTCGGCTCAGAAGAATGGAGTGCGGACGGCTTCACTAAACTTTGAGCCGCGAGGGCATCTGCCAAATTACCCCCTCCGAGCAATGCAGACCAAACGAAATAGAGTGCTTCGAGCCGAAATTTGCGGCCCTGAACTGGGACGAGTTGCCAGCAGGCATTATGCAGTAGCATTCGACTCGGGACGAGTTGTCGGCCACACGGAAGTTAAATGGCTTTGTGGCGCGGGTCAGGACTGTAGGGCTCGTATACCGGAGCGCCTTTACATCGATAACTGCTTGCCTTTAACAGTGGAATTATTTCATCAGCTAGCCTTTTTCATCTGAGCTGCAAGCCCATATCGTATTGCCGCTTCAAGCGTATCGATGTTTATATCCTTTAGAGCTTTAAACCGAATGCAATATCCGGTCACGCTCGCCTTGCCTAGTTTTTTTCCATACGTTTTGG
>Ga0210394_10007911_pt1 | contig 11075 bp, 12 predicted proteins | sample IncBWC12MmetaG_FD_160121 | JGI IMG/M metagenome (GOLD analysis project Ga0210394, IMG submission 160121) | Forest soil microbial communities from Barre Woods Harvard Forest LTER site, Petersham, Massachusetts, United States - Inc-BW-C-12-M | ecosystem: Environmental > Terrestrial > Soil >... | reverse complement strand
GCGGCCTCGATGGCTGCAATCGGAACACCATGCTTCGGCAGTTGTCGCGGTTGGCACGATCCCACTCGAACCCGGCAACGGCACCGGCCATCTCGCTTGGCATTTGGTTGTGTGCTGCCATTTGTCGATACAAATGAAGACCTTCTGAACGTCTTGCCAATGTCGCCCGGCTGTTGCGCACTCTGCACATGAGCGCGCGCGCATCGCCAAGCCGGAACCCGAGGCGGCACTGCCGCCGTCATGCCCTAAGTTTTGCGGGCGGGGGGTGATTGATAGCCTGGTGCAGGCCGCCACCTCCGTCTCATCGGTCCGACTTTCTTGTGCAAGATCTATCCAGCGGTCCCAGCAGCAAGCAAGCTGGGTTCGCGGCGGCCGAGAGTGGTAGCGCGCGCTTCTGAAAGATGGGCCGCGGCCGGAATCAGATTCCGGCGCCCACTGCGCTAATGAACTCGACCACGTCTCGGAAATGCCGCTCGTTGGCGGTGGCGGCGATCAGCATGTCGAGCGGGCTTCGCGGGCGGCCGGCAGCCCGCCCCTCGGCGATGAGCCGTCACCATTCGATCGCCGCGCGCTCGTCGAACGACAGAACCCGATCGCGAAACAATGCCTGTGGCCCCTCCGGACCGGCGAACCACATCTCCAATTCGCGTCGTCTCCGCCCGATCGGGGTCGTTAGAACACCCCGCCAGATTTCTGCGACTGTCAGAATGGCGATGAAGAGGTCGGTATCCTCCCGATCCTGAAGCCACTCGGCAACCGCCGCCGCGGGCCGCGGCTTGAGCGCCTCGCTGAGAATGTTCGTGTCGAGGAGGTAGCGCGTCACAAATCGACATCGCGCTCGGGAACGGTTTCGCGCGCAAGGTCCAAATCGGCTCCGACCGCCGGCGACCGGCGCAACGCTGCCCAAATGCCGCCACGACGAGGAGATCCATCTGAAACCTGCGTCAACACCTCCGCCCGCAATCGAGCAGCGTCGGCATCGTCCGCGGCGAGGCGCTTGGCAAGTTTACGAACAAGTTCTTTGTCCTTCTCCAACCCACGCACCTCGTAACGGCTGATGCCGCGCTCGGTGAGCCGGCGGCGATGATTTGCTGCTGCTCGTCTCTGAGAAGCCTGTGCCATTTTCTTATCCTACAGCTTCCCGGTTATATCGCCGGCCATAATCCGAGTTCAACGCGCGCCGAACGAGACGGCTGCGATCGGCGGTACGGACACGAACGCGGCGACCCTTTATCGCACCAGAGCGTGCTGCTCCAAAGATTAAGCAATCCCCATAAGCTATCGTAAAGACATGCCTATCGGGCCGATCAGGCGCCTCGTCGAGCGACATGGGATTTGCCGGATGAAATTCGCTCGCGGTATGTTGGGGGAATGGATCGGCGTCTGCTTCTTGCGATGGCGGCCGGCTGGGCGGCGTCGCCCAGGCTGGCGCGCGCGGTGCCGCGTCCGCCGGCGTTGCGGCGGCTGCGGCTGGTCAACCCCCACACCGGGGAGACCTTTGACGGCGCCTATCGCGACGACAAAGGTCCGATCCCGCGGGTGATGCAGGAGCTGTGTGTCTTTCTGCGCGATTTTCATTGCGGCGCCGAGACCCCGATGGATGTCGGAGTCATCGATTTTCTCGCCGCTGTCCTCGACGCGGTCGGAGAGAGCAAGGCGACGATCCTCTCCGCCTACCGCACGCCGGCGACCAACGCGATGCTGGCGCGCACGATGTTCGGGGTGGCCGAGAACAGCCAGCACATGTATGGCCGCGCGCTCGACATCTCGGTCGGCTCGAGGCTCGCCGAGGCAATGGCGGCGGCGCGCGCGATGCGCCGCGGCGGCGTCGGCTGGTATCCGCATTCAGGCTTTATCCATATCGACACCGGGCCGGTGCGCAATTGGACGCTCGACGAGGGCGGGCTCGAAAATCTGTTACTGTTCGACGGCGGCGGCGCGATGCCGTTCGACGGGGCGCGGCGCCCGCTGTCGGTCGCCCAGCGATTGTCCTTGCGGCGTCGGCTGGCCCGCGCCGAGTTCATCGCCCGCCGCCACTAGCGACGGCTTCAGCTCAGCGCCAGCCTCAGCCGGCGACGGCGACGCCGATCAGCTTGCCGACGCCAAAGGTGACGCCAGCGGCGGCGAGCCCGACGGCCAGCTGGCGGGCTGCCGAAAACGCCACCCCGCGCCCGGTAAAGAGTGCAGTGCCGCCGCCGATCACCAGCAGCGCGAAGCTGCTTGCGGCCAGGCTGGCGATCAGCGCCGGCAGCCCGGCCAAGGCAAAATAGGGTGCTACCGGAAAAATCGCGCCGAGCGTGAACAACAGGAACGAGGTGCCCCCGGCGACCCAGGCCGAGCCGCCGAGCTGATCGGGGTCGATCCCCAGCTCTTCGCGCACCAGGGTGTCGAGCGCAGTCTTTTTGTTGCCGATCAGCTGGCGGGCCAGGGTTTTCGCCAGCTCTTCGGGCACGCCCTTTGCCTGATAGATCAGCGCCAGCTCCTCCTGCTCCTCCTCGGGGACCTGTTCGAGCTCGGCGGCTTCGGTATCGATCTGCCGCTGGGCGGATTCGCGCGCCGTATTGACCGACAGCCATTCGCCGAGCGCCATCGAGCAGGATCCGGCCAACAGGCCGGCGAGACCGGTGACGAGGATGGTGCGCGGCGCGAGCTGCGCGCCGGCCACCCCCATGACCAGGCTGAGGTTGGAGACGAGCCCGTCATTGGCGCCGAGCACCGCGGCGCGCAGCGCGTTGCCGCCCATGCCGCGGTGCCGGCCTTCGAGCCGCGCCAGGGTCGGGCCGCTGAACCCGGCCGATGCCGGCGAGGCCAGCGCCTCGATGATCCGGGCATGCGAGCGTTCGGCCGCGGGCAGGCCGCCGGCGACCGCCTCCGGCTGCGCCTCGTAGGCGCCGCTGTCCATCTGCTCGAGGGTGTTGACCGTCGGCAGCACAAAGGCCGGGCCAAAGCGCCGCGCCAGCCATTCGAGCGCGCGGGTCCGGAAACCCGGCCGCAGCTGCGGCACGCGCTGGCCGAGCGCCAAGATCTGACGCTTCCAGAATTCGGCATGGGCCGCCTCGATCGCCGCGAGCCGGGCATAGACCTGCGCCAACTGCGGGTTTTTCTCGGTCTTGGACAAGGTTTGATAGAGTGCGGCGCTGTCGACCTCGCCCTGGAGATTGGCGGTATAGCGATGCCGCGACTCGTGCTGCTCGGCCATCAGCCGGTCCCTTTCGGCGATATCAAGGGGGAGCGAAGGTCACCACGACGCCGGTCGCGGCGTCGACCGGGGCGGGAAAAGGGGTCTCGAAATGCGCGGCTTCGCCCGGCTGGAGTAGCGCTTTGGGCGGATCGACGATCTCGAACTGGATCTCCTTGCCGCCGGAATCCTGCAGCGCCAGCCGCAGCCGCGGCACTTCGCGCGGGGTGCTGCCGAGATTGACGATTTCCCCGGCAATGGTCAGCCCGTCGGCGGTGCGCGTCGGCGCCACCTTGCCGATCACCAGACCGGGCGCGGAGGCTTCAACCGGATGGCCGATCCAGGCGTAGAGCCGCGCCGCGGACGGCCAGATCGCCGCAACCCGGCCGCGGGCGACAATCCCCAGCAGAACGGCGAGCCCGAGCAGCAGGACGAGGACGATCGGCACCACCCAGCTCAGCGTCGGCGCACGCCGGCCGGTGCCTGGCGCCGGCATCGCTCGCTGACGCAGCGGACCCTCGAAGCTCGGCCCCCACAGCGGCTCGGGCGGGTTCCCGAGCCTCGGCTCGCCGCGCGGCGGCGCGGACGCCTCCGCCGCTGGGCCGATCTGCGGCTTCTCCTCCGATGGTTTCCCGTCCGGCGGTGCCTGATGCCAGGTATGGCCGCAATTGGCGCAGCGGACAGTGCGTCCGGACGGCCCGCCGAGATCCTGCTGCTCGACGCGATAGCGGGTGCCGCAGGCGGGACAGGTCAAATTCATCGGGCAAGCGCGGCAGGGCCGGCTAACGGCGGCGCCGCCGCCTGGTGCGGATCATGCCGCGGCCGAGGACGCACCGGCGCGGGCCAGCGCGCGCAGATGATGCCCAGCATCGCCAAACATCGTGTCGATCATCGTGGCGCGCTTGAAGTAATGGCCGACCTTGTACTCCATGGTCATACCGATGCCGCCATGCAGCTGGATCGCCTGCTGGCCGACGAGGCGCCCGGAGCGGCCGATCTGCACCTTCGCCGCCGCCAGCGCGCTGCGGCGCTCGTCAGCGTTTTCCTCGGCGGTCATCATCGTCGCGAACATCGCCATGCTGCGCGCCTGCTCCAACGCCACCAGCATGTCGACGGCGCGGTGCTGCAGCACCTGAAAGCTGCCGATCTCGCGGCCGAATTGCCGGCGCGTCTTTAAGTAGTCGACGGTCAGCTCGTGCATCACCGCCATGGCGCCGACCGCCTCGGCGCAGATCGCTGCGATCCCTTCGTCGACGACGCGCTCGACCAATGGCAAAGCCGCGCCCGGCTCGCCCAGCACCCCTTCCGGGCCGACGCGCACGCCGGCGAGGCTGATCTCGGCGGCGCGCAGACCGTCCTGGGTCGGATAGCCGCGCCGCGAGACGCCCGCAGCCTGGGCGTCGACGAGAAAGAGGCCGACCCCGTCGCGCTCGCGCCGGCCGCCGCCGACCCGTGCGGTCACGATCAGCCGGTCGGCGCTGTCGCCGTGCAGCACGACACCCTTTTCGCCGTCAAGCACCCAGCCGGCGCCGTCGCGAGCCGCCTTGGTCGAAATGTCGGCGAGATTATAGCGCGACTGCCGCTCGGTATGGGCAAAGGCCAGGGTCAGGCTGCCGTCGGCGATCCTGGGGATGAGCGCCGCGCATTGCTCGGCGTTGCCGCCATGGCGCAGAAAGCCGCCGCCGAGCACGACCGTCGCCAGGAACGGCTCGAGCGCCAGCGCGCGGCCGAACGCCTCCATCGCGATCATGGTCTCGACCGGGCCGCCGTCCGAGCCGCCGTAACGCTCGGCAAACGGCAGCCCGAGCAGCCCGAGCTCGGCATATTGCGCCCACAGCTCGCGGCTCCAGCCGTCCGGGCTCTGCCCATAGGCCTTGCGCTGCTCGAAGGCATAGCGGTCGCCGATCAGCCGGTCGAGGCTCTCCTTCAAGAGCCGCTGCTCCTCGCTCAGGTCGAAATCCATCGCTCCATCTCGCTGCGCCGGACCAGGACAAAATCGTCATGCCCGGCCTCGTGCCGGGGATCCACGGAAGCCGGCGAGGCGCGTGCGGATTCGTGGATGGCCGGGACGAGCCCGGCCATGACGGGAGGGTGACGCATCTAGCTAAATCCTGCCACTACAGACCCAGGATCGCCTTGGCGATGATGTTCTTCTGGATCTCGTTGGTACCGCCGTAGATCGAGGTCTTGCGCCAGTTGAAATAGGTGGGCGCCACCGGGCCGGCCCAGTCGGGGCCGATCGGCGGCTCGTTCCAGCGCGCGTCGTCCTCGTGCTCCGGCTGATAGGGGAGCGCGTAGGGGCCGACCACTTCGAGCAGCAATTCGGTCGTCGCCTGCTGGATCTCCGAGCCCTTGATCTTGAGGATCGACGAGGCCGGGTCGGGCTTGTTGTCGGTGCGATGGCGTTCGGCGGCGACGACGCGCAGCTGGGTCATTTCGAGCGCCTTCAGCTCGACCTCGACCGCCGCGAGCTTTTCGCGAAAGCGCTCGTCCTCGATCAGCGGCGTGTCGCCGTCGCGCTCCAACGCGGCCAGCTCCTTGATCCGACGGATGCGCTCCTTCGACAGCCCCACCCGCGCGATCCCGGTGCGCTCGCGGCCGAGCAGGTATTTGGCGTAGTCCCAGCCCTTGTTCTCCTCGCCGACCAGGTTCTCGGCCGGAACTTTCACATCGTCAAAGAACACCTCGTTGACCTCGTGCCCGCCCTCGATCGTGACGATCGGGCGCACCGTGATCCCCGGCGTCTTCATATCGATCAGCAGGAACGAGATGCCTTCCTGCTTTTTGGCCTGCGCGTCGGTGCGCACCAGGCAGAAGATCCAGTCGGCGTGCTGCGCCAGGGTGGTCCAGGTCTTCTGGCCGTTGACGATATAATGCTCGCCGTCGCGCTTGGCCGCGGTCCTCAGAGAAGCGAGGTCGGAGCCGGCGCCCGGCTCGGAAAAGCCCTGGCACCACCAATCGTCGAGATTGGCGATGCGCGGCAGAAAGCGCTCTTTCTGCGCCTCGGACCCGAACGCGATCATCACCGGCCCGACCATGGTCACGCCAAAGCCCAAGGGCTGCGGCGCCGGGGTCTGCTGCAATTCGTCCTGGAAGATGTATTGCTGAACCGGGGTCCAGCCGGTGCCGCCCCAGGCGACCGGCCAGTTCGCCACCGCCCAACCCTTTTGATTGAGGATGCGCTGCCAGGTGATGATGTCGTTTTTGGCGAGATGCTTGCCCTCGACCAGCTTGCTGCGGATGCCCTCGGGCAGATTGGCGCGGAAGAACGTTCGCACCTCGTCGCGAAACGCGGTCTCTTCGGCGGTGAAACGCAGATCCATGGCATTCCGGCTCCCTCTTCCGCCAGTTCGTCGCCCCCGCAAAAAGCGGGGGTCCAGGGCGAGCGACGCGGCCTCGGCCCTGGGTTCCCGCTTCTGCGGGAACGACGGGGATGGACGCGAGTACGGATTTAACTACACAGCGAACCCTCTGCCCTCGGCGACGAGGCGGGTGATCAGCGCCGCCGGCCGCAGGCTGTCGTCGCCGGAGCGCCCGGCGTAAAAGCTCAGCCGGTCGCGGACCTGCTCGAGCCCGATCCGGTCGGCATAATACATCGGCCCGCCGCGCCACACCGGCCAGCCATAGCCATACACCCAGATCACGTCGATGTCGCCGGGCCGCGCGGCGATCCCCTCGTCGAGGATGCGGGCGCCCTCGTTGATCATCGGGAAAATCGTGCGTTCGACGATCTCCGTCGGTTCGATCTTGCGGCGGGCGATGCCGAGCTCCGCCGAGGCGTCGAGGATGATCCGCTCGACCTCGGGATCGGGGATCGGCGCGCGCGAGCCGGCCTGGTAGCGGAAATAGCCCTTGCCGGTCTTCTGGCCGAAATGTCCGGCTTCGCATAGCGCGTCCTCGATCACGGCATGTTCGCCGCGCGATTTGCGGATCAGCCAGCCGACATCGAGCCCGGCCAGGTCCATCATCGCGAACGGCCCCATCGGCAAGCCGAATTCGACCAGTGCCGCTTCGACCTCGTGCGGCAATGCCCCCTCGAGCAGCAGCCGTTCGGCCTCAACCGAGCGGCGCGCCAGCATCCGATTGCCGACAAAGCCATAGCAGACCCCGACCACCGCCGGCACCTTGCCGAGCCGCCGGGCGAGCGCCAGCGCGGTGGCGAGCGCATCGGGGGCGCTCTCCGCCCCGCGGACGATCTCCAACAGCCGCATGACATTGGCCGGGCTGAAGAAATGCGTGCCGACCACATCCTGCGGCCGGGACGTGGCGCCGGCGATCGCGTCGACATCGAGGGTCGAAGTGTTGGTAGCCAGCAACGCGCCGGGTTTCGCCACCCGGTCGAGCTCGGCGAACACGCGCCTTTTGAGGTTCATGTCCTCAAACACCGCCTCGATCACGATTTCGGCCTCGGCCGCCGCGTCGAGCCCGACGGCGCCGGCGATCAGGCCGATGCGCCGCTCCATCTCGTCAGGGCCGAGCCCGCCGCGCGCCACGGTCGCGCGGTAATTGGCAACGATCCGGTCGAGCCCCTTGTGCAGCAGATCGTCGCCGGTCTCGATCAGGGTCACCGGGATGCCGGCATTGGCAAAGCACATAGCGATGCCGCCGCCCATCGTGCCGGCGCCGATCACCGCGGCCCGCGCGATCGGGCGCGGCTTTGTCCCCTCGGGCATGCCCGGCACTTTCGCCGCCTCGCGCTCGGCGAAAAAGACATGGCGCTGCGCCTTCGACTGGTCGCCGGCGACGAGCTTTTGGAACAGCTCGCTTTCGCGCCGCAGCCCTTCCTCGAACGGCAGCACGATGGCGTTGCGCACCGCCTCGACGCAGGCGGCGGGCGCCTCCCGGCCGCGCAACCGCTGGGTCAGGGTCGCCGCGGCATCGGCAAAGCCCTCGCCGATGAGCTTGTCGTCGCGGTCGCGAATGAGCCGCAACGGCCGGCGTTCGGCGACCGCCCGGCGGCCAAAGGCGGCGGCCGCTGTGTTGAGATCGCCCGCGGCAATCTCGTCGACGATGCCGTCGGCCAGCGCTTGCGCCGCGCCCAGCGGCTCGCCGGTGACAATCATCCGCAACGCCTTTTCCGGGCCTATGAGGCGCGGCAGGCGCTGGGTCCCGCCGGCGCCGGGCAACAGGCCGAGCTTGACCTCGGGGAGGCCCATCCGCGCCGCCGACGCGGCGACCCGGAAATGGCAGGCGAGCGCCAGCTCAAAGCCGCCGCCTAAAGCGGTGCCGTGCAAGGCCGCGACCACCGGCTTTGGCATCGCCTCGATTTGGGCGATCACCTCGCCGAGGCTCGGGGCCTGCGGCGGCTGGCCGAATTCGCTGATGTCGGCGCCGGCGAAAAAGGTGCGCCCGGCGCAGGCGATGACCACCGCCTCGACCGACGCGTCGTCGCCGGCCTGGCGCAGCGCTTGCGAAAGCCCGGAGCGGACCTCGTGCTTCAGCGCGTTGACCGGCGGATTGTCGGCGATCACGATCGCGATCCGGCCGTCGCGGCGAAGATCGATGCTGGCGTTGATATTGCCCATGCCGCCCCTGTCCTTGCGTTGCCCGCAGATTAGACCGATGCGCCCGTTCGATGAAGGGGCGTGGCACCGACGGTCCGGGCTAGGACGCGCTCCCCACCGACAGCGCTTGAACAAACCGCTCGATCTTGGCGCGTGGGTCGGCGGCGCGCATTACCTCGCCCATGACCGCAATCCCGGACGCGCCGGCGGCGCGGCACAGCGCAACCTTATCCGGGGCGATGCCGCCCAGCGCCACGACCGGCCCGGCCGCCTCGGCGATGATGGCGGCAAGGCCGTCGAGCCCCAGCGCCGGGCCGTAGCCTGGCTTGCTTGCGGTCAGGAAGACCGGGCTCACGGTTACATAATCGGCGCCGGCGCGCAGCAAGGACTTGGCTTCCAGGCCCGAATGAGCCGAGGCGCCGATCAGCGCGCCGGGCAGCCGGAAGCGGGCCGCCTGCGGATCGCCGCCGCTCGGAAGATGCACGCCGCCGGCGCCGGCCTTGGCCACCGTCTCGATATCCTCGTGCGCCATCACGGTTGCGCCAAACCGGTGGCCGAGCCTTACCAGCGCCGCCAGCAGCTCGCCGCGCTCGGCCGGCGGCAGATCCTTCTCGCGCAGGCTGAACCAGCGGCAACCGCCGGCAAAGGCGGCCTCGGCAATTTCGACGAGCGGCCGGAGCACCTGGCTGCGGTCGGAGATCACCAGCAGCGGCGGATCGGGCAAATCCATGGCGCCGGACCTACGGGTGGGGCGGGGAGTGCGGCGGCCCGAGGGGCGCTGGGCCGAGCAGCAGCTCGGCCGCGACCGTGACCCGGATCGCCGCCTCGCCGGGTGCGCCCACCGGGGCGGCCATCGCCATCGCCCCGGCAAAGCGCGGCATCGGCCCATCGCCGGTTTCGGCATTGCCGATCTGCAGGTCGCGGTAGCGCAGCACCCTCAGATGCAGGCGGTCGGCGATCGACGCGGCGCGCTGGTCGAGCCCGGCCAGCGCCTCGGCGGTCAGATCTTTCTCGGCGCCACGCACCGTCTCGGGCGAGACTTCGTAGCCGAGCGAGGACATCAAGAGCCCATCGGATTGCAATGTCCCGGCGAGCTTCAGCGCCGCATCGGCACCTTTGCCGCTCAGGATCACCGACTGACTGCCGCGCCACCGCGGCGGGCCGTTTTGCGGCTGCTCCTCGTTGACCGCGTAAGCGCCGGTTTCGACTTCGACCCCTTGCACCTGATGCGCCCGGTCGAGCGCCGCCACCATCCGGCGGTTGATCGCCGATTGCAGCGCCAGCGGGTCGGCGCCGGTCTCCTCGACCCTCAATTCGATGCGCAACAGGTCGCGTACCACCTTGCGCTCGGCCGTCTGGCTCAGATGCAGCACGGTCGCCTGCCGGTCGGGCGGCTGCGGCTGCGCCCGCGCCGCGACCGACACGCAGATCGCCGCCGACACCCATGCCGCCAAGGCGATTGCGACGACGAGGCCCGATTGGACCTTGCCGAACCCGGACCGGGTCAGCGCCACCAGCGATCCTCCCATGTGTCCGCTTACCGCCGAAGCGGCCTCGAGCGATTATGGACGAGCGCGCCCGCCCCGGCTACCGACGGCTCTTGCGGCGCTGCCGGGTTTGGGCGATGAAGACCGATGGTTTCGATCGCACCGCGGCGTGGGTTGCAGGCGCTGGTCACCCGCCCACGCGAGGAGGCGGAGACATTGGCGGCGGCGCTGGCGGCGCGCGGCGTCGCCGCATTGATCGAGCCGTTGATGGAGGTGCATTTCCTCGCGGCGGCGCCCGATCTCCGCGGCGTGCAGGCGATATTGTGCACCAGCGCCAACGGGGTGCGGGCATTTGCGCGAGCCAGCGGCGAGCGCCGGCTGCCGCTCCTCGCGGTCGGCGACGTCACCGCGGCGCGCGCCCAGGCCGAGGGTTTTGCCGCGGTCGCCAGCGCCGGCGGCGATGCCGCCGATCTCGCCCGGCTGACCGCGGCCCGGCTCGATCCGGGCAGCGGGCGCCTGCTGCACGTCTGCGGCAGCGACGTTGCCGGCGACCTCGCGGGCGACCTTCGCGCGCGCGGTTTCGCGGTCGAGCGCGCCATCCTCTACGCGGCGCGGCCGGTGGCGGCGCTGAGCCCGGCCGCGGTCGAGGCGATCGGCTCGGGCATGATCGATGTCGCCCTGTTCTTCTCGCCGCGCACCGCCGCGATCTTTGTCCGGCTGGCGAATGGCGCCGGGGTCGGACGGTACTGCGCCGGGATCGCCACTGTGTCGATCAGCCTCGCGGCCGACGCTCCGCTCGCTGCACTGCCCTGGCGCGAGCGACGGATCGCGGCGCGGCCCGATCAGCCGGCGCTGCTCGACGCACTCGGGCGTCTCGTCGCCGAAGAGCCGGTCTGAGCAGGGAGG
>Ga0210394_10007908_pt1 | contig 11076 bp, 11 predicted proteins | sample IncBWC12MmetaG_FD_160121 | JGI IMG/M metagenome (GOLD analysis project Ga0210394, IMG submission 160121) | Forest soil microbial communities from Barre Woods Harvard Forest LTER site, Petersham, Massachusetts, United States - Inc-BW-C-12-M | ecosystem: Environmental > Terrestrial > Soil >... | reverse complement strand
TCCCTGTGATGTAGAATTTCCCTTGAGAAGAAAAGTATCACTACGGTGGGAACTGCGCAAGCAGTTGATTCTGTTGCCTGATTCACTTTCGTTCAACGCCTCCCATTCTTAGCTGCCCATAGACAGCCGGTGCGCGGGTTTGATAGCCTCGGCGGCATTGCGGTCCCTTTCCATCGTCCATCGTGAGGAGGAAGTATGAAGCCTGCCCGAGTTTTCTCGATTTTGGCGTTGTTCGGCGCGATTGGCCTGGCTTCCCCGGCGATATTCGCCGCCACGATTACCGGGAAGGTAACCGGGCCGGACGGCGCGCCGTTTCGCGCCGCGTTCGTCGAGGCTCGCAATTCGAGGATCCGGATGACGGTGATTGTCCTCTCCGGCGGCGATGGGTCGTACCGCATTGAGAATTTGCCGGCGGGAGACTATCAGGTGCGGGCGCGATCGATCGGGTACCGCTCCGATCCGAAGAGCGGGATCGTCCTCTCGGCGAGCCAGAACGCCACCTACGACTGGACGATGCAGAAGCAGATGGTGCGCTGGGACGAAATCCCCATCATTGCGGGCATCGATCTCTTCCCGGATGGCCCCGGTAAGGAAAAATTCTGGCACTGCGGGTCGAGCTGCCACGGCTTTCAACAATTCATCAATGTTCGGCGGGATGAGAACGGTTGGCGGGCGGTGCTGAAGGACCAGATGTCCACGCGCATCGGCGGCGGCGTGGTCTACAGCCTGATCAAGAACGATGACGACGTGAATCAAGTCGCTGCTTATGCCAGCAAGATTTTTGGTTCGGGAGCGGGCGCGCTGCCGGAGTCTCCGGCGGAGATGCCCGGTTACACGGACTGGATGAAGCAGTTCAGCGACGATGCGCTCAAGATCGTGTACGTGCTGTACGAGATGCCTCCGGGCCGCATGACCTGGGACGCGAACCCGGACAAGGACGGCAACGTCTGGTGCCCCTATTTTGGAACGGTGAACGGCGTGGGCAGGCTGAATCCGGAAACGGGGGAGTTGCAGGAATATTTGTGGGAGAGCCAGTCGCCGCGCGTGGGCACGCGCTCGGTGCAAATGACGCGCGACGGCGTTTCCGCGTGGGTGGTTGAGGAGGGCGGAACGCTGGTGAAAGTTGACGTCAAGACCGGCAAGCAGACGAAATACAAAGGGCCGGGCAAGAGCATGAACACGGTGCGCGAAGATCCGGACGGCATCCTCTGGGTTTCCGGCGGCCCGTTTTCCTATCGGTTCGATCCCAAGACTGGGACCTACACGGAATTGAAAGACGTTCCCAACACGTACGGCGCGAACCTCGATAAACAAGGCAATATCTGGTTCGATGAAGTGAGCGGCCAGGGCCGAATTTTCAAGGTGGATTACAAGACCGCGAAAGTCACGACGTGGACGCCGCCGCCGCAGCCCGGCTCGCGCCGCCGCCTTCAGATGGACGCGAACGGGACCGGCTGGCTTGCGCAATACGATCGCGGCCAGATCGTGCGTCTCGATTCCGAAACGGGCACGTTCAAGGAATACCAGCTGCCCGGCGAGCAGCCGACGCCGTATCCCATCGGCCTCGATGCCAATCACCAGGTCTGGTATGCCTCCGGCCTTATGGACACGGTCGGGCGGCTCGATCCCGCGACGGGAAAGATTACCGAGTATCCCGCGCCGATGGTGGGCAACGGAATGCGCGAGCTCAACAACGATCCGAAGGGGCGCATGTGGTTTGCGTCGCCGGGAAACAACACTGTCGGGTACATGTATCTGGCGAGCCGGTAGCGCGTACCCGATGCGCTGCATATTGTGTTCTACTTGAGGCCGTGAATTTCATCGAAAATATTTTCACGCGCTTGCAGCAAGCGGGCGGGCGAGCCGTGCTTGCGGAGGCGCAATCCGGCGCCAACCGCACGGCGACCGGAGCGGAATTACTGGCGCAGATCGAGCTAGCGCGAGGCTTCCTGCGGGGCGCGGGGCTGGCGAAGGGAGACCGCTGCGCGCTGATCGCGCCGAACAGCATTCGCTGGACTGCGCTTGATCTCGCGATCATCGCGGAGGGATTGATTGCGGTGCCGCTTTACGCGCGGCAGGCGCCAGCAGAGCTTGCGGCGATGCTGCGCGACTCGGCGCCGAGCTTGATCTGCTGTGGCGACGCTGCGCTTCGCGACGCGATCTCCGCCGCATGGCCTGATGCGCCACGGTTCGTTCTCTTCGACGATATCTTCACGCCGATTCCACAGGCTTATGCAAGCGCGGCCGCCGGCCCCGCTGCGCTTTCGCCGCAGGACGTTGTCGCGATTCTGTACACGTCCGGCACTTCGGGCGAAGCCAAGGGCGTGATGCTCACGGTCGGCAACCTCGATCACATGCTGTCCTGCACGGGCGCGCGGCTCGACCAGTTGATGGGGCTGCGCAAGGAACCCGAGCAGGTCTTTCACTACACGCCGGTCTGTTTTGCCGCCTCGTGGATTCTCTTGCTCTCGTGCCTGTTGCGGACTAGCGTCATGACGTTTTCAATGGACCTCACGAAGCTCGCCGACGAAATCCGCTCCGCTTCTCCAAATTACTTCCTCAACGTTCCGCTGCTGCTGGAGCGCATGCGCGCGGGCATCACGGACAGCATCCGCAACCGCGGAGCGGCGATTGCGAAGATTTTCACGCATGCGGAGGAAGCCTGGTTCCGTCTGGACGCGAAAGCTCCGAAGCCGTGGGATTTCTTCTGGCTGGGACTGGCTGGTCTCCTGATTTTCCCTTCCATTCGCAAGCGCGTGGGCGCGAATCTTCGCGCGATGATTTGCGGCTCCGCGCCGCTCGCTCGCGAAACGCAGCTGTTTTTCATGATGCTGGGAATCCCCGTGCTGCAGGGCTACGGGCTCACCGAAACCACGGGCATCTGCACGCTGGACGATCCGCGACATGTCGAACCCGGGCGCGTGGGCCCCGCAATTCCAGGGATCGAAATGAAGCTCGGCGAAAACGATGAAATTATTGTGCGCGGGCCGAACATCTTTGCCGGATACTGGCGCCGCCCGGAGCAGACCGCGGCGGTGCTGCGCGAGGGCTGGTTCCACACCGGGGATCAGGGCGACGTGGATGCCGGCGGGAACTGGCGCATCAGCGGGCGGATCAAGAACCTCATTATCTTGAATTCAGGCCACAATATTGCGCCGGAACCGATTGAAGAGGAATTGCTCCGCACAGTGCCAGGCGCGCAACACGTTGTGCTGGTGGGAAACGGGCGCAGCTTTCTCTCCGCGATCGTGACGGGCGCGAATGGGGGCGCGGATATCGAGTCGCTGATCGACCGCATCAATGAGGGCATGCCGCACTACAGGAAAATTCGCAAGTTTCACGCGTCCAAGGAATTGTTTACGATTGAAAACGGATTGCTCACGGCCAACGGAAAATTGCGGCGTGACACGATCGCCGCGCGATTTGCCGCCGAGATCGAACAAATGTACGCGAAGCAGGAGTAGGGCAGTCGTGGTGCAGGTTTCCGGGTCGGCTTCAGAGTGTATGAGGGAGTGAAAAAATCGGCACGCTTTTGTAGCGCCCGCCTTTCTTTTCAGGCGGGCACGGTGGGCTCGACCCGTCGGATGCCCGCCTGAAAAGAAAGGCGGGCGCTACACAAACCGGATCTCACAGGGACTCTTTAGCCAGGGAGCCGCTCTTCAGTAAGCGGATACGCATGGACGAACACAAGGGGAAAACGCTTTCGTGGCGGTTCTCGGACGGCGTTGTCGAGGTTGCGCTCGATCGCCCGCCGGCGAACGAAATCGGCCTTGCGATGCTCGATGATCTGGAGCGTCTCGTCGCCACTCTGCCCGCGTTGGAATCGAAAGCCAGCGCACTCGTGCTTCATAGCGCGCAAAAGGCCGGATTCTCCGCTGGCGCGGACTTGCGCGAACTGTACGAGCAAGCGCGAAACATGGAAGCGTCCGCGGCGACGAAAGGCGTGCGCGAATTTCTCGAGCGGATTCACGCCGTGCTCAACCGGCTGGATACTTCGCCGCTGACCACGATTGCCGCGGTGCACGGTGTCTGTTTCGGTGGCGGATTCGAGCTGGCGCTCTCGTGCGACCTCATCATCGCCGACAAGATGGCGCGGTTCTGCTTCCCCGAATTGCGGCTCGGACTCATTCCCGGCTTCGGCGGCATCCCGCGATTGAAGCGCGATATCGGGAACGCGGTTGTGCGCGATCTTCTGCTCACCGGGCGCAGCATCAACGCAACGAAGGGGCTCGCCGTGGGCCTCGTGAGTCAGGTCGCCGCCGAAGGCGAGGCGCTGCGCGTCGCTCGCGCCACAGCCGCGCAGACCACCAAGTTCGATCGCGCGACGGCCGCCGCTGCGAAGCGCTTCATCAAACCGCTGCCTGTGGAAGAGCTGCGGCGCGAGATCGATATTTTCTGCGAGCTTTTCACGCGGCCTGCGGTGATGGAAGGCCTGCGCAAGTTCGTTGAAAATGCCGGCCCGCACCCGTATCTTCCGTGACGATGTGGGACAGCCACTCCTGGCTGTCCGATGCGATCGAGGCGCAGGGACAGCCAGGAGTGGCTGTCCTACAGGCTCGTGCTTCCTGTAAAATAGGCGAACGATGAAAACAATCGAGCAGACGACCGACGAAATCCTGACCCTCGCGGCGACCCATTTCAAAGTGTCGCGCGCCGAGCTTCAGCCTGGCGACGATTTCTACAAGAAGCTCGGGATCGACAGCCTGCAGGCGCTCGACCTGCTCACGCGCCTCGAAAATCACTTTAACGTCGAACTTCCCGATTACGAAGTGCAGGGCGTCAGCGACTTCCATACGCTCGCAACCCGCATCCAAGCCAGGCTGTGATCACAGCGTGGAATAAGATTATTCGTCCGGCGATTTCCTCATATAATCGTTCCGTTCCAGATTCCCTCGCGCCTCTGCGACAAAACTGATGCTGGATTTGGCGAAATACGACTCGCTCGGAGCCGCGTTGCGCGATGCCCTCGCGCAATGGCCCGACGAGGTTTGCCTGATCGAGGCGGACCGCGAACGTGAGAAATCGCGCCTGACGTACCGGCAATTCGGCGAGGCCGCGGAGCCTGTGGCGGCGGCGCTCGAAGGGTCTGGATTCGCCCCCGGAGATCGCGCCGCGATCATCATGACCAATCAGCCGAAGTGGCTGATTTCCGCGTACGCCGTGTTTTTCGCGGGCGGCGTGCTTGTGCCGCTCGATTACAAGCTGTCCGCGACCGAGCATCTCCAACTCCTGGCGCACTCGCAGGCGCAAGTGCTCTTTGTGGAGTACCCGCTGTGGCGGTTAATTACGCAAACGCCCACTTTTCGCGAGCACAAACTGCGCAAGGTCCTCGTGACCGAGGCGCCGCCGAACGCCGAACTCGCGGGGGCGCAGCGCTGGGAGGAATTTCGCGGCGCGCGCGCGCCTGAATTCCGCCCGCGCGCGCTGATGGATACGGCCTGCATCGTCTATTCGTCGGGGACGGGCGGCCACCCGCGCGGCTGCGTGCTCACTCACGAAAACTATCTCGAGCAGTGCGCGGCGGTATCGCCGATCTTCCCGTTTTGGCCGGGGGCGTGCTACCTGAGCATCATCCCCACGAACCATGCGATTGATTTCATGGGCGGCTTCGTGATGCCGTTCACGGGCGGGGGAACCGTCGTTCATTTGCGGACGCTCCGGCCGGAATTTATCCGCGAGGCGTTCACGAAATACAAAATCACCTACATGGCCGTCGTGCCGCTGATCTTGAAAAATCTGCAGCGCGGGCTGCGCGAGAAATTCGCGGCGCTGCCGGCGGCCAAAAGAAAAATGCTCGATGCTCTTATCGGCATCAACCGGGCTCTCACCCGCTCGAAACCGCGCCCGGGCCTGAGCCGCGTGCTACTGAAGGACATTCATGCGGCGTTCGGAGGGGGCTTGCAGGCGCTGCTCGTCGGCGGGGCGTTCACCGAGCCGGCCACCATCGAATTTTTTCACGATATCGGCATTCCGATTTACAACGGCTACGGCTGCACCGAGGCTTGCACCGCGATTACGCTGAACGATCTGCGGCCGTTCCGGCCTGACACCGTCGGAAAACCCGTGCCTGGCATGGAAATTCGCATCGTGGAGCCGGACACGGACGGAATCGGCGAAGTGTCCGTACGCAGCAAGACGGTGATGTCCGGCTATCTCGACGATCCGGAGATGACGGCGGAGACGCTGGTGAACGGCTGGCTCATGACCGGCGATCTGGGGCGCGTGGACGCCTCGGGCCACCTGCAACTTTTCGGGCGCAAGAAAAACATGATCGTCACCGCCGAGGGAAAGAACATCTATCCCGAAGATATCGAAAACAATTTCGAGGGGATCGCGGTGAAGGAGTTTTGCGTGTATGCGGCGAATTACATCTGGCCGCAGCACACGATGACCGGCGAGCAACTCGTGCTCGTGCTGCATCTTGAACCGGGCCACACCGTGGACGATGCGTTCGTCAGGGAACTGAACCGGCGCAACGCCCTGCTGCTGAATTACAAGCGCGTCTCCGGCTACATCGTGTGGGAGCATGATTTTCCGCGCAACGCAGCGATGAAGATCCGGCGCGTCGTGCTCGCCGGTCTGATTGGCAAGCAACTGGAACGCAGCGCGATGGTTTCCCTGTGAGCGAAGCGTATTTCACGATCGTGAATCCCGCGGCCGGCGGCGGACGCTGCGGGAAGCTCGCGACGCCCGCGCTGGAACGCCTGCGCGCCGGCGGCCTCTCACTCGAGGTGCGGGAAACGCGACGCCCAGGCGAAGCGACCGTACTCGCTCACGGCGCCTACGCCGACGGTTTTCGTAAGTTCATCGCAGTCGGGGGAGACGGCACGGGCTTCGAGATCATCAACGGGGTTTTTCCCGAAGCAGTCACTCAGGGCCGCCCGTCCCTGGGATTTCTTCCGCTCGGCACGGGTAATTCATTCCTTCGCGATTTCGTTGGCAACGGGACGGACCTCGCCGAATTCGGCGCCCGCGCCATTCTCGACCACTGGTCGCGCCCATGCGACGTGATCCGCCTCGACCACTCGGGCGGCTCCGTGTTTTTCATCAACACGCTCAATATGGGCTTTGCCGCGGACGTGGCTACGCTGACCAACCGCCGGTTAAAATTTCTGGGAGAGCCGGGCTACGTGGTCGGCGTGCTCGCTTGCCTCGCTCGCCTGCGCCGCCGGCCGTTTCCCCTGCGCGCGGATGGCGTTCGCGACGATCGGCGATGCCTGTTCGTCGCGTTCAGCAACAGCAAGTACACCGGCGGTAAAATGATGATCGCGCCCCACGCCGCGATCGACAGCGGTACGATTGAATACGTTCACTGGGGTCCGATCGGGCGGTTGGGCCTGGTGCGAACTCTGCCGGCACTCTTTACCGGCGAGCATATCCGGCATCCAATGGCATCGAGGCGTACGGCGGCGCGAATCGACTTCGAGTTGAAGAAGCCGGTGGACGTGGTGGTCGACGGCGAAGTGCTCACTCTCGAGGCTGAATCATTGGAAGTGCTGCCGGCCGCGCTCGACGTGATGGTATGAACGTGGAAACCGAACAACCGATTCCCGCGCAAGCAACCGCAGAGGCCAGCGGAGAGCAGGGCTTTCGACGAATGTGGGCGATCGCGCGCAGCACGCTGCACTGGCTTCTTTCCGCCGCGTTTTTCTTTCCGGTGTGCTGCGTGCTCGTTGTGCTCGGCATCTTCATCGATCCGCGGAAGAACGATGGGCCGCAGCGCTGGCTTTGCCGCGTCACGATGAAAGCGGCAGGCGCAAGGATTGTAGTGAGGCGGTCTCCGGGTTTTGACCCGACCCGCACCTGCTTCTTTCTCGTCAATCACGTCAACTTATTCGATCCGTTCGTTCTGTACGCTACCGTCCCCCAATTTTTTCGCGGGCTGGAACTCGAATCCCACTTCCGGATTCCCGTGTACGGCTGGATGATGAAGCGCTTCGGCAATGTTCCCGTCCCGGACGTGAATCGCCCGTCCGACCTGAAGCGCATGTGGAGATTGACGCGCGGGGCGCTCGATTCCGGAGTCAGCCTGGCCGTCTTTCCCGAGGGGCAGCGCACTCGCGATGGCCGCGTCGGCCCGTTCAAAGACGGCGTGTTCCGCATGGCGCTGCAATTCGGCACGCCCATCGTGCCCGTGAGCCTTGTCGGCTCGTTTGACTTCAACAAGAAGACGAGCTGGTTGATCCGGCCCGGCACGGTGACGGTGTACCTACACGACGTGATCGAAACGAAGGATCTGCGGAAGGAAGATTTCCCGGCGCTGCGCGAGCGCGTTCACGCGATCGTAGCAGGACCGATTCATGAAGTACACATTCCCGCAGAGAAGAATAGGATTGTGGCTTAGGGTGTGCGCCTCGGTTTGACAACCGAGACAGTTCCTGTCCTGATTCAAGAAATCACTTTGAACGCTGCTTGCGCTTTTTAATAGGGCTCGACTGTGTGTCTTCAGGGAGGAGCGGCTTAAGGAACCCAACAATTTTTCCGCGGATCGTGATTGCTATGGTTTCGCCCCCATGGGCTAACTTGGTATATCGCCCAAGCCGCGTTTTTAGTTCGGTGCTACTTATCGTCCTCATTTGATCCGCCTCGAATTGACATTAGCTCGTTCTTTCAAGCCGGGTCAAACAATGTTGAAGAACACGATACCGAAAGGGCAAAGCTTGGCTTGTGCTTACAGCGAGAGGCGAATCCCAGGCAGGGTCCGTCCTGCCTTGGTTTCGTGCCAGGTGTAGAGGATGCGGTGGATGACCGTGAGCGTGGCAACCACCGCGATCACCCAGAGCACAGGCGCCATACGGTTGAAGAGGCCGCCGAGGATCAGGAGCACCATGCGCTCGGGCCGTTCCATGAAGCCGACCTTGCAGAGGGGGATCAGGGATTCGGCGCGGGCTCGGGAGTAGCTGACCATCACCGAGCCGGCCGTAGCCACGGCGGACAGGACGACGTAGGAGGTGCGCTCGGAGACGGCATAGTAGACGAGCAGGCCCATATAGAGCGCCATGTCCGAGTAGCGGTCCAGGGTGGAATCGAAGAAGGCGCCGAAGGCCGTGACGCGCTTTTCGCGGCGCGCCACCTGGCCGTCGAGCATGTCCAGGAATGCCGCGAAAAAGATCACCATCGCCCCGGCGCGAAATTTGCCGATCGCGAAAAGGACGGCCGCCCAACAATTGACGAGGAGCCCGAAAAACGTCAGGAGATTCGGATTGATGCCGGTGGAAGCGACCACGTCCACAATTTTTTCGAGCAGCCAGCGACCGCCTTCACCGATTTTGCGCGTTATCATGAGGCCGGAAACATTCTCCCCTGGTGCGGAGGAATCATACGCTACGGGCGCTCTGCGGCTCAAGTGCGGCAGGCGCTCCGCGGCGAATCTTGACTCCCGCAACGAAGCGGGCATACTCTGCTGCGTGCTCGATGGATGGATTCCCAGTCAGGCTGTGCAAGAATCTCTCGGAGGAGATCCCATATGAATCGCCAGATGAATCGAAGGATGCGAGTTTTTGCTTTGGTCGTGGTGGTGCTTGCGGCGGGAAGCCTGCTGCTGGCGCAAGATAGTCCCTTTGTGGGGACCTGGAAATTGAACGTCGCGAAGTCAAAGTACAATCCCGGGCCGGCGCCGCAGAGCCAGACACGCACCTGGGACGCCATGGGGATGGTCATGGTGAACGGTGTGAACGCCGCGGGGAAGCAGATGTCCTACGGCTACACGATCAAGGACGACGGCAAGGAATACGCGACCATGGGCGCGATACCGAATACCGCGGACAAGATCTCCTCGAAGAAAGTCGACGCCAACACCTACGAAGCGACATTCACCAAAGCTGGAAGCCAGGTGGAAACGACCACGTTCAAGGTTTCCGACGGCGGCAAGACTCTGACGATTCATGCCAAGGGCAAGACGGCCGCGGGGGAATTCGACAATCTGCAGGTTTGGGAGAAGCAGTAGCGATTTTCCATTCCCGAGCAATCACGGCGAATGGCGCGAATCAACTATTCTGCGGAATTAGATACGCGCCGTTGATGTGTTCGTCCAGGGTCGCGAGCTGAGCGCCGTTTGCATTGGCGAGTTCCACGAGATGTCCGTCCGTCGTTTGATTTGGGTTCTTGACCCAGGGCGGGAGTCGCGAAATGTCGTGGTCGTCGGGAATAAAGACGAAACGAGGCGAGTCGATCGCCTTCAACCTCAGCAGGAGTTCGCGAGCCTCTTCTACTGAAAATCCGTATTGACGCGCCTGACTTAGCACGCGCACAAAACCCAACTCTGTAATCGGGCAGGTAGCTATGCGCGGGATTCCCGCCGCAGCCAGACTGGCGATCCATGCCAGCACCCGGTCATGGAATACGTGTCGGCGGACACCCAGCGCCAGAAGCGAGTTCACGTCCAGGAGATACGTCATGGAAAATCGGCGAGGATTTCATCGACCTGCTCGCTTGTAAGTGGAGGAACATCGTCGTCAGTGTCCAGGACCGGCAATCCGCTGACTGGGTCTTTGATAATACGGGCTTTTCCTTTTGGCACCTTTGGCGGACGGAGAACTATGCAGTCGCCTTCAATTTCAACGTCCAGGTTGTCACCGGGCTGGAGGCCAAGGCGAGCCCGCAACTGAGTGGGAAGAACGATTTGGCCTTTTGTGGACAGTTTGGTACGCATTGTAAGACAATCTTACCTTAGACCAAGGAGGCTAGGCAAGCTTAGCGTGCTTTTTCGTCCATCCACTCGTACATCCGCCGGACGCCGCGGATCTCGGCCCCGGGGCCCTGGATTTGCGGGAAATCGGCCTTGTGGGCGGTCAGGTCGACCTTTGGGGCGGCCTGCTCAGGCGTGAGCCCCTGTTTGCGAAGCTCGGTCACCTGGGCCATGAAATCCCGCAGGAGGCCTTGATAGGCGGTGATTAGGGCTTTGTCGCGGAACGGCACGCCGTGGCCGGGCAGCACGGTATCAAAACTCATCTCCTTTACGGCGTCCAGCGTCTTGAGCCAGGCGTCAAATACGGCGTCGCCCATGTAGGCGGGCTGGGATTCCATCATGTCGCCGGTGCAGATGATTCGCTCCTTCGGCAAATAGACGAAGGTGTC
>Ga0210394_10007907_pt1 | contig 11076 bp, 6 predicted proteins | sample IncBWC12MmetaG_FD_160121 | JGI IMG/M metagenome (GOLD analysis project Ga0210394, IMG submission 160121) | Forest soil microbial communities from Barre Woods Harvard Forest LTER site, Petersham, Massachusetts, United States - Inc-BW-C-12-M | ecosystem: Environmental > Terrestrial > Soil >... | reverse complement strand
CCACCATAGGTCTGCTTGGGGTCAAAAGCGGGCGTGCCAAGCTCCAATTCGTGATGTCCGGTCCTGCCGAAAGCAGACACTTCCAGCGCGTTAAGAGTCCACGCGCTACGTAAATGGGTCTGGTCCCGGCGTCGAAACTACCAAATTCAAGACGGCTCGCGGTTCCGACGCGCCCTCATAGAATTTTTCCGCTCTGTGCTACTGCCCCTGCCCATTCCCGAGTTGCCGGCCTAGCCAGCGCAGCGCGAAGCACGTTGAACACGCACGCTCGTTGGGCGACCATCCGGCCGTGAACTTCAACCGCCGCAAGATGGGAGCTAAGCGGAAGGCCAAGGCTGACGCTGAGGTCGCCGCCCGACGCGCGACCGATGCCAGGGTGCTTCAGGACGCGGAACGCCTGATAACCGCTTGGAACGAGCGCCAAGCCCGGCGAATGCCCTTACTGTTTGCGCCGACGATCGGCGCCACGCACGCAAGCCGGCATCATTTCCTGTGGGCCTCCTGCTCGGCCTGCCGCACCAGGCGCAGACATTGACCGGCGCCCGCTCGACCGACACCGCGACGCTGCGGTCACGAGCCTGATCCCGTCGTTGTCCTGCCGCTCGTGTCGGCCGCATGCACCGTGCCGCGCCCCCGACGCCCCAGCGCAAAAAGGGCGCGAACGCAAAGGACGCCAGCGCGCATTCGGTATGGCGTTGTGTAAATTCATCCCACGGGGTCCGCATCAGGTCCGCTACATTGACCACGATGCATCAGCCAATATGCGTTGATAGTATCCGACTGAAATTGTTAGTTTATCTGGTACAGCTGGGTGGACTCGAACCACCGACCTCCTGATCCACAGTCAGGCGCTCTAACCAACTGAGCTACAGCTGCACGGGTTCGCTTGCGCGGAGCGCGCGGAAAGCTAGGAGCAACGCTCAACTTTGGCAAGGGTTGCGCCAATAGACGAGCGGCGCTGGCGGCCGCCGCTATCGGCCCACCGGCAAGCAAAAGCCCGGGGCGAGCCCGGGCTTTACCCGTCGTGCGATGGGAGGTGAAGACGCGAAGCGCCGACCGGCGCGGGTCAGGCGACCTTGGAGAGCGCCTTGCTCACGCCGCTCTTGATCGGCTCGGCCGTCTCGGTGGCGACCTTCTGCGCCAGCGCGCTCAGTTCCTTGCTCTGCTGGGTGAGCGCCTCGAACTGCTTGCGCGCATGCGTGCTCGAGAGTTCGACCATTTCCGACAGGGTCTTGGCCGCCATCAGCTCGCCGGCGAAATCGAACGCGGCGTTGGTGTTCACGCGCGCCGCCTCGATCACCTTGAGGCCGTAGTCGGAGGCGCCCTTGGTGGCGGTCGAGTAGGTGGTCTCGAGGACGTCGGTCGCCTCCTCGGCGGCGGCCTTCATCTTCTCGTAGGTGTCCTTGGCCTGCGCGACCCCGCGCTCCGCAAATTCGCGGAAGGCGGCCGGCATCTCGACCTTGGGAATGTCGAACTTGGGCATCTCGAATTTCGGCATTTCGAACGCGACCGCCGGAGGCTTGGTCGATTTCACTTTCGTGGCAGTTGTGGCTTCCGCCATGGGACCGGTCCTTAGATCTCATATGCTCATGGGCTGTTGACTTGGGGGAATTTGCTGATCAGCCTCGCCGCCCTGTGCGCGAAGCGTCACCTTCATTCGCGAATTCCCGGTGCCGAACGCGGGACACAAGTCGAAGCACCGGTCTTCTCAGACCAATATAGCAAAGGCTTTGGTGCATTGCAATAGAAATTATTGCATCGCACAATTAGAGCTAAGGTTTTGAAATTATTTATATTTTATCGGGAGGGGTGCGCTGGGCCGGTATCACGGCCGAGGTTTTGCAGCATCCACCACCATTTTGGCAGCACTTTGTCCAAGCTCCTGGACCTGGGTTGAAAGCGCCTGCATCTGCCGCCCGAGGTAGTCCGACTGCAGCCGCATGACCTCGGTCGCGTCCTTGGCCTGCATCAGTTTCTCGGCAAATTCGAATGTCGCCGCCATGTTCTGCTCGGCATAGGCGATGGATTTGTGCGCAATCTCGTTGGCGCCGCCACGTGCGGCCTGGGCCTGGCCCTCGAACTGCCCCATGGCCTGATTGGCCGCCTGGATGAAGCCGTCGAAGGCATGTTTCGCCTGGGTCACGCTTTGCTCGACGAAGGCCCGAATCTCCTTGGGCATTCCGAATTGCTCGAAAGGTTCCTTGGCCATCCTTCGCTCCTATAGCCGCGGCGTCATCGCCGCGAGAGTTCCTTCTTAGCGCCGGCCCTGATCGACTGCGCCGCCGAGCGTGCGTTGCAGTTAAGGTTATCTCTCCTTGTCGCGCGCGAGTAGGGGGTGCGGCATGGACGGCACGCCCGCTCGGCACTATTAAGAATTTGTTAGGGAAATGAGTTCCGTCGCATGCCGCTGGTGGAGTCAGTGTTGGCGCCGTTGCGCGATCCGCAACTCGCCGCAAAGCTCGCGGCCCATGCCACGGGCCCAGCCCCCGCGTGGCTCTGGAGCACGGACGGATCGCGCATCATCTGGGCGAACGCCGTCGGCGCCGCGATCTTCGGAGCGGCGGACGCGGGCGAATGCCAAGAGCGCCGGTTCGGCGTCAAGGACGCGACCGCCGCGCAGATCGTCCGTCTGGCTGCGACCCTGCCGACGTCGGGCCAGCCGCGGCTCGAACGCCTGCGCGGTTTCGGTGCCGACTTCGGCCGCGCGCTCACCTGTGTTTGCTCGCGCCTCATTCTCGCCGACGGCACGCCCGTCGTCCTGATCATCGCCACCGAGCCGGCGGGGCCGCCGCTGCCGCTCCGCGAGCGTGTGCGCCGGCTGCTTGCCGATCGCAGGCGTGCGCTCGCGGCCTTCGCCCGCGAGGGCACGCTTCTTTATGCGACCGAACCGGCGCTCACGCGCTTTGTCGGCACAGCGACGCTCTCGACACTCGGCGTCGACGCCGTCGCCGCCCCCGCCCTCGTCAACGGCAGCGCCAGCGGCGCGACACCCTACGGACCGGTCACCGTCGAGCGCCTCGGCAGCGATGCTTCGACCGTCCTGGTGCTGATGTTTGCTGCGCGGGCAGGCGAAATTCTTGCGGAACAGACTCCTGCAGAAGCGGGCGCGCCAGCGCCTTCTCCCGCGCCGGCGCCCTCCGACGCTGAAGCGCCGTCGAGTCCCCTGCCCGCCCCGGAGGCGCCGGCTGCTGCACCGGCTCTCTTGGACGTTGAAGCGCCGCCAAGTTCTCGGTCCGTCCAGGAGGTGCCCGCCACCGCGCCCGCTTCCTTGCACGTTGAAGCACCGCCAAGTCCTCAGGCGCACGCAGGCGAGGCGTCCGCTGTCGCCGCGCCATCGGCCTCGCCATCGGAAGCGCTCACGAACGGTGCGGCGCCGGCGGAGGCAAACGCCGGCGCCATCCAGCTGGTCTTGCCTCCTGCCCAAGCTCCCGCAACCGACATTGCGGCGAGCGAGCGCCGCCATCCGCTGCGCTTCGTCTGGCAGATGGATGCGGATGGCCGCTTCGCCATCGGCTCGGACGAGTTCATCGAGCTCATGGGCCCGCGCACGACGTCGGCGTTCGGCCGGTTGTGGAGCGAGATCGCCGCCGAACTGAACCTCGATCCCGACAACCAGGTGGCGCGCGCGGTCGCCACGCACGAGACCTGGAGCAGCATCACGCTGTCGTGGCCGGTCGACGAGTCGCGCGAGCGGCTCGCGGTCGAGCTGTCGGGACTTCCGGTGTTTGATCGCAACCGCAATTTTCGCGGCTATCGCGGCTTCGGCGTGTTGTGCGACATCGCCCGCACCAACCAGCTGGCGCGCGCCCGCCGCGAGCGACCGATGGGATTTGGCGCCCAGCCCGAAGCGCCGACCGAGCGCGACGGCGCGTCAGCATCGCCGGCTTCGCCAATCGCACCGCGTGCCGACACCCCGCCTGCCGACACCCCGCTTGCCCATACGCAACCTGCCGACACGCAAGCTGCCGCGCCCGCTCCGCCTGTCGCCGCAACACCGGAGCCGCCCTCGCCGTCCGCTGCCGCTGCGGCGCCACCGCCCGCCCCGGCGGAAATCGCGCCGCGCGCCGAGCGCCCGGTAGCCGATGCCGCTGCAGCAAACGTGGTGCCGTTCCGTTCGGGGGCGCCGACCGACGCCAAGGCGCCGAGTCTCAGTCCGGTCGAGCGCAAGGCGTTCCGCGAGCTGGCGCAGGAGCTGAACGCGCGCTTGCGCGGCGACGAGACACCGGAGGCCGAAGACGGTTCCGCTGCGCCCGCCGCCGAAGAGCAAAGAGCACCGGCCGAGGCCGCGGAGGATCAAGCAGCGCCGCCGACGAACCAGGACTTGGCGCCGACGACTATTGCCGCCGCGGCGGAGCCCGTCGCGGCGAACGCTCCCGCCATCGCATCGCCGCGCGGTGACGATGCGGAGGCCGCGCCGCCGGCTGCGTTTTCCGCTTTCGAGCCGGTGCTGCTCGACCGCCTGCCCGTCGGCGTTCTGCTGCACCAGCACGACACGCTGCTCTATGCCAACCGCCGCTTCCTCGAATGGACCGGCCATGAGAATCTCGCCACGCTGGCGGCGGCCGGCGGCCTGGCTACGCTCTTTGCCGACCCCGGCGCCGCCGCGCTCGCGCCGGGCGGGTCAGCGCGGCCGCTGTTGCTCGCAGCCCGGGGCGGCGACAGCGTCCCGGTCGAGGGCCGCCTGTTCACCGTTCCCTGGCGCGACGGCTCCGCACTCGCGCTGGTCCTCGCCAGCCGCGAGATGGAGCAGGAGCGCCGCGCGATCGCGGCCGCGCTCGATGCCGCCGAGGGCCAGATCGGCGAACTCAAGGCCCGGCTTCAGTCCTTGGACAAGACCGAGGAAGAGCTGCGGGCGGCCAAGCGCGAGGCGCACAAGGCGGCAACCGAAAAGGCGGATTTCCTCGCCAAGGTGAGCCACGAGATTCGCACGCCGCTCAACGCCATCACCGGTTTCGCCGAAGTGATCATGGCCGAGCACTTCGGTCCGATCGGCAACGAGCGCTACCGCGACTATCTCAAGGACATCCACGTCGCCGGAACGCATCTGGTCTCGCTGCTCAACGACCTGCTCGACCTTTCCAAGATCGAGACCGGCCAGCTCGACCTCACCTTCGCGCCGGTCGGCCTCAACGAGCTGACCCAGCAGTGCGTCGGCATCATGCAGCCGCAGGCGAGCCGGGCGCGCATCATCATCCGCACCTCGCTGACGCCGGGACTGCCGCAGGTCAAGGCCGACGAGCGCTCGCTGCGCCAGATCGTGCTCAACCTCCTCGCCAACTCGATCAAGTTCACCGGTCCCGGCGGCCAGGTGATCGTATCGACGGCGTGCGCCGACAGCGGCGAGACCGTGCTGCGCGTGCGCGACACCGGCGTTGGCATGAGCGCGAAGGATGTCGAGGCGGCACTGGAGCCGTTCCGGCAGACGGCGACGTCCGGGAGCTGGGGCTCGGGCGGGACCGGGCTCGGCCTGCCCTTGACCAGGGCGCTCGCCGAAGCCAACGGCGCGCATTTCAACATCAAGAGCGAGCCCAATGCCGGCACGCTGGTCGAGATCGCATTCCCGCGGGTGACCGCGCATTAGTCTAGGCGTTCGCCGACCCGGCCGCAGCGCGCATCGGGAACGCTCATCCACAGGCCGTTTTCCGCCGAATCAGGTGCACGCGTAGCTTTCCTTCGCTTCCCGCAGACGGGGAGCGCGCGGAGCCGCCATGCGCTTTCACGCCGACCTGCACGTCCACTCGAAATATTCGCGCGCGACCAGCCGCGATCTCGACCTCGAACATCTCGCGGAGTGGGCGGCGCGCAAGGGCCTCGCTGTCATCGCGACCGGCGACTTCACCCATCCGGCGTGGCGCGCCGAGCACAAGGGGAAACTGGTGCCGGCCGAGCCGGGCCTGTTTCGTCTGCGACCCGAGATCGAGCAAGCGGTCGCCGAGAGACTGCCGCCGGCGTGCCGGACGCCGGTGCGCTTCATGCTCGAGGTGGAAATTTCCACGATCTACAAGAAGGCCGGGAAGACACGGAAGGTGCACCATCTCATCTACGCGCCGGACTTCGCGACCGCCGAGAGCATTTCCGAGCGCCTGGCGCGCATCGGCAACATCGCTTCCGACGGCCGCCCGATCCTCGGGCTCGACTCGCGCGACCTTCTCGAGATCACGCTGACGTCCAGTCCCGACGCCTATCTCATCCCGGCGCATATCTGGACGCCGTGGTTCGCCGCGCTCGGCTCGCAGTCCGGCTTTGATTCGATCGCCGCATGCTACGGCGATCTGGCCGATCAAATCTTTGCCGTGGAGACCGGGCTCTCATCCGACCCGCCGATGAACTGGCGGCTGTCGATGCTCGACCGCTACCGGTTGGTCTCCAACTCCGACGCGCACTCACCGGGAAAGCTCGGCCGCGAAGCGACGACGTTCGATTGCGCGCTCGACTACTTCGCCCTGCGCAAAGCGCTGGAGACCGGGCAAGGTTTTGTCGGCACCGTCGAATTCTTTCCCGAGGAGGGCAAGTATCACCTCGACGGCCACCGCAAATGCGGCGTGAAGTTTTCCCCGCGCGAAACGCTGGCCCAGGGCGGGCGCTGCCCGGTGTGCGGCGGCGCCATGACCGTCGGCGTCCTCAGCCGCGTCGAGACGCTCGCCGACCGCAGCGAGGCCGAGGCGGCACCGCCGGCGACAGCCGGCGCCGTGTCGAACCTCGTTGCCTTACCGGAAATGCTTGGCGAGATCGCAAGTAGCGGACCTTCGAGCAAGACCGTCGAGCGCGGCTACGGCCGGCTGCTGTCAGCCCTCGGCCCCGAGCTCGACATTCTGCAGGCCGTCCCGCTCGAGGATATTTCGCGGGCGGATTCTTCCGTGCTTGCCGAAGCCGTGGCGCGGCTGCGCGCCGGCAAGGTCATCCGCGACGCCGGCTATGACGGCGAATACGGCGTCATCCGGTTGTTCGAGCCGGACGAGCTGCGGCACCGAACGGCGGGCGGCATGTTGTTCGAGTCGCCGGCTGCGGTTCCCGTGCCCGTTGTGCGGGAGGGTGCGCAAGCAAAGTACCACCCGTCGAAGCCTCCGCAGGACCTCCCGACCCCCATCCCCAACCCCTCCCCACAAAGGGGAGGCGACACGCACGCAGCGCCAGGCTCAGGCGTCCTCTCGGCCCTCGACCCCGATCAGCGCGCGGCGGCGGCCGTGGTCGAAGGTCCGCTGCTGATCGTCGCCGGGCCGGGCTCGGGCAAGACCCGCACCTTGGTCCATCGCATCGCGCATCTCGTCGCCGATTGCGGCGTCGCCGGCGCGCAATGCCTGGCCATTACCTTCACACGCCGGGCCGCGGCGGAAATGCGCGACCGCCTGCATGCGATGCTCGGCCCGGACGCGGGCGGCATCGCTGTCCACACCTTCCACTCGCTCGGGCTCGCGATCCTGCGCGAGCACGCCGCCGCCGCCGGTCTCACATCCGGCTTCCGCGTCGCCGGCGAGGCGGAGCGCGCGGCCGCGCTCGCTGCGGCGCTCGGCCTGCCGCGCCCGCGCGCGGAAAATCTCATCCGCGCCATCTCCAAGGCGGAGCGCGGCGAGGCGCAGCCGAACGGGGAAATCGCGGCGGCGCGGACCGCCTATCGCGCCATGCTGGCGGCCGACCACTGGATCGATTTCGACGATCTGGTCAGCTTGGCGGTGCGGCTCCTCGCGGACAATGCCGAGATTGCGGCGCTCTATCGCGCCCGGTTCCGCTTTGTCTGCGTCGATGAATTCCAGGACGTCGATGCGCGGCAATATCGGCTGCTCACGCTGTTGGCGCCGCCGGCCGCCGGCAATCTCTGCGTCATCGGCGATCCGCATCAGGCGATCTACGGTTTCCGCGGCGCCGATGCCGCCTGCTTCGAGCGCTTCGGCAGCGACTACCCGGGCGGAGCGACGATCGCGCTCAGGCGCAACTACCGCTCGGGCGGCGCCATCGTCGCCGCTTCCTCGCAGGTCATCGCCGCGCATGCGGACGAGCCGATCGCGGAAATCGTGCGCGAGCGGCGCGAGCGCATCACCATCCACGCGGCGCCCAGCGAGCGGGCCGAGGCCGAGTTCGTCGTCATCACGATCGAGCAGGCGATCGGCGGCTCAAGCTTCTTCGCGATCGACAGCAGCCGCACCGGTGGGCGGGAAGCGGCGCTCTCCTTCACCGATTTCGCCGTCCTCTACCGCACCGACGCGCAGGCCGCCGTTCTGTGCGAAGCGCTCGCGCGTTCCGGGATTCCGTTCCGCAGGCATTCGCACGCCGCGCTGGCGCAGGAGCCATCGGTCCGCGCCGTGCTCGAAGCATATGCGGCGATGGCCCCGGCCGACATCGATCTTCCGACACGACTGCGGCAGAGCGCGGCGCGCGCCGCCGCCGACACGGGCGAGGCGGCAGCGGCCGAACGCGCGCTTGAGCTTCTGCTGCCGCTCGCCGAAAGCTGCGGCGGCGATCCGGCGCGCTTTCTCGATGCGGTCGCACTCGCGAGCGGCGCCGATTTCTGGGACGAGCGCGCCGAGGGCGTGGCGCTGTTGACCTTGCATGCCGCCAAGGGACTGGAATTCGCCTGCGTCTTCATCGTCGGCCTGGAGGACGGCGTGCTGCCGCTGCACTGGGGCAAGGCCGAGGATGCGGCGCCGGAGGAGTTGGCCGAGGAGCGCCGGCTGTTCTATGTCGGCATGACTCGCGCGAAGGATCGCCTGGTGCTGAGCCGCGCGCTCAAGCGGCTGTGGCGCGGCCGCGTGCACACGCAAAGGCCTTCGCCGTTCCTCGGCGACATCGAAAGCGAGCTGCTCAAGGAGCAGCGGGCCGAGCTCCGGCGCCGGCGCGAGGATCGCCAGCTCAAGCTGCTGTAGCCCTTGATTGTTTGGTCGATACAGAAACGTCATTGCGAGGAGCCCAAAGGGCGAGGAAGCAATCCAACCGCGCGGTGGGGCCTGGATTGCTTCGGCACTTTCGTGCCTCGCAATGACGGCGCATGGCGCGCCGTTCACGCGACGCGGATGACGATCTTGCCGAAATGCGCGCCCGCTTCCATGTGCCGCAAGGCCGCCGGCACCTCGTCGAAACCGAACACCCGGTCGATTACGGGCTTGAGCCTGTTGGCGATGATGGCGGCGTTCATCGCCTCGAACATCTGCGTCGAGCCGACATAGATGCCCTGGACGTTGGCGCGCTTGGAGAAGATCAAGCCCGGATTGAGCTCGGTCGCGCCGCCGCTCAAGCCGCCGATCAGGGAGATTTTGCCGCCGAGGCGGATGGCGCCGAATGAACGGGTGAGGGTCTCCGCCCCGCCGACCTCGACGACGTGATCGACGCCACTGCCGCCGGTGAATTCGACCGCCGCCTTGTCCCATTCCGGCGTGCTCTTGTAGTTGATGCCGCAGGCGGCGCCGAACGACTTCGCGCGCTCAAGCTTCTCGTCGCTCGACGAGGTGATGATTGCGGTCACGCCCATTGCGTGCGCGAGTTGCATGCCGAAGATCGACACGCCCCCGGTGCCCTGCAGCAGCACGCTCTGGCCAGCGATCAGCCTGGCGTGATGCATCATCGCGTTCCAAGCCGTGACCGCGGCGCAAGGGAGCGCCGCCGCTTCCTCGATCGACAAATGCGCGGGGATCGGGACGACGCCTTCCTCCTCCAGCACCACGTATTCGGCAAGCATGCCGTCGATGCTGCCGCCGAGCGCCGAAGCGTGCACGCGCGGCCCCAGGTCGCCGCCCGGCCAGCGCTGGAAGAAGCAGCCGGCCACCTTGTCGCCGGCCTTGACGCGGACGACGCCAGGACCGGCTTCGACCACCTCGCCGGCGCCGTCGGAAAGCGGAACGAGATTGTCGCGCACCGGCATGCGATAGGTGCCGCGCACGATGCCGAGGTCGCGGTAGTTGAGCGAGCAGGCCCCGACCTTGACCAGGACCTGGCGGTAGAGCGGCTTCGGCACCGGCCGCTCGACTTGCGTCAGCGCGTCGATGCCGGCGCCCCCCTTCGGCAGTTGATAAGCACGCATTCGTTCCTCCGGTATGGCGCCGGCCGCCCGGCGTTCTCATTCGGCGGTCAATCGGCCGTCTCGGCGATCCGCCGGATACTTATATCGTGAGAGAAGCGGACCTCGCAGGGTTCGACCGTGCCGCTGACCGGCGCAGCGGACCGGTAGTGCGGCGTCGCGGCGAGCGGCAGGTGGCCTTCGCCGCACAACAGGCCGGACGTGGGGTCGAGCCCGATCCAGCCGGCTCCGGGAAGATACACTTCAGTCCACGCGTGCAGCGCGCCGCTGTCGCGGTCGCCGACGGCATCGCTCGCGGGGGGCTTCGCGTCTGTGGCAAGCTCGATGAGATAACCGGAGACGAAACGCGCCGGCAGGCCCGCGCCGCGCAGAACCTGCACCAGCAGCCAGGCTGTATCGCGGCAGGAGCCGATGCCGGAGGCAAGCGTCTCCTCCGCCGTCTGCACGCCGCCCTCGAGGCGGGTGACGTAGCGGATCAGGTGACGCAGGCGCCGGTTGAGCACGACGAGGAAGTCGATCGTATTCTGCGGCTCGCGCGGCAGCGACCGCAGCAATTCCTTCAGGTTGGGTCCCGCCGGCTCGGCGTTGAGAAACGGCGCCAGATCCTCGCGCAGGTCGGGCGGGAATGCGAAGGGCCAAGACTCCGCGTGCGGCTCGAGGAAGAAATCGAACGGATTGACCGGCGCGATCTCGGCTTCGAGATCGACTGCGAGCAACAGCGCGGCGGTCTTTTCGCGGAAGACGAAGCGCGCGAGCCAGTTGGCGTAGGGGTCCTGCTGCCAGTGCACCTCATGCTGCGCCGGCTGCACCGTGAGCGCGTAGCGCGAAATACGGCTGCGGCAATGCGGCGCCGGGCGCAGCCGCACGATCTGCGGCCCGAGCTGCACCGGCCGGTCGTATTCGTAGCGCGTTTCGTGATGGAGCCTGACGAGGATGGACATGGCGATGCGTTGCGGGGGAGCGTCCGGATAACGGCGCCCAATAATCATGCAAATTCCGCGCCGCCAAGCTGGCAGTCGCGCGCGAGGCTGAGGAGATTGGAGATGAAGGCGGAGCGTAGTGGTCGTGCG
>Ga0210394_10007906_pt1 | contig 11076 bp, 10 predicted proteins | sample IncBWC12MmetaG_FD_160121 | JGI IMG/M metagenome (GOLD analysis project Ga0210394, IMG submission 160121) | Forest soil microbial communities from Barre Woods Harvard Forest LTER site, Petersham, Massachusetts, United States - Inc-BW-C-12-M | ecosystem: Environmental > Terrestrial > Soil >... | reverse complement strand
CGGGAAAACGGTGCACCGGGATCTGCCCCTTAATTTCTTCATGGAGCGTTATACGGAGAGCTTCGCCAGCGAGCTGCGGGCGTTCGTTAACGCGGTGCTGGAAAAACGGCCGACCCCGGTCACGGGCGTCGACGGGCGCATCCCGGTCGTGATGGCGCTGGCTGCTCGGCAGTCTTATGATGAGCACCGCGCGGTGCGGCTATAAGGTTAGCGTGAGAGGTTAAGAACGTGGGGCAAATAGGGTACAGGCACGAATTTCGCAAATGCGGCGAAATTCGAGCCAGTCCCCCATTTGCGCACTTTAGATCCAGTTTTTGCGCAGCAGCCAGACCTTGATTACCTGCGTCAGGGCCATATAACTAATGAGCGTCGCCATCAGGATCGGCCAATACAGCGGCGGCAACTGCGTGAGACCGAGCGAGGACGCGAGCGGCGAATAGGGTAGCCACATTCCGAAGGCCATGATCGATAACGTAGTCAGCGTCAGCGGCCAGCTGGCCCGGCTTTGGAGGAAGGGGATTTTGTTGGTGCGAATCACGTGAATGATGAGCGTCTGCGTCATCAGCGATTCGACGAACCAGCCGGTTTGAAATAACGATGCCCGCGAGGGGTCCCAGCAATGGAACACCCACAGCATGACGAAGAACGTGGTGTAGTCGAAAATCGAACTGATAGGCCCGATGAACAGGATGAAGCGCGTAATTTCGCTGATGTTCCAGGGCCGCGGCCGCGCCACCTGCTCCTCATCCACCGAATCGATCGGGATGGGGACTTGTGAGAAATCGTACAGCAGGTTGTTGGTGAGCACCTGAATCGGAGCCATGGGAATGAAGGGCAGGAAGGCGCTGGCTCCCAGCACGCTGAACATGTTCCCGAAATTCGAGCTGGCGCCCATGCGGATATATTTCAGAATATTCGCGAACACCTTGCGGCCTTCGAGGACGCCTCCCTCCAGCACCATGAGGTCCTTTTCGAGAAGAATCAGGTCGGCGGATTCCTTGGCGATGTCCGTGGCCGTATCGACGGAGATGCCGATGTCGGCGGCGCGCAGGGCGGGCGCATCGTTGATGCCGTCGCCCATGAATCCGACCACGTGTCCCTTGCTGCGCAGGAGGCCGATCACTCGCTGCTTGTGTGCAGGCGAGAGGCGGGCGAAGAGCGCGGTTTTCTCGGCCGCGTCGGCCAGTTCGGGATCGGACATTTTTTCGATATCGTCGCCCAACAGCATGGGATCGGGTGTGAGGCCGACGTCGGCGCAAACCTTGCGGCTGATGAGATGGTTGTCGCCGGTGAGGATTTTCACGCCTACGCCGTGCTTATGAAGAGCCTCGATGGCACTTCCCGCGGTGTTTTTGGGCGGGTCCAGAAACGCCACGTATCCTTTGAGTACGAGGCCGGATTCGTCCGCCTTGGAGCAGGACTGTTTGCCCGGGAGTTGCTTGGTCGCCACGGCCAGGACGCGGAAGCCGTCGTTACTGAGGCCGTCGTATTGCGCCTTCAGACCGACGATCCGGTTGGGGTCCATCGGCGAGAGTTTTCCGTCCAGTTCGAACTCGGAGCACTGATGAAAGATGGCTTCGGGAGCGCCCTTGGTAAGAAGAATGGCGTGGCCTTCGGGATCCTCCACCATCACCGACATCATGCGCCGGGTGAAGTCGAACGGGATCTCGTCGAGTTTTTTGTATTTTTCGACAAGGGCTTTCGCCTTGAAGTCAGGACAGTCGAGAATCGCGTGGTCGAGCAGATTTTTGAGACCGGTTTGGAAGTAGCTGATCAGGTAGCCGTCAAGAAGCACGTCCTCGGTTTCCCTGCCTTCGACGTCGCAATGGCGCATCAGCACGACGCGGTCCTCGGTCAGCGTGCCGGTTTTATCCGTGCACAGGACGTCCATGCCGCCGAAATTCTGGATAGCGTTCAATCGCTTGACGATCACCTTCCTGCGGCTCATGGCTAGAGCGCCCTGAGACAGGCAAACCGACACGATCATGGGCAGCATCTCCGGCGTCAGGCCGACCGCCACGGCCATGGCGAAGAAGAAGGCGCTTTTCCAATCGTGCTTGGTGAATCCGTTAATCAGGAATACCAGCGGCACCATCACAGCCATAAGTTGAATCATGAGCCAGGTGAAACGACTTAGACCCTGATCGAATGCCGTGGGCGGCGGTTCCTCGGTGATCGCGCCGGCCATACTGCCGAGATAAGTATTGACGCCGGTGGAGACCACGACCGCGGTGGCGGTGCCGCTCTCGACGCTGGTCCCCATGAAACATGTGTTCTTGATCTCCGCCGGAGAGGCGGCGGGATTGGGCTCGGGGTCGTGGAATTTTTCGACCGGAAACGACTCGCCGGTGAGGCTACCCTGACTGACGAAGAGGTCTTTCGAAGAGATCACACGCACGTCGCCCGGAATCATGTCCCCGGCCGAAAGCTGGACGATATCGCCGGGAACCAGGTCGCGCAGCGCCATCTCCTTCGCTGCGCCGTCGCGAACGACGGTAGCGGTGACGTGGATCATCGCCTTGAGCTTGGCCGCGGCGGCGTCCGCTCGCGCCTCCTGCACAAAACGAAGCACGACGCTGAGCACCACCATGCCGGCCATGACGGTTCCGGCTCGCGCATCGCCGGTGGCGAAGGAAATCGACGATAGGGTCGCCAGGAGAATCACCAGCGGGTTGCGGATGATTTTCAGCAGGCGAATAAAGCCGCCCTGGCGGCGTTCCTGAGCTACCTCATTGGGTCCGGTGGTGCGCGCGCGCTGTTCGGCTTCCGTCTGCGTCAGGCCCTGCGCACTGGTTTTGAGAGATTGGAAAAGAGCTTCGCTGTCCTTCGCGGCGGCGTCCAGGACTGCGGGAGAAAGATGAATCGCTTTCGATTTTGTTTCCTGCGCATTCGAAAGCGGCATCTATCATGTCTGATACACGGTGGCGCCGCCCGTTACCGTGCGCACGATCTGGATGTCTTTGATTTTCTCTTGATCCACAGTGTGCGGATCGTCGGCGAGCACCACGAAATCGGCCAGTTTGCCGGGCGTAATGGAGCCTTTCGTCGCTTCCTCATGCGAGTTGTATGCGCCGTTGAGCGTGTTGACGCGCAGCGCTTCGTCCACGCTGATGCGCTGGTTGGCTCCCCAGGTTTCGCCGTTCCACCCGGTGCGCGTGACCATACCTTGTATCCCCATGCGCGGGTCGAAGGGGCCTGGACTGAAGTCGGAACCGGCCGCCGCCCAAATCCCGGAGTCGAGGAAACTGCGGAAGGGCATGCACCGCTTCATCAGCTCCTGGCCGTAAAAATGGAACTTGTCGGAGTTGTAATACGCGTAGGACGTGAACGCGGCGGGAACCGTGCCGGTAGCCTTCATGCGCCGCAGAATATTGTCGTTAATCAACGTGCAATGGGTGATTTTGGGACGGGCGTCGGCGCGTGGAAACAGCTTCTGCGCGCGCTCCACGGCGGTCAGCACCATCTCGATGGCGATCTCCCCGTTGGCGTGGCAGTTCACCTGGATGCCGGCGCGATGCACGCGCTCGATCCAGGCGTTGAGAGTGTCCTGCGTCTCCGTGATGTTGCCTTTATACGGCGGGTCGACGCCTGGATAAGGGCTGATCAGCGCCATGGTGCGCTCTGAGAACGAGCCGTCGACGGTGTGCTCCGAAGTGGCTCCCAACCGGATCCATTCGTCGCCGAAGCCGGACTTGATACCTCCGGAGATCATCGCTTCCAGCACTTTGCCGCTAGCCTCGTAGCTCACGCGGTGCAGAAGATCGCCGCGCGAGCGGACTTCCTGGAGAGCGGACAGATCGCCTCCTTCGTGATGCACGCTGGTCAGTCCATAGCGAACAAATTGCTTCGAAATGTACGCCAGGCCATCGCGATTGCGCTGCGCGGTCTGCTCCGGGGTGAAAGAGGGACGCTTACCCACCCGGTTGATCGCGCCCGTCGCGCGGTCGGTAACACGTCCGTTGAGATCGCCGTTGGCGTCGCGGTCGAAAGTTCCGCCGGGAGGATTGGGCGTGTTTTTGTTAATATCCGCCATCTCCAGCGCCTTACTGTTATAGAAGGAGGTGTGGCCGCCGCGATGATGGACCACCACCGGATGGTCCTTCGACACCTTGTCCAAATCGTGAACGTTGATCAGCCGATTGTCCTTCACCTTGGTGTCGTCGAAGAAAAAGCCTTCGACCCAGGTGCCCGGCGGCGTCTGGGCGGCTTTCGCGCGAAGTTTTTCTATGATGCTGTCGATGGTGACAAACTCCACCACGTACGGATTGCCCACCAGCACCTCGTAAAGCAGCACGCTGCCGGTGGCGTGATTGTGGCAATCGATGAACCCGGGGACCACCGTCATTTGTTTAGCGTCGAACGCCTGGGTCCGTTTGCCGATGAGCGCCTTCATATCGGCGCTGCTCCCGACGGCGGTGAAACGCCCGGATTTAACCGCGAACGCCTCTGCCTTCGGCGCGCTGGAATCTACCGTGTAGACCTTGGCGTTGAAGACGACAAGATCGGCGTCCGGCGCGTCGGCGGCCCAGGCGAGACCGGCCCCGGCCAGACCCATGAATGTCCTACGGCTGTGGCGGCGATTCATCGGCCGAGGCTAACACAAAAGGGCGGCGTCCGGCAATTCGCGCCTGAGCTGCGACCGCAGGGAGCGATCCGTTACTGCTCGGCTCCCGCATCTTTGCCGACGACCTCGGTCAACGGCGGGCCCAACAATATTCGCTATTCGCCGCTCACGCAGATCACGCGGAGAAATGTCGCCGGTTGAAGATGGCGTGGTCCTACGATTCACGCGAGCTGGATTACGTTTTCAGCCGCTGCGGTCGCTTGGCTTGCTGCGCCAGATAGTGCTGATCGAGCGCCTGCCGCACCAGTGTCTTGATAACCGCTTGCCGGCTGACGTTGAGGTTCTGCGCGGCCTGATCGAGTTCGTCTAACATGGAGGCCGTCAGATCGACGTTGACGCGTTGGATCGGGTGAACCATACGGCCTTTTCCTTCGAAAAAGCCGGAGATGTCCTTGCCTCGGTCGGCGAGACGGGCGATGGCTTCGGCGGTGATCGGTTTAGCAGTCTTCCGAGTTTTCTTGGGTGTCATTCGCGCTTCTTTCCAATGAGGAGTGCCAGCAAATATTCGTGTGCGGCCGGATCGGTTTGAATCTTCGCCCAATTCTGAAACGCTTTCCGCGCCTGGGTTAGACGGGAATCGACTTCAGTGGACGTCCAGATCTTGGTGTTATCGTAGTCGGCCAGATGGCGAGCCTCCTGCAAGTTGATAAACGCTTTGGCAACATCCTGGAGTTCAGACGGGATGGAAGGTTGCGGGGTGCGCCAGCTCTTCCATGAGCCCTTCGAAACGGCTTCCGAGATTTCCCTCATATTTCTATGGTTGAACGCTCGCTCCAGACCCAACCGGGCCTCAGCCGAGCCATTCCAGCGCTGCGCGGCCTCGCCGATCAGGAGATGGAAGAGCCCATAATAAACCGTCGATACCGATCTTCGAAAAGATGCCTGCTCGAAGGCAGGGGATGGTGAGGTCGCTAAATAGCCGGCCAGAGCGAGAAGCTCTTCGGCTATTCCCATTGCGGGTCTTTCAGCTTGTCCTGCTCGCTTTTGCTCCGAAACGTCGTGTACGGAAAGTAATCTGATTCGCCGAGCCGGAGGAATTCGTCGAATAGTTCTCGGTCGACCCGATGGGTGATGTCTCCCAGGTTCTCGCGACGGCTCGCGTGATCTGAAAGAAGGATGCGAAAGAAAATCGCCGGGTCGCCGTTCCAGTCGAGGCCCGTGTGGTAGCGAATGCGGACCACGTCGGGAGCAAATTTTTCCTCGGCGGCTTTCACGATCTTCGGGACATCGTTCAACTGTGCGATCATCTGGTCCTCATAAATCAGGATAACGCCTGGCGTCGCGTTGGCGTATTTTGGGTAACGTCCTGGTCGCCTTCAATAACGATCTAAGCCATGAATTTAACGCGTCGTGGATTGTTCTTGACTCCCTCGCCGAGAGCGCAAATACTAAAAGCGGATGCTCGGGTACTCCCGAGAACATGTTCGCGAACCTAACACACTGTGCGCGCTGTAATCTTCTTAATCCCCATATGGGCCGCCCCAGTCGATGCGCAGGTCGTCGTCGATAGAACCCTGGACGCGGACGGCTCAAATCAGCTGCAGATGATCGCGAACGAGGTGTGGGATATCGTCCGTGATCTATTCGGCAAGGCTCCTCCCCTAAATCTACCGATTCGATGCCATTTTGACCCTTCGCGGCCGATCACCAGCCTTGATAATTGGACTCGCCCGACCGCGACCATGATCGGAATCACGGTTACCGGCGCGCATTGGTCACAGTTTGCATACCAGTTGAGTCATGAGCTGGGGCACGTTATGATCGATCCTCGCCGCTCTAACGGCATTATTGAGACGATCTGCGTGGCTCTCTCTTACGAAGTCCTCGATCAGCTATCCGCTAAATTCGGATCCGGCTCGCCGCGCTCAAACCGAGTCCTCAGCGCGTATGGGGAGAACTTTAAAAACTATCGGCAAGATGACGAGCGGGCTGCGATCTCCCGCTTCCCTCCAGAGATTAAAGTTGCCTTTGAGCGGAAGAATTGGCTTGAGCTTCGCAGGTATCTTGAGCGTCATCGCTCCGAGCAGGAGCAGTTGACGCAGGCTGAGATTCAGGCGCCGCATGGACGCGACATCCAAACACTAGGCGCTATTGCATTACGGTCAGCGCCGATAGCATGGAAGGACCTGTGGGATCTCGGGGCGTGTACGTCCCCTCCTCCTGATAAGCTTCCATCGTTTCTGGATGCTCCCATTAACAGCGGGTGTATTCAACGGTTATCTCCGATGCTTTGTCGTGTCGGAAGAGGTTGCAATGAGGTGATCGGGAAGTAAGGGTTCTGTTACCAGGGTCATCCAATATGGTATAGTCAATCGAGAATTGGTATGCTTCCCCGGCTCGATCTCGATCCTCAGTCCGCGACGCCGCTTTACCGGCAACTCCATGAGCAGATTCGCTCAGCGATCCTTGCCGGTGGGATGGCCGATGGGGAGCGGATTCCGCCGACTCGAGAATTGGCTCAGTCCATTGGTCTGAATCGGGCAACCATTACAGCCGCTTTTGACGTTTTGGAGTCCGAAGGACTCATCAGGCGCGAAGTAGGGCGGGGAAGTTTTGTGATTGGCTCGGCCACGCGGGAAACCCCGGCGACTATCAGTTTTTCGGCCTCCCGACCTTCGGAAATCATGTTTCCCCTGGACGAATTTCGCGCTACTTGCCGCGAGGTGATCGACTCCGACGATGCCGCGCAGATTCTGCAACTCGGGCCGGCCAGTGGATATGGGCCGTTGCGGCGCCATCTATTATATGAGGCGCGGAAGCGCGGGACGGCGGGCGAGGACGACGATATTCTGGTCACCAGCGGATGCCAGCAGGCCTTCGATCTGATTCAGCGCGTGCTGGCCGCGCGCGGGGAAACGGTCTTAATTGAAGACCCGGTGTATCCGGGGTTGCGGAATGCGTTTCTGCGCGGAGGGGCGCGTGTGATCGGGATGCCTGTCGGTCGCGAGGGCGTCGAAGTGGACGCGCTGGGCGCTCTGCTCGAAAAAGAGAAGCCTCGGCTGATGGTGCTGACTCCGAATTTTCAGAATCCGACTGGTTCGACACTGCCGGTGGAATCGCGGAGAACGATTCTGATGCTGGCCAAGCGCGCGGGCGCGATCGTGGTGGAGAACGACCTATACGGCGAGCTGCGCTATCACGGCGCGGAAGTGCCGACCATGAAGAGGCTCGACGAATCGGGCGAAACGATTCTGCTCGGCAGTTTTTCCAAAATCGCATTTCCGGGGCTACGGGTTGGCTGGGCCATTGGGCCGCGGCACATTATCGCGCGGTTGACGGAAGCGAAAGAAGCCAGCGACCTGCACTCGGATCAACTCTCGCAAGCCGTCGTGCTGCGATTCGCCGAGTCGGGAAGATTGGCCGCGCATCGCGAAAAAATGTTGACCGCCGGGGCGCAACGGTTGAAGGCGATCTTGGCTGCGTGCGGAACGGAGCTGCCCGCGGGGTCGACATTCACCAAACCAGAAGGTGGCATGAATGTTTGGGTGGAATTGGCGAGGCCTTTGGACGCGTCGGAGCTGGCGACACGCGCCGAGCGCGAGAACGTCAGCTTCCTGCCCGGCCGGTATTTCGCGGTGACCCGTCCGCAGGTTCACGGATTGCGATTGAGTTTTGCGGGATTGACGCCGGAAAACATCCGGCATGGGATGTCGATTTTAGGTTTGATTTTCCGGACCGAACAACAGCGCGCGCAGCGGAGACAGAGCGGCGAACCAGCGCCGGCACTCGTTTAACGCGCATTCCGAGGAATGCGTTTGCTATATAAGGAGAGAATGCGATGTACCTATCTGAAGAGTTCCGACTGAAGGTCGGGTTGGCGGAGATGCTGAAGGGCGGCGTTATCATGGACGTCACCAACGCGGAGCAGGCGAGCATTGCGGAGCAGGCTGGCGCATCGGCTGTGATGGCGCTGGAACGCGTGCCTTCGGATATTCGCAAGGAAGGCGGAGTGGCGCGCATGGCGAACATCCGCATCATGCGCGACATCATGAAGACCGTGTCGATCCCGGTGATGGCGAAAGCGCGCATCGGTCATTTCACCGAGGCCCTGATTCTGCAAGAGATGGGTGCGGATTACATCGATGAGAGCGAAGTGCTGACGCCGGCCGACGAAGAGCACCACATCGACAAGAAGACCTACAAGGTTCCTTTCGTGTGCGGCGCCCGTAACCTGGGCGAGGCTCTGCGGCGCATCGCGGAAGGCGCGGCGATGATTCGCACCAAGGGCGAGGCCGGGTCCGGCAACATCGTCGAGGCGGTGCGGCACATCCGGACCATCGTGAAGGAGATGAGGCATCTGACGATTCTCGGGAAAGAGGAGCTGGTGCATGAGGCGAAGAATCTCGGCGCGCCGCTCGAACTGGTCGAGTGGGTGGCGGCCAACGGAAAATTGCCGGTGCCTAATTTCTCGGCGGGAGGAATCGCGACCCCGGCCGATGTAGCGCTGGTGATGCAGTTGGGAGCCGAAGCGGTATTCGTCGGCAGCGGCATTTTCAAATCGGAAGATCCGGAGGCGCGCGCCAAAGCGGTCGTGAAAGCGGCGACGTATTATAAGGACCCGGTAAAGCTACTCGAAGCCTGCGAGGATTTGGGAGAGCCGATGCGCGGCCTCGATGTATCGAAGTTGCCGGAAGGCGAACTTATGCAGACCCGCGGTTGGTAGCTGCAACACAGACTAAAGTCTGTGCCACCGGTGGCACAGGCTTCAGCCTGTGAAAGATTTCTTGAAAATGAAAACTGTCGGCATCCTCGCATTGCAGGGCGATTTCGAGGCTCACGCAAAAGCCATCGAGAAGGCGGGTGGACTTGCGCGTGAGGTCCGCACGCGCCAGGACATGGCCGAGTGCGACGGTCTGATTCTGCCTGGCGGCGAAAGCTCGACCATGTTGAAGCTCCTGGAGTATGAGAGCCTCCTTGAGCCTCTGCGCGCGTTCGGCGAACAGAGGCCGATTTACGGGACTTGCGCGGGTGCGATCCTTCTGGCGAAGGAAGTGTCGCATCCGGCGCAGATCAGCCTCGGGCTGATGGATATCGACGTCGAGCGGAACGGCTATGGCCGGCAAATCGACAGCCGCATCGCGAAGCTCGCTTTGAACGGCGACGGCACTTTCGAGGCGGTCTTCATCCGCGCCCCGATCATCCGGCGCGTGGGCGAAGGAGTGCGGGTGATCGCGAAATATAACGGCGACCCGGTGTGGGCGGAGCAGGGGCGCCACATGGTGACCACGTTTCATCCGGAGCTGACCGGCGATATTCGCGTGCACCGGCGATTTTTAGAGAAGTTGTAGCCCGATCCGCCGATAAGCCTTCATGTGAAGGCTTTATGGATGCAGTTCTAAGACTGCATCGGATGTGGTTGTCAACCCCCTCCGAAGGCTGCCAGGCTGAACTGCATGGTGCGCCGCTCAACGACGAAAAATTTGAAGGAACCGATCTCCGCTGGCTGCTGGCGACCGAGGCAAGCTTCCATGAATCGCGTTTCTACGACGCGGATTTGAGCGGGAGCGAACTCGGCGGCGCGGAGTTTTATCATGCGCGGCTGCACCATTCGCGTTTGCTGGAAGTGAACGTACGGGATGCGAATTTCACTGGAGCCAGGCTCGATCGTTGCGATTTTTCACGGGCCAATCTCGCCGGCGCGAACTTTTTCCGCGCCGAAATAACCCAGTGCATTTTCCGTGACGCCGATCTTCAGAATTGCGATTTTCGCGAAGTGCGGATGCGCGGCGGGGACTTTCGCGGCGCGAATCTGCGCGGGTCGACCGGGCTGACCGCGTCACAAATCGAGCAGGCGATTACCGATCGCACTACCACGCTGCCCTGAGCGTTACGGCTTAATCACTTTGACGCCGGCGGGAAGATTCAACTCGAAGTCGGACTCGGGCAAAGCCGGATTGATCTTTACGTTCGAATATTGCAAAAGGTTGTAGTCTTTGCTTTCTTTGCCTGACAGAACCTTCTCCTGAATCGGATTGCCCTTGTCTTCCGGGATCCAGAGCTGAATCGTGTTGAAGAAGTTCTTTTCCTCGGCTGACTTCGGTTTGAGATCGATGCGAGTCGTCTTCGCGCCCCCAATCGTCTCGCTTCCGCCCAGGGAGATGGTGTACTTTTTTTCCAAGTCCGAGCGGAAGGTGCCGAAGCCGACCAGCAGAAGCTCGTCGGCCGATTTCGTAAACTTGCGGGTGTTGTATTCATCCTTGCTATTCGCCTTCGGATGATAGATCTCCAGCTTGTTATCGGCGATGCGAAGCTTGCGCGGGTCGCGTCCTGTAAATTCCGCGAGCAGCACCACGCCGGTCTTGGCGCGCTTCATCATCCTGAATGTGCCATCTTCGGAGTTGGTTTCCTGAAACAGGTCGGAATAGTCGGTTCTGTGGACATTCGCCAGCATCGACTTGAACGTCCGCGCGGCCTGATCCATTCGGAGAAGCACGTCGTTGAGCGATTCGGCG
>Ga0210394_10007905_pt1 | contig 11077 bp, 14 predicted proteins | sample IncBWC12MmetaG_FD_160121 | JGI IMG/M metagenome (GOLD analysis project Ga0210394, IMG submission 160121) | Forest soil microbial communities from Barre Woods Harvard Forest LTER site, Petersham, Massachusetts, United States - Inc-BW-C-12-M | ecosystem: Environmental > Terrestrial > Soil >... | reverse complement strand
CCAGGAGATCGAGTACGACGGCGAGATGCATACCGCCGCCAATCTGTTCGATGCATTGAAAGAAGGTTATTACGGGAAGTTCTGATCATGGCTCACATCAAAATCGACAAGAAGATCGCCAAGTATCGGGTGCAGAAGCCCGAATCGAAGGACGCGGCCGCGGCCCCGAAGGAGCCGCCCAAGGCGCAGGACAACGTCATTTGGATGCACGAGAAGCTCGAGCGTCCCGAGGTCCTGATCGGCTCGACCTACAAGATCAAGACCCCCGTGTCCGACCACGCCATGTACGTGACCATCAACGACATCGTGCTCAACGAAGGTACGCCCCACGAACAGCGCCGGCCCTTCGAGGTCTTCATCAATTCGAAAAATCTCGATCACTTCCAGTGGATCGTCGCCCTCACCCGGGTCATCTCCGCGGTGTTTCGCAAGGGCGGCGACACGACCTTCCTGGTGGACGAGTTGAAGGCGGTATTCGATCCGAAAGGCGGATACTGGCAGCCGGGCGGGAAGTTCATGCCCTCGACGATCGCCGAGCTCGGCTATGTGATCGAGCGCCATCTGCAGTCGATCGGGCTGCTGAAGAAACCCGAGCTCGATGCCCACCAGCGCAAGCTGGTGCAGGAGAAGCGCGCCGAATTCGAAGCGCGAACCAAGCAAACCGACGCATTTTCCAAGTCTCACTTTCCCGAGGGCGCGCAGCTCTGCGCGAAATGCAGCACCGCCGCCGTCGTGATGATGGACGGCTGCAACACCTGCCTGAATTGCGGCGATTCCAAGTGCGGCTGATTCGCCGTCGGTGGCGAAATATCTGACGAGTATCAGCCGCCCTATCCCGGTTCTGAACGGCGATGCGGCGAAATTGCGGCCCATGCGATGGGTCACCGTGGCGGCGCTCGGGATTCTCCTCGTAACGCCGCTGCAGCCCGCCGCCGCCGCCGCCGAGGCGGCCGATCCCTTCGTTCGTCCGGCGGCGCTCGAGCCGGATGTGCGCTTTTGGATTCGCGTCTACACCGAAGTGACGACCGACCAGGGCCTGCTGCACGACGATTGGAATCTCGGCCTGGTCTACGAGGTGCTGCGCTTCGATCCTGCCGCCTCGCCGGCGCAGCGGGAACGGCGTGTCGCGGAGGCAAAGGCGCGCTACGCAAGCCTGCTCAAGCGGTTTGCAGCGGGCTCGACCGACGATCTGACACCCCATGAGCGGCGCATTCTGCACGCGTTCGGCGACCAGGCGACTCCGCGGGACTTTCGCGACGCGATCGACCGGATACGCTTTCAACTGGGACAGGCGGACCGATTTCACGAGGGGCTGATCCGGGCGGCGGTTTGGGAGAAGCCGATTGCGCGCACCCTGTCGCAACATGGAGTCCCGCCGCAAATCGCCGCGCTTCCGCACGTCGAATCCTCCTTCAACCTGGCGGCGTACTCCAAAGTCGGCGCGGCCGGACTGTGGCAATTCATGCCCAAGACGGCGAAGCGCTTCATGCGCGTCGACAGCATCGTCGACGAGCGTCTCGATCCCTACAGCGCGACACAAGCCGCGGCGAACCTCATGCTGTACAACTACCGGCTGCTCGGGACCTGGCCGCTCGCAGTGACTGCGTACAACCACGGTCCCGGAGGCTTGCGCCGGGCGCAGGAGGATTTGGGGACGAGCGACATCGCCGTGATCGTCAAACGCTTCCAGGGAGCGACGTTCGGCTTCGCCTCGCGCAACTTCTATGTGGCCTTTTTGGCGGCTCTCGATGTGGATCGCAACGCCGAGAAATACTTCGGACCGATGTCCCGCCTGCCCGAGACCGACAGCACCACCGCCGAACTGCCTGACTACATCCCGGTGGACGCGCTGGTCCGAGCGTTCAAGGTCGACCCTGGGGCGCTGCGGGTGCTGAATCCGGCCCTGCGGCCGCCGATCTGGAACGCCAGCCGACTCGTGCCGCGGGGCTATGCACTGCGCCTGCCCGGCTCCCCGACTGAAGGAGACATCGCCGCCGCGTGGGACCGCGTGCCGCCGGCACAGCGCTTCCTCGCGCAACGCAACGACGGCAGCCATCGAGTTCGCCGCGGCGAGACCTGGGCGAGCATTGCCGCGGCCAGCGGCGTCAACCTGAACCGACTGCTGGCCGCCAACGGTTCAAGCGCGTCGCGCGACGTCGCGCGGGGCGAGACCGTGCGCATTCCACAGCCCACGTCGCGTGCGGAAGCCGTGGGCGCCGCCTCACCGGCCGCAGCGCAGCCCACCACGGCGGCACAGCTCACTACGGCGGCACAGCCCACCACGGCAGCGCAGCCCATCACGGCAGCGGAGCTCGCCATGGCAGCGCAGCCCGCCGCGGCACCGGAGCCGCCGCCGGCGGTCAAGGCACCGCCGCCCCCCAAAGAGCCGGTGTCTCAGAGACAGACCGAGAGCACCGCTTTGCTGCCGGTCGCGGCCCCGACCGGCAACTCCGACACCACGGATTACGGCGTCGCCGAGGACAATACGGTGATCGTGCAGGCGGCGGAAACCCTGGGGCACTACGCGGATTGGTCGCGAATCAGCTTGCAGCGGCTGCGGTCTCTCAACCGGCTGCACAAGAGTGCCGTCGTCACCCTGGGCCGCAACGTCAAATTGGATTTCTCCCGGGTTACGCCTGCGCAATTTGCCGCCACGCGTCGCGAGTATCACCAGCAGTTGCAGGAGGAATATTTTGCCACTCATCGCATCGCAGGCACCGAGACCTACTCGGTGCGGCGCGGCGATTCCTTGTGGATCATCGCCCAGCAGCATGCCGACCTGCCCGTTTGGCTGGTGGCGCAGTACAACCCCGACGTCGACTTCAATGACGTTCGCCCGGGGACGGCGATCACGCTGCCGCGCGTTGCGGCCATCAACCGCCAGTGATGCCGCGAGCTTCGAGGTACCGCGTCAGGGTGACATGCGTGTCCACGGTGGCCACGAAGGTGAGGAGGGAACCGTCCGCCGCGCGCACGTCGAGTCGCAGCGTCCGGCTCGCCGCCATGCGCTGGAGCGTCGCGGGCGTGAGGTCGAAGTACGCGGTCTGTCCCCAGGAGGCAACTTCCCGGTACGGCTCGCGCCCGAGTTTTGGCGCCTCGATGACCGATAAAACCATGGGGCCGTCATCAAGGACGAGAGTCGCGGCCCGCGCCTCATGAATATCGCCGGGCTGCACGCCGTTCCCCGGCGCGACGTGTATCCACAATCCGTAGCTCAACGTGCCGCTGCGATTCCACTCGACCGGCCCCAAGTAGGCAAAGCTGGTACGCTTGCGATAGAGCAGCACGGCTTGCTGGGCATTCGGCACGAGCTCGATGGGCTCCTTGAGCGCTCCCACGGTCACTGCGGTGCGCTCATCGAGGAGTTCAACGGGCTTTACCGCCGACTGGCTCGTGCAGCCCGCCAGCAGCGCGAGCAACAAGACGACGGGTGTCGGCGGGTGGCGCATGCGCCGCATTATACCGGGACGTGAGCCAGAGCCGATTATGCGCCGCCGTCTACACGCTATAATTTTCACCATGAATCGGAAAGGCGACCGCAATCGGGCGAAATGGCAGCTCCTCTGGGCGCTGCTGGCTGCCGTCGGATGCTTGGCCGCGCCGGTGCGTGCCGGCCGCGCGGAGGAAATCGCTGCCGCCGATCGGGTGGTGGTTCGCAAGGCGGAACATAAGCTCTATCTGTACAGCGGCAGCCAGCTCTTGGGTGAATACAAGGTCCAGCTGGGCCTGAGTCCCACGGGACAAAAGGAGCGCGAGCACGATTTTCGCACCCCCGAGGGCCGTTACTACCTGGTCCGGCGCAACCAGCGCAGCGAATTCTTCCTGGCCATTCAACTGTCCTACCCCAACAAGGAAGATGAGCAGCGCGCGCGCAAGAATCGCTGGGCCCCGGGGGGGTCGATCATGATTCACGGCTTCCCCAACACGCCGAAGCATCCCGCCCGGTACTACGAGTCGAACGACTGGACGGACGGCTGCATCGCGCTGTCCAATGCCGACATGGTCGAAGTATGGATGCGTACCCAAGACAACATCCCGATCGATATCTATCCCTAGAGGGCTTGTGGAAACCTCGATTTTATCCTCGGAAATGGTCGATGCGCGGGTCGCCCCCAAGGGCAGCCTCGAACATCTGTCCCAACAGGAAATCGCAAAATTGCTCGATTCGGGACAGGGCGGCCTGTATCCCCTATTTCGCAAGTGCGCGCTCGCGGTGCTCAATTCCGGCAGCAATACCGACGATGCGCGGGTGATTTTCGAGAAATATCGTGATTTCGATCTGCGGATCGTGCGCCAGGCCTGGGGCATCAAGCTCGAGATCAAAAATGCGCCCGCGGCCGCCTTTGTCGATGGCGTGATGATCAGGGGATTGAAGGATCACCTGTTCGCGGTTCTGCGGGACGTCGTCTTCATCTCCAATGAAATCATGGAGAGCGGCCGCTTCGATCTGACGTCCTCTCCGAGCATCACCAACGCCGTGTTCCACATTCTGCGCAATGCCCGTGTACTGGAGTTGCAGGTGCGCCCGAATCTCGTGGTCTGTTGGGGCGGCCACTCCATTCGCCGGGTCGAATACGACTACACCAAGAAGGTCGGCTACGAGCTCGGCCTGCGCGGCCTGGACGTCTGCACGGGTTGCGGCCCGGGCGCCATGAAGGGTCCCATGAAAGGCGCGACCATCGGTCACTCGAAGCAGCGCATCGTCGACGGGCGATATCTGGGCGTCACCGAGCCCGGCATCATCGCCGCCGAACCGCCCAACCCGATCGTCAGCCAGCTCGTCATCATGCCGGACATAGAAAAGCGCCTGGAAGCGTTCGTCCGTCTGGGCCACGGCATCGTGGTTTTCCCGGGCGGTGCCGGCACCGCCGAGGAAATCCTGTACCTGCTCGGCATTTTGCTCGATCCGGCCAACCGGGATCTGCCCTTTCCCGTGGTTTTCACCGGCCCCGCCGGCAGCGCGGAGTACTTCGAGCAGATTCATCGGTTCATCGGCGACACGCTGGGAAAGGCCGCACAAGCGAGGTACCAGATGATCCTCGACGATCCGGCGGCCGTGGCGCGCGCCATGGTGCAGGGCTTGGGCGCGGTTCGCGACTACCGCCGGCAGGCGAGCGACTCCTACGGCTTCAACTGGCTGCTGAAGATCCCACTGGAGTTCCAGCTGCCCTTCGAGGTTACGCATGCCTCGATGCGGGCGCTGCGTCTGTCGCGCGATCAGCCGGTGCACGAGCGCGCCGCGAATCTACGGCGCGCGTTTTCCGGGATCGTGGCGGGGAACATCAAGGAATACGGTATCAACGCGATCGAACGATTCGGCCCGTTCGAGCTGGCCGGCGAGCCCTCGATCATGGGCCCCCTGGACGAGCTGCTGCGCTCTTTCGTGGCCCAGGGCCGAATGAAGTTCACCGGCACCGAATACCGGCCTTGCTACCGGCTCGTGGCATGAGCGACGCGCAGCACATCGGTTATCGCTTCGACTTGCCGGACGGATCGCAGAGGTCGCTGGATTTCAGCTTCGACGCCGCGAGCTTTCGTCTTGCCAATCCGACACCCGCCGCGCCGCCGTTTTGGACTGCCTTGAGCTTCAGCCAATGCGCCAATTGTCCGCTCAAGCCCGCCGAACACCCACATTGTCCGGCGGCCCTGCAGATGGCGTCGGCCATCGAACCGCTCAAGGCGCTGGTGTCCTTCGACAAGGTCGGCGTGACGGTGCGGCAGGCGGAACGCACGATTTACGCCGAGACGACGGCGCAGCAGGCGATGAGCTCGGTGCTCGGATTGATCATGGCGACCGCGGGCTGTCCATGGACCGATCGGTTTCGGCCGATGGCCCGTTTCCATTTGCCGTTCGCGAGCGAGGCCGAAACCCTGTATCGCAGCGTCTCGATGTTTCTTCTGGCGCGCGAAATGTCCGGTGCGGGCGGTGCCCAAGGGTTTGCGGCACTGCGAATGCTCTACGAAAACCTGCACGTGGTGAATCGCGACATGTCGCGGCGCCTGGGCGCCGCCACGCAGACCGATCCCGCGCGCAACGCAATGGCTCTGCTCGACGCCTACACGACGCTTTTGCCGGCGGCGCTCGAAAGCTCGCTTGCGGAGCTCGAGCCCCTGTTCGACGCCTGGTGAGGACGGCAGCCGACGATTTAACTTACCGCGACGGTCTCTGAGATGTGCGTCGCCGTCCGGCGACAGGCTCTGGGACCCTGTGACACAGTTCCTGCCTTCGCAGGTACGGGACACTTACTGTCGTGACCATGGAAAGAGGCCACCAGCGATGAGTGAAGTGAAGCATCAGCGATACACCGGATTGGACCGGCGCGCGCCGCGCACAGAGGCGGGCGTCCTCAAGCCGGGCGCCGTCGCTCCGCGCGACGTCTACAAGACGGGCGGCCGGCACGCTGCGATTACCAACAACCTCTACAACTGGCACAGCTACAAGAACTGGGCGGAAAAAATCCGCGGCTCTTGGGAAGACAAGAAATAAAAAGCGGCGCCCCCTGAGGCTCAGGCCGTTTCGCGCCAGGCGCCCTCTTTGGCCTTCAACCAAGCCAGCATCGGCTCCCAGTCCTCGAGATCCTGCTCGACCACATAGCGCTTCATTTCGTGCAATCCGACGCCCAGCTCGGCGGCGCGCACGTAATTCTGGGAATCGCGCAAGGTCGCAATGACGGGAATGCGCAGGGTCGTCAAGAATCGCATCAACGACTGATAGATCACCGTGTTGCGCTTCACCCGGTTGGCCACCACGCCGATGCGGTTGTCGTCGCGACGCACCTTCGCGATCAGCAGCAGGTCGGCAATGCACTTCGAGCAGGCATGAATGTCGATGTCCGAAGGCAGGACGGGCACGATGATCGCGTCGGCATTCTTGGTCATGTCCGGCATGTCCTGCGCGGGCACGGCGGCCGGGGTGTCGATGATGACGTGAGCCGCCTCCGGAGGGATGCGCATCTGAAATGCCCGGGTCATGCGCGAGTTGCGCTCGAACGCCGCCACGCCATGGATATGGGCCTGCTCGGGCGTGCGCTTCTTCAGCCAGCGGGTGCTCGAGCCTTGGGGGTCGTTATCCGACAGCAGCGGACGATCACCCTGGCTCGCGAAGTAACCGGCGAGATTCGTGGCAATCGTCGTTTTACCCGAACCGCCCTTCGGATTCATGACGAGAATTCGCTGCATGTAGGGGTGAAGCCTACGCAGCCCCAGTCACCATGGCAAGGGTGTGATCCCACTCACGGCGGCGGCGCTTCTTCCCGCCTAGGATCGCTGCCGATGGAGTGGATGCTGCAAGTGCTCGACGAGATCGACGACGCCGTCGGGGCGCTGCAATTGTGCTTCCTGGGGTTGGCCGCCGAATTAAGTTTAATGATGGCCGGCGGCCTCGGAATCGGCGCCATCGGCGCCGCCATCGCCACGGGCGCGGAGGTCACTCTGATCTGCTGCGCGACGACCATGCTCAGCCTCGCCGGCACCCTGAAAATTCTTGGGATCGCGGGCGGCGATGAGCCGGCCAGGATCGGCGCGTAAAGAGCACCCGCCGCCGCGGCGAACTGCGCAGCGAAATCCTTTATCATCGAACCCATGGCAAGCATGCAGCCCTTGGGCGCCGTTTCATTGAATGAGCTTGGTTGCTGAGCACATCACAGTCGAAGGGAGCGCGGGCCCCTTGCAAGTCATCGCGGAAGATCCGGGTACGGCGGATTCGAGCTATGCCGTGGTTTGTCATCCGCACCCGCTGTACGGCGGAACCATGGACAACAAGGTGGTGACCACCGTGGCGCGGGCGCTGCAGGCCACCGGCATTCCTACGCTGCGCTTCAATTTCCGCGGCGTCGGGGCAAGCGCCGGTGAATTCGATCGAGGCGTCGGCGAAACCGCGGACGCCGATGCGGTCGCTGCCTGGGGAGCGCGGCGCTGGCCGGGCCGAACACTGGTGCTGGCGGGATTTTCATTCGGGGGCGGCGTTGCATTGCGTGTGGCACAGCGGCGCGAGACACGGCAATTGATCACGGTGGCACCGGCCATTGAACGGTTCGACGCTGCCATGCCGGTTCCCAGCCCCTGGTGGATCATCCAAGGCGACGCGGATGATGTGGTCGACCCTCAGGCGCTGATCGACTGGGTGAACGGCCTCGAGCCAAAACCACGGTTGGTGGTCATGCGGGGGGTGGGCCACTTCTTCCACGGCCATCTGCACGAACTGCGCGATGCCGTGATCGAGGCGATGCGGAACGGCTGAGCCGCCTCAGCCGCTCCGATCCTTCAGGAACTGTCCGGCGGACAGCCCAACGGGCGGGTCAGTTCACGAATTCCTTGAGATTCTTGAGCGCGGCGATGCGCACTTTCTTGCTCGCCGGCTTCGCCTTGAACATCATTTTCTCGCCGTTGAAAGGATTGACCCCCTCACGCGCCTTGGTGGCGGGCTTCTTCACGACTTTCATCTTTAGAAGTCCGGGCAACGTAAACAAGCCGTGACTGCGCAGACTCTTCTTGATCGAGGCGGAAAGCGAGTCAAACACGGCTCCGACCTGCTTCTTGGAGAGCTCTGTTTCCTTGGAAATGCTAGCGAGAATTTCAGACTTGGTCGGTGCTGCATTCTTTTTCGCCATATAAAATCTCCTGCTTATGTTTGCGAGGCGGGCACCGATTGCCCGCAAATTCAACTCGGCGCCGAAAATAACATAGAAAAAAGCCGATGTTTAGCGCAAATGCGAAAAAAGATTTGCGCGCGTGGCGTGCGAGTTGCCGGTTTTTCCAGGCTTCGCGCGCCGCGGGGCGCTTCGTTCACTGTGATTTCAGGCATGTAGGAGCCGATGTTCAACGAAGCAATACAAGCAAAGCGCCGATAAAGATCGACACCCAAAGCACCGAGAAATCTATCTGACCGATCCGTGGAATGAATCGGCGCACCGGTTTCAAGATCGGCTCGCAGAGCTGCGACAGCAGGCGAACACCCGGCGCATACCCGCCGGGCGACACGAAGCTCGTCAGCGCATACAACAGCATCGCGAATAGATAGATCTTCAGCACCAATTCGGCCAAATCGACCAGGATGATGCGCGAAAACAGGGCTACGTCGCCGATGTGCGCGCCGGCCATGGCCATGGCGGCAACGGCGCGGGCGGAGGCCACCGCGATGACGGAGACCACCGTGGCGGTGTCGATCTTGCCGATGGGAGGCAATATTCGCCGCAGGGGCAAAATCAGCCAATTGGTGATGCGCACGATGGCATCGGCCATGGGATCCCGGAAATCCGCCCGCACCAACTGGAATAGGAAACGCAGGACGAAGGCCAGCGTCAGCAGCCAGAGCAGGGTATCGACGATGTATCTGATCGCTTCCATGGGTATATCTAGGCGCTTCGCGCCACCTTTCAACGGGGTCGAGGCGACCCCGACCGAAATGGAGTTAAATCTACGGGGCGCCGAACTCGGCGGCGAGCTCGGCGGAGCGGCGATCGGCCGCGGCCACTGCGTGGGCGACGATAGCACGAAGGCCGGCGGCATCCAGAACCTCGAGAGCCGCCGCCGTCGTGCCGCCCTTGGAGGTGACCTGGGCGCGCAGCGTGGCGAGCGAGTCGGCCGATTGCCGCGCCATCTGCGCGGCGCCAAACGCCGTCTCCAGCGTCAGTTGGTGCGCGACGTCATTGGGCAGTCCGCGCTCGTGCGCGGCCGCCTCGAGCGCCTCCATGAACAGGAAGAAATACGCCGGCCCGCTGCCCGAGAGCGCCGTGACGGTGTCCATCTGCGATTCGTGTTCCACCCACACCGTCGCGCTGACTGCGGCCATGATCATCTCGGCCAACGCCCGATTGGCGGCGCCGACCGCGGCGGGTGCGAACAGGCCGGTGGCGCCGAAGCCGTTGAGGGCGGGCCGATTCGGCATGGTGCGGATCACGGGGACCCGCGGCCCGAACCAGCGCGCAAGCGCGGCATGCGGAATACCCGCTGCCACCGAAATCAACAGCGGCGGCGTTTCGCTCAGGTGCGGCGCCAGACTCAGCGCGACGGCGCGCATTTGCTGCGGTTTGACCGCCAGAACGACCACCTCCGCCCCGGCGGCGGCGCTGACGTTGTCGGCTGCCGTCTTTACGCCGTAGTCGCGCACCAGGCGCTTCAACTGATCCTCGCTCGGATCGGCGACCACGATGCGCTCATTCGGCAACCCGCGCTTGGTCAGGCCGCCGATCAGCGCGGTGGCCATGTTGCCGCCGCCGATGAACGCCAGCTTACGTATATTGTTCATGCCCCCTCCTGCTCAAGCCTTCTTCAAGCGATTTTTGGTTATCGGCTCCCGAACAATGCCGTGCCGATCCGGACCAGCGTCGCACCCTCGGCAATGGCGGACTCGAAGTCGCCGCTCATCCCCATGGACAGTGTATCGAGCTTGTGGCCGTCCGCGTTCAGCTCCTCGAGCAGGCGGCGAAGCCGAGCAAACACGGCGCGCTCGGCCGCCGCGTCCGGCTGGGGCGGCGGGATGCACATGAGACCCCGCAACTTGACCCGCGGGAGCTCCTCGATTGCGGCCGCCAGCGGCCCGGCGGCCTCCGGTTGCACGCCGCCCTTGTTCGGTTCGGGCAGGAGCTCGACCTGAATGCAGAGATTGAGCTGCGGAGCGTGAAACGGCCGCTGGTCCGCCAGGCGCCGGGCGATGCTCAGGCGGTCGACGCCGTGGGCCCAGTCGAAGCGTTCGGCGATGGCGCGGGTCTTATTGGATTGAATCGCGCCGATGAAATGCCAGCACAGGGGCAGGTCGGCGCACTGATCCATCTTGGGCAGCGCCTCCTGCAGATAGTTTTCACCGAAATCCGTGACGCCGGCGGTGGCGGCAAGCCGCAGGGTTTCGGCAGTCTGCGCCTTGGTTACGGCCACCAGCGTAACCGCGGCCGGGTCCCGACCCGCGGCTGCGGCCGCCCGGCGTATCCGAGACCGGACGTGGTTCACACCAAGCGTGGAATTCTGCGGACCAATTAACATATTGGGTGGCGACACCCTCTTATATACTGAAGCGGCTTACTTGGCCGAATTAGGAGCCGTAAATGGCGGTTGATATCGCGCAGCTTCTCGCCTTTGCGGT
>Ga0210394_10007904_pt1 | contig 11077 bp, 10 predicted proteins | sample IncBWC12MmetaG_FD_160121 | JGI IMG/M metagenome (GOLD analysis project Ga0210394, IMG submission 160121) | Forest soil microbial communities from Barre Woods Harvard Forest LTER site, Petersham, Massachusetts, United States - Inc-BW-C-12-M | ecosystem: Environmental > Terrestrial > Soil >... | reverse complement strand
TCGGCCAGCCCTATCGGCCCGACTGATCCGCCAGCGGAAGCTGAAGCGTCACTCGATCCTCCGCGCCCACAACTTTCGTAATGTGGCCTTTGCCCGTCGTGTCTTCGACAAGGTCGATGTGCCCCGGCCCCATGGATACCTTTTTTCCTCCCGCAACTTCGACCTCTCCATGGCCGCTCAACGTGATCACGTACTGGCGGCGCGGCGCACGATGCCAATCGTCCACGCTGCCGCCCGCCGTTCGATGGAGTTCGGCGCTACTTATCGGCATCATTTTGGAGACTTCCGCAGGGTTTCCGGGGGTGAACTTCAGTTCAACCTCTTCGGCATGAGTCTGATTGTCCGGACCCGTGTAGAGGTGAGTAATCATCAGCGGCTTGTGTGTTTGAGCGAAAACTACATTAAGTTCGCCGAGGTGCGACCCGATCGAAGAAATGCCGAAGTGTCCCACGATTGCTCCGGCCGTGAATGTGCAAAAAAGTACCAAGAATCTACGCATCATTTTGTCTCCCTCCGGCGCGCAAGTATAGCAGTGGTTGGAGGCGAAGGGCGGCCGACAAAGACCCCGATGGCCGGTCACGGCCAGGCTCATAAATCTCTAACGGCTGCGGTGGTGATTTGTCGCGCGCGCGGCCATGCTAGAGCTCAATGGCTGCCTTTGTAGTCGACGAAGAGTTCGGGAAATTGCTGTTTCAACGCTGCGATCTTCGGGAGATCGCAGACCTGAATGTAGGGATGGTCGGGATTCTTTAGCGCAAAATCCTGATGATAGTCTTCGCCCCGGTAGAAACCCTTTAGCGGGCTGACTTCCGTAACAATGCGAGATGGGAAAACTTTTGCGGCGTCGAGCTCCGCGATGTATGCCATCGCAATGCGCTTTTGTTCTTCATTCACGTAAAAGATGGCGGAGCGATACGAAGTGCCGACGTCGGGTCCCTGTCGGTTCAGTTGCGTGGGATCGTGAGCCACGGAAAAAAAGATTCGGAGGAGTTGCCCATAAGTGATTTGGGCAGGATCGTAGATCACTTCGACCGATTCCGCGTGACCAGTGGTTTCGGTGATCACTTGCCTGTAAGTGGCGGTTTCGGCGGAGCCGCCGGAGTAGCCCGCTGTCGTCTTGAGCACGCCCTTGACGCGCTCGAAGACGGCCTGAGTTCCCCAAAAGCAGCCGCCACCAAACACGGCCGTTTGCTTGCCGGCCGCGGCGGCGAGCGGCGCGTCCAGCTTAGCCGGGGGGATCGGCGGGTTGGCGGCTTTTCCAGAAAGGGCCACGCCAATGATTGTAATGCTGACGCCTAGAATTGAGCTAAACAGGCGGGCAAGCATAAAGCGCCTCCTCAACGGAATGTCTATTCTCCTTTCCAGCATACAATACGTCCGAATTGGATGCCGGGCGCTACTCTTTGGCCGGAGTACCCTTGCCGAGAACATGGGCTATATCCTGGTTATTCTCGTTACAGAAGTACTCCATGATTTCGGTGTTCTGGAGCAAAGGTGAGTGCCCATAAAGCGTGAAAGGCCGGGTGTAAGCGCCTGGGTCGTCAATGGTGATCTCGTAGTCCAGGTGGCCCGCCTCGGGGCGCCGGTAGCGCTCCACGATGTGGAGCTTCTCGGTATGCGGGTGGCCGATACCGTCAAACCAAAACTTGTCGTTGAATCCCACCGTGTCCACCACCAGCGTGTCTCCCTGCCATGTACCCCGGGAATCGCCGAACCAGGTGGGATCCAGATCTTTGGGGTGGCTACTGCCATCCACGAAGATTTGCCGATACGTATGCATGTTCCCTTCGATGAGAAATACGATCAGCTTGGGAGTCTGGATAATTTTGAACGGAAACGGAGTCTGACGCGGGATGCCTGCGGGCAAGCACATCGCTTCCGGGTCGTCTTTCGACAGCCGCTCTCGGGAGACCTTGACGGCCCAAGGCTGTAACGGAAGTTTCTCGCCTGGCTTGAGGGCGTTTGAAAGATCGCCTATGAAGTGTGGCTCCGGTGCCCAAATTCCAGACAGGTCTGGTTTTCCATCTGCAGCGCGAGGGGCGGGTCCAGATGATTTGGCCTTGAGTTTTTCCAGGCTGCGCATGGGAACACCTCCGCCTGCTGGATTCACGCCCGTTGGTTCAGGCTGGCCCTGGGCGAAAGCCGGAGACGAGCAGAGGAAAAAAACCGCTCCCAGAGAAAACGCGGTGAAGCTCGAGCGAGCGAGGTCGTTTCTCACATTCGTCTCCTTATTGCTGATCGGGCGACAATCCGGCCACCATCTTGCGGCCGTCGGCCAGCGTAACGGTTCTGGCATTGGCCATTTTGGTTCCGTCTTTGGCTGGGGCGACTAACACGCTGACGGTGTCGCCCACTTTAATGGCGTCTCTCGTCCAGCCCAGCCGCCGAAGCGCGTTAGGACTAGCGAGCTCGAGGTTCCAATTGGCCACGCTGCCGTTTTTGTCCTTTACGTCGATGTAGAAGCGGGCATGAGGATTGGTCCACTCGACCTTGGTCACCACGCCCTGCAGTGTGGTCGATTTGCTGGCGTCGTACTCGGCTACGAACGCGTGATGCGCAACTCCGGGGAGCACCGCGAAGAAGAAGGCAAGACCGCCAACCACCGTACGCAACGTATTTTTTCTCATGGCACGCCTCCGGGCTCAGATTGAATCGGACAGAAGCTTCGGCGCGAATCGGGTTTGCCGATATTTGTTTTCGATCTAGAGAATTACTCCGAGATTTCGATCTTTGACTTCGAGCCCTGCTCTTGTACACGCTTATTACGATTTTAGGCGGTAGTTGTCAACCAGTTTTGGCGATGCTAGGGAGAGAGCCGTGACCTCGCAGGAGGATTTCGGATACAACAACCGCTGCGTGAGATCGGCTACTTACCTTGGCGATATGAAATATTCAACCCTTTTCCGACCGGTACAGTAACAGAGGAGAAATCCGCGAGCCCAGAAACAGCGGTCAGGTAATCGGCAACCTCTTCGGGATGCGAGAGGACGTTATCCGCGAGTAAAAGAACATCAGGTTGAAGCTTCGGCATTAGAATTTCGAGCTGCTTGGGCGCGCTGATCCGGTCTGCATCGAAGAACACACAATCGAAAGGGCCTTCTAACGTTTTGACTTCGTCCGAGGCCTCCCCTTCGAAGAGCACCACAGAATTGAGCAGGCCTGCCCGCTGGAGATTTTGGCGCGCCATTTCTACTTTTGCATGGTTGCGCTCGATGCTTACGAGCCGGCCATTGGTCCCAGCGCGCATGGCGTGCGCCAGCCAGATCGTGCTGTAGCCGTTCGATGTACCGATCTCCAATATGCTGTGGCGATGAGCGGCTCGAACCAGAATATGAAGCAGCTCCGCGGTTGCGGGCTCGAGGTTCAACATCTTGCGCTTGCGGTCGGTTTCGCGTTGGTCATTTTCGATGCCAAAGCGCTCCATTTCCGAAAGCAGCTCTTTGAGCTTCGGGTCAAGTGTTTGGTCGGGCTTTGAGCCGGGCTTCGGATTGGAGGGACTCATCGATCAAAACTCCACAGGCGTCGCGTAACAAAAAATTGGGGGCATTCCCTCTTATTAACTGTGACCGACGTCCCCAAGATATTACTCCATCATGAAATTGATCCAAGGCGAATTGACACTATTTGGCTAGAGGAGCAGACTTATGCGACAAAACCTCTGGGGGAGGACAAAAATGAAAGCTCGTGTCGTCAGCAGACTAGGACTGGCGTTGGGGTTGGCGGTCGGCGCAGCAATCGCATTGGGCAGCGTTGCGTTTGCGCAAAGCGTGCCGGAGCAATTCATCGTGACCGGCAAGTCCGCCGAAAAGATTCAGGATTTCACCACCATCAATGCCGCCACGGCGCAGCGCATCGCGGAATCGTGCGAAAAAGCCGCCACTGCGCAAGGCGTGCAAATCAGCATCATCGTACTCGATAAGGATGGCAACCATGTCTACTTCGATCGCATGGATGGCCAAGGCTATCTCAATATCATCACGGCGGAGATGAAGGCGCGCACGGCGCTGGCGCTTCGCGCGCCAAGCAAGCTCCTGATGAACCGGGTAATCCAGGATCCACCGGCAGAACTTCAGTTCATACAAATCGGTGAGTTTGCGAATTCCGGCGGGCTTCCCATCGTGGTTAATAAGCAAATGATTGGCTTCGTCGGAGTGGGCGGCTCGGCGCCACGCCCGCCGGTCTGGAGCGATGAAATTTGTGGCCAGAAAGCGCTGACGGAAGTCTTTGGACCGTCTGTGCCGCCACTGGTGGAAGAGGTTCCGCCGCGTGAAAATCCCAACGCCAGCAAGACGCCAGTTCCCAAATTTGCCGCGCCCGCACCACCCAAGTCGGCTCTGCCAGCCGATTACGTGCTCACTGGCAAGGCTGCGAGCACCGTATTTGACGGCAATCAGATTTCGCTGGCGGCGGCAAAAAAGATCGCCCAGGGATGCCGGGATTGGGCGGCATCGAAGGGCGGATCGGCTTCCATCTACATCCTCGACAATGCCGGCGAATTCGTACACATGGAGCGCATGGATGGCCAGGCGTACAACAACATTCGCACGGCGCTATTGAAGGCGCAAACTTCGTTGAAGACGCGCCAACCCACATCCGCAATCGGCGCGAACCTCAAGAACAATCCAGGGATTACTGCACGGCAAACCACGTACTTTAATCTTTTCTCGAATGCGGGCGGCGTTCCCATCGTTGTCGATGGGCAGATGATCGGCTCCGTGGGCGTTGGAGGCGGAGGCGAGCAGATTGGCGGGGACGAGAAGTGCGCCGTCGAGGGCCTGAAGGCCGCGTTTGGCGATCACGTCACGCTTCCGGTGTATCCGGCGGCAGCGGCGGAGGCCGGTCCGCGCGGCTAGGCTGCGCCGCGACGGCGTCTTCGATTACTGATAGAATCGCGTCCTGCAAAGCGCGCGTATAGCTCTGCCGGGAACGAGAAACGCTCGCTGATACCAGCCGAGTCGGACGAGATTTATCGGATGAAATAAAAAGGAGGCGCGATGCTTGAAATTCGAAATCTTTTGCGGGGTGCGACGATCGCAGCCGCGGTGCTCATGATTGCATTTGCCGCGTCGTCTTTGGCGGACGACATCGTCAGCGAGTGGGACTCCGTTAAACCGCCGCCGAAACCCGAGCTCAAACCGGTGACGGTGGAACCTTCGACGACGGCCCTGCTTATTATGGACATTATGAAGCAGAATTGCGGCGTCCGCCCGCGCTGCATGGCTACGGTTCCCAACATCAAGCGACTGCACGACGGAGCGCGAGCTGCGGGAGTTATGGTGTGGTACAGCCTGGTCGGCGGCGAAAAAGCTACACCCGCGGACATGCTCGATCAGTCTTTCGCGCCGCATGATGGCGAATGGGCGCGCACGGCCGGCCCAGACAAGTTTATGGGCACAGACCTCGAACAGAAGCTCAAAGCGCGCGGTATCAAAACGGCCATCATCTGCGGCACTTCGTTTCAGGGCGTCGGCATCGGCACTGGCTCAGGTTTGGCACAGCGCGGCTACAAGGTGATTGTGCCGGTGGACTGCCTGTCGTCAGAAGATACGTACATGGAGCAATACGCGGCTTGGCATATGTTCAAGGGCGGACCGGCCGTCGTTACGAGCAACAGCACGCTCACGCGCAGCTCGATGGTGAAGTTCTGATAGCTCTCAGAATTCTTCTTAGGAGTTATTTCGCGCCGGTGAAGTAGTAAGTCAAGCCGGTGCTGATTTCAAACTCCTGCGCCCGGCCTTGAACGGGAAAGAAAGGCGCAGTCGGGCTTGTCGCCGTGTGCGGCGCCAAGCCGCGGGATGCCGGTTACGTGATCGCGAAAGTCTAGTTGCACCCCAAAGTGGTCCAGATCTTCGACACATCTGTGCGCCCCTTTTTTCTAGCTATTGGACTAGCCATCCCGCAGCGGGATACCCCGATCGGGAACCAAGAGGACCGTATGCCCGGTTTCACGCCCGTACTTACTAGGAATCTTTCGTTTGGCTACCACACATGTCGTATTTCCGGGCAAGGGGGAAAGTCGATGATGGGGAGGAGCGGCTTTGGCAGCCAGCGCCGGATCTGGCGATGGCGCCGATTCCCAATGGGGATCGAGATCAACCAAGCCGATTGGAGGCCATTAAGATGAGACAAAAAGGATATTACGTGCTGGTTTTCGTTGCTGTCGCGATGCTCGCTTTAGGCGTGACAGCTTGGGCGAAGACTTACGCGCTGCAAGCGACTTCCATTACGCCTGGCGCGACTGGGTCTGTTGACGTCAAGGGCGACAAAACTGGCGGTAATACCGAGATGACGATTAAGGTCGATCATCTGGCCCGGCCGACACTTCTCACCCCTCCGGCGAATGAATACGTGGTTTGGATCGCTCCGGAAGACGGAGCTCCGCAGAATCAGGGAGTCCTGCAAGTAGGCGACAACGAAAAAGGCGACCTGAAGATGACGACCTCATCGTCCAAATTCAGGGTCCTGGTGACCGCAGAAACAGAACCCCATCCCAAAACCCCGTCTAACCGCGTTGTGCTACAAAGTAACGTACAAGAGTAACCAACGCGCCTGGACCGATTTGTCACAGGCAATTCGCTAGCCGACAAATTCCAGCCGCCACAGGCAAATGACCCTGTGGCGGAGAGGAGTAGACAAGACTGCAATCGTTACAGCAGCTTGCTGGCTGGCCCTCTCGACTTGGCCGGGCAAGTCAGCGTACGGGTTTAGGATGCGCAGGCTCTTTCTCCGGCTGCTGCTCGCGAGGACGTGAGCGCCGGTGGGCTGGTCCTGTCTCGCTAAAGAGATTGATGATTGTGTTGATGAGTGCTACGTGAGAAAAAGCCTGCGGGAAGTTTCCCACCAGACGCTTGTTTTTGAGATGGTATTCCTCAGCGAGCAGCCCGACGTCATTTTGAAGCGCCAACAACCTTTCTAGAAGCTGTTGGGCTTCAACATCCCGCCCCATGAGTTTGTAATTATCCGCCAGCCAGAAACTACACGCTAGAAAGGCGCCTTCCCCGGACGGCAACCCATCTTCAACTCTCTCAGTTTCGTACCGCAGGACGAAGCCTTCGCGCAAAAGCTTTTTCTCGATCTGCCGCACCGTGCCTGCGATGCGCAGATCGGAGTGCGCAAGAAAACCAACGAGCGGCAGTAAAAGAAGAGAGGCATCGACTTCTTTCGAGCCATAGGACTGCACAAAGCTGCCGAGTTGGGCGTCGAATCCCAGACGGCAAACTGCGTCGTGAATCTCGTTCCGCGTGACCCGCCATTGGTCAGCCGGCCCTTTCATTCCAAATTGCTCGGCGCTCCTTACGGCCCGATCGAAGGCAACCCAGGCCATTACTTTGGAATGAGTGAAATGTTTATCCGGGCCGCGAACTTCCCATATTCCGCGATCGGGTTCCCGCCAGATTTTCTCAAGGTGCTTCAGAATCGCGATCTGAAGGTCAAAGTGAGCGTGCCGGTTACTTTGTTCAATGCTGCGTGATTGGTGTAGGGCATCCCCGAGTTCACCAAAGATATCCAATTGCACCTGTGCGATGGCAGCATTGCCAATGCGCACGGGCGAGGCGCCAAAATAGCCGCTCAGCCAAGGCACCTCCCATTCCATCATGAGACGCTCGCCGGCGACGCCATAGAGCACCTGGATTTGATCCGGACTGCCTGCAACGCTCCGCGCCAGCCAGTCGCCCCAGCGGCTGGCCTCTTCGTAATATCCGGCATGCATCAGGGCAAGCAGCGTGAAAGTAGCGTCCCGCAACCAGCAAAAGCGGTAGTCCCAATTTCGCTGGCCGCCCGGTTCTTCGGGCAGTGATGTTGTAGGAGCCGCCACGATTCCGCCGGTCGGTTCATAGGTGAGCGCCTTGAGTGTGATCAGAGAGCGCTCGACGACCTCCGCAAAGCGCCCGCGATATTTACATGGCGAGATCCACTTGCACCACCATTCGTCGGTTTCCCGAAGGGATTTTTCCACGTCGATGGCGGGGGGCGTTGGCTGGTGGGAGCTTCCGTAGGTGAGCTCAAACGTGGCTTCGCTGCCCGCCGTCACCGTGAATTCGCTCACAGTCCTCAGATATTTTCCCTTCGTCGGAACACTCGTACGCAGAACCAGAAGGTGAGGTCCGGCGATAGCCCGCAGGGCTCCGTCATGCTGCCGGGTGACCCAGGGCACAGTGCGCCCGTAATCAAAGCGCATGACCAGATCCATGCACATGCGAACGCTGCCACGATCGCAGCGCACGATCCGCACAATCTCCGGATTGCCGCTCCGCAATGGCATGAAATCGATCAGCGTTACGGTTCCTGTTTCGGTCTCGAACTCGGTTTCGAGAATCAGAGTGCGAGGGCGATAGCGGCGGCGCACCTTCGCGTTGACAAGTGGCGATATTTGCCAGCGGCCATTTTCGGAATTGCCGAGTAATGCGGCAAAGCAGGCGCCGGAGTCGAAACGCGGCAAGCAGAGCCAATCGAGCGAGCCGTCGCGCGCGACCAGCGCGGCTGTTTCGCAATCCCCTATCAAGGCGTAATCTTCAATGGCGGAAGGCATCGCTAGCATCCAATCCTTTGGATGCTTGGTATAAGTGGCAGGGCGAATTCACTTTTCTTGCGGCGCGCTCTGCTTGTTGAAATCTGGAGCGGGGGGAGTTTGAGATGGGAGCTGCTGAAGGCAAAATCACTCTCGAAGATATAAACGCTGCGGCGAAGCGGCTGAGTAATTGGGGGCGTTGGGGACCGGACGACGAAATCGGCACCCTCAATAACGTATCGCCGAAGGATATCGTCGAAGCGGCAGGCCTGATCCGCAAGGGAAAAGTCTTCTCACTCGCTCTGAATTTCGATAATCAAGGGCCGCAGAACGGGCTATGGGGCAACCGGTTCAATCCCATACACACGATGCTGACTTCCGGCGTCGATGCAATCGCGGGACGCCAGGAGGCCATCGGCCTGCGCTACGCGGACGACATGGTCACCATGCCATTGCAATGCGGAACGCAGTGGGATGCGCTCGGGCACATTTTCTTCGGCGAGAAAATGTGGAATGGCTATGACGCTCGCCTGGTCGATTCACAGGGCGCCCACAAAAACGGGATCGAAAAGACGAAAGACAAAATGGTTGGCCGGGGAGTGTTGCTCGATATCGCGCGGTTCAAGGGTGTGCCTTCCCTCGAAGACGGCTACGCCATCGGAACCGATGATCTCGAGAAGTGTTCCGCCGCGCAAGGCGTCGAAATCAGGCGTGGCGATTTCGTGATCGTGCGCACCGGACAGATGGAGCGCTGCCTCGATTCCGGCGATTGGGGAGGATATGCCGGCGGTGACGCTCCTGGCCTGCGGTTTGAAACCGCCGAGTGGATTCGCCGCAAGGATCTGGCGGCGATTTGTGCAGATACGTGGGGCTGCGAAGTTCGGCCCAATGAATCGACGGTGGCGAGCCAGCCCTGGCATTGGGTCGTGATTCCCATGATTGGCATCAGTATGGGCGAGATTTTTTACCTCAAAGACCTTGCCCTCGACTGCACGCAGGACCACGTGTACGAATTCTTCTTCTGCGCGCCGCCTTTGCCTATCACGCGAGCAGTTGGATCCCCTACGAATCCGATCGCCATCAAATAAGTGGACAAGATCCCAAATTGCCGCACGTTACAACGTGCGTGGCATACCTAATTTCATCGTTTTTTCTAGGGGCCGTCCAGTCATGCAGCAAGCCGGCGTGGTAGGCCACGATCAAATCGAGCAGTGGCTAAGTTCTGCCTCGACATCCGCCAAATAAAAAATGAGCGTTCAGGCCCGCTCTACGAAAAAAGAGGGTGGCGTGATAAGGTGGGTATGGAAAACCTCAGCGGGAACGGCTAAAGCCGGATTTTCCACCACTCAGTCGGGGCGTAGCGCAGCCTGGTAGCGCACCTGGTTCGGGACCAGGGGGTCGGAGGTTCAAATCCTCTCGCCCCGACCACTCTCAAAATCCTGCCCTTGATTGGTTTACGCTACCTCCTCTGTTTTGGCTGCGGCCACGTTTTGTGGACCAATGTGGACCGATTGGAGGCCACACTTCGGGGGAAACGCGGCTCTGAAGTGCAGCATTCACAATGCGTTGGTTTTCCCAACACTCCGATTCGCGATCGCTTAGCGCAGCCAACGCGTAGGCGAAAAAATAGCCGGTGAAGGATTACTGGCAGCCGTTGAAACCCTTGGTTAGGCAAATGGAGGAAGCGGGCGGAGGATCGACTGGTCTGGCCACCTTCCGAGTGGTCGGCAATCCGGAAGTTGGAAACGAAACCGTCCTTAAGTTCCCAGTGGACCGTCAGGCGGCCGGAAATCGGGACTAGCCAATCCGCGCACCGTACAGCATGAGGGTGGTAGCCTAAAGGAGTGGCAGGTGAAGCCGCCAGCACTGTGCTGTCTTTTGAGGGACGTGAAGTCCGTATCACGCATCCCGACAAGCTGTATTTTTCGCAGGCACGAATCTCTAAGCTTGATCTTGTACGCTACTATTTGTCCGTTGCGCCGGGCGCGGTTGCCGGAATTCAGGATCGTCCCATCGTTCTCAAGCGTTTCGTCAACGGCGCCGAAGCAGAGGCGTTTTATCAAAAACGTGCGCCCGCTCAGCGGCCACGTTGGCTGCGAACCGTTACGCTGTCATTCCCTTCGGGCGGAACTGCTGAAGAGATCGTGGTCGATGACGTGGCTGGGCTCGCCTGGATCGTTAATCTGGGTTGCATCGAACTACATCCGCACCCGGTTCGCTCCGGCAATCTTGAGCATCCCGACGAATTGCGGATCGATCTCGACCCGGGTCCTGGTGTTAATTGGACCGATGTGTGCCATGTTGCTCTCGAAGTGAAGGGGTTCCTCGAAGAGGTAGGGCTTCGCGGATGGCCCAAGACCAGCGGCTCACGCGGCATGCACGTGAATGTGCGTATCGAACCGCGCTGGACGTTCGCTGAAGTACGCCGCGCGGCTGTCGCCCTGTCGCGCGCAGTCGAGCGCCGTGTGCCCGCTCTGGCCAGCTCGAAATGGTGGAAAGAAGAGCGACATGGCGTGTTCCTCGACTACAACCAGAATGCGAAGGACCGGACCACGTGCTCTGCGTATT
>Ga0210394_10007903_pt1 | contig 11079 bp, 8 predicted proteins | sample IncBWC12MmetaG_FD_160121 | JGI IMG/M metagenome (GOLD analysis project Ga0210394, IMG submission 160121) | Forest soil microbial communities from Barre Woods Harvard Forest LTER site, Petersham, Massachusetts, United States - Inc-BW-C-12-M | ecosystem: Environmental > Terrestrial > Soil >... | reverse complement strand
CTGAAAATTGGAGAAACCCGCGCGTGACGCCGGATCTCGCAACGGCCGGCCACTGGGATTCGATTTTCATGTACCGATGAAGTAATAAGAGGGAGAACATGACGATGCACAATGTACGCAGCTTGCAGCGGACGATTCAGGCGGCTGCGCTCGTCTTGCCGGCGTTGCTGGCGGCATGCGGCGCCGCCCAAGCCCAACAGCTGCCCCAGGCTCAACGGCTGACGCTGCGGCAGGCCGTCGCGCAGGCCGTCAGCCGCAGCCGCGATGTAGCTCTGGCTCGCTTGCGCTATGAAGCGGCTCAGCGGCAAGCCGACGTGGGCCGCTCTCAGTTTTTGCCCGAACTCTACGCCGGGTCAGGCGTCGCGTACACCAGCGGATTTCCGCTGGCAGCCGGCGGCGGCGCTCCCGCGGTGGCCAGCGTCACCTATAACCAGAACATTTTTGACCCGTTGGCTCGCAGCGACGTCCGTGTAGCCGAACAGCAGCAGGAACAGTTACGGCTTGGGCTCGACAGCGCGCGAGATGCCGTGATTGTGCGCGTCGCTTCAGCGTACCTGGAACTGGCAAAGGTTCGCCGTTCGCGCGAGCTGTTGCTCCTCGAGCGCGAAAGCGCCGCGCGAATAACGGCCTTCATTCGCCAACGCGCAGACGCCGGTCTGGAGCTGCCCATCGAAGTAACCCGCGCGCAGTTGACGGCTGCGCGAATCGAGCAAAATGTCACCAAACTCGAAGATGCCGGAGATTCGCTGGCCGAGCAGTTGCGCCTTGACCTCGGTCTGGCGCCGGACCAGCCATTCGAGGTCGCAGCGGAGGACCTTCCCGCGACCAGCGAACCGGAAACGGGGCTGGTCGCACGAGCCGTGCAAAACAGTATCGACCTGAAGCAAGCTGCGTCGGAGCGAGAAGCCATGGCTGCACGGCTGCGGGGCGAACGTGGCAGCCGCTGGCCCACATTTTCACTGACAGGCCAATACAACGTCCTGGCCCGATTCAACAACTACGATCAATTTTTCAGCAAATTCCAGCGCAATAATTTCGTAGCCGGCGGCCAGATCAGGATTCCCATCTTTGCCGCCCACACCTCGGCAGCCGTAGCCGCGGCGCAGGCCAATCTGGCTGCCGCCCAGCTCACCGTGGATGCCAAGCGCGAGGAAGTTTCCCTCGATGTGCGTCAGAAGGAGCGTCAACGTCGCGAAGCCGAAGCCGCCCGGGAGGTCGCGCGCCTCGAACTCGCCTTGGCGCAGGAGAACACCGGCGTTGTGCAGTCCCAATTCAACCAAAGCCGGGCCAGCTTGCGCGACCTGGAGGCGGCCCAATTGGAGCAAAACGACAAATGGATCGCCTTCCTGGACGCAGACTTCGCGCGCCAGCAAGCGCAATTGGAACTACTCCGCGCGACAGGCGAAGTGGCTCAATTGGCGCAATGAGTATTGTTGCCTGGGCTCAATGAGCGCCGAAGGTGTAGCCGATGGCTACGGTGTATTGAGGCACCCAGTTCCGGCCGTACACGGGTGCGTTGATGTCATTGAAATTGTTGATCCAATGAACGTCCACTTGAGGGCGAACGAAAATGCTGTCGGTCAGATGAATTTTCACGCCGCCGGAGAAATGCAATTGGAAATGATTGGCCTGGTCTAGGAAAGAGTTCGATGACGAGCATCCCGTCAGCCCGTTGCAAGCCTGCTGATTGATGTAGTAAGTCGTCTTCGCGCCTCCAAGACCCGCCTGGAAGACTGGCACGAACCTTGTCATGCCTTCCTTCAAAGGCTGATACACTGCGTTGAAATCATAGAACGAAGGCCGCGCGGTCACGCCCCAGCCCACTGAATAGTCCGCTTGCGCGAAACGAAAGGCGTATTCGCCTCCGAATCCAAGGTGCGGCGTGATCATGAAATCCGCGCCGAACAGACCGAATACTCCGCCCATCGATTCCCGGGGGAAAGGGGTAACGCCGTCTAAAGCCAGCGGAATCGGAGTCGCTGAATCTGTCGCGGTCCCCAAACCGAAATACGCGTCCAGGCTTTGTGCCCGAAGCGAGGGAACGGTTGCCAGGGAAAATAGCAGGAGCAAGAACAAGAAAAATCGAGTGCGTACGGCAATCGCGGACATGAGAGTCTCCTTTTGGGCTGCCTTGGCATTAGAGTACATCTTGTGGCTGGCTGGTTGCTCCCGCGTGATCTGTTTCCCGAGCTTGGGGTTGATGGTAAGCCCGCCTGCTGCGAAGTTGCTGGGAGAAAAAACAGACGGTATACTGAGTCCTTCATTCGTCGTGTGCACCGCTCGAATGAGAGCAGCCACAGCATTCGCGACCTGCTGGGAGGTCGTACAATCGGTAGTACATCAGCCTCTGGAGCTGACTATCCTGGTTCGAGTCCAGGCCTCCCAGCCAATCTTTCCATAGAAGTTCGTTCGCAAGCTTCTCTCCTTCGCTTACGTGTTCTACAGAACCTGCTCGACGGCCGCGACGATACGCCGCGCTGAGATGCCGAACAGGTCGAGCAGCTCCTGAGACTGGCCCGAATGCGGCACGCGATCAACCGCCAGGCGGCGCACCGCCGTGGGGGCCGCACCCGCTTCGCACAGTCCGGCGATCACCGCCTCGCCAAGGCCGCCTTCTGCGTAATGATCTTCCACGGTAATCAGCCGGCCGCCGGTGGCGCGAATATTCTCAGCCAGCGCGGCGACATCCAGCGGTTTGACGCAGTAGAGATCGATCACTCTTGCGTTTATACCCTTTGTTTTTAGTTGATCGCAGGCGTTGAGCGCTTCATACAGCGTCACGCCCGCGCCAATCACCGTAACGCGGTCGCCCGCGCTCTGCCGTAATACCTTAAAGCCAGGCACTGGAAACTTTTCCTCGGCGCCGTAGAGCACCGGTGTTTTCGGTCGCGATGTGCGCAGGTAACAGATGCCCCCGCGCCGTGCGGCCTCGGCCGTCAAACGCTCGGCAGAGACGGCATCGGCAGGGTAGAGAACGGTCGCACCCGGAATGGCGCGAAACATGGCCAGGTCTTCCAGTCCCATCTGCGACGGCCCGTCTTCGCCGATAGAAACACCGCAGTGCGAGCCGCAGAGATTAATATTGCTTCGGCTGATTGCCGCCATGCGCACTTGGTCGTAGGCGCGCGAAAGAAAACAGGCGAACGTTGCGACGAAGGGCACCAGTCCCTGCGCCGCCATGCCCACGGCTACCGATACCAGATTTTGCTCGGCGATGTAGCCTTCGATGAGCCGGTCGGGAAACGCCTTTTGCAGCGTTTCTGAAAACGTTGAGTTCTTCACGTCCCCGTCCAGGCCATAAACCTTGGGATTCGCAGCCGCCAGTTTGCGCAGCCCTGTTCCGTAAGCTTCGCGCGAGGCCACGGACTGGCCGAGTGTGTATGCGGGGGCGGCGGGTTCCGGGAAATCGGGAGGTACGGGCAATGACTTGCGGGCGTACGATCGGCCATCATCTTTGGGAACGTCCGGCGCGGGGCCAATTTCCGCCAGGGCTTTTGCGAGTTCCTCGCGAGAAAGCGGCTTGCCATGCCAGCCCTCCTTGTCCGCGAGAAAACTGATGCCGTGTCCCTTTTCCGTGCGGGCCACGATGGCATAAGGCTTGCCGCGCGAGGCTTGTGCGCGATCGAGCGCGCCAACCACCGCAGCCAGGTCATGTCCGTCGATGACTTCGGCAGTCCATCCTTCCGACTCGAATTTCCGGCGATAGACGTCGCTATCGTGGCCATACATGGTGCGGCCGCTCTGGCCAAGGGAGTTGACATCCGCCATGGCCACAAGGTTGTCCAGTTGCTGGGAGGCCGCGAAGGCCGCGGCTTCCCAGACGTTGCCCTCGGCCATTTCGCCGTCGCCCATCAGCACGTACACTCGCGCGGTCGATTTCTGCAGACGCGCGCCGAGTGCCAATCCGGACCCGACCGAAAGCCCTTGTCCGAGCGATCCGGTGGCGGCGTCCACGCCCGGAATGCGAGGAGTGGGATGGCCTTCGAGTTCGCTCGAGAACTGCCGCAGAGTCATCAGGCGCGAGACCGGAAACACTCCGGCTTCGGCCAGTGCTGCGTACAGAATCGGCGCGGCGTGCCCTTTCGACAGCACGAAGCGGTCGCTCGCCAGCGAGTTCGGATTGGAACGATCGAATCGCATGGCATAGAAGAATGTGGCGGCCATTAATTCCGCCGCCGATAAACAGGATGTAGGATGGCCGGAGCCCGCCGCGGTTGTCATGCGCATGGAGTGAATGCGCAGAAGCCGGGCTTTCTCGGCGAGCAGCTCCAGTGATTTCGGCTGGAGCATTCCGATTCCGGGAGCAGTCATATCGCCTCCGTGATACAGAGCAGCTACAGTTGGCGCTGCGCTCATTGTACCGAACCCGAGCCGCCCGCGCGATTGTAATCCTCACCGCGTGGCATCGGTTCCTGACGGTCAACGGGTCCTCGCGAATTGTCCATTGCAAGACCGGCCAGATTCGGAGAAACTATAATTCCGTCGGAAGTCGCGCGTGATGCGCCGTGGGTGAGGATTGCGGGCCTTCTTTCGCACTGCCTCCCTCCGAGGCCCGGCCGGACCCCGCGGGAATCCAAAACGGAAATCGTATGACCGAGGAACGCATTAGATGAATCAGACCATAGGCGAACTTCGCGCCCCGACGCGATTGATGATGACTCCCGGCCCCTGCTCGCTTGACCCCCGAGTCTATCGAGCCTTGTCCACTCCTCTCGTCGGGCACATGGATCCCTGGTTTACAGGCATGCTGATCGGTGAGGTGCAGGTACTGCTGAGGCAGGCCTTTCAGACCGATAACCGCGTCACCTTTCCCCTATCGGCTTCCGGGTCGGGCGGAATCGAAGCGGCGGTGGTTAACCCCTTGGAGGCCGGCGACGAGTGCATTGTCGCGGTCAACGGAGCCTTCTCGGAGCGCATGGCGGTCATCGCCGGCCGCACGCCCGCCACCATCCATCGCGTGGAAGCGCCATTCGGCTGCGCCGTGGATCCTGACGACGTTCTCCGTTTTGGCAAGGGGCGCAAGATCAAGTTCGTCGGCGTCTGCCACGGTGAGACTTCCACCGGCGTAATCACGCAGCTCGACGGTTTTCGCAAGGTCGCCGACGAGTTGGGCGCACTGTTGGTCGTCGATGCCGTGGCCACGCTTTGCGGCGTTCCCCTGGACGTTGACAAGCAGGGAATTGACCTGTGCTTCAGTGGCACGCAGAAAGCCATCAGCGCGCCGCCGGGCATGTCGCCGATTACCCTCGGCCCGCGCACCGAAGAAGTCCTGCGCAACCGCAAGACTCCGGTGCAGAGCTGGTATTTCGATCTGACCACCGTCATGAATTTCTGGGGCAAAGAGCGTACGTACCATCACACGCCGCCGGTTTCCATCGTGTTTGCCTTGCGCGAGGCCCTGCGCATCGTTTTCGAGGAGGGCCTGGAAAATGGCTGGCGGCGTCACAAGCAGAATCAGATGAGCCTGATCGCCGGCCTCGAGGCCATGGGCATTGAATTGTTCGTCCAGAATCCCAACGACCGCCTGCCAACTGTCACCAGCGTCCACATTCCCGCGGGCCTTGACGATTTGCGTGTCCGCAGGCAATTGCTTAACGAGTTCGGCATCGAAATCGCCGGCGGCATCGGCCCTTTGAAGCACAAGATCTGGCGCGTTGGCTTGATGGGCTACGTCAGCCAGGCCAAACACGTCCTCTTTTTCCTCGCGGCGCTCGAAAAAGTGTTGCTCGAAAACGGCTTCCGCGTGGGTTCGGGAGCCGGTGTGGGCGCCGCCATACGCAGCTATTCCCAAGCCGAAGAGACAGCCGCCGCCACGCGGCATCCGTAACGGCAACGCGGAGCCCCAGTGCCCCCGCATACAATCATTCCCAATCAAGGGTCCATGAGCCAGTTTGTCGGCCCTTTTGACGTCTCCTCCACGCTCACGGACGAGGTTCACCACGTCCGCTTTTCTCATCTCTGGAACGCCATTTCCACCCGCCACAGCGATACCGTCGACACCAAATTTTTCGTTAACGGCCGCGGTGTGATCGTCGCTCTGGCCCATACTGGGCTGGTTCGTTTTGCGGCGGCAGGCCGCAATCTCACGGATCGGGAAGCCAGTTTCGTGGCTGCGGAATTTCTTCGTTCGCGCCTGCAGGAGGAAGACGAACGGCCGCTGTACGACGTTCCCGCCGAGGAAGTGCTGCAGCTGATTCAGAAGCTGGGGATCCGCTGACCAGACCCGGCCAGCGCCTTGGAACGCTCAGGCGTCGGAGAGAGATTCGTCAAACGCGGTCGCATCGGAGCGCGGCGATTCGGGCAGTTCGCTGGCCTCCAGCAATGCTCCACAATCGAGACACTCAACGTATTCCGCGTCTTTGTCCTTGGCCACCAGGCGCGTGCGAAGGTGCTTGCAGTTTGACTTTTCTCTATCCATACGTCCCGGGCCCGATGATAGCATGCGGCCGCTCCAGCCGGCCTCTGCGCGGCGTGGCTGGCGTGTTCCCTGATTGACAATTCAGTATGGAGAGCGTACTCGGTGGGTGCCATGTCTGATGCAAGGAGACTCAAGAGCCTGAGCACGAGCCTGTTTTACGCGGCCCTGGCGCTGTTGGTCTGGCTGGCATTTTTGATCGTCCAGCCGTTCCTGGAGCCGCTGGGTTGGGCGGCGATACTGGCGATTCTGCTGGCGCCCTGGCACAGCCGGCTTGCGGCACGCTGGGGTCCCACCTGCGCGGCCATCGTGGGTACGGTTGGTGTGACCCTTGGATTGGTCGTTCCGGGAATTCTGGTGGGCGTCTACTTCGTCCGTGAAGGCATTCAGGCGGCTGAAGGACTCCAGGCTCTTGTAGCCAGCGGTCGGCTGGACTGGGCTGCCCGCCTCTGGGCGTCGTCGGCGCAGCGTCTGGGAATGAGGCAAGCCGATCTCGGCAATCTACTTCAAGAAACGGCTAGGGATGTGACCGCCTTTCTCGCCGGTAGCCTGGGCCCGATTGTAACGAATACCGTGCGTTTGATTCTGTATCTGTTCTTGGTGCTGTTCGCGCTTTTCTATTTCTTGCGCGATGGCACGAAGATCATCTCCTTGGTACGGCGTCTGCTGCCGTTTGAAGAGCCGCTTCGGGAGCGAATGTTGACGGAGGCGCAGCAGCTCATTCAGGCCAGCTTGACCGTCAGCCTTACGATCGCAATGGTTCAAGGCACGATCTGCGGCTTGGCGTTCGCTCTGGCGGGAATCGGCACACCCGTTTTCTGGGGCTTGGTGATGAGTTTCCTGGCGCTCTTGCCCGTCGTGGGCGCCTGGCCGGTATGGTTGCCGGCCGCGATCTGGTTTCTGGCCACCCGGCAAATCGGCAGGGGCATTCTGTTGCTGGCCATCTGTGGAGGCCTTACAGGGACCATCGACAGTCTGCTGCGCCCGCTCTTGATGAGCGGCCGAAGCCGTCTCGACGGCCTCACGGTCTTCGTCAGCGTATTGGGCGGCATCGCCGCGTTCGGAATGATTGGACTCTTTCTGGGGCCCATCGTTTTTGCCATGGCTTTGGCCGTGCTCGATGTCTACACACATTCGTCCCCTGCAGCGTGAGGTTCGCCTGTCCGCGTTATCGTTTCCGCGCACTTGGATTGGGTGCGCTGCTTGACTGTGCTAGAGTAGCGCGCCTGGACACTCGCAATGGCCACCAAACCAGTAACGCGCATCTTTGAGTTGCTGCCCGAGCAACTGCGCTGGAGATGCGATCCGCAGCGCATCCCTTACGAAACTACGGCGCAAGCCGAGCCCATGGAAGGGCCTCCGGGCCAGGAACGGGCCCTGCGCGCGCTGCGCATGGGGGTTGAGCTGGCCGCCCCGGGCTATAACATTTTTGTCTGCGGCCTTTCCGGAACCAGCCGCGGAGGCATGATCCAGCACATGATCGAGGAACTTCGGCCGCACAACGCGCCCGCTCCCGATCGCTGCTACGTAAATAATTTCAAGAATACCGATCGCCCTCGCTTGCTCACCCTGCCCCGCGGCCAGGCCAGCGGCTTCAAAAAAGACATGCAATCCGGGATCGAATTTCTGCGGCGTCGCATCCCGCAAGTCTTCGAGGGCGAGCCGTTCCAGCGGCAGAAGAGCCGCATCGTGGATCGCTATACGGCTCGTGAAAAAGAGTTGATGGACGACTTTACCCGTCGCATCGCGCGCGAGCAGTTTGCGCTGGGACACATGCAAGTGGGCGCCGTCGCGCTGCCGGAGATTTTCCCGGTGCTCGATGGTCAGATGGTCCCGATTGAAGACATCCCCAAGATGGTCCACGAGGGCAAGCTGGATCAGAACGTCGCGCAGGATCTCGAGCGCAAGTACGAGCAGTTCCGTCAGGAATTCACCGTCGTCTACCGGAAGACGCTCACTCTCTCCCGCGAACTGGCCAGCGAGCTCAGCTACCTGGAACAGGAAGCAGCCTCCGTCCTGGTGGATGGGTTCATCGAGGAGCTTAAGGAGAAATACGCAGCCTCGAAGGTGTCGGAATACCTGGAAGAGGTTCGGCACAACATTTTGGACAATCTGGAGCCCTTCAAGGAGCGCGAGGGCGAGGAAGAAGCCGCTGGCGGTCCCCCCGGTGAAGGCCTGCCCAAGTCCCAGGTTTCCGATCGCGATCCGTTCCGCTTGTACGGCGTGAATGTTCTCTTGGCGCATAACCAGGAGGATTCTTCGCCCGTCGTCTTCGAGACGACTCCGACTCATCCAAATCTTTTTGGCACGATTCAGCGCAGTTACGACTCGCGCGGGGTATGGACCTCGGATTTCATGGATCTCCACGCCGGTTCGGTCCTGCGGGCCGATGGCGGCTTCTTGATCATGTACGCCCTGGACGCCCTTTCCGAACCCGGAGTCTGGCGGGCGCTCAAGCGCACCATGAATCACTCCAAGCTGGAAATTCAGCCCCTGGAGCTTCTGTTCCCCTTCGGCACGTCGGCGCTCAAGCCGGAGCCGATTGACCTCACCGTGAAGGTAATTTTGATCGGCGACCGGGACCTGTACGAAACGCTGTATGAGTACGAGGAAGAGTTCAAGAAAATTTTCAAGGTTCGCGTCGAATTCGACGACGAAATGGAAATGAACGACGACGTGATCCGCCAGTACAGCGCCCGGCTGCACAAACTCTGCGTGGACGAAGGACTTTACCCGCTGGACCGCACCGCCGTCGCCGGGATTATCGAGGACGGCGTGCGCCTGGCCGGACGCCGCAACAAAGTAACGGCGCGATTTCCCGACCTGGCTGACCTGGCGCGCGAAGCCTGCTACGTGGCGCGACAAGCCGGCGAAAGCCCCGTCACGGCTGTTCACCTGCGTGGCGCCCGGCGCGCCCGCATCGAACGGCACAACCTGATCGAAACGAAAATTCGCGAGATGATTGCCGAGGGCACGCTCCTCATCGATACGCAGGGCGCCAAGCCCGGCCAAGTCAACGGACTGACCGTTCTCGAAATCGGCGGCTACTCTTTCGGCAAGCCGGTGCGCATCACAGCTTCCGCGGCCATGGGCAAGACCGGTCTGATCAATATCGAGCGCGAAGCCAATCTAAGCGGCAGGCTGCACGACAAAGGCATGCAAATCATCGCGGGATATATCCGTTCTCAATTCGCCCAGGACAAACCATTGTCTCTGGCCGCCAGCCTGTGCTTTGAACAGTCCTATTCGGGCGTGGATGGTGATAGCGCCAGCGCTGCGGAAATCTACGCGTTGCTATCGGTTCTGGCGGGCTTGCCTCTACGTCAGGATATTGCCGTCACCGGCTCCGTCAGCCAGCAGGGCGACATTCAGCCCATCGGCGGCGTCAACGAAAAGATCGAAGGTTTTTTCGACGTTTGCCGCATCGCCGGCCTCACCGGCACGCAGGGCGTTATGATCCCGTCCGAGAATATCGAAGACCTGATGTTGAAAGACGACACCATCGAAGCCGTGGCCGCCGGGAAATTCCACGTCTATCCGCTGGTCCGTCTCGAAGACGGAATTTCCATCCTTACCGGTATGACTGCAGGTCAGCGTAACGGCCGCAACCGCTTCGATCCCGAAACCGTATTCGCGCGCGTGGACGAACGCCTTCGCGAAATGGCTGTAACCCTCAAACAGTTCGAGTAGCGCGCCAAACGGGCTTACTGGCCTGCGTCTCCACCACCGAGATTCCACGGCGCCAGGGTCTGTTGCGCGCCGCCGGGCGCGGTGAGAATTGGCTCGACCCCGCCGACCAGCATGATGGCAGTAACGCCACCCGCTGCGGTGCCCTCGGTTGAAACGACCATCACCGCTTCGCCCTTTGCGAAGTTTGCGAGCGTGGCAGGGGGCATCTGGCTCACCACCTGTTGCAAATCGCCCGGGGCGCCGCCTCGGCCGGCTCCGGCCTTGGCTCGCGCCGCGACACCTTGCGCTGCTGCGGGCGTCAACTTGGTCACTTGCGATTGCGCGCTCACCTTCACCACGACCGGTTTTTTCGTGGTTAGGTCATTCACCGTAATCGCGTTTGCGGACGCATCCACCGCGTTGATGACCCCGGCAATGTTCCGAAAAGTTCCGGCAACGATTTCCTCCGCCGCCAGTTCGCTTCCGTCCGCGCTGCGCGCGCCTCGCGCGCGAAGTTGATCTCCCGGCTTGATCTGGGCGACAGCGCTGGGTACCGCATCGTCGAATCGTACCGAATCGGGGGAGTAGCGCCGCACCGCCGTATTGGGGGCCGCATGCACCGCGATGCTTCGATTCCCCCCGGCGCCGTTCACCGAAACTGTGAGGACGCCCGAGGCGGGATCGACTGCGCTTACCAGGCCGGCGATGCCGCGCTTCTGCCAGTCCAGCCTGTCTTGTTCCTGTTTGGCGTCCACGTCGTTTTTCTTCATCGCGATAACGCGCAGGGCCACTAGCGACTGCGCATCGGTACCCGGCGTGGCCTGCACCAGAACTCGATCGCCTGTTTGCAGATCCGAAAATTGAATTGGTGCCGCGTTGGCCAGATTGGTTTCCCCGGGAGCGACGCGCAAAACTCTGACGTTTGCCCGCACCTCGATACTTACCTCGGCGCCGTTATCCGGCGCGACGGTAATCGTATTGCCGCGAATGGCTTT
>Ga0210394_10007902_pt1 | contig 11079 bp, 6 predicted proteins | sample IncBWC12MmetaG_FD_160121 | JGI IMG/M metagenome (GOLD analysis project Ga0210394, IMG submission 160121) | Forest soil microbial communities from Barre Woods Harvard Forest LTER site, Petersham, Massachusetts, United States - Inc-BW-C-12-M | ecosystem: Environmental > Terrestrial > Soil >... | reverse complement strand
GCGTGCAGGTGGAGCTGGGCCGTACGTCGGTGAACACTGTTGAGATTGTGAAGGGGCTGCAGATCGGGGACAGCGTAATCCTCTCCGATATGTCGGCCTGGGATAATTTCGACCGGGTACAGTTAAAGTAAGGGAACATTTCCGGCCCCTGGAATCGTACTTAGAGAGCGAAGGAGTAACGCATGAACAGCGATACGAAAGCCATGATTTTGCTCGAGGGCGTGACGAAGGTGTTCTACACCGACGAAGTGGAAACACACGCTCTCGCCGGCGTGCATTTGGAAATCAAGACGGGAGAATTCCTTTCGATCGCAGGGCCTTCGGGCTGCGGCAAATCGACGCTGCTCTCGATTCTCGGCCTGCTCGATTCGCCGAGCGACGGCAACTACTGGATCAACACGCAGGCGGTTGCGAACCTATCGCTATCCGACCGCACGCGCATTCGCAACCGCGAGATCGGATTCGTCTTTCAGGCGTTCAACCTGATTGGCGACCTGACGGTGTTTGAAAACGTCGAGCTGCCGCTGACGTACCGCAGCATGGCGGCAGCCGAGCGCAAAAAGCGCGTGCAGGAAGTGCTCGAGCGCGTCGGTATGGCGCACCGCATGAAGCATTACCCCTCGCAGCTATCGGGAGGTCAACAGCAGCGCGTCGCCGTGGCGCGAGCGCTAGTGGGCCAGCCCTCCATCCTGCTCGCGGACGAGCCTACTGGTAACTTGGACTCGAAGAACAGCGAAGCCGTAATGGATTTGCTGCGGCAATTGCACCGCGAAGGCGCAACGATCTGCATGGTCACGCACGATCCGCGCTACGCCAGCATTGCGGACCGCACGATTCATCTCTTTGACGGCCGCATCGTGGAAGAAACCGTCGGCACGCGGACGGCAACCGTCTAACCGAGGAATTCCGACAACTCAACGGGGCGCAATCGCCAAGAAAACACCCTTGGCTCGATGGCGGTAGTGTGCTCCGACGCGGGAGAAACTTCCAATGGCCAGATTTCTACAAGGACTTCTGCAAGATATTCGTTACGGCGTCCGGATGCTCGTCAAGAACCCGGGCTTCACTGCCGTTGCGGTCTTGACTCTTGCGCTCGGCATCGGTGCGAACACGGCAATATTTTCTGTCGTAGACGCGGTGTTGCTGCGCCCGCTTCCATTTCCGGAACCGGAGCGAATTTTCGCCGTGCATCAGGCCATGCCGGAGAAAGGTATACCCAAGTCGGGAGCTTCCTATCCGAATTATCTAGACTGGTCACGGCAGAACCAGAGCTTCGAAAAACTCGCGGCGATGCGCGACACGAGCATGGCTCTGAGCGGACAGGGCGAAGCGGTATTCGTCGAGACGGCCGCGGTAACCGGCGGCTACTTCGGCGTCTTCGAGCAGAATGCCTTTCTCGGCCGGACGCTTCAACCGGCGGATGATTTGCCCTCAGCCGACGCCGTTGTAGTGATCAGTGAGACGCTGTGGCAGAGCCGGTTCGGTGCAGATCCGAAAATACTCGGCCGGACGATCTCGCTCGACCAGCATCCGTTTGTGATTGTCGGAGTTGTGCAAGGTAACTTCCGCCCTCCAGTGCCGGACTCCGACGCCAAAGCCTGGGTGCCCCTCGCGCAGAATGACATTTTTGCGCAAATGCACGAGCGTCGCGGAGGACACTACGTTGGGGTTGTCGGCCGGCTGAAACCGGGTGTCACGCGTCAGCAGGCGCAAGCGGAGATGGATTCGATCCAAGGTACTCTCCAAACACAGTTTCCGGACGACAATAAGGGCTGGAACATCTGGATCGTGCCGCTGCAAGAGGACGTCGTTGGCGATACGCGAACCGAGTTGCTCGTTCTTCTGGGAGCCGTGGGGCTCGTTTTCCTGATTGCCTGCGCGAACGTCGCGAGCCTGCAGCTTGCGCGCGCCGCGTCACGCGGAAGGGAAATTGCCATTCGCGTCGCGCTGGGTGCCGGGCGCGGCCGGTTGGTGCGTCAATTTCTCACGGAATGCGTTCTGCTCGGCATTGCTGGCGGAATCGCAGGCCTCGCGCTCGCGTATGCGACGGTGCAGGGGTTGACGTCATGGATTCCCGCGGATATTCCGCGCTTGTCTGAAATCCACGTGGACGCGAGAGTTCTTGCGTTCGGCACTGCGCTCTCAATTGCCTCGGGAATTGTCTTCGGTCTCGCGCCGGGTTGGCACGTCGCGGGCGCTCGCTTCTCGGATGCTCTGAAGGAGGGGGCGAGAGGCGGTGGAGAAGACAGCCACCGGCGCGGACTTCGCAATGTAATCGTGATTGCGGAGACAGCGCTTGCCATGATCCTGCTGACGGGCGCCGGGCTTTTGATTCGGAGCTTCGAGCGTCTGCAGAATGTGAACGTCGGATTCAACGCGTCCCACCTGTTGACGGCGCAGATTGACCTTCCGAAGGCACAGTACGCGAAGCCGGAACAGTGGGCGGCGTTTGAATCGCAGCTCCTCGAACGGTTGAACGGCATGCCCGGCGTGGATGAAGCTACCGCCGGGCTGCCGCTTCCTCTCATCGGCGGATATATCAATCTCGGTTTCCAGGTTGAAGGGGAACCTCCGAAATCGAAAAGTGAAAGTCCCACGGCGAACTTCGCGACTATCAACCCCAACTATTTTCATGCAATGCAGATTCCGCTGCTGCAAGGCCGGGAGTTTAAGGTGGCCGACCAGCCGGACGCGCCCCGTGTATGCGTGATCTCCGCGACGATGGCGAGGCGGTTTTTTCCGAATGGCAACGCGATTGGAAAGAGGCTCGTGGTTGGTTTCCCGGAAAGTGTGTTGCGCGAAATTGTTGGAATCGTAGGGGACGTAAAGGATAGGAATCTCGCCGATCCGGATCCTACGCAGGTCTATGTGCCTTTCTCGCAAAATCCCTTTTGGGCAATGACGCTGGGAGTGCGCACGCATGGCGATCCGGCTCAGCTGACCGCAACGATTCGTGAGCAGGTTCGCGCGCTCGATCCAGCGCTGCCGGTGGAGAACCTCAAGCCAATGACGGAAGTGGTTGCGGAATCCGTTGCCGAGCCGCGCTTCCGTACCACATTGCTGGGCCTTTTTGCTGCGGCTGCGCTTTTGCTTGCCGCCGTCGGAATCTATGGTGTGATCTCTTACAACACCGGCAGGCGCACGCGCGAAATCGGCATCCGCGTGGCGTTGGGTGCACAGAGGGGCAACGTCTTGACGTTGATTCTCAAGGAAGGGTTCATCCTCGGCGCGGCCGGCGTAGCGGTGGGCATTTTGGGCGCGGCGGGACTGGCGCACTTCCTGGCGACGCTAGTGTTCGGCATCGGTACGAGCGATCCGATTACTTACCTGAGCGTCACCGGCCTACTGCTTGGAGTTGCGCTTCTGGCCTGCTACATCCCAGCGCGGCGAGCGATGCGCGTCGATCCGATGGTTGCGCTGCGGTACGAATGATTCGCGAACACTGAGGTCGAGGGGCTGAACTGATGCAAACGCTTCTACAAGACATTCGTTATGGCGTACGGACGCTCATCAAGAATCCTGGGTTCACGGCCGTTGCGATACTTACGCTTGCGCTCGGCATTGGCGCGAACACCGCAATCTTTAGTGTTCTGAATGTCGTGTTCCTGAAGTCGCTGCCGTATCGCGACCCGGGCCGCATCGTTCTAATCTGGGGTGCCACCAAAGATAATCAGCGCAACCAGGTTTCCTTCACGGATTCAATCGACTTCCGCGCGCAAAACCATGTGTTTGAAGACACCGCAAGCTTCGGCAACTGGGATCCGGTGCTCACAGGCAGCGGCGAGCCCGAACACATCCCCGCTCTTCTCGTCACCGACGGCTACTTCAAAGTGATGGACGCACGTCCGTTACTCGGCCGAACATTCCTGCCGGAAGAGAACTATGACGGCAGGGACTACGAAGCAATTCTTACGTATGGGCTGTGGCGGAATCGCTTCGGCGGCGACCCGGGCATCGTGGGCCGTTCGATCGTGCTCAACGGCCATCTCCATACGATCGTCGGCGTGATGCCCGCGGACTTCGCGCCGCTCCCACAGCGGCTTTCGACCAACGAGCCTGCGCAGCTCTACCGTCCGGTCGGCGAAAAGTACGACGACAAAGAACGCTCATCTCGCCATTTGCGCGACATCGCCCGCCTTAAACCGGGAGTTACGCTGGCGCAAGCCCAGGCGGAAATGGACACGATCATGCGCCGCATCGAGCAACTTCATCCGGATACGAATACGGATGTGGGGGTGCGTGTCGTTCCGCTGAAGGAAGACCTTGTCGGCTATCTTCGCCCGGCGCTCCTGCTGCTGTTCGTCGCGGTCGCTTGCGTGCTGCTGATTTCCTGCGCCAATGTTGCCAACCTGCTGCTCGCTCGCGCCGCAGCAAGACAGAAGGAAATCGCCGTTCGCGCCGCGCTGGGCGCCGGCCGCGCGCGGCTTGTACGCCAATTCCTGACGGAAAGCGTGCTGTTGAGCCTCGGTGGTGGAACGTTGGGACTTTTGCTTGCGATATGGGGCACAGAAGTCCTGGTGTTGAAAGGCGTTAAGGCGATTCCGTTCTTGACTACCGTGCGCCTCGATTACGCTGTTCTCGGATTCACGTTTGCAGTTTCCCTGCTCACCGGCGTTTTCTTTGGCGTTGTTCCCGCGCTGCGAATTTCGCGCCCGGACTTGATAGAAACGTTGAAAGAAGGGGGCCGCACAACCGACCCGCCATCCACGCGCAGCGAATTGCGCTCTGCACTCGTCGTGGCCGAGTTGGCCATAGCCCTGGTCCTGTTGGTAGCTGCGGGACTAATGGTCAAGAGCCTGCTACGTCTGCGTGCAGTTAACCCCGGCTTCAATCCCGAAAACATTGTCACGATGAGTTTCGGATTGCCCAGCACGCGCTATCCCGATCCCGGGAAGAAGGTTGCGTTCTGCAATCAGCTCCTCGAGCGCGCCGCACGCATCCCCGGCGTACGATCCGTCGCATTGTTCCATCCGCTGCCCTTGAGCACGGACTTTGACCAGACTGGCGTCGAGATCGTCGGGCATCCTTTCCCCGTCGGCCAAGAGCCGAGTGCGGACCGCTACATGGTCAGCTCGAACGCTATCGCGGCAATGCAGATTCCTTTGCTCCGCGGCCGCGAATTTTCCGAGAGCGACACCGCCGATTCCCCGGGCGTGGTCGTCGTCAGCCAGACGATGGCAAAAAACTTCTGGCCCAATGAAGACGCCATCGGCAAGCGCATCCGCCTACCCTGGGAGCCGGGCAACAAAATCAAGGAACGCTCGGTGATCGGCATCGTTGCGGACATTAAGCAATACGGGCTCGACACGGCCAACATGCCGCAGCTCTACGTTCCAGTCGCGCAGTACGCCGCCGTCGGCCCTGTCTTGGTCGTGCGGACCGCATCGAATCCATCTGCCGCCGTCCCGGCGCTTCGCGAGCTCATTCATTCGATGGATAAAGACGAAGCTGTTTCCGCGGTGGCGACCTACGACGAGTTGCTCGCTGATTCGATCGCGCTTCGCCGCTTCACCATGCTGCTGCTCGGCGTTTTCGCGGGCGTCGCATTCCTGCTCGCGGTAGTCGGAATCTACGGAGTGATGTCCTATCTCGTCGCACAACGCACTCACGAGATCGGCATTCGCGTGGCACTTGGCGCACAAACACGCGACATATTGCAACTCACACTGGGTCACGGTTTGCAGTTGGCGCTATGTGGAGTTGCGATCGGCACCGTCGCGGCGCTTTTCTCAACTCGCGTGATAGCCGGCCTGTTGTTCGGTGTTCGCGCAGCGGACCCTCTTACATTTGCCGGCGTTGCATGCTCGCTCACGGTTGTGGCTCTCGTAGCCTGCCTTGTCCCCGCGCTTCGCGCACTGCGCGTGGACCCGATGGTGGCGTTGCGGTGCGAATGATTCGCGAATACTGAGGTCGAGGGGCTGAACTGATGCAAACGCTTCTGCAAGACATTCGTTACGGCGCCCGGATGCTCCTCAGGAATCCAGGATTCACGGCAGTTGCCGTGCTGACGTTGGCGCTTGGCATTGGAGCGAACACCGCGATTTTCACCGTCGTTAATTCGATGCTTCTGAGCACGCTGCCAGTGAAAGATCCGGCACGGCTGACGGTGCTCACGAACCCGGACGCGCACGGCATGTCCATAGGAGCGCAAGATGGAGACCGCGACCTTCTCACCTACTCAGAATTCCAAGCCATCAGCGAGCACAATCACGCTTTCTCTGGCGTCCTCGCGCTGCAGAGCGGGCAGCAGAAGGTCAATGTTGCGACGGAAGGCCAGAACGACCTAGGAGCGCCCGCCTCGGTGAACATGGTGAGCGGATCGTATTTTTCCGTGCTGGGCGTGAATCCCATTCTGGGGCGGGCATTCACCACTGACGTGGACAAAGTGCGGGACGCGAACCCGGTGGCGTTGATCAGCTACGCTTTCTGGCAGAGCCGTTTTGGAGGAACGAATTCGATCCTCGGCCGAAAGCTCCGCATCCGCAGCACCTCCTACGACGTAATCGGAGTTGCACCGCCGCAATTCCGCGGCGTCACGATCGGTTTCGCGCCGGACATCTGGGTGCCGCTTACGATGCAGACTGAGCTCTACCCGGGCGAAGACTTTCTTTCGGTGGAGAAGAACCCCGTCGAGAAGACGGAGTGGCTCCAAGTGCTAGCGCGGCTGAAGCCGGGCGTCACGTTGGCGCAGGCGAAGGCCGATGCCGAGCTGACGTTTCAACAATACCTTCAGTCGCAGCTCGGAACTGGGATCACCGCGAGAGACCAGAAGGACTTTTTGAATCAGCACATCGCGCTCGTCGAGGGCAGCCACGGCGCCTCAGTGCTGCGCGACAGGTTCGGCAAGCCTTTGGCCATCCTGATGGGCGTCGTCGGATTGGTACTGCTGATTGCCTGCGCCAACGTGGCGAATCTCCTGCTGGCGCGCGCCGCTTCGCGCCAAAAGGAGATTGCCGTACGCGTTTCGCTCGGCGCGGGGCCTGGGCGATTGTTCCGGCAGTTGCTGACGGAGAGCGTGATGCTCGCGGGAATCGGGGGTGCGATCGGGCTGCTGCTCGCGCAATGGGCTGACGCGTTGCTTCTGCAGCTCGTCTCGCGGGGCGACTCACCGATTCCGCTGGATGTTCATCCCGATGCGAAGATTCTCGGTTTCACTTTGGGTATTTCACTGATGACGGGAATTCTATTCGGACTCGCGCCTGCTTTCCGGGCCACCCGCGTGGATCTGAATTCGGTCTTGAAAGGAAATTCACGGGGAGTAGTGGGCGGCACTGCGCACGGAAACAAGGCGCCGCTTGGAAAGATACTCGTGGTCGCGCAGGTTGCGATGTCGCTTTTATTGTTGATCGTCGCCGGTCTTTTCGTGCGAAGTTTTCAGAAGCTCACTCAGGTGCAGCTCGGTGTCGATCGGGATCATTTGCTGATCTTCGATGTACAGCCACTGTCAGTGGGTTACAAGGGACCCGCAATCACACAACTTTACAAGGAACTCGCGGCCCGAATTGGAGCGGTTCCCGGTGTGCGAGCCGTGAGCTTTTCTCACAACGGCCTCTTCAGCGGCTCCGAATCGAGCGATCAGATTTCCATCGAAGCATACATGCCGAAATCCGGTCAAGAGATGAACGCGCGCTTCGACCACGTTGGCCCGAATTATTTCTCGACGGTGGGAATCCCAGTGCTCGCGGGGCGCGAAATCGGGCCGCAGGACGAAGGGAGCGGCCAGCGTGTTTGTGTGATCAATCAGACGATGGCGCGCTATTACTTCGGCGAAGAAATCCCGATTGGCCGGCGCATCTGGGACATGTTCCCGACGACGCATACGGATTGCGTCGTCGTCGGCGTCGTGGCGGACGCGAAGTACAACAGCCTGGACGAAAAGACTCCGAGGCGCTTTTACTTGCCGGTTTTCCAGCCTCTGGAGGATACCGAGACGCGATTTGCCCGATTTGAGGTTCGTGCCGCGGGCAATCCTTCGGCGATTGCCGGCTCCGTGCGCCAGGTGGTAAAGCAGACGGCCGCAACACTTCCTCCGATTGAAATACACACGATGGACGAGCTGGTATCGCAGTCGCTCACCAGCAGCCGCATGATCACCAAGCTTTCGGGGCTGTTCGGCGCGCTCGCGGCTCTACTCGCGTGCATCGGCATATATGGAATCATGGCGTACGCGGTTGCCGGACGCACGAACGAAATCGGGATTCGAATGGCGCTCGGGGCGCAGGGCGGCGACGTCATGTGGCTGGTATTGCGTGGATCATTGCTGCTGGTTGTGATCGGAGTCGCGGCCGGATTGCCTTTGGTGATCGGAGCGGCGAAATTGATTTCAAGCCAACTTTTCGGTTTGACGGCTGCGGACCCGGTGACTCTGGTGGCGGCCACGGCCTTGATGATCAGCGTCGCGATGCTTGCCGGGTACATTCCTGCGCGACGCGCATCACGCATCGATCCTCTGGTAGCCCTGCGGTACGAATGAACCTCAAAGCCTAGCGCTGGCGCCAGGCATCGGTGGCGCGAAGCGATAGCTTCCCGCCGCTGCGAGACGTCCGCGGAAGCGCAAATCGAAGCGCGAAACCCGGAATTGCGAAATCGCAATTCAGCGACGATTAGAAACATCGTCCTCCCTTTGTTTTCAGTCACTTAGGCCCATTTCTAATCGGTACCCTCTGTCGATTAGAACGGCCCAAAAATCAAAAAGCGCCCAAGGCGAAAATGCCGCCCGGACGCTCTATACAACAAAATCATCCTCAAACTACTTAATCACTCTATCATAACTGCCATCGAATGTCCAGAAAAAACAACGCCGGTTCGTAGTCAGAAGGAAAGTGTTTCGAGAACTATTTTGTTTGACATTGTAGTGCCTACAGAATATACAGCGCACAACTTTCCCATTTTGGGAGGCGTTATGCGACCCCATCCGTTGCTCCGAGCCTCGTTCTTTCTGATCTCGACAATTGGACTCATGTCGCAACCAGCTCTTGCCCAAGCTCAGGCTCCATCGCCAAGTCAATCGTCTCCGCCAAGTCCAGTACGCGATGCCCAGGCACTCGCCACTGTTCAATCTGCGATTACCGCGATGGGCGGCACGACGGCGATTGGCGCCATCCAGAGTTCTGTCGCGCAAGGTGGACTCGAGCAGCCACAACAATGGCAACGTGATGGGAATCACCAATAACCCCGACACCACTCGCAGCCAGAGTTTCTCGTACGATTCGCTCAACCGCATCGCGACGGCGAAGACCAGCGCGACATCAGGCTCAAACTGCTGGGGAGAAACGTACACCGTCGATCAATGGGCGAATCTAACGGCCATCGGCGCCGTAAGCGGCTACACCGGCTGCACGCAGGAAAGCCTGAGCGTGACGGCGCTCACGAACAATCAGCTCTCGGCCACCGGATTCGCTTACGATGCCGCTGGCAATATGACTGGCGACAGTGTCAACACGTACGGGTTCAACGCCGAGAGCGAGATCAAGTCTGCGGCCGGCGTGAACTATACATACGATGGCGACGGCAATCGCGTCCAGAAATCGAACGGCAAGATTTACTGGTATGGCGCCGGAACTGAAATTCTCGATGAATCGGACTCCAGCGTCAACATCACCGACGAATACGTTTTCTTCGGCGGCAAGCGTGTGGCGCACCGCGTAGTCAGCAGCGGCAGCATTTCCTACTACGCGGAAGATTTTCTCGGCAGTTCGCGAGCGATTACGACTTCCACGGGCACGCTCTGCTACGACGCCGATTTCACTCCTTACGGCGGCGAGCGCGTCATCACGAACACCTGCGCGCAAAACTACAAGTTCGAAGGCAAGGAACGCGACATCGAAACCAACAACGACGACTTCGGCGCCCGCTATTACACCTCAAAGCTTGGACGCTGGCTCTCCGCCGATTGGTCGTCAGTTCCCACACCCGTTCCCTATGCTAACTTAGCGAATCCGCAGACTCTAAACCTCTACGCCATGGTTCGCGACAACCCTGAGACGTTTGCTGATCTCGACGGCCATGATTGCCCTTCGTGCGAGGTTGAAGAGACCGTCTCGATTGAGGAGGTCGAAGCCTTTGGGACCGTGGAAGAAAGCGCTGCTGCTGTAATCGAAGGGGGTGGCATCGCCCTTGCCGGAACAATATCCAAAGCTACGGGAGTCATCGGGCTCATTTTGTTGAACCCGATAAACGCAGGGGATCCGAGAGAAGACCAGGAGTTAGCGAAGCGTGACGCGGCCCGGGCTGAACAAAAGCAACAGAAGACCAGCACGAGCACGACCAAGACTGAGCCCGAACCATCTACGGCAGGCGCGGGCGCGCGAAAAGGCGGCGGTCGCGACGAACAAAAGGTAAACGAGAATAGGGAAAAAGAGGCGAAAAAAAGCCTGGGCGACTTGAGGAAACAAAGAGATGCGTTGAAATCCAAAGCGAACAAGACACCCGAAGACAAGGCAGAACTAGATCGCCTTAATAGGGCTATGAATCGACAGCTTGACCGAATGAAGAAATCTGAAACGCACTCAAAGAAGCAAAAGGGGCCACAGCAATGACCTACAAAAGGCTATATACAGTCGTCCTAGAATATAAGGGAGGAACCTACATAGGTCAGGCTTCAGCGGATACTCCGAAAGCAGTGCTGTCCGATTGGGCATCCAAGACCACCAATTCCCATCTGAAGGAATGGGGAGTTACCCACGAGGAGCTCTCTAAAATCGCATCAGACAACCTTGTTCCGATCGATGGCTGCCTCAACGTGTGGTGCGCCAGCGGTTCGACGAGAGGCGGTTTAGTGCTCGTGAACGTCATCGCGACCGATGAATCCCCAAGGGGAACGTAAGCAGGGGGAACATCGTCGGCAGGTGGCGCAGCCTTTCGGCTCGTGAATGATCTTTTTACCATCGACCTATGGCCCATACGGGCAATGCCACACCAACGGTTTACTCACTGAGTCCACTGGCGTTGTCAAGAGACACCTGTTCGCTGCAATGCTGGGAAGCACCGCGTGGTTCTCAGAGTGGTGGAGGACCGAAGCTCTGAAACTCTCACGGTGAATCAGTTTGCGGCGGATCGTTCCGCCAGCCATCGATACGG
>Ga0210394_10007901_pt1 | contig 11079 bp, 13 predicted proteins | sample IncBWC12MmetaG_FD_160121 | JGI IMG/M metagenome (GOLD analysis project Ga0210394, IMG submission 160121) | Forest soil microbial communities from Barre Woods Harvard Forest LTER site, Petersham, Massachusetts, United States - Inc-BW-C-12-M | ecosystem: Environmental > Terrestrial > Soil >... | reverse complement strand
TAAGTGAGGCGATGGTCGGTTTTTCCGGCATGCTCGGTCGAAGCCAGGGCTGCCTCGCCGTCGCCATTTCCAGCCTGCCCGAAATCATGGCGGCGCTTGGGCCCGGCCGCCTGATCTACGCGGACAGGGCATAGGAGCTCAGAGCACGGCGTGCGATTCATCGTGCTGCGCTATTTCCGCAGGACCGCAGTGAGCGTGATCTCGGGTACACTCGCCAACGCCTTGGATAGCGGACAGTCCTGCTTCGCAGCGGCTGCTATCTTCTGAAATGTGTCCTCGTCAATTCCGGCCACGCTCGCCTCCAGGCGCAAACCGATGTGATCGATTAAAAACCCTTTGCCCTTCATCACCAACCGCACGCTGGCGGTCGTATCGATGGCGCTGGTTGCGAAACCGGCCGCATCGCAAGCAAACGAAAACGCCATCGTAAAACAAGCAGCGTGGGCCGCCGCCAGCAGCTCCTCGGGATTAGTCCCGCGACGATCATCCTCGAAACGACTGCCGTATCCGTAGGGATAGGATTTTAGTGCATCGGTCTGGGTGCTGATCTTTCCCACACCCTGCTTGCCCCGCCCCTCCCAATGAACGCCCGCTGTTTTGTCGCTCATAGCTCCTCCACATCAAGTGCAGTTGGCTCGTTGACGCATTTTATCTGGTTCGTCAATTTCATGCGCATACAAGCGGCTTGGGGCGTTTTTGTAATCGCAAAACTGCAAGCGCAGCGCTCCAGTCGAGTGAACGCGACGCCATTTTCCCGGAGGCTGTCCTATCATCCTACGGAATAAATTACCAAGATGGGATTGGTTACCAAAACCGCATGCCGCCGCGATTTTTCCTAAGGAGTCGTCGGTGTTCAACAAGAGCCTTTGCGCATGCGCAATGCGCATGCGCATGACATATTGATGCGGCGTGCAATCGAAAGTCTTCTTGAAGACTCGGTCGAATCGATTGGGGGCAAAGCGCACCACGCGAACCAGATCCATCACTCTGATTCTGGAATGCACATTTAAGGCAATGTACGCTTGGATGCAGCGTGCCTGCCATGGCGCCATCGCCTCGCGCCCCGATGCAATCACCCCCTCATCGGTGGGTGATTGATCGGTAATCGAGACGGCGGATATTGCATCGCGTTGATTCATGCTTACCCGCCCCGCCGTTATTGGAGCGTGATGCGTACACCGTTTGCTGACAGATTAAATCGCAGTCCCCCGGTCTGCGAGTGCAGCTTGATCACGACGCCCTTGTCGTTCTTCAGATAAGCGACCGAGCCGCCGGCAATGACCGTCAAACCGGCTGTGACCGCAGAATAGCTGCCGGTCAGTTCCGATGGATCGTGCAGATTGTAAACCTCGCCCTCGGCGGTAATGCCGGCGCCGCCTACGTCAACAATCGAAACTCCCGATAATTTGAACTTGTATTGCTGTTGATCTTTGCTGTAGTAAAGGGTCCCGTGACCCCAGGTGTATCCGATGCCAACGGCGACCGACCCGCCGCTGAACCAGACGTAACCCGCTGGTATCGCCCCCTCCGCAACAGGCGTCGAGGAAGCGGAGTCTCCCGCCGCCACAGCAGCGGTGGACACGAATACGGCCGCAATAAGACCCAGAATCATTTTGTGCACGAAACTTACTCCTTAAAAATATTTAGAAAACTGCAATTGACTAAAATGCCCCAGCTGACTTAGCAGATACGGCCCTTTAGAAAAGGGGCCCGCGACGATGTTTGCCAGCGCTACAGTGACGTGGGAAAAGTCGGGCGCGAGCAACCACCTTCATTGTCGCGGGCCGTCTAAAGACCAGGCCTGCCAGCGCACACTATTACAGCCGCGGATGGATAAGATTGGACGTCACTGACTTCGCTTGTTCATTCATGCTGCAAGGTTACGTGGGTGATTGCTTTGAGGCCGCCACACCCGGATTTTGAAGAGGTCCTAGGCCGAACTCGCAGCTGATCGCAAATCCGTCCAAGTCACGTCAGGCGCGTACAAGCGCGTCTTGTCGAGTAAGGGTTAGTCTTCAGCAGACTGAATGATTAACCCCTAAGGGGGTGTGCGCTCTCAAAGGCGCGACTGCTTCCCAGCCCGGCAACGCACGTGCGTCGTCTCCAGTCTCGATACCCAACGCAACACTTAGAGATACCCGCATCAGGGCACTATTTCCCGCAGCACCGCGCCGATTTCAGCATGAATGACGACATCTGCCCTGCCGTCCATGCCGGTCGGCTCGCGGTTGACAATGGCGAGCGCGGCGCCGTTCGCCTTTGCGACCATCGGTAGTGCCGCAGCGGGATAGACTAACAGCGATGAGCCGAGCACGATAAACAGGTCGCAGTCACGCGAAGCGGCTTCGGCACGGCACATCGCTTCGACGGGCATCGGCTGACCGAACGAGATCGTCGCCGATTTGACGATGCTGCCGCACGCTCGGCATGCTGGCAGCGTGCCTTGCTCTAGAAACGAGTCGCGCAAGTCCGCCAGCTCGTGTCGCAGCCCGCAAATGAGGCACGTGGCATAGCCGGCATTGCCATGAAGCTCGATCACCTGATGCGCGGGCACACCCGCATCCTGGTGTAGATTGTCCACATTCTGCGTGATCACATGGCCGACCTTGCCGGCGTCGACCAGGCGCGCAATGGCAAAATGACCTTCATTCGGTTTGGCGCCGACCCAGCCGGCCGTCCCGGAAAAGGTGCGCTGCCAAGCCTCGCGCCGCGCATCTTCGTTGTGCATGAATGTGTCGAAGTCGATCGGTTTCATCCGGCTCCAGACGCCGCCCGGGCTACGGAAATCTGGAATGCCGGATTCAGTCGAGATGCCGGCGCCGGTGAAGACGACGGTTCGCGCCGAACCGGCAAGAAGGGCCGCCAGGCGGGAGATCGCTGACATGGCGGTTATGCGGCGTGCCAAGAACGCGGGGCAAGCATATTCCGTTTAATAACTCTAAATTAGCCGACAGCCGACATGCAGGCATTCTCGCACATCATTGTGAGGTGAGGCCTCTTGATTCATCAGATTGCGCCAGTCGACTGGCAGGATTCGGCGAGCGATGCGACGGCGACAAACGCAGCTTGATGTGCTTCCCAAATTCATTCGCAGCTGGTGGAAGCGCACTAGCCTCTCCCGTGCGCCCCGCCCATGTAGCAATGTAGCTCTTGAGGTAAGACGGGAACTCATCCGCCTCCGGCGGCAGCACGAGCGTCGGTAGAGGCTCCACGCACTACCGGCGCCCGCTGGCTCTGTCGCGAACCGTCTAATGCGTGTTATCCCCATGCTCACCACCCCGAGCCGAACTCCAGGGCAGTGGCGACCAGCATGGAGTCATAGAGCGAAAGTCTGTAGCGTTCGAATATCGCCAGACCCCGATCGTGTGTTTCTACAGTGATTGGTTCAACAGCGCAGACAGCTCGGATCGTACCGAGAATCTCGCGGACTTCATACAGGGGCATCTCTAATTTCCGCAGAGCGACAACTGCAAACTCGTTCAATACCTGAACGCTTATGACGCCCCGCCCTGAGAGTAGAGTCTCGATTCTATCTGCCCTGACGGTGTCGTCGGAAAGCAGGTACAGCAGTACGCAAGTGTCAAAAAATGAATCAGCGCCGCTCATTTGCTTCGAGTCGATCGAATTTAAACGTTGCAGGCAACTTGCCCCGGAACCTTCGCGGCCGGGCCAATAGTTCGCGCGTGCCAGGCGCCTTGGCTATGGCGAACGCGTGCTTTGCAGCAACCTGAATTTCGATCTGATCGCCCTCTTTCAGTCCAAGGGCATCGACGACTGCTAAAACCTTTGGATGGCATTCTTTGCCGACGATTGTTCCGACTAGCCGATATGGCGCTGCAGACCCCAGACCAGTGCGTCGAAGGTGACCTTGCAGCGTGGACTGTTGCGCAGGTCCTCGTGCATGGTTATCCAGGTTTCCAACGGTAGCGAGATCTGTTTTTGGAGAACGCGCGCGAGTGCATCGTCGCGACGGGCGATTGCCGCCTGGCAGACGCCAATTCCGGCACCCGATCGGATCAACGCCAGCTGGGCCAGGTCGCTGTCCGTGCGCAGCGCGAAGGCTTCGCGCCGCCAGCCGGGCAACGCCTTGCCGGCATTACAGATGAACTCCGTCGTTTCATCAAAACCGATAAGTGAATGCTCAGCCAAATCCGCGTGCAGCCCCACCTTGATCTGGCCAATGCGCCTTGCTGTTGCGCAGATTGGACAGCGTTTGTCCGGGCACCTCAGCCGCATTTTTTTAAAAAAAAATTAACGGGGACCGGTCTCAAGGATCAGCCTGCTGGTAAAGTACGCTAACTCGGTATCCGAGGGGGATTCCATGGGCAGGCGAATCGGCTCGAAACTTCTGTTGGTGGCGGCCTGTGTGCTGGTTCTGGCGGCAGCGGGATGCGATGGCTCGTTCGAATCCGACGACTCGCACCGTGTCAACGGTTCCATTCATGTGCCGGTGGGCAAGCAAGCGGTTGATGTGACGACGGTCAACGGCGGGATTCATATCGACGACAATGCTGCCGTCATATCGGCGGCGACGGTCAACGGCAGCATACATGTGGGGGCACATGCGACGGCAACATCACTGAAAACCGTCAACGGATCCATTTCCCTGGCCTCCGGTGCGCACGTGTCGGGTAGCTCGGCGTCGGTGAACGGCGATCTGACGCTGGGGGACGGCGCAGAGGTTTCCGGATCCGTCAGCAACGTCAACGGCAAGATCGCTGTGACCGCGGCGCATGTAGGCGGTGGCATCAGTACCGTCGACGGCAACATCAGTATCATGGGTGCGTCCCATGTGGACGGTGGAATCTTGGTCAAGAAGCCGTCCGGTTTTGGGATATCCTTCGGCGAGGATGTTCCTACGATTGTCATCGGCCCCGGTGCGACTGTGCAGGGCGACCTGCGCTTCGAGCGCAAGGTGCGATTGTTTGTCAGCGACAAAGCGACAATCGGACCTGTGACTGGCGCAACAGCGGTACCATTCACCGGGGACAACCCGCCGACCTAAATTGAAAGAAGGGTTAATCATGCTAAATCCGCGCATTCGGTTTCGCTTGTTGTTGGTGTCGGCAGCCTTCGCTGCCCTGGGGTACGCGACTGCATCCGCCGCCGCGGTCGATGCAGCACTCGCGGGTGCAGTCGCAAATCCGGCGCGCAGCGCCGCTGCGGTTGCGCGTGACAAAGCGCGCCACCCCATCGAGGAGCTGACATTTTTTGGGCTTGGCCCCAAGATGAGCGTCGTGGAGCTCTGGCCCGGCGGCGGCTACTGGACCGACATCCTCGGTCCGTATCTCAAGGCCGGCGGTAACTACACCATCGCGTTGCCCGCGCCCGGCAATGCCGAAGAGGACACAAGTGTGGTGCGGCTGCGCGCGCACATTGCCGCGGATAAGGACCGATTTGGCACCATTCATGAGACAACACTTGGTGCCGGCCACTTCGATATTGCCCCGCCCGGATCCGTGGATCTTGTCCTGACGTTTCGCAACCTGCACAACTGGATGAACGCGGGCTATGCCGAACAAGCGCTCGCTGCCTGCTTCACGGCACTGAAGCCCGGCGGCATCCTGGGCATGGAAGCACATCGCGGCCGCAATGATGTACCGCAGGACCCTAAGGCCAAGAGCGGCTACGTGCGCCAGGATTATGCGATCGCGTTAGCCAAGAAGGCTGGCTTCGTGCTCGTTGAGTCATCCGAAATCAACGCGAATCCGCGCGACACGAAGGATTGGGTTGGCGGCGTTTGGACGCTGCCCCCCACCCTGTCGCAGGGGGACAAGGACCGCGCGAAGTACCTCGCCATCGGCGAGGCTGATAATTTCGTGCTCAAGTTCCAAAAGCCGCATTGACGGGTCGAGGGCCCTGTTAGGCGGTCTTCTGTTCCGTCAGCCCCAGTTGCTGCATCATGTATTCGCGCATGAGGAACTTTTGGACCTTGCCTGTGATGGTCATTGGAAACTCGCTGACGAAACGGATATAGCGCGGAATCTTGTAATGTGCGATCTGGCCGCGGCAGAACTCGCGGAATTCCTCTTCGCTGGCGCTGACACCCTCCTTCAGTTGTATCCACGCACAGACCTCTTCGCCAAATTTGGCATCCGGTACGCCGCACACCTGCACTGCCTGCACCTTGGCATGGCCGTACAAGAACTCCTCGATTTCGCGCGGATAGATGTTTTCGCCGCCCCTGATGACCATGTCTTTTAGCCGTCCGGTCACATTGGCATAGCCTTGCGCATCGATCACGCCGAGATCTCCGGTGTGCATCCAGCCCGCGTCATCGAGTACTTCGCGAGTTTTTTCCGGCTCCTGCCAGTAGCCTTGCATCACTGAGTAGCCCCGGGTATGCAGTTCGCCTTGGATGCCGCGCGGCACGCAGCGCCCCTGTGCATCGACAACCTTGACCTGGACATGCGGATGTACGCGCCCGACGGTCGATACGCGCCGCTCGAAAGAATCATCAGTCGAGCTCTGAAAGCTCACCGGGCTCGTCTCGGTCATACCGTAGCAGATCGTCATTTCCGTGAGATTCATTTCGTTGATCACGCGCTTCATCACCTCGACCGGACACGGCGACCCCGCCATGATCCCGGTCCTCAAGCTCGACAGGTCATAGCTCGTGAACTCCGGGGTCTGCAACTCGGCAATGAACATTGTGGGCACGCCGTACAGTGCAGTCGCCCGCTCCCGGTCGACCGTTTGCAACGTAATCGCAGGATCGAAGCTTTCGGCCGGGTAGATCATTGCGGCGCCGTGCGTGACCGCCGCGAGGTTGCCCAGAACCATGCCGAAGCAGTGATACAGCGGCACCGGAATGCAAATTCGATCACGTTCGGACAGGCGTAAGCCGCGGCCAACGAAATAGCCGTTATTCAAAATATTGTAGTGGCTTAGCGTCGCTCCCTTCGGCAACCCTGTGGTGCCGCTGGTGAACTGAATGTTGATGGCATCGTCGGGCTGGAGATCCAGACCAATCTGCTCGAGGCGCGCGCGATCCGCATCGGTTCCGCGCTGCATGACATCGTCAAAATTGAGACATCCGCCGGTGTGTGCGCGGCCCAGTCGTATGATCAATTTTAGTTGCGGAAGTTTTGCACAGCTCAACTCGTTGGCGGCGCAGCTATCGAGCTCCGGCGCCAGATCGCGCAGCATGCCGATGTAGTCGCTTTGCTTCAGTCGCTCCGCGGTCACCAGAGCGCGGCACCCGACTTTCTTCAGGCAGAACTCCAATTCGGACAGCCGATAGGCGGGATTGATATTCACGAGGATCAATCCCGCCTTGGCACTGGCGAATTGAGTAACCGTCCACTCGGCGCAGTTCGGCGCCCAAATGCCGATTCGATCGCCGGGATTCAATCCAAGGGATAAAAGGCCCGCGGCCAGCAAATCAACGCGAATTTTGAGGTCTGCATAGCTCCAGCGGACCTGCTGCAGCGGCACGATGAGCGCATCGCGCCGAGCAAAACGCTGCGCAATTTCATCGAATGCGCGGCCAATGGTTTCATACTTTAGGCGCACGTCGCTGACGCCTTCGACGTAGCTTAGATTCACAACGGTTCTCCCCGCCCTTGAACCGGTATTTTACTGCCCCGACAGCGGTCGCCCGCTTTTGGCAGATTGGCAGAAAGTCTGCTGAGCGTAGAATCGCTGCCGGCGGGATTTCGACAACTCCGCCCGGATTATATCGTCTGATGGGAACCGCGCGAACAGCCTCGAAGTCCACTCTGGATGGCCTGCGCCTTCGGCCCGCGCACGCCATGGCTCCCACCGACGCCGCATCTATTGTCGGAACAAGACCCCGGCCAGCGCTAAGAGCCCCAGGACTGCGACTAACGCTGCAAGCACCGTCGCCATGGGTCGGTTCCGCATCGGATACTGGGCACGTAGCGCCTTTAAATCGCGCCAATGCTCCAATGCCGCTATCAGCAGCGACACCAGCCCGATCAGTATCATCAAGATCGCAAATTGGCGAGGCCCGAACAGCCGTTCTGGCCTTGGTGCCACGCGCGCCAGCTCGAGTTGGAAGAACTTGTAGATTGTGAAACCAAAGGTAATCAGCGACGTCGCGGTCCTGACCCAGGCCAACAAGGTGCGATCGTACGCAAGGCGTGTGCGGTCTACGGCAAGATCTGTAGAGGGATTAACAACACTCGCCGCCGTGTTAGATTCGTCTTTCATCGGGAACCCCCTCGTGCGGTGACTAGAAGTCATAAATCGTGAACTTTCAAGTGGCATCGATGATGAGGCCACCGTCGCTAGTGTTATGAATCAGAACGCCCGGGCACAACCAACCGGCATACGCGAGAGTTCTCGCCTAACTGGTTGGAAAACCAAGTATCGCGGGACAAACGGTAATTGCAATGCGTTCGAAGTACGTGCCCTTCCGGGACGCCGGGATGTTCAAACGTGGCAGCGTCCATTTGCATGCCCAGACGATGCATGACTGCACGTGAACGGGTGTTCGAGGGCACGGTAAACGATACAATTTCTGGCAGCCTCAAGACCTCGAAGCCAATGTGCAAAGCGCCTCGGGCCGCTTCAGTTGCGAACCCATTGCGCCAGTGCGCTTGCGCCAGTCTCCACAAAATCTCAACGCAGGGCGATACGGGCAAATCATCCTGTGGGATGTGTAGCCCCACAAAACCGATAAATTGTCCCGTTGCCTTAATCTCGGTCGCCCATGCACCCCATCCACGATCTGCGATCAGGCGTTCGCAAAGATCCGCCATTGCGTCGCTTTCCTCGCGCGTCAATCGTGCCGGGAAATGCGCCATGACAATAGGATCTGCATTGAGCCCTGCAAGTGGCTCGCGATCTGCCGCTCTCCACTGCCTCAACAACAACCTCTGCGTCTCGAACTCAATTGGGGCGTTCATCGCCTAAATCTCCAAATCGGAGTCACGCTGTTGCTACCGACGACCGACCCTACCGAAATAGGGTCGGAAATGGGAATGGTTACATCGTAGCCCACTATGCAATGTCGATCTTGGCTCGCTTGCTGGCCTACACCGTCGGCGATACGCTTACGCAATGCGACCCCTTCGGTATTCCATCAACATCACATTGGACGGGTGCTGCGATCATCGTGCAATGTTCACGGACGAAGAATTGCATCGTCACGCGGCCGAGAACCTCGCCCAGGCAGATGCCCTCCTCTTTGGCCGGGTGACTTACGAAATGATGGAGGCCGCGTTTCGGCCGCCGGCGCGGACGGGAGCGAAGCCTGATTGGATGGAGCCGTTCGCTCGAATGATCGACGCGGCAAGGAAGTACGTCGTGTCACGCACCATGGACCGGGTCGATTGGAACGCGGAGCTCGTGCACGGGGATCTGGGGAAGGCCGTTCAGCAGCTCAAGCGGGAGTCGGGTAAGGGGCTGTTGGTGGGAGGCGTCAAGCTCCCACTGGCGTTGGCGGAGCTGGGATTGATCGATGAGTACGAATTTTTGGTACAGCCCAGGCTGGCGGGCCACGGGCCGACGTTGTTCGCGGGGCTGTCGAAGCGTGTCGACTTGAAGCTCGTGAGCCAGCTGGAGTTCGGCTCGGGGGTGGTGGCGATGCGCTATGAGCCTAGAAGGTAGCAATTGGGCTTGCAGGGGAAGGCCAGTTCGCGACCCTCGATAGCGGCCAGTTGCGTATAGCCGCTTTCACACGCCTGACCGATCTCTATCGTCATGGTCCTTGCGGTGGCATATTCGATTTCCGTCAACAAGCTGTCGAAACTGCCCTCGGTCGTTCGTTTAGGGGTGATAACCGGCTTGTCGCCGGCTAGTAGAGGAGTTGTCCATGACGCAGTACTTACTGAGTGTCTGTTATCCCGCCGGTGGCAGTCCGCCTCCACCGGCTGCGCTGAACAAGATTATGAGCGAGGTAACAACGCTGCAAAGGGAAATGCAGTCCGCCGGTGTGTGGGTCTTCAGTGGCGGACTCCACGCCTCCAATTCCGCAACGGTTCTCCGCCACCAGAACGGGGACATCGTGCTGACCGACGGGCCATTCATAGAGAGCAAGGAGCAAATCGGAGGTATCACCATTGTGCGGGTGCCGGACCTGGATGCGGCGCTGTTATGGGCTCGAAAACTCGCAAGCGCCACGACCACGCCCATTGAAGTGCGCCCGTTTATGGAGCACCTAAGCTGAACGCAGAGATCGAAGCAATCTTCCGGCGCGAATACGGACGTAGCGTGGCCGTGCTCACCCGCTTCCTCGGCGATATTTCGTTCGCCGAAGAGGCGGTGCAAGAAGCCTTCGCAATCGCGCTTGCCAAGTGGCCGAGTAATGGCATTCCACCGTCTCCGGTGGGCTGGCTCATTACGACCGCGCGCAACAAGGCATTGGACCGTCTGCGCAAAGAAGCCTCTCGATCTGAGCGTCAGCATGCCGCCCAATTGATGAACGACGTGGAGCAGGCCGAGGAGCACGATGTGCGCGACGATCACTTACGATTGATTTTCACCTGTTGCCATCCCGCGCTGGCACCCGACGCGCAAGTCGCATTGACGCTGCGATTGATTGGCGGACTGAGCACCGAACAGATCGCTCACGCATTCCTCTTGCAACCCTCTGCGCTGGCACAGCGCCTATCCCGCGCTAAAGCAAAAATTCGCGACGCCAATATCCCGTATCGCGTTCCGGACGCGGCCGAGCTGCCGGCCCGCCTGCGCGCAGTTTTGGCGGTGGTCTATCTGATTTTCAACGAGGGCTACAGCACGTCCGCCGGCGATGAAATGCTTCGTACCGAACTGTGCGATGAGGCCATTCGGCTTGGTCGATTGCTGGCGACGCTCATACCACAGGAATCAGAAATACTCGGCCTGCTTGCGCTGATGCTGCTGATCGATGCCCGGCGCGATGCGCGAGTGGTGGGCGGAGACTTGGTACTACTTTCCGAGCAGGACCGAACCCTATGGGATGAATCCAAAATAGATGAGGGCCGCGCACTCATGCGAATCTGTCTTGCACGAAATCGTCCCGGAACCTATCAGCTGCAGGCCGCCATCAATGCGGTGCATAGCAGCGCACCCTCAGCTGCGCGCACTGATTGGCAGCAAATTCTGGAGCTCTACGATCAGCTCATGTCCATT
>Ga0210394_10007898_pt1 | contig 11081 bp, 8 predicted proteins | sample IncBWC12MmetaG_FD_160121 | JGI IMG/M metagenome (GOLD analysis project Ga0210394, IMG submission 160121) | Forest soil microbial communities from Barre Woods Harvard Forest LTER site, Petersham, Massachusetts, United States - Inc-BW-C-12-M | ecosystem: Environmental > Terrestrial > Soil >... | reverse complement strand
TTAACACAGTGCTTGACCCCAGCCGCCGCAGTAACGATGCCAGGGATTTCGACAACACCCTGCGACGCAAGATTGTTGGCCAGGACGCTGCACTGGAAAAGGTGGTCGAGATCTACCAGATGTTCCTGGCGGGATTGAATCCCCCGGGACGTCCGGTTGGCAACCTGCTGTTTCTCGGACCCACGGGCTCAGGAAAAACCCGGGTGGTCGAGGCTATGTCCGAGACCTTGTTTGGGGACGCGAGGGCGTGCATCAAGATTGATTGCGCCGAGTTCCAGCACTCCCATGAAATTGCCAAGCTGATCGGCTCGCCTCCGGGATACCTCGGTCACCGCGAGACTCATCCGCTGCTTACTCAGGAAGCGCTCAATCAGTGGCATACCGAGAAGCTCAAGCTGTCGATCCTGCTCTTCGACGAAATCGAGAAAGCCTCGGATTCGCTCTGGCAGTTGCTGCTGGGCATCCTGGATAAGGCGACTTTGACCCTGGGCGACAATCGCCGCGTCGACCTCTCGCAATGCGTCATCATCCTGACCTCGAACCTGGGGACCAGCGAGATGAGCAATCTGGTCGACGGTGGAATGGGTTTCACGCACAAGCCCAAGCTGGTGGATTCGAGTCTGGATGGCAAGATCGATCGCACCGCGATCGAAGCCGCCCGGCGGAAGTTCACGCCAGAGTTCATGAACCGCATCGACAAAGTGGTGGTTTTCAAAACTCTCCGGCCGGAGCACCTTGAGCAGATTCTAGACATCGAGTTGGGAATGGTACAGCAGCGCATTCTGATGGCATCGGCTGCGAACCAGTTCGTGTTCAACTGCACCGCCAAGGTGAAGAGTTTCCTGCTGCACGAGGGAACGGATCCCAAGTATGGCGCACGTCACCTGAAGCGGGCGATTGAACGTCACTTGGTGTTTCCGCTGGCCAATCTGGTTGCTACCGGCCAAGTCAAACTGGGAGACTTCGTGCGGGTGGATTTGAGCACCGAAGGCGCGCTGACCTTTGTCAAGGAAGCCGAAGGCGCGATGGTTCCGATGCTGATGGAACGGTACGGCGCCGCTGCAGGAGTTCCGCCGATTGCTGCGCGCGCTGTTCGCGGAATTGGACGCCGTGAGTTTGGCGCCAGTCCGACGGCAGAAACAAAGTAAATCTTCCCGGTAGGTTGAACAAAGAAAAGCGCCGCTAACCCGCGGTGCTTTTTTCTTGGAGCATAGAGTCTGCACACGAGGTCTCGGGACGCAGCGTGGTCCCGAGGGCAATATTCCATCTGCAAGTCACCACGGTCGCGGCGGACGTATGGGGCGCCATCGTCGTTTGTGATCAAATGGGTCCACAAAGTACTCAATTGCTATCAACGCAGCCATACCCGGTGGGTAAATCCACCACATCGCCTGATTCAGTAAACACTCTCTTCTGTTCATGTAGGTGTAGTGACCGTGGTTGTTAAGCGGATAGATCCGGCCTTCGGCAGGCCGCGGCGAAGACGGAATACCCGGCCACCAATACATGGAGAAACTAATCAGGAAGGACACTAACATCGGAACAGACACTAGGACTGTCAGGATTTTCCAGAATGTCACCTTCCTCTTGGAGCCGACCCCTCTGCCTCCCATGTTGGCGGCGTTCATTTTGTTGCCAACAAGGATCGCGCCTGAGCCAATTCCGGACGGTCTGATTGCTGGCCCTCGCAATTCTTCAGCAACTGCGCGTAGTAGGTCCTGGCTTTTTCGGAGTGGTGCGTTAACTCGGCTGCCTTCGCGGCACCAGCCAATCCATTGAAGCGGTTGGGATCGGTTTTCAGCGACTTCTCGTATTCCGCCAGAGCGTCTTCCGGCTTGCCCATTTCCAACAGCATGTCTGCGAGCATTTCGCGTGCGGGCAACTCGATTTCGCCTTTGCCCTCGATGTCCTGTTTTTCGGCGACGGCTCGCAGCAACTTCAGGGCTTCATCGTTCCGATTTTCTGTGAAGGCAAGCCAGGCTGCAGCTTCATCATGTTTAACCTCCATATGTTGCGCCCGAAACGCTTGCAGGCCGCGTTTTGTTGCGTCCACCATGGCATTGAATTGCTGGACGGCCTCGCGCGCGGCCGTCGCGTTACGCAAATGTCCCACCGCTACGGCGTTGGCCCAGTACGTGACCGCCTGGTTGTAGGGTTGGGCTTTTGTATCGGGTTTCAGATCGGCCGCATCTTTCCAGTCGCGTGTCTCCAAGAAAAACATGGCAGGGGAGCTAGCCCGCGTACGGTCGAGATAGTCCTCCAGATTCTTGTCGACTTGTTCGTAGCCGATTGTGGTTTGCTCGCGGACCATCTGTTCAGCCTTCGTGTCTGCGCCGATCTGCAGATATGCGTACTCCAGAAACTCCATAGCGTGTACTTGATGCTCGGCTCCGACATGCATGGAGACGGGATGCCGCGCGGCCTCGAGGGATGCGAGATTCGATTGGATATCGTCCTGCCAGAGCCCGAGCCGGGCAAAGATGTGAGAAGGCATATGCAGCGCATGCGGCGCAGCGGGAGCGATCTGCGCATAACGGTGCGCGGCTGCCAGCCCCAAGGGTGCGAGTTGCGGCGCGTCGGCAGCATGGATCAAGTAATGGGCGACGCCGGGGTGATTCGGGTTCTTTTGAAACTCGCGGTTTAGAATTTCAATCGCCTTTTGCGGGTTAATGAGCGGATGGTCCTTGTCCGGCCCCCATGTGAGTAGCGACATGGCATAAAACACGGCCGCCTCGTCATCCGAAGGATATTGCCGATAAATTTTTTCCATCGCCTCGGAGTACTCGCGATTCCGCGTTTCATAATCCCGGTTGTCATTGCGATAGAAGACAGCGAGGGCGTCGACATAATCGCGCTCACGCTGGGTTTTAGGGTGCAGGGCTTGCGCCTTCTGGATAAGAGCCCAGCCTTCCTGCATGTCGGAATCGGATGGACGGTATGCCAAGGGGCGGTAGAGGCCCATCGCCTCGGCCCAATAGGTCATCGCGCAGGTAGGGTCCTTCTGCAGGGCTTCCGCGAACTGCTTTTGGGCTTCGTCAAACCAGAACGAGTGGAGCAGGGCAATACCGCGCTCCACTGAATGTTGCTCCCGTGGAGAGCAAGAAATCGGAAAAGAAACCATGCCCAGTTTCTCCCCTGCCTCAACGTGGGAGTGAGCCTCGTCTGCCCACAGACCGATCCCCCACGCTAACGCCAGAGTGATCCCTACAGACAGCAAGCACTTCTTCATCTTCACCACACTTCGCAGCGTTTATCGGCAGGGCGCACCATCGCCGAGTCAGCTTTGCAGCTGAACGCCTGCTGAAATTGCGGAAGGTTCGAGAGCGGCCCAATCACGCGGTATTTCCCGATGGGATGCGGATCCGATTGCATCATGACTCTTTGTTGTTCAATGCGGATGGCATCTCCTCGCCACTGCCCCCACGCGATGAAGAATTGCTGTTCGGGAGTAAAACCATCGGCGTCCGGCGGACGCGGTTTCCCTTCGAGTGACTTCTCATAAGCGAGAAATGCCACTTTCACGCCGCCGAGGTCACCGATACTCTCGCCCAGAGTCAGTTTGCCGTTATGGTGAACGCCCGGCTCGATGAAATAGTCGTCGAACTGGTTCGACACGCAGGCGCCGCGCTCCTGGAACTGCTTCCGATCGTTATCAGTCCACCAGTTCCGCAGATTTCCCAGGTAATCGAACTTCGCACCTTGATCGTCGAAGCCGTGCGATATTTCATGGCCAATCACCACTCCGATCGATCCATAGTTCACGGCGTCGACCGCGTTGTTGTCAAAGCCGGGAGGTTGCAGAATGCCTGCGGGGAAGACAATCTCGTTCCACAGCGGGTTGTAATAAGCGTTCGACGTGGGCGGCGTCATGCCCCAGCGGGCGCGATCAACCGGCTTGCCAATGGTCTGAAGGTCGTTCTCCACCACAAAGCGCCGGGCGGCCAGATAGTCCTCAAAAAACGCATCCCGGCGGATGTCAACTTTGCTGTAGTCCTTCCATTTGTCGGGATACCCGATCTTAGGATTGAACGTAGCGATTTTGGCCATCGCCCGCTCTTTGGTCTCGCCGCTCATCCATGGCCGGCTGAGAATATCGTCCCGCATGGCGAGGAGAATATTCCGTACCATCTCTTCCGCCCGCGCTTTCGCCTCGGGTGGAAAGTATTTTTCCGCGTATTTTTTCCCCAACGCCTCGCCCAAGAATAGGTCTGTAGATTCCACGCAGCGCTTCCACCGCGGCTTCATCTCGGCCTGGCCTCTCAGGTATTTCCCGAAGAAGGCATAATCCTCTTCGACGATGGGAGAGGAGAGAGACAACGCGGACGAGTTCAGCGCCTGCCACTTGAAATAAACCTTCCAATCGGCCAGGGAAGTCTGCTGCAACTGCCGGTCGAACTCTTGCATGTACTTGGGTTGGTCAACGTTCAGGTCAACATCCTGGGCTAGTTGATTGTGTTTGAAGTAGTCTGCCCAGTCAAAATGAGGGGCAAGCGCCTGGAGTTGGGCAAATGTCGAGTTGTGATCGGTGGAACTGGGATCGCGAAGTGCGACATTGTCCAACGAAGCTTCCGCGAACTTGGTCTCCATCGCCATCACGGTTTGTGCGCCCGCGGCTGCTGATTTCTGGTCCCAACCCACCAGCGCAAACATCTTCGTGATGTGCTCTACGTATTTTTCACGGGCTTCTTTGAAGCGGGCATCGGGCTTCAGATAGTAGTCGCGATCGGGCAGGGAATAGCCGCTGGCGCCGACGTCCGCGAGCACCCAGGTGGGCTTGTGGGGATCCGTCGAACTGGAGAGATTAAATGGCATGGTAATCATAATGTCGTGCATTTCGGCCACCACGGGTTGCAGACCGCCGTTGTCCTTTACAGCATCGATTGTGGCGAACCACTTTTTCAGGGGCTCGACACCCCGGGCATTGACCTTGGACTCATCCATGCAAGCGCCGTAGTAATCGCCGATGATTTGATCGGTGCTTCCTTTTGCCGCGGTCTTGTCTTGCTCGGCCGTCTCCAGTACCTCCTTCAGCTTGTCTTTGGTAGTTTCGCCTGACTCCCAACGCTTGCTCCAGCGCACCTGGGTCGCGGGGATAGGGTGGTTTGCGCGCCAGGTGCCATTGGAGAATTCATAGAAGTCGTTGCAGGGATCGACTTTCCGGTCCAGGTCGGTGACATCGATGCTGTGCAGCGTTGCAGTCTGTGAAACAACAAGTTGCGAAAACAAAAGGACCGATAACAAGGCTTTGAAAATGCGCATCAGGGGTCTTCTCTCCGGAGGTCTCATTTGGCAAACGTTGCGCTGATATTCTAGACGAGCGGGGCCCTGCTTGGTTAGTTTCCTGGAGGCTATTAATGAAGGATCAGCGGGCTGACGACGGAGAGTTCTTACCGGATATCAAGTCAGCAACTGGCTATCCGCCCGATTTCAATTCCAACAATACTTGCCGCGCGATCTCTTTCAGCGTCTCGAACACACCGTTCCCCTGGAACGCAATGGCTTCCATCACCGGCTCATCTTTGCGGCGCAGTTCTTTGCTTAGAGCGTCCACGGGCAGAATATTTGGCAGATCTCGCTTGTTCAGCTGCAGCACGTAAGGAATCTTATTGAAGTCGTAACCGTGCTCTTTGAGGTTGTCCATCAGGTTGTCGAGCGCCTCGGTGTTGGCGTCCATGCGCTCTTGCTGGGAATCAGCCACAAAGACGATGCCGTCCACTCCTCGCAGGATCAACTTGCGGCTGGCGTCGTAGAACACCTGCCCGGGAACGGTGTATAAGTGAATTCGCGTTTTGAAACCGCGCACTGAACCGAGATCCAGAGGCAGGAAGTCGAAAAACAGGGTTCGATCCGTCTCCGTGGCCAGCGAGATCATCTTCCCCTTCTGCTGTTCGGCAGTTTTCTGGAAGATGTACTGGAGATTAGTGGTTTTACCGCCCAGCCCGGCGCCATAGTACACGATCTTGCAATTAATCTCGCGGGCTGCAAAGTTGATGAAACTCAAAGACTTTCCTCAAGACTTGTGCAGACGCCTAAAAAGCCGGACGCCTCCACTTGTAGTTTTGGCTTGGTACTGCTGGTTTTATACCACACAGGCGCGCATCACTGGCAGGTTACCCTGGTTACTAATTGCCCTCGGGGGGTACCCTCAGGCTGACTCCTTCCGCCGCCAAACGTAAAGCGCAGGCCCGCCCAGCGCCAGCAGGCCCAGCGTGGCCGGTGTGCGGGTGGGGGCATTGAGAGCTGCAGGCGACGGCCGGCTGATGTCGCTGATCTCGCGCGGTCCCTTGGTGTCGCCGGCAACAATAGGCTTATTCGGAATGGTCTCGTAAGCGTAGCCAGTGAGAGAAACGACATATGGATACATTGAAGCAACCTTCACGCGGGCCCAGCCGAAATGGGTTTTCCCCTTGATGCTGAACTTCAGGCCGAGATAGTGAGTTGCTATTTTCCCGCCCCATGCACAGTAGGCCGTGCCGCCCTGCGGCCCGCCACTCCAATCAAACAGGACCTCGCGATTCGCTTGAAACGGTCTTTTCGGTCCGACCTGGGTGCCACGAGGCAGAGCAGCAGCGCAAGAAGCATGCTCGTGACTCTCGATCCCCCAGATCGCGTTTCCCTGCTGAGCCGGTGATACCGTCAAACGGAAAAAGAAAGTCGAGACTGACCTGCGCGAAATCGATTGACCGTAGAACGAGAAGTCGTTGGTGCCGTCGTGGTTAAGATCGAAAAAAACCTGGCCTTGGTTCATGAGCGGCACATTGGCTAGAGTGTAGACGATCTTTCCCTCGGCTGGGGAAACGACTGTCAATAATCCCAGGCCAGCCGCACCCGCGAGCGCATAAGCGTTAAGTCGCTCATGGCAAGACTCGGAAAGGTTAGAGGGGATTCGGGACGATCGGGGAGAACTCTTCATGAACTACCTCCGCCGGAGACAACAAATTCTCGTTCCAAGCCACTCCAAAGTCAACTCAATTTCAGCCCGGCTCTGGCTCGGTCGATGTGTGGAAACCGCGGCCCTAACGGCTCACCGGCAAAGGGTAGTACCCTGCCTTGGCAAATACCAGAACGCATGGACGAAGATCCGAACTCTTGCAGCCCGGACGGCCCACCCTGACTTCGATTTCCCGATACGTGCTGCTGGGCGTGGCAGCGGTTGCGTAGCCCAGCGTGTATTGATTGCGGGCATCGCCAATGGCCCTCTGGTAAGCGCCTTCGATGGCATCCTTGGAATACTCAGCAAGAATCTCGCCACCTGTTGCGTTCGCGTACCGGGGCAGGATGTCACTATAGCCCTGCCAGGGGATGTGCAACTTTTCCAGTTGCTTGTAGCCCGGAATCGCCGCGCCTTCCACCCCGATGCCGTACACCAGAATTCCGTTGGAAAGCAGAACCTTCAGCACGTCGCCATAGCTGGCGTTGCTTCGATATTCTCGGCCGTCGCTGATGATGAAAATGATCTTGCGCCGGCTTTTCTCCCGTTGCCCGAGATCCATGGCCGCGGCCAGCACCGCGTCGTTCAGCACTCGAGACTGCTTCCCCGGCGAAATCGGAGTGGGTATGCTGCGGTCGACGGGAATGTTATTGATCATCGGACCTTGTGGTCCCAAGGGCCCACCAGTTACGGGCACGCCGTTATTCTCTCCGTGCTTGGTTTTCAGTTGGTTCAGCACCGCGTCCAGTCTCTTCCCGGCAGCGCCGAAATCGGCCATCCTGCCCACCGTTGTGCTATAGGTATAAATTGCGACTTCGTCGAACTGGCTGAAAGCCCCTTCCAAAGCCGGAAGCGTCTGATTCACCTTCTGCACCGCCACATCCGCCATGCCCAGATCAAGAACCACCGCCGCCGAAATGGCCAACGGATCGCTGGTAAAGAAGTTCATCGTCCGCTTCTTGCCATCCTCGTAGATGGAGAAATCCTTTGGCAATAAGCCATTTACCAGATGACCGGAGTCATCCGTGACTCGAACCGGCACAATCACCTGGTTCACATTGCGCGTGATTCGGAAGAGTTCGTCCTGCGTCGCGCTGCCAGGATCGGGCGTGGCTCCGCCTTCTGGAACCGTTTTCACTTCGAGCGGATGCGGAGGCTCGCTGGTTTTATCATCCGTAGCCGAGGGAGCCGGGTTGGCGGACGAGGGTGGTGCCTCATTCCCCGGTGGCGCTTGCTCGGTCGGCGTTTCACTCGGGGGTGTGCCCTGGGGCTCGACCGGCGGCGAGGTCGGAAACGGCTGCGGAGGCCGGCTGGCCGAAGGTGCGTCGGGAATTTCCTGCTTCTGATCGGTTTGCTGCTGCGCCGGCTGTTGCGCCGAGGCAGCCCCTAAGGCGAGAAAAAACAATACGATTGTCGCGCCAGCAGCCCTCCGTCGCCTACCAATCCATCGAAGCACAGGGAGACCTCTCCGCCTCACGGCAAATTGCTTTTAATCGGATGCCAAGAGTCCCGATTTGGTGCATCTAACGCTAGAGGAATAGACTAACAAAAACGGCGAGAGAATACTTTCATGTCCAAAGTCACCACACTTCGGGTCTTGCGCGGTTTCTTACTCATGCTGCTGCTAGCTGGGGTTGCAATCGCCAGTGAGCAGCAGTCCACTCCTTCGCAGGACTCGAGCCGTCAGGACCAGGATCAGGACCAGTCCGCGACAACCCTGAAGGTCAACGTCAACGTGGTACAGCTCTTCTTCAACGTGAAGGACAAGAAGGGCGCCCTGATCCCCAGCCTGACCAAGGACGATTTCCAAATTCTTGAAGACGGCAAGCTGCAGACCATCAAGTATTTTGCCGCTGAATCGAACCTCCCGCTGACTCTCGGCATTTTAATCGACTCCAGCGGCAGCCAGGCCCGCGTGCTCGACATGGAAAAGCAGGTCGGCGGCGACTTTCTCAGTCAAATTCTGCGCGACAAAGATCTGGCATTCGTCCTCAGCTTCGATGTCAATGCTGAACTGTTGCAGGATTTCACCAGCTCCGTTCATGCGCTGAAAGCTGCACTCAACACCGCCCGCATCAACACCGCAGGTGGCAGCGGAGGCGGCATCCCCGGCTTAGGCGGAGGTACCATCCCGACCGTCGGCGCTCCCAAGGGCACGGTGCTTTATGACGCTGTGTATCTGGCCGCGCACGACGAGTTAGCCCAGCAAGTAGGACGCAAAGCGATGATCCTGCTCACCGACGGCGAGGATCAAGGCAGCCAGCTTAGAATCAAGGACGCCATCGAAGCGGCCCAGAAATCCGACAGTATTGTCTACGTGCTGCTCTGCGCCGACCGTGGTTTTTACGGAGCCTTCGGCGGCTACTCCGGGGACAGCGAAATGAGAAAGCTGACGCAAGAGACCGGAGGCCGCGTCATTGAAGTAGGAAACAAATACGACAAACTGAAAGAAGGTTTCGCCCAGATTGCCAACGAGCTGCGCAGCCAGTACAACATCGGTTACAGCTCGACCAACGCCAAGCTCGACGGCACTTTCCGCAAGGTGGAAATCCACGCCAACAACAAAGACTACAAAATCCAATCCCGTACCGGCTACTACGCCATTCCCAAACGCGACTAACAGAGATTTCAGTCTCTTGGAGCTGTCATCCGGAGTGGAGTTGCCGCCTCGGAGTGACGGCAACGCAGTCGAAGAACCGCGAGTAAGCCAATCCCGGCATTGCTGTTGCAAGGGGTTTCACCCACGCTTCTCCCGCTCCTTCACCCTGATCACAAACTTCAATCCCGACCAAACTTCATTCACGGCGCACACTTTCACATCCACCAAGCCAGCTTCCAACCCAATCCTTCGCACCTCGTTGTCGTCAAGGTCAGAAGCCACGCCGCAAGCCTTCTTCGGCCAACTCACCCACAGCATCCCAGAGGGTGCCAGCAGCCTCGCAACCTGCGAAAACTGCTGCTTGAGTTCGCTCGTTGATTTCACAAACATCATCGCGAAATCGAGGGGCCCATCCTTAGCAACCTGACAATCGGCCAACGCACTCTTCAACTCAGCCTTCACGTCGGCAGGCAAGTCGAAGAGCGCAACTCGAAAGTTTTCTTTGATGCCCAGCTTCCTGGGTAAAGGAGTGCCAGAGTATCCCGCGCGCGATGACCTATTGGGCAGGGGCATAGTAGCCGTGGCGGCTGCGCACCCGCAAGCCCTTCTGTCCTAGAGCCAGAATTTCTACGCTGCGATAGCGCCCGTCCGAGAGGAAGTCAGCTGGCTTATACGAAATCGCGTACTGGCTGCGCAACTCTTCCTGAATCGCCGCGAACGCATTCGCCACTTCATTGAGTTGAAACGGAACGTACGAACGCCCGCCCGTAGCATCCGCAATGCGCTCCAGCACCTTATCTCCGTGATGCCCGGTGCCGCTCAGGTTGGTGCTGATGGTGTAAACAATCACCTCGGCCCGCTGCGCCATCTCAATGGCTTCTTCGCGCGTCACGTGGCTCTGGTTGTCGTCTCCGTCACTCAGTAAAATGATCGCGCGTCGCACCGGGCCGGTGTGCGGCGCTTTCATAAGTTTGTCGCGGCAAGCAAAATACAGCGCATCGTACATCGCGGTTCCGCCCCCCGGACGCAGTGAGCGCACGCCAACCGAGAGCCGTTCCGTGTCGTCGGTAAAATCCTGCGTCACTTCGGGAGTCACATCGAATCCCACGACAAAAGCCTGGTCATACCTTGGACGAATCGTCTGATTCAGAAACTCAACTGCCGCCTGCTGCTCGAACTTGAATCGGTCGCGCACAGAATTGCTGGCATCGACCAGCAATCCTACCTCTAGTGGCAAATTGGCTTCGGCGTGAAAACTGCGAATTTCCGCCGCTGGCTTGCTGTCATCCACCACCTTGAAATTTTCTTTCTTTAAATCCTTCACGTAGCGCCCGTGCTTGTCGGTCACCGTGAAAACCACGTTCACTTCGTTGACGGTGCTCTTAATCGTGGTGAGCGAGTCATCTTCCGATGGACCCGGCCCCAGCGGCGAACTGGACGGCGGAGCCGTGCCCGCCTTGGGCGGCTGGTTCTGTGCGGCCTCGCTCGCAGGCAGCTTGGCAGGCGTAGCTGCTGTGGCCGGAACCCCGGCTTGCTGAACGGACGCCTGGG
>Ga0210394_10007896_pt1 | contig 11082 bp, 9 predicted proteins | sample IncBWC12MmetaG_FD_160121 | JGI IMG/M metagenome (GOLD analysis project Ga0210394, IMG submission 160121) | Forest soil microbial communities from Barre Woods Harvard Forest LTER site, Petersham, Massachusetts, United States - Inc-BW-C-12-M | ecosystem: Environmental > Terrestrial > Soil >... | reverse complement strand
CGGTGGAACCGCCGCGTCTTCCCACCCTTCCCAGCGATCCGGCTCGCCCGGCACAAACACTACCGCGCCCAGAGCCGACTCGCGCACATACCAAACGCTCGCCGCTTCCGCGGGCGTGCAGATATGCGCAACCGGTGGGTTGCGCCAGCTTCGGCATTCGCGAGCAAGCGCCTCAGCCCTTGCCTGCGCTTCCTCGGCGCTCCACGCGCCCATCTCCACCAGCAAAAATCCCACGCCCGGCGGTAACTGATCAAGCTCCGTCAGCGCGATCCCTTTTCGCCGCATGAACTGCACGAGAAGATGATCGAATCCTTCCAGTCCAATGGGCTTGTGCTCCAGCGCCAGTGGAACGGAATCGGCCGCAACAAAGGGATCGTCAAATCCCAACACCGTCAGCACGCGAAACGGCGGACTCGCGGTGAGATTCAGCGTCGCCGACAGCACCGTTGCGCACGTCCCTTCGCTGCCCACCAGTGCGCGCGCAACGTTGAATCCGTTCTCTGGCAACAGCTCATCGAGGTTGTATCCGGAGACGCGCCGAGGAATGCGTGGGAACTTCGCGCGAACAAGGTCGGCATAGCGATCGCGAATCCGCATCAGGCCCGCGTAAATCCCGCCCTTACGCCCGCCTGCGCGAACAATGCTCTCCAGTTGCTCGGGGCTCGTCCGGCCCACTGTCATGCGCGTGCCATCGTAGAGAACCACATCGAGGCTCTCCACGTTGTCCACAGTCTTTCCTCCCAGCAGTCCATGCACGCCGCAACTGTTGTTCCCGATCATCCCGCCCAACGTGCAGCGCGAGTGCGTTGCAGGATCGGGCGCATATGTCAGGTGATGCTTCTCCGCCGCATCGCGAAGCCGGTCGAGCACAATGCCCGGCTGAACCACAGCAATCTTCGACTCCGGGTCGATCGACGCAAGCCCGTTCATGTATCGGGAGAAATCGAACACCACTGCCACGTTGGCGCACTGGCCCGAGAGACTTGTGCCTCCGCCGCGCGGCAACACCGCGGCTCCGAGCGCACGGCAAGCTTCAAGCGCAGCGTCCACATCCGCGGCATCGCGAGGCAGGATCACGCCGACTGGAAGCTGGCGGTAATTCGAAGCGTCGGTGGCATAGAGTGCACGCGAACCTGCATCGAAAAGCACGTCGCCACGCAGTTTGGCTTTCAGCCGCGCTTCAAGTTCGCGGTGCGCACTGAAGCTTTCGTGATCAAGCCGAGGTTGATTGAGAATCGTGAAAACGCCCACGTGGGAATAGTAGCGCGATTAAGGCGTCTGCCCTTCAGAGAGGGTTCTTGTTAAAACGTAGCGGGATGACAATCTCTTCGGAGGATTGCCACTTTGCTTTGAGGCTTCAGCGTGGAGCCGGTGGAGAAACGCTCAGCGCGTCGGCCACTCTTGCACCACAATGCCCAGATCGTTCAGCTGTTGAATCGCAGCTTCAACGTTGCGCCGGATCTTCGGGCGGTCTTTTGCCGACCCTCCCGGCAACTCCGCCACTGCCACTACGCGGCCGTACTGCCACGCGCCCTGCGGCACCGCCACCATCGCCTCGGCCAGGTCCTTGGGCAGGATCTCGATCTCCTGCCGTCGCGCGGCATCCGGGCGAAGCATGGTGCCTTTGCCCACATCGCTGGTGTTGGCATCCGATTGCACAATGCGCAATGTGATGGCATCCGGACCCACCGCGAGAAATGGATTAGCCCACGCGAAAGGCTCGTGCACATCCACGTACAAGCTCTTGGTCGGGAGTGGTATATGACTGAGCGCCTCGCGTTGCTGATCGCTGGTGGTAGCACGTGCCTGCGCGGCAACTTGAGCCTGTTGTTCCGCGCTTACAGCGTTCTTGGCGACGCCGACGACAGCCTGTTCTTCTTTATGGCAGGCAACCATAGCGACTGCCAGAAGCACAGCCATCGCCGCAATTCCAGCAGATTTTGATTGTGGGATCACCCTTCAAGAATATCAGGGCAGGCGATCCAATTAAGCGACCCCTTCTGCCAAGCCTCTCACTCGCCCTTCCACACCGGTTTCCGCTTCTCCAGGAAGGCCCTGGTTCCTTCAGCTTTGTCTGCGGTGTCGCACAGATGCCCAAAACGATCGGCCTCGCGAAGCAGGGCAAGATCAAGCGCCACATCGAGGCCCTCATCCACAACGCGCAACGTCTCTGCGATCGCCAGCGGTGCCTGGGCCGCAATCTCGCTCGCGAGTAACTCAGCCCGCTCGATCAGCTCCGATGCAGGCACAACCTCATCTACCAGTCCGATCCGCATCGCCTCTGATGCATCGATGATCGCGCCGGTCAGCAGCAGTTTGAGCGCCGCGCTGCGTCCTACCAGCCGGGGAAGCCGCTGCGATCCGCCGTAGCCCGGAATCACGCCCAGCTTTACCTCCGGCTGTCCGAACTTGGCGTCTTCGGCCGCGATCCTCAACGTGCAGGCCATCGCCAGTTCGCAGCCGCCCCCCAGCGCAAATCCCCTCACGCAGGCGATGACAGGCTTTCCGAGGGTTTCGATTTTCCGGAAAACAGCCTGTCCGCGAAGCGAAAATGCTTTCCCTTCACTGGCATCGACAGCCGCAAGTTCGCGGATGTCCGCGCCCGCGGCAAAGGCTCGTTCTCCAGCCCCAGTCAATAGCACCACACGAACTTCGCCATCCGAGGCCAGTTCGTTGAATGCGGAATCCAGTTCGGCAAATGTCGCCGCATTCAAGGCGTTCAGCACCTTGGGCCGGTCGAGCGTGACGGTCGCCAGAGGCCCGCGCTTTTCCACACGAATATTTTCGTAGCTCATGCGAAAACGAGGGTAGCAGAATCGGCCGCCCACAACTCTGTTGGCAAAAGAAAAAGGGCGGCGCCGTTGTCGGCCCGCCCTCAAATTTATATGCCAGAAATGTACAAGCTAAATTCAGGAGGCAGTCTTAGAGTAGCGAGATCGCGGTTTGGCGTCTTGAGTCATTCGGACGACCCCAGCCTCCACCATTCGGTGGAGGTATTTCCAGAACTAGTGCTGTGAATCAAAAGGACTTCTGCGAATTCGGGCCCACTGGGCTCATAATCGGAGTAATGCCCCAGCAGCGTCACATTTCTGGTCCAGTTCTGGATTAAGCCATCTTGCTGCGAATCGATGCGAATCCGATCGCTCAGGGCCGGGTAAGCGCGCGCCCATCTCCGGCTTCAGTCCGGCCCCCCGCGCCCGTGCGTTCTGCCGGCTGGCTGCTGGCAAGTCTGCTATGTCTGCTCGCTTTCGCATCTCTGGCTCCAGCGCTCGAACCAACCACTCCCCTTTCCAACTACGGACGCCAATCGTGGGTCATGGAGAACGGGCTGCCGCAAAATACCGTCCAGGCGATTGCACAGACGCTGGATGGATTCGTCTGGCTGGGCACGGAGGTGGGGCTGGTTCGGTTCGACGGCAATGCCTTCGTGGTGTTCGACCAGAATTCCAAACCGGCGCTTCCCGGCAATGACATCCAGTGCCTTCTGGCCACAGACGACGGTGCCCTTTGGATCGGCACCAGCGATGGATTGGCTCAGCTGAAGAATGGCGTGGTGACGACCTTCACTACTTCCAACGGCCTGCCAAGTAATTCAATTCGTTCGATATTTGGGTCTTCTGAAGGGGAATTAACCGTCTTCACTGAAAAGGGCGCAGTGCGTATCAAGGGCTCCAGCGTCGTACGCGTCATGGTCAACAAGCTGGATGGACCGCCTGTGCTTCTTGGCCCCGCGGAGTTGGCTGACAAATCCGGCGTGATCGTCAACAAGACCGAGGCCTACCTCATCCAAAAAGGTCATCCACGGCTGACTCTAACGGTCGGCAAAGACCTCCCCGGCACGCGCATTCAGGTTGCATATGCCGACCGTGAAGGTGGCTTGTGGATCGGCACCAACGGCGGCCTCGTCCGCTGGACGGAGAACAAGTTGGACCGCTTCCCTGTAACCGACCCCCTCGCCGCTGCCTCCGTCCTCTCGATTATGGAGGACCATGAAGGCAACATCTGGGTCGGGACTGAAACTGGTGGTCTCCACATCCTGCGCGACGAGCGCTTCCGCACTTTCGGTACCCGGGATGGGCTATCGTCGGACGCCACCACCACAGTCGTTGAAGATAGCGCCGGCACGCTTTGGGTGGGTACAAGTGGAATCGGGCTCGACGCCATCACCCGCAATGAAACCTCGATCAGCAAAGTCAAGACCTTGGAAGTGAAGGACGGGCTCTCGAGCGATGTGATTCTTTCGCTCGCCGCGGCACCAAACGGCGATCTTTGGGTCGGCACACCAGATGGATTAAACCGCATTCGAAAAGGCGCTATCAGTTCCTTTTCGACCGCAGACGGCTTGCCCGATGACTTCATCCGATCGCTGCTGGTGGACGCGGATGGCTCATTGTGGATCGGTACGCGCCGCGGCCTTGCGCACTGGAACAACACTCTCTCGCACTTGGACATCTTCACCCAGGCAAACGGCCTCGGCAGCGACCTTGTTGGCGCCATGGCTCGCGACACCCACGGCAACCTCTGGGTAGCTACCCTCGCTGGCCTCTCACGCCTTCAGGGAGGCCCCAAAATCTCCATCACCAATTTCACCGCGGCGGATGGGTTGTCGAGCAACATAATCACCGCGTTGCTTCCCCGCAGTAACGGGACTCTCGTGATTGGTACGCAAGATCAGGGCTGGAATTTGTGGGATGGACAGCACCTCTCCTCCGCCGCAAACACTGGACTGAATCGCACGACCATTCACGCAATTCTGGACGACGAACCCGGCCACCTTTGGTTTGCCACCGCGAACGGTATTGCACGTTGCGATTCTGATCTAACCGGTGGCTGTTCCCACTGGATGGAATTCGGTCCCGCCGACGGCCTGCGCGGACGCGAGCTGGCGACCAACAGCCATCCGTCCGCCTGGCGCTCTCGCGATGGCTGGCTTTGGTTCGCAACTCCGAAAGGTCTGGTCGCAGCCAATCCGGCGCACTTCCCTGTCAATACGGTGCCGCCCCCGGTCGCGCTGGTGCGCTTTGCCGCCGACGACGTCGAGCAGCCATTGCATGGAGCGGACCCTTTGAAGGTGCAGGCTGGACATAATCACTTCCAGTTCGATTACGCAGGACTCAGCTATACCGCTCCGCAGAAAGTCCGCTACCGCTACATGCTTGAGGGTTTCGATCACCAGTGGACTGAAGCCGGAATCCGGAGATCCGCTTACTACACTAATATCCCGCCGGGGAACTATACCTTCCGCGTTCAGGCCGCCAACAACGACGGCGTCTGGAACAACGAAGGCGCTGCACTTGCATTTACCTTGCGGCCCCACTTCTACCAGACCATATGGTTCTACATTTTGTTGGCTGCGCTGGCCGCCGGCCTCATCGTCCTGCTTCTGAGGCTGCGCCTGCTGCGCGCAAAACGAGAATTCGACGTTGTCCTGGCAGAACGCGCCCGCATTGCGCGCGAAGTTCACGACACGCTTGCACAAGGGTATGTCGGAGTATCGGTTCAGCTTGAAGTGCTATCGGAGCTTCTCCGTCAAAACAACACTGAAGCCGCCATCAAGCGTCTCGATAGCGCCCGGCAAAATGTTCGCGAAGGCCTAGCAGAGGCGCGCCAATCCATCTGGGCTTTGCGCTCGCAGGACACCGGCGAGAACACGCTCCCAGTGAAACTGCGTCGCGCCACCGAGCAGGCCAACGGAAACGGCATCGAATCGACCTTCAGTCTCTACGGCGCCTACCGACCAATGCTGCAGGAGATGGAACGCGAATTCCTGCGCGTGGGACAGGAAGCCATCCATAATGTGAAGAAGCACGCCGGAGCAAGCCATCTCGTCGTCCAGCTTGAATATGGACCGGCCGAAATCGCGCTGGTTGTGCGCGACGATGGCCGTGGCTTCCACGTGAACGAAGCTGTTGACTCGCCTCCCGGCCACTATGGACTGACCGGAATGCGCGAGCGAGCAGACGCGATCGGCGGCACGCTCGAAGTCACAAGCGAGTTGGGATTCGGCACAACCGTGCGCCTGCAAGTGATGACGCCGAAAGAAGTACAGGAAAGATCGGGGGAACGATGACGGCACCGGAGAATATTCGTGTCCTCGTGGTGGAAGACCATCACGTGGTGCGGCAGGGCTTGGTGGTTCTTCTCAATGTAGTGGAAGGAATTGAAGTGGTCGGCGAGGCCGCCGATGGGGTCGAGGCGATCGCGCAGTTCAGAAAATGCCAGCCGAATGTCACCCTGATCGATCTGCGCATGCCGCGACTTTCCGGTGTCGAGGTCATTCAGCGCGTCCGCATGGAGACGCCGCAGGCTCGCTTCATCGTGCTCACCACCTACGACGGGGATGAGGACATCTTTCGCGCGCTCCAGGCCGGTGCCCGCGCTTACCTGCTGAAAGGCATGACGACCGATGACCTTGTTTCGACCATTCGCGCTGTGCATGCGGGCAGATCGCATATTCCACCCGCCATCGCGCAGCGTCTGGCAGAGCGCGTCGGTACTGAAGAGTTGACTCCCCGCGAATTCGACGTTCTCGAGCAGATTGTGCGCGGGTGCAGCAACAAGGAGATCGCCACCGCGCTCGATATCTCCGAAGCCACGGTCAAAACGCACATCAACAGCCTTCTCGGAAAGCTGGGAGTGACCGATCGAACCCAGGCTGCCACCGCCGCGATCCAGCGCGGCATCGTCACATTGGAGTCTCTGCGAAAGCCGAAGACATGAACCGGGTGATCATGAAACGAATTATTCTTCTTGCTTTTCTTGCTGCAGCATTCGGAACTCTCGCGCTGGCACAAAAGGCCGCGTGGCGGCAGGCCTCTGACACGGAATTGGCTTCGTTGCTTCCGGCGCGCGCACCTGTCATCAAGGAACACATTGAAACCGAAATGCGCACGGCCAGTGGCATCGTTGATGGACACGGACGCTACATCGCGGGCGTTGTACTCATTACGGCCGGTTACAGCGCTGAAGGTAAGTACTCGCATTTCCTCGTTGTCCAATCCCCGATCAAAATCGGCGGCGTGGATCTGAGGCCTGGGGAATACGTTTTCGGGTATACCCACGTGGGAGACCTGCTTAACGTGCATTTCAATGAGGCAGCCTCTGGGACTCTGGTGGGAACGACCGATGCCCACCTGATTCCTTCCATCAAAGGTGTGACAAACCTGCATATCTGGCCCCCGGCGACGAGATCCATCATCCAGATCGGTCGCTTTGGCATCCAGTATGAGTTGAGCGATAAGTAGTGTTTGAAGCTAGAAAAGCTGAACGAAGTAATGAACGGAGGAAATCATGACGTGGTATCTGCTGGCTTGGCAAAGAGCGACCGAATTCAGCGGCAGGTCGCGGCGAATCGAGTATTGGATGTTTCAGTTATTTAACTTTCTGATCGCTCTCGCGCTAGGTTTATTTGCCTTCTTGTTCGGCGCCATCGTTAGCGAGAAAGATGGCCTGAATGCGTTTGCCCTTTGCTTGGGAGTGTTCGGCGTTGTGAGCTTTATTCCGGCGCTGTCGATTACCATCCGCCGGCTGCACGACATCGGCAGAAGCGGCTGGTGGTATCTCATCGCCTTTGTTCCACTGATCGGCGGCCTCATTCTGTTCGTATTCACACTGCTAGACAGTGACCCCGACAGAAACGAATATGGACCGAACCCGAAAGTTCCAGGCCATGCCACGGTCATAATTTGATTCTTCGCATTTGAACGGCAAATTGCGGGACAGACAACGAAGGCCCGCTTGGCGCGGGCCATCGTTGTCTGTGGACAGGGGAGGGATTACTTCCTCGCTGTTAGCACGGGCTTTTGCAAGACGGGGGATGGTGGATTTACCTGCGCATTCAGGAAGTCAGCAAGATCGTTCACATCCTGTTCGCTTCCCACCATCGGCGGCATGAATTTGCGATACGGCGAATCGGCCTTGTTCTCATGGAGCATCACGATGAAGTTTTGGATGTTGGCGCGATCGCGGCCTTCGAGCAAATGTGCCAGCGGCCGATAGCCCTGCAGCGTATGGCACGATCCGCACTCGCCGCGGAAGATTGCTTCGCCCCGTGAGTAGCTGGATGGTGAACCGTTCCACACCCAGTTTGTTTCGGCCAGATAACCCTGCGCATTGATCCTGCTTACGTAAGGCACGCGAACGCCATTCGAATACATCCAGCGCCCGATCACATACGGCTTGCGCAGCATCTCGCGGGAGTATTCGCCCGCGCCCGTTGCCATCAGCGCGAGAACGAGAACCGCCATCGCATGCGATAGGTTAAACTCTCTGGGATTGCGATAGGCGAGGAAGTACGCAACGAAGATGATCGTCGCTGACGTCACGATGATAATCAGCGCCATGCGTGTGACCGTTGAGAATGTCCCCGAGTTGATTGTGTCGACGCCCAGCGTCAGGAGCGCGCGCTGCGAAGTCGGAACCATCGCGTAGTACCAGATCATCAGGAACGGCATGGCAACAAACGACGGCACCAGCCACTTCACGCTCCACTTCACCATGCTGGTCTTAAGCTCGGGCTGCTTGTCGCCGTCTATGCGGCTCGCTGTGATCAGTGCCCAGATTCCCGCCAGCGACGCGCAGACGCAAGTACGAAGTAACAGGCTTGGCCAGTATGTCGGATTGAAAAACGCATTCCAGAATTTGCTCGCCTCGAGTCCCGTTCCCGCAACGCTGATCCAGGCGTCGCCTGGCGTCAGCATGAACGACAAGATGCCGTTGATGATGATGAGTGTGGCAGCAGAGGCGCCGGCATACACCCAGCCCACCTTCAGGTGCAGCCTTTCAGGTATTCGATTCCACGTATAGTAGTAGACCGCGATCGTGGTCAGCTCAACCATGAAAAATACCCACTCCATCGCCCAGCCGAACACGAAGTTGTGAATGAGCGTGCTAGTCGCCTCGGGATGCGTAAGTCCAATTGCAAACCAGATGCCGACACCCGAAACGGTACCGAACACCGCCGTCAGAATCAGGAAGAACTTCGAATGGCTCGCAATCTGCTTCAGCCAGTCGGCACGAAGCGCGGGATCGGTCATGCGCATCGCCTTGCGCTCGGCTAGCGGCAGATAGAAGCCTCCGCCCACCGCAAACTGTGAAATCATGACGTGATAGATGGCGATCAGCCCGATCACCCACCCTGACCCCAAATGCGGAATGTCCCAAAACGGATAATTCATTCTTGGCTCCAAGTGCGCAGTGGACAGTGAACAGTGAGCAGTTGCTCCTGTTCAGGCCCTGAGCTTTCCTAAAATCGTGAAGATCATCTTTCCGATTTCGTGTGCGAGATCTTCGGCTTCGTCTATGAGCTTCGGATCTCCCATCCCGAGTCTTCGGGCAATTTCTAACTGTGTTTGCAACTCACAATTCGACCCTCGTGCGATACCGAGAAATTGTTTGAATTCCCGCGTATTCAGCCTGCCTTGTCCTTCAGCAATATTGCTGGGAATGGAGACCGAACACCGTCTAAGTTGACCAGTGAGCCCATAGACCTCTTCGCGTGGGAAACTACCAGTGAGTTTGTAAACAAGGACAGTCAGTTCCATCGACCTCTGCCAAACCAGCAAGTCGCGGAATGACCGCACTCTCGGAGTCGATATCATTTCACTCACTGTTCACTGTTCACTGTTCCTACCGAATCGTCCAATACCCAATTGCCGTCGTGGCCAGCAGTGCAAACACTGCGATCAGGCCAAAGTAATGTGCAGCGCGTCCGAGTTTCCCAGAGTCGCGGCTCGTATCGTAGAACGGAATCATCACCCACAGAGCGATGCCGATTGTGAATAGCAGAATGCCTGCAATCTCTCCAGGTTCGCCCTGCAGCCACTTGACCATGCCCAGCAGCTTCAGCATCTCGAAAGGGCTCATGAAGTACCACTCGGGATGAATGCCCATCGGAGCGGGCGCGAGCGAATCAAACTGCTTCCCCAGTTGCCACGGAAAAACCGAAGCCAGCAGCGCAAGAATGTTCAGTGAGATCAGCCACATCGCCAGATCCTTACGCAGGAAGTTCGGCATGAAAGGCATGGTCTTGCGCTCGCGCACCGGCTTTGCTTCTTCGCTCGGCGGCGCGGCGTTGCCATGTTTTTGAACGAGCCACAGATGGAAGGCCAGTAGCGGAAGGAACAGCGCCGGCAGCACCACCACGTGCAATGCGAAGAAACGCTGTACCGTGAATTCGCTCACATCCGGTCCGCCGCGCAGCATGCTCGCAATGGCCGGCCCGATGAACGGAATCGCCGCCGGAATCTGCAAACCAACTTTGGTTGCAAAATAACTGAGCTCATCCATGGGCAGCAGGTAGCCTGAAAATCCAAACGCCGACGCGATCCCCAGCAGGCCCACCCCGCTGAGCCAGCCAAACTCGCGCGGCTTGCGGTAGGCCTTCATAAAGTAGACCGAGAACATATGCACCAGGATCGAAAACATCATCAGGTTGGCCGACCATGCATGAGCCGAACGAATCAGCCATCCGAAATGCATCACATACGTGATCTGCCGGACAGACTCAAACGATTCGGCTCCCGGCCGGTAGTACACCAGCAGCAGAACACCGGTGAAGCACTGCACCAGAAAAAGAAAGAGCGAAATTCCACCCCAGTAGTACCAGAACGACTGGGCGTGAACGGGAACGGTCTTCTTGCGCGCAAAAATGGCGAGCTCCGAAAGACCGAGGCGCTCATCAACCCAGTCATAAATAAAAGCGGTCTTTGTCGTCATGCTGTTTTTCCTTCTGCGTTATCTGCGCGAACGCGTCACGCGCGCGGCCGCGTTACGAGCGCGACACTTCAACGGAGTTTTCACCGACTACAACATTGAACTTCTTGAGCGGCTTCGGCGGAGGCCCACTCACATTCGCGCCGGTGTAAGCGTTGTAGACGCCGCCGTGGCAGGCGCAGTGAATGCGGTCGGCCTGCGGCTCGTACTGCACCGTGCAACCCAGATGCGTGCATACCGCGGAGAGCGACGCCCACGTTCCGTCCGTATGATGAATCAGCATCGCGGGCGACGTGCCGAACTTGAACACCAGCACCGATCCCGCTGGCAGCTTCTGCGCATCCTTGAGCGAGACTTCCCTCACTGCGG
>Ga0210394_10007895_pt1 | contig 11082 bp, 11 predicted proteins | sample IncBWC12MmetaG_FD_160121 | JGI IMG/M metagenome (GOLD analysis project Ga0210394, IMG submission 160121) | Forest soil microbial communities from Barre Woods Harvard Forest LTER site, Petersham, Massachusetts, United States - Inc-BW-C-12-M | ecosystem: Environmental > Terrestrial > Soil >... | reverse complement strand
CGCGGCTTCGACGATCTTTTCATAGGAGCAGTCCTGCGGGTCGAGGTCGATCAGCATGTAGTCGGGGTGGTCCAGCGACCCGATGCGGCTCATCCAGGGATTGTGATCGATGCAGCCGAGGTTGACCAGAAACAGCAGCGTCGCGCGGTCGTTGCCGATGACCGATTCGATGCCGTCGGCATCGGCAGTACGGAGCCACTTGGGGAAGCTGGAAGAAACCTCTTTCTGGAAGAAAAAGTCAGCGTCGATGCCATTCGGGTATCGCTTGAGGGAAAGCGGGCGATCCTTTAGATAAGGAACAATTAAAGGCGCAACCGCGTCGTAGTAATTCAGCAAATCGCGCTTGGCGATTTTGTCCTTCGGATAGTAAAGCTTGTTGAGGTTGGTGAACTTCAGGCGGTGGTGGTCGACGGTCAGAATTTCCTCTGACTTGGTGGGGTCCAGCAGCATGGTACGCTCCGCCGGCAGATCGCGCGTGCATTCATGTGGGTCGATGTCGGGGCGGAGGCCGACGTAGACAGGTGCGCGCAGCTTGCCGTCGTCGGTGATGTTGGAAAAGCGAACCTCGCAGACCAGTTCGGGGCGGGTCCAGATCACACCCTTCTTGGGGAGATCCTTTTCGGGTTCCAAGGGGCAGTTTTCTGTCGTGAGAGGCGTCAGCTTCGCATGGATCGCGTCCATTTTTCTGCGATCGAAACCGGTGCCGACGTTGCCGGCCCACTTCAACTTGCCGTGCTCGTAGACACCCAGCGCGAGGGCTCCGAATGGCTCGCGCTCACCCTTGATCATCCCGCAAAGAACGAACTCCGCGGTGGTCAAGAGCTTGAATTTTATCCAATCGGCGGTGCGGCGGGATTCGTAGAAACTGGAGGCTCGCTTGGCGATGATGCCTTCTAATCCTTGAAGCTTCGCTGCCTCCAGCAGCTCCGTTCCCGCACCGGGGAAATGTTCGGAATAACGAATGACTTCATTGGGTTGAAGAACTTCCTTCAACAAACGCTTGCGTTCGATGAGAGGCTCGCCGCGGAGGTCGCGGCCGTTGAGATAGAGCAGATCGAAGATAAAAATGACGACGGGGAGGTTGCGGGAGAGGGTCGCGATGGCGCTCTCCTCCGATACATTGATGCGGCTTTGCAGGAGTTCGAAGCTGGGCAGGCCTCGCGGGTCGAGGACTGCAATTTCGCCATCGAGAATTGCTGTCTTGGCTTTGATGTGGTGCGGGAGAATCGAGAGTTCCGGGTACTGGCGTTCCATCACGTTGCCGTTTCTCGAAACGAGCCGGACGCGGCCATTTTCGATGTAGCAGATCGCGCGGACGCCGTCCCATTTGATTTCGTAAAGCCATTCCGGACCGGTGGGAGGCGTCCCCTTGCCGATTTGCGCAAGCATGGGCGCGATGGAAGGCAGTTCCGCGGCTTCGGCTGTTCTCAATGTAGCCTTGAGCCCTTGGGCAATTTCTTCTTGCGTGCGGCCGGAGAGGACGCTGTAGGCGTAGTCGTCGGGATTCCAGCCGGGGTGGGCGTGGGCGTCCTTCTTCTTCAGGAGGAGCCATTCGTTGCCTTTTCCCCGCTTCATTCGCACGATGGCAAACTCGCCGTTGAGTTTTTCGCCGGTCAGGCGAAACTTGAAGTCGCCTTTGGCAAGCTGCTGCTGCGGGGTCGCTTCGCCCAGGACTTCATAGGTCCCGCGATCCCATAACATCACGCTTCCGGCGCCGTAGTTGCCCTTGGGAATGATGCCCTCAAAACCTCCGTATTCCAGAGGATGATCCTCCACCATCATGGCGAGGCGCTTTTCAGCCGGGTCGAGCGTCGGGCCTTTGGGAACGGCCCAGGATTTCAACGCGCCGTCGAGCTCAAGCCGGAAATCGTAGTGGAGATGCGTGGCGTGGTGGCGCTGGACGCAAAAAGTCAGCGCATGAGCGCCCTGATGCCGTTGTAACGAGGGCGCGGGCTCCGGGGTCTTATCGAAGGATCGTTTTTCGCGATATTTTTCAATTGACAAAATACACCGAAAATGTTTGGGTTATAGTATTAGCTACACGTAACGCACGAGGTGAAAATGGCTTCCACGGTTTGGAAAGGTCATCTGACATTCGGCTTGGTTTCCTTCCCTGTCAGATTGTACAGCGCGGCGAGGAGTGAGAGCATCAGCTTCAACCAGCTCCACAAGGCGGATAACTCGCGCGTGAAACAGGTGTTGTACTGCGCGGCTGAGGATAAGCCCATCCCTCGCAGCGAAATCGTGAAGGGGTACGAGTACGAGAAGGACCGCTACGTCGTGATCGAGGACGAAGAGGTCAAAAAAGTTGCGCCGCAAACCGCCAAGGTGATGGAGATTCTGGAGTTCGTGCCCAACGATCAGGTGGATCCCATTTATCTGGAGACGTCCTATTACATGGCTCCGGACGAAGCGGGCGAGAAGCCCTACGCGCTGCTGTTCGATGCGCTGAAGCGCAGCGGACGGGTGGGCGTCGCGAAGGTGGCGATGCATAATCGCGAGCACATCGTGATCCTGAGGCCGGGGAAAAATGGCGTGCTGATGCATACGATGTATTACTCGCACGAAATCCGAAAGGTCGACGAGTTTCGTACTGACTTAAGTCTGGTGAAGGATAAAGAGCTGGCGCTGGCAAGCAGCCTGATCGAGGCGCTCGCCGGTGATTTTGAGCCGGAGAAATACAAGGATAACTACCGCGAGAACCTGCTTCAGATGATTGAAGCGAAGAAGCAGGGTGCTGAGGTCGTAGCAACCCCGGAACCGCAGCAGGCCAAGGTGGTCGATATTATGGAGGCGCTGAAGGCGAGCCTGGCAATGGTCAAGAAGCCGGCAGCATCGGCCACCACATCGGAGCCTGCCGCGGTGGAGGAAGTAAGGCCGGCGAAGAGGCGGGCGAGGGGTTAGCGCAAGAGCGGAGAGAGTTTGCGGCTTAATGCCTGGGACGAACTGCCGCCCATAGCCTTCCGTGGCATACCATTTAACCAGGAGGGAAGGACGAACCCCATCCCTTTTCCGCGGCAGTACATTTGGGACGGTCTCGTCCGTCCCTCAGTCTCCTTCGGTCCCCCTCTTTCGGCACACGCAAGCCGTCATGGAAAGGAACACTCCGACAAGTGCAAATGTCCATGGTTCTGGTACGGCTGATGCATCATAAACGATGATCGGCTGGAACCCCGGCAGGCCGCCCACATTTTCGTACAAGGAGAATTGGAACGTAATTTGCCCACTTCCCACTTCCGTTGGCCCGTTCGCACCCAACCATCCTGCGAAGGCGCTGACATCGATCTGAAATGGAACGCCGAGAGTGAATGGTTGCGGGGAAGGCAAGAGATTAGCGATGAAATCGCCGTTGATCTGGCCGTTAGCACCCCCTGGCGGCTCAAACAAATTAGGAATCCAGCCGCTTACTTCGATGAATCCACTCCTGACAAGTCCAAGCGTCACAGCGGTCACGTCTGCGCTCGCGGAAATGAGACTGGGGTCGGATGCGGTGGCGAAGGGTGAATAATACGCATTCGCGCTCGCGAACACTGTAGTCCCGCCAAGGCCGCTAATCTGGGCATTAGTGACTGTCCCAGCGAGCGCAGGCAGCGCCGCGTAGAAAAGGGCGACGAGTGTGATTGTCCGCTTCACGCGAGTGTTCTCCCTCCGTTGATTCTTGTCCCACCAACATCAGGAAGTATACTCCCATTGAGCGCCATGTCGCTTTTCTCTACGGGACGGGAAATCGGGAATCGGTCCTGGTAGTCTATCGGCGCGGGGTTTCCCAATCTCCAAGACGGCGGCGGCAACCGCCTTCCGGCTCATTCGGAGGAGTACCGAAGAAACCAGCAGGGACGGGACGAAACCATCCGTCCTCCGCGGCAGTACGTTTGGGACAGTCTCGTCCATCCCTCAGAGCTGCCCTTTGGTCAAGCTGGCACGCTTTGCGCCAGCAGCGGTACGAGGGCCAAGTCAAGTGGAAGCATCGTCCGTGAGCCTACCATTTCGCGCCCTCATGATGGCATACAATCAATAACGCTTCGATGACCTTCAGCGAACTTGTCCGAAAGCTTGAGGATCATGCTTCCGCGTTGTCCATCCGCTTCTACGATAAAGCTGGCCGCCCTCGGCCCATCCGAGTCGATTATCATGGCAGTAAGGAAGCGCCTAAGGGAACGTGCCATGCGATCCTGAAGGCCGCTGGTTTGAAGATGTCATCCTATGATTGATCTGAAATACGCTCTGAGGATCGAAGCAACCGAGGATCCGAGTTTCTTTAGCTTTTATTCCACCGAATTGGAAGGCTTCACGGGAGTGGGGAACTCTACCGAAGACTGCCTCTATAAGGCCAAGTGGGGCATGATTGAATACGTCAGTCTGCTTGAAGAAATGGGGCTTCCGGTTCCCCGCCCCAATCCGAATCCGCGCGTCATCATCGAGAACACCTCGCCGGCCGGCACGGCGTAACCAGACACGGGTGGTGTGGCGCAGAACCAGCAGGGAACAGATTCCGCGATCCCGCTGGACTGCGCCACCAAAATTACTAAACGAACCCAAGCCTTCTCCAAAGCACTCCTGCACAAAGACTTCCTGGAACGGCTTGGGCTCCGGGTTAACGCCCCGCGGCGGAACTCTACGCTCCGAAGGACTTGCGCCGGAGGAAGCCGAGGCCCGTGAGGCTCAGGCCCAGCAGGCCCAAGGTGCCTGGCTCGGGAACCGCGGAACTGCCATCAAGTTCCAGGACGTAATTCCAGCTTCCGCTTCGGTCGGTCCAAGTGACGTTATCCGACGACGTTTGGGCGCCTAGTCCTGTCGGGTTGGTCACGCCCCAATACACCGTGGAACTGTCGGATGACGTGTCGCTCTGCAGTGTCAACCAATAGGTCCCCGCGACCAAATCGATGCCCGGCAGACTGCCGGTGGTGTTGTAAACATTATAACCGGAGGTAAAATTCAAGACGTCGGTCACCGCCGAGGATCCTGAATCGAGCACCCCCCCGCCGCCCGGAGGGTTGGTCGAGATCGTCCAGCTCAACGTGGAAGGCCCGCCGCCATTGGTCCATGTAGATATGGTCATCGACGCCAGGATGGACTCAACACTCAGATTGAACTGCTGACTGCCTGCGCCGGGTGAAGAAAGGTAGTCGCCACCTACGCCGATGTCCGTACCATTCGTGAACAGGACATCTCCAAAAGCAAAAGATCCTAACGCCAGGATTAGCACAAGCGCTCGTGATAACTTCATTACAGAAAATCCTCATTCTTCCCACACTTGGCGGGATGTTCAATTTCTCGTCCCGTGATATAGTGCTCTCACCGGGCCGGCATATGTCTGCTTACTCAGCGAGAGTATCACTATCTATACTCTTAGTTTCAAGTACTCTTAGTACCTAGTTACGTGGCTTTGTTTCTATCACGATGGCCATGCCTGCCGCACCCTGTACTGGGGTGATTCGCCTCGAGCGTGCGGCGGCCGAACTGGAGCTCGCCCCAATCCGAATCCGCGCGTCATTATCGAGGACAAGTCGCCCTTAGGTTGGAATTCGAAGAAAACACTTCCGAGCCGCCATGCGCAGCATGCGGATTCTCCGCCGAATCAAGCAATCCGCATGCTGCGCATGGCGGCTCAGAGGTCTTGCGTTAATTTAAGATACTTTCTGCACGATGTACTGGTGCTGTGAGGGAGGAATTGTTGGCAATTCAGCTCCTCGCGTCAGCTTGGGGCTTGCACGGGAAACCGCAATAGCCCCAAGCTGACGAGTGTGTGTGAAAACCCCGGCGCTGACCGCTCCCGATGGTCGCGGTTCTCCTATCTCGATGAATCCCCAAGGCTGGAAAAAGAACCGCGACTATCAGGAGTGGTCCAAACTTACTTCGATGCCCGCAATAGCCCCAAGCTGACGCATGGGGCTCCAGGGTGACGTCGATGTTCGGACGAAAAACAAAATATAAGTGGTGCATACCCTCGTGGCGCGCGCCACATCAGATCGGACTACTCGATTGGCTGTAATTCGAGCCCGTGGAGCCGGTACCGGAAACGCCCATGACCTTCCATCCTGCGGCGGCACCACGCGAGGCCCTGTTTGACCGACTCTACCTGCGATATCCACCAGGGTCCGCTGCCGCCCGACGAATAGAACTGGAGGCAATGCACAAAATGCCGCTCGAATCCGGCCGTCAGTCGAGCTTCATAATGCGCCAGCAGCGGCCCCGGTTCTTCGCCGCGCGCGATCGCCCGAATCACCGCCGACGCGAGAATCGCTTCGCGCACGGCATGAGCGGTCCCGTCCCCGCACAGCGGATCGAACGACATCGCCGCGCTGCCGCAGCAAATCCATCCATCGCCGCCCAGCGGCGTAACCATCCGCGGCGACGCGGGGAAGCACGCCGTGCCGGAATCGAAGCCGTCAATGTGATTCTTCACCAGCCTGCTCTGTTCCAGCAGTGTTTCGGGCGGAGCCCCGACCGCAATCAGCCAGCCTGAATTGAGGAACAGCCAACCATCCTCGACCGATTCCATCCAGCACGTATCCTCAGAAGCCCTCAGCTTCACCGGAATCGGCGTCGCCATCCGCTCCCCAAAACGATGCTCCGTTGTAGAGACTGGCAGCGGCGGCGCGGCGCAGACGGTCCAATCCGCATCGCCCGAAACTTCTTCCTTGACGCCGAGACTGCTTAACAGAGCCTCCTCGGAGACGATCACCGCTGAATGATCCAGTTCCACCGGCATTGAATCCGGACCCCAGGCGACGACGCGTTTGCGGATGCGAGGCAGGTCGCGAAACAGGTCATCCTTCTGAAAAATGTCGCGGATCAGTCCCTGCGCTGCCTCACTCAACATGATGACGGGTATGCGCGGCCGGCTGGTACGTTCGCAGGCGACTGGATGCAGCAAATGAGCACAACACCGCGCCGCAACGCCATCGCCGCGAATATTTATGGTCATTTAACGTTCTTAGGTGCAATTAACGGCTAAGATCGATGACGGCGAAGGCGCTGAGCTCGGGAATGGAAAACTCCGTCGCGCCGCTATCCTGGACCCAATCCTCCAGCTTCGCGCCGGCGATGTTGTAGAGGCGAGCGTCGCCCTTCGCGAAAGAGCCGCGAACGCGGACCCGCAATCCGCGCACGGGACGGTTCGAATAGTTGATCAGATAGACGCGCGCGCGGCCGCCATTTGCGAGATAACGCGAAACGACCACCTCGCTGCCATAAAGGCGAATGGAGCGATGATCGTCGCCGAGTTGCGAGCGGACCTTGTGCGCCATGAAGCTCGGGTTGGACGCTTCCTCGGCCGGATAATCCTTCGAACCGACGCGCACGTTGACGCTGAACTGCTGGTCCGCCGCCTTCTCGATTTTGAAGAGGAGATTCTGGCGGGTCAACAGATTCAATACTTCGCCGGTCAGGTCCGTACCGTCATCAATAACGCCAAAATCGGCGACCGCCTGCAAATCCTTGGCGTCGGGAACGGAGCGCAGGAACGCCATCATTTTTTCGAACGCCTGCGCGCCGGCCGCATCGGCGGAAATCAGCGCGTCCGATCCGTAGGCGAACGATTCGGCAGCCGCCAACGTAGCGGCGTCTCCGGTCACCTGGTAGTAAAACTGTTTGTCTGGAGTGCGTAGAAAACGCCAGCCGTTCGCATCGACCCAAGGGCTGCGCGTGGCTGAGGCTTCATTGTTACGCATTTGCACGCGCGGCGGGTTGAGCTTGACGGCGCCCGCGGGAGGCTCGGTGGTCAAGAGGCGCGGCAGGAGGAGAAACGCTGCGAGTTTCATATTCGGACTATTGATCCTATGCTAATACGTCCGAAGAGTTTTTAGATACGCAATCACCTCTTTTCTCTCTGCCGCGTCGGCTAAACGGAAGGCCATGTCGGTGTCCGGCACCATGGCATCAGGATCGCTGAGCCACTTGTCGAGTGTAGTTTCGTCCCAACGCACGGCCGCTTTCTTTAAGGCCTCGGAATAACCGAACCCCTCGACCGCGGCCGTTTTGCGTCCAACGATACCGCGCAGGCGGGGACCTTCCTTATCCAGGTCCGGAGCGTGGCAACCGCTGCAACGGCGAGTGAACACTTCCTTGCCGCGATCTTCGGGAGTGGTGAAGGCCAGCAGAATCGTTCCGCCAGCCAGCGTTGCGCAGAGAACACTATTCCAAAGTCGCATCGACCACCGCCAGATGCTGGGGACGCACCACGACTTCTACTTCGCGGATACCCAGCACACCGCGCAGTTTCTCGGCAGGTACTTTCATGGGACCGGCGGATGCGGCGCCGCCGGGAGCCGGTTGCGGGAAGGCCGTCGACATCGCGGTGTGGAATTTCACGTTGCCCTCCACTTTCTGCATCGCCTGATGAATGTGCCCGTTCAGCACCGTGACCGAGCCGAAACGCCGCACATAGCTCAGCGCTTCCTCGCTGTCCGAGGTGCCCCAGCCCCATTCCGGATACACCGACCACAAAGGAATGTGTGCGAATAAAACAATCGGCGTACTGTCCGACCGGCCGCTCAGGTCATCCTTCAACCAGGCCAGTTGATCGACCCCAAGTTTACCCATGCCTTCGAGCGCCGCCGAGTTCACCAGGCCGACGAAATGCACGCCGTGATGGTCGAAGCTATGCCATCCCGTTCCCTTGGTGCCTTTGCCATAACGGGCCAGGTATTCTTTGCCGTCATCCGTGGCGTTGTCGTGTTCGCCGGGAACGTAGAATGCCTGCTTCGTTTTTGCACTTTGCAACAACTGGCCGAGAGTGTCGAATTCAGAGGGCTTGGCAAGATGGGTCAGATCGCCGGTGTGAATCAGGAAATCGGGCGCCTTGGGCAGCGCGTTGATTTTATCGATGGCGAGTTGCAGGGTGCCGTTCACATCGGCATTGGCGGGCTTGTTGAATCCGATATGACTGTCGCTGATCTGCACGAACTGAAACCCCTCGTGCATGGGCGTTTGGCCGAGCAGTCGCGAAGTCGGGACGCCGCCCGCCATGGTCCACACTACTCCGGAGCCCGCCCACGCCATGCAGCGCAGAAATCCACGGCGATCCACGCCGTCGTCATCTACATTTTTCTTTTTCAAAAGGTCAGTCATAATGCCTCTGCATGCCATGACTGCGATACGAGCGGCTTTATTCCCAGGGAAATAAAATCGATTTTCCGCGGTTCTGGAAGGCATGAAGAAGAAACTGTTCTGGTCACCCGCCGTTTGCGTGCTGGCGATGCCATTCATCCATCCCTTCGGAGCGGTGAGGCAGCAATCCTCCCCCATGCAGTTGACGGGCGACGCCGCAGCTCTCCCACTGCTCGAAAGAGCGTGTCTGAACTGCCATTCTCAGGAGACCCGGTGGCCAATGTACAGCTACCTTCCGCTGGTGTCCTGGGCTATCGAGAAAGACGTCGCGGAGGCGCGCCAGCATATGGATCTCTCACGCTGGGACCAGTATTCGGTTGGCGAAAAACAAGACTTGCTGGCGCGCATCGGGGCTGAAGTTCGAAGCCGTCAAATGCCCCTGCCGCGGTACCTTCTGCTTCATCCGGAAGCGCGCCTGTCCGACGCGGAGATACAAGTCATTTACGATTGGACCAAGACACAACGACACTTCCTGCGAAATGCCCGGGAATAAAACGGGCTACACCGGAGTCTCCTCTATGTCACAATGGCTGCGACCGCACTATCGGCAGTACCGCGAGCTATCAGGCCAGGAAGAACCGCCATGGATCCAGCCAGGAGACTGGCTCTTTTTGAACAAAGCATCATTCCTCATCTCACCGCGGCATATAATCTGGCGCGCTGGCTGACGCGCAACGCCGACGACGCCGAGGACCTGGTGCAAGAGGCCTATTTACGCGCTTTCCGTTCGTTTGAAACCTTTGGGGGGACTGACGCGAAGGCCTGGCTGCTGACAGTGGTTCGCAACACCTGTTTCACCTGGCTCAAGAAGAAAGGCGGGCAGCCAGCGGTGGAGTTTGACGAACAGGTGCACAGCGGCGGGGAAGAATCTACCAATGTAGAAACAGTGCTTCTGAATCAGGCTGCTCTCGGATCGCTGAACGATTGCCTGGAGGCGCTGCCGCTCGAATTCCGGGAAGCGATCGTGCTGCGGGAATTGGAAGAACTGTCGTACAAAGAGATTTCTGAGATCGCCCGAGTGCCCGTCGGCACCGTAATGTCGCGGCTGGCGCGCGGCCGGAAGCGCCTTCAAAAATGCCTGGGGGGAGCACTTTGATGAATTGCGAAATTGCTCGGCGCATGACGGAAACGAACGACCCGGCGCTGGAGCAGCATGTTCTATCTTGCGTGTCGTGCATTGTGCGAACCAACGCCCGTTACTACGAGGCTCCCGCCGGGCTGGAGCGGAAAATCCGGCAAAGCCTGCGGCAGGAGATTTCCCGCCCGTTACCATGGCGTTGGATGGCTATTGCCGCATCTGTTTTGCTGATGGCTTCGGTTGCATGGAACGTCGCCATGCTGCGGTCGCGCGTGGATCCGCGGCAACTGGTGGCTTCCGATGTGCTGTCGGCGCATATCCGGTCGCTGGCGGGAACGCATCTGCTGGACGTGCCGTCGTCGGACCAGCACACGGTGAAGCCGTGGTTCAATGGGAAACTCGACTTCGCTCCGCCGGTGAAGGACGTGGAGGGCTTCCCGCTGCTGGGAGGACGATTGGAGTATTTCGCTGGACGGCCCGCGGCCGCGTTGATCTACGGGCGGAGGAATCACACGATTAATCTGTTCGTCTGGCCAGCCGCGGCGACCGCCGACGCTTCGCAAACGCGCAATGGATTTCACATGGAGAGCTGGTCCGGCAATGGCATGGTGTTTTGGGCGGTCTCCGACCTTAACGAGACGGAACTCCGGCAGTTTGTGGGGAGCTATCGGCAGAACTAGAAGAGCCGCGAAAGGGCGGCTGCCGGCTAAATAGCCGGCCCCACACAAGGCTCACAAGTTTCAGAACACACTTTCAGATTTCAAAGAACGAAATTTATCGGGCGCGCCCGGGCGCGCCCTTTAGCCGCTAGTTTCTGTTCCCACGGCGGAGAAGCTTATTTCGTAACCCGTCAATAAGCTGGGGCCAGTTCGATGACTGGCAACAATTCCAAC